>Ga0307966_1004465_pt1 | contig 10422 bp, 10 predicted proteins | sample OrgLakmetagen646_FD_203141 | JGI IMG/M metagenome (GOLD analysis project Ga0307966, IMG submission 203141) | Saline water microbial communities from Organic Lake, Antarctica - #646 | ecosystem: Environmental > Aquatic > Non-marine Saline and Alkaline > Saline | place: Antarctica: Organic Lake... | reverse complement strand
GCCGGGCGCCCGATGGTAGAAAACGGCTTCGCCCTACTCGAAAAAGGGCGTCCGCAAGCGGATGAAATGCCCTTCGGGTACACGCCACGAAAAACTGCTAAACTGAATTAATATGCAATGGCATTGTGACAAGTCGCGCCCCTACCTACAGCGACAACCCGGCCAGCTTCGCGGCAAAAAGTTCACTCCCCGCATAGTAAGGCGAGAAACCCATTTGCGGGTGGAAGCTTTTCATCGGAAAAGGCGACTCACCGGTAAAATGCCAGACCGCACCGACCGCTTGGCAAAGTGCATAAGCCGCCGCGATGTCCCAAACTTTGACGCGATAGTCAATCACTCCGCTCAAGTATCCGGTGGCCACATACGCAGCGGTTAATGCCCCACTCCCGATGCATCGGACGCGATATTTCGCCAGCAACGGCGATAGTTTTTCCAACTGTTCACAGGACATGGGGAAGTGCAGACCGATCATGGTTTGCGCATCCGCAATTGCCGCATCACGGTCTACTTTCTTCTGATTGCGCAACAGTCCGTAACCGACGCCCCCTTCCAGCAAGTCCTCCGTGCTATGGTCGTAGATAAAACCGTAGACAGGCACGCCATCGAGCAACAAAGCCAGAGAAATTGCGCAAAAGGAACAGCCCAGTGCATAATTGTTCGTGCCGTCAATCGGATCGACGACCCAGGCGAAACGTGCTTCAAGATGCTGCGTTTCATCCAGCGGATTGGACTCTTCACTACAATAATCGTCCTTCGGAAAGTCTCGTCGAAGTTCAGCAAAGAGCTTCTCCGAAATCGCAAAATCGGCAAAAGTTACACGCGTATCGTCTTCCTTCCATTCGGAAGAAACATCACCAAACTGCCGCCCGAAGAAAGCCACTTGATCGCGCACCGCCTCCCGCCCCGCATTAATCCGGTGGCGTAGTTGGCTATCGAGTTGAGCTTTGGCTTGGCGGTTCATGATAGTGGGTCAAACGGAGCGTCGAGCTTTAGCCGGCGTTTGCAGAGACCGTAGCCAACGCTTCGACGACTGAAGCTCGTCGTTCCAGTAAGTGTAGAAAAACGCATTAATGCGCATGTCCTTCGTGGTCGTGGGGCTCAGGAGTATCAAATGCCGGTGCTTGATGAGGCGTTTCAAGGACAGGTTCGCGCTCCGCTTGAAAGCGCTTCCAAAAAGGAATTTCAAGCGTGTTTTCAAGTTCGCGTATGCGTTCTAAAATAATATCTTTCTGAGCGAAAGGAACATTAGGCAATTCCGTGTGTAGTTGCTTTAAAAATGCATAGGCCTCCGCATTCAGCCCCTGTTTGCGTAACAGCTCTGCGTAGATACGGGCTGCGAAATACGGCGCATCGTCTTGTTGCGAGGCCTTCAGGAACCACTTAGCCGCATTAGCATCATCTTTGAGACGGTTCAGGTAAATCTGCCCCTTCTCCAGATAGAGCTTTGCCTCATCGGGATGAAAGTCGAGCGCCTGGTCAACCAAGTCAAAAGCTTGTTCGGCTTGCTCAAGGTCGATGGCCTGTTGACGGACTTCGGGAACGGCATCGTAGCCACCCTCTTCACGTATCCGCCAGTTAGGCACATCATAGGCGATCATACGGCTACCATTGATCCAGAAAAATTCCGGTCTCGGGTCAAGCGTCGTGACGAGCCGCACCATAGCGTCGAGCTTCACTCGATCACGACGTTCCCAGATGGTGTTCGTCCGAATCCAAAGAAAGTCAGCCAATATCGCACGGAACCCACCAAGCACCCCCACCACAAGGCCTTGCCCCAGTGCTCCTTCGATCGCTTCGAGATTCATTTCCGGTTGCCCGGCTTTAACCACTTGCCAAGCCGGTTCTTCAATCGGCCGGGTGATCAATCCAAGCACCAGCAAGGCCAGCACAACCGTAAGAATCCGGCTGAGTCGCAACAGTAGCGGATATTCGTATAGTTTCATTCTCTCAAAATCATCCTAAATCTCCCGACGCCGAAAGTTAAGTTGAGCCAACAAAATAAAAGCGACGGTGTAAATCAGCCCGTAAACTGCAATCTGTAGGATGGCACTCGCAGGAATCACTTTTTCAACATCAAAGACCAACTGATCCCCGATATTAAACATTTGAAAATTGGGGAAGATCAAGCCCAGTCCCTGAACCAGAAAACGCTCCCAGCCAGCTTCCATTCCGGAATAGGCATCCCGCGCGATGTATTGGAGTTGGCAAATAATTAGCATAAAAAACGAGACCACAATGGTGTAGAGATTTGTATTGGAAAAGCTCGCAACAAAAAGCGTGATCGCCGCCAGAATCCCAAACTTTATCCACTGCAAAAAGCCGAAGATAAAAATATCTCCATAACGAATCAGCGGGCCATCCAACGTCGCTTCCGGGCCGAGGTGTTCGAGCAATACCATTTCCCGCCAATACAAAATAGCAGTGAGCACCAAGGTTATAACGAGCGTGAAGCAAAGCATAAGCAGATGCGCCCCCAAGAACTTCCCCGCCAAAAACTCCAACTTATACACAGGCTTAGCCAGCATGGTCAGAGCCGTTCGATTTTCCATCTCGTTAAAAAAAAGCTGCGTGGTCGCAGTGATCGAAAGGATTGAACCAAAAAAGAATAAAGCACCAAAACCGAAGTCGGTAACGAACTTCAACTCTCCGGTGCCAAAATCAAATTGCTGAAAGAAAGTTGAACTTCCGACCAGTGCGATGGAAATAAGCAGGAGCGAATTAAAGAACTTCTGCCGAACCGCCTCCAAAAATGTGGTGCCCGCAATTAAGCGTATGCGTGTGTATGAATCTAAAATTTTCATCCGTTAAAAGCTCCTCCTTGATTGTAGAACGCTCGCGACAGCGAGTGTTTCGAAGTGGGCAAGGGCAATGCACTCACAACGGCTATCGCCACTTCGACAAGCTCAGGACTGGCTGTCTTGCTACGAGTCACGGCCGCCCCCTTCCATGTCTGTATTGGCCGCATGCTCGCTCTCCCGCTGATGTACTTCCTTTAGGAAATAGGCATCCAGACTAAGCCGGGGCTTTTCGATCCGTGTAAGCTGTCCGCCTTGTGCCTTGATCGCGGCTTCGACCGCCGCGTGTCCTTCAACGCTAAGCCCCCGAACGACGAGTGATTCGGCATCCTTCTCCTCAACCAGATCATCGACACGGCCTTCGCGCACAAGTTTACCGCGATGGAGGATCGCGACACGGTCACACAGCCCTTCGATCTGTGCCAAGAGGTGAGACGAAAGCAGAACAGTCTTCCCCCGACGTTTAAGCTCACGCACGATCTCGGCGATCGCAGCTGAACCGAGCGGATCGACCCCAGCGGTCGGCTCATCCAATATGACCAACTGCGGATCGTGTACCAGCGACTGAGCGAGCCCGATCCGTTGAAGCATGCCTTTGGAGTAAGTGCCCACCCGGCGATGTGCCGCTTCGGTCATGCCGACGAGCTCAATCACCGAGTCCACCGCCGCTGCGATTTCCGCACGGGGCACCATACAGATTCGAGCGTAGTAGCGCACCAACTCGCGCCCAGTCAGGTAGCGGTAGAAGTAAGGCGCTTCCGGCAGGAAGCCGACGCTCCGCCGGGCATCGACCTGCTTGCTCGGCTTACCGTAAATTTCACAGGTGCCGGAGGAGGCTTCAAGCAGGCCAAGAATCACTTTGATTGTGGTGCTTTTTCCCGAACCATTCGGCCCGAGCAAACCAAATATCTCATTATCGCCCACTTCGAGGCAAAGATCGTCAACCGCACGAAGCTTCACACCGCGCATGCCGACGGAAAAGTCTTTAGTCAAATTCTGGATGCAAATTGCAGGGGTCGTCATAGCGAAATTATTGTTCAATCCGAAAACTTTGGCAAGTCCGAGTACCCCTGTTTTTTTTAATTTCGGTCTCACGAATATAACTCTTCAGCTCGGATTCGACTTCTGCTTGAAAAGCGACTACTTCCTTCTCCTCGCCTTCAACATAGAGATGCACGCGCCCATCGACCAGATTGCGAACATACCCCGTGACCTCAAAGCCTTTGGCCACCGCTACCGTCTGGTAGCGAAAGCCAACACCTTGCACGTGACCCTCAAACCAGCAGTTTATTTGAAAAACAGGTTTATCCATAATAATTTAAAAAGATTAATCTGATATACATGGAAATCTAATTCCGATATTTACATGACTTTGGTTCAATGTGCTATTTTCAATTTCCGAGTGCTATGAAAACAGTTGCATTGCGGAAATGTTGTAGGTCGGCACGTCCGCCTCGCATAATTGTTTAATTTCTGGGTCTTTGCTCACGACTAGGTTGAGCAGGAGCGGTTTATCCAGAATGTCTGCGAGTTCTTTAAAGTGCCTGGCTTCGTGTCGAGTGGTGTGATCCGTCATTTTACACTCGATGGCGATGTAGCCTTTTTCGTGTTCGAGCAGTAAGTCTATTTCACGTCCATCACTTGTCCTCAGGTGATGGATCTGCCAAGGGAGGCGCTGTGTGTCTACTGTTTTGATAATTTCGCTTGCGACGGTCGATTCAAATTCATGGCCATCAGGGGTACCACGCTTTTGCAAGATGGATCGCCGAACTCCAGAATCAAGAAAGTGTAGTTTGGGCATTTTGCTCAGCCGCTTCTCCTGGTTTCGCGTCCATGCTGGAATCATTTTCACTTGGTAGCTGATTTCCAGATAGTGGATAAAGTTCTTAGCGGTCGGTGCCGATATGTCGGCGGCTCTCGCGAGGGCTGAATAATTGATTGGTTGAGCTGTTCGTAAGGCGGCGATCTTTTGCGCTCGGACAAATGGCTCCAATCGATCTAATTTTGCGAGATCTTGCAGGTCACGTTGCAAGTAAGCCAAACTGTAGTCATCTAGCCATTCGTAGCGATCTGTTTCATCCCAGTCGGGCTGGTGTAAGGCTGGCATGCCTCCAAATTTTTCGAGCGTTTCCCAATGTTTTGATGCTTGAGCATAGGCATCTTTTAAGTGGTTGTCGGGTGTCCGCGTTTGCAGAATTTTTGCGGCATCGTCTGGGGCGGAAAGCAGCTCTTGCAGGAGAGAACGGGTGTCGCCCTTTCCAGCTATTTCTAATAACGTGTAAGGGTAGAGATTTTGGATCGCTGCTCGCCCTGCTAGGCTCTCTCGGATGCCTTTCATTAAGAGAAACTGTGAGGATCCTAGTAGAATAAACTCCATCTCTGGGTAGCGGTCATAGCAGGACTTAATTGTATCAAACAAGTCGGGTGCTTTTTGAACTTCATCCAATATCACTCGTGGGTAATGGACTTGCCATTGAGCGGGGGTGTAGCGGAGGTAGGTTTCACGCTCAATCGGACTGTCCATGCTGAGGACCGGTATGTCGGGGAAGCAGTTCTTGCTCAGTGTCGTCTTTCCTACTTGGCGAGCTCCCGTCAGCGCAATAATGCGCCCACGATTTTTTTTCTTTAAGTCCAGTAACCTATGTTGACATTGGCGTAAATTATAAATCATTACTTTTAATATTACGCCAATTATAACTTTGTCAATTTGCAATTTCAAAAAAAGAGATAACTTACCAAGAGGAAATTCAATGTCGTATACCCCAAGAAACTAGAAATCAGCATTCACTAGGCGATCAATTAGAACTGATTAGAATCTTGTCTCAGTGTATTTTAGGCTCAGACATAGAAGCTTAAACATGCCAGACGCTTATTCAGACCTCAGCCAGCCGACACTCGTCGATATTATTTTGCCACTTGAGCAATCTGAGGATACGAGTGCTCAAAAAGCCGCGGTGGCCGAGAAACTGGGACTGGAGACGTCGCAGATAGTTGAACTGCGCTTGCGTAAACACTCGATCGACGCTCGTCAGCGCACCATCAAAGTGCAACTTCGCTTCGAAGTCGGCATCGACCAGGCACTGCCCGCCGAAACCGAATTGCGTCCGAACTACCCCACCGTTTCTGCAAGCGCACAAAGCGTGGTCATAGTGGGCTGTGGCCCCGCCGGGCTCTTCGCCGCGCTCCGCTGCCTCGAACTCGGGCTCAAACCGATCATCCTGGAACGTGGCAAAGACGCCTCTGCACGCCGCTTCGATTTGGGGCCGATTCTGAAGGAAGGCCGCGTGATCGAAGATTCCAACTACTGCTTCGGCGAAGGCGGCGCGGGCACCTTTTCCGACGGCAAGCTCTACACCCGAGCGACCAAGCGCGGCCCTGTCCGCACAATTTACGAAACACTGGTCGCCCACGGCGCCCCCGAGCGTATTTTGATCGATGCACACCCACACATCGGCTCGAACCTGCTGCCCAAAGTCGTGATGGCGATGCGCGAATCCATCCGCAAGGCGGGCGGCGAGGTGCATTTCGGCGCTAAGGTGGCGTCGTTTATTCTCCATGAGCGGCGCATGGCCGGTGTGCGCACAGTCGACGGGCAGGAGTTTTTGAGCGAACAAGTCATTCTCGCCACAGGTCACTCCGCCCGCGACATTTACGAGCAGCTACATGCCCAGCAGATCCGCCTGGAGCAAAAGCCCTTTGCCGTCGGCGTGCGGATCGAGCACCCCCAACCTCTGATCGACAGCTTGCAATACCACACCCCGCAAGGCCAAAAGCGCTCCGCCCTGCTACCAGCTGCCAGCTACCGACTGGCGACCAAGATCGACAACCGCGGCGTCCACTCCTTCTGCATGTGCCCGGGCGGCTTCATCGTACCCGCCGCCACCGAGAACGACGAAGTGGTAGTCAACGGCATGAGCCTCGCTCGCCGCGACTCTCCCTTTGCCAACAGTGGCATGGTCGTCACCGTCGAGCCGGAAGACACTGCGCCTTTCCAATCCAAGCACGGCGTCCTCGCGGGTATCGCTTTTCAAAAAGCCCTCGAACACGCGGCCAAACAACACGGTGGTGGTGGCCAAGTCGCGCCCGGCCAGCGCGTGACCGACTTTATCGCGGGTAAAGGCTCCTCCGATCTGCCCAAGACCAGCTACTTTCCCGGCATCAAGCCCGCGAGGATCGACGAAATCTTGCCCGAATGGATCGTCAGCCGCATGCGCCGTGGGCTCGATATCTTTGGCAAGCAGATGCGCGGCTACATTACCGAAGACTGCAACCTTATCGGATTCGAAACTCGCACCAGTTCGCCCGTGCGCATTCCGCGCGACGAAAAAAGCCTCCAACACCCCGACCTTCCTGGACTCTTTCCCTGCGGCGAAGGCGCTGGCTTCGCTGGCGGCATCGTCAGCGCCGCACTCGACGGCATGCGCTGCGCGGAGGCAGCGGCACGATGAAAACTTCACATCAACAACCGTGGCGTGCTCGTGAAATGCCCTTCGGGTGCTTGCGAGCACGCCACGTTTTTAAATCCGCAGCGAAATGATCGGCCTCATCGAAAATACCGGCGGCGGCACGCCTCCAAAGCCAGCGGGCTATCTCCTTGCTCTCGTCGAAAGTATCTTCAAGGAAGGTGGCTATCTGCAGACCGAGCTCCAACTCGACCACCGCGCCGAACAAGCCGCTATGGCCGCCTCCGTCGCCACTTCGCTGGAGTCCAACCGACCACTCCTCTTCGAGGCCGGCACCGGCGTAGGCAAGAGTCTGGCCTACCTCATCCCCGGCATCATCCACTCGGTCGATAGCGAGCGCCCCTTCATCATCTCCAGTCACACCATCAGCCTACAGGAACAGATCCGCGAAAAGGATCTCAAGATCTGCCGCAGCCTCTTTACCAAAGTGCCCGAACTGCGACGCTACAGTGCCTTCAAAACCGCGCTCATGGTGGGTAAAGGCAACTACTGTTGCACCACCCGCCTCGGCAACGCGCTCAAAGATGCTCAATCAGCCAAGCAAACCGAGATGTTTAAAGGCGACGAACGGGCCGACCTCGTCCGTATCGCTACATGGTCGGCCACTGCCAAAAACGGCGTTATTCAGGAACTCTCCCCGACTCCCCTCCCCGAGGTCTGGGATGCGGTCAATGCCGACAGCTCGACCTGCTCGCGCAAGAATTGCGACTCTGCTGTCTGTTTCTACCAGCGCGCCCGCAAACAGCTGCGCTCGGCCAACTGTGTCATCGTCAACCACAGCCTGCTCTTTTCCCTTATCAACGCCGGCATGCAACCGGAGGGCGAAGTCAACGGCATTCTACTGGCCGACGACTTTGTGGTGCTCGACGAGGCCCACCGCATCCCCGCCATCGCCACCGATCACTTTGGCACCCACGTCAGCTCCTACGCAGTGGATCGCGCACTGAAGCGTATTTACAACCCGCGCACCAATCGTGGCATTCTCCGGCGCCACGGCCAGGCCTGGGATCAGGATGCGGTGGCCAATGCCATGGATGCCGCCCACGAATTCTTCAGCTACCTAGGCGACACCTTTCTAGCCAAAAAACCGATCCAGCGCATCCACAAGCCCGACTTCTGCGACAACATCCTGACCGGCCCGCTAAAGGAAGTCGCCGAGCGCTTGGGTGCCCTCATCCAAAAATGCGATGACGAGCGCGCGCAGGAAGAACTACGTGACCACCGCCGCCGTATCCTCGGCTATCGGGATGCGATCAACGGCTTTATCACCTTCGCCGAAGAAGGCCATGTGCAATGGCTCGAACGCGGCGGCAAAAAGGGGCAAATCGTCACCCTGCGCAGCGCGCCACTCGATGTCGCTCCCGACCTGCGTAAGCACATCTTTCAACGGGGCACCGCCGCCATCCTAACTAGTGCCACCCTTTCCGACGGCACCCATATGGACGCCTTCCAGGAAAAAGTCGGGGGGCAAGCCGCCGAGGCGGAGGTCGTTTATTCCCCCTTCAACTACGAGGACAACTGCCGCATCTACATCGCCAGCGACGCCCCGCAACCAGAACCCGGCCAGGGACGCCTCGACCTCGACTACCTTGCCAACATGATCTGCTGGTGCGCCCGCCGCGTCGAAGGCGGCACCCTCGTGCTCTTTACCAGTCACTTCGATCTGCGCCAGGTGCGCGAACGCACGGAGGGCTTTTTCAACAAAATCAACCGCCCCCTCTTTACCCAAGGCCACCAGATGGCACGCACGGAGATTACCAAGCAGTTCGCCGCCGCTGGTAACGGCGTCCTCTTCGGCACCGATAGCTTCTGGACGGGCGTCGACATCCCCGGCCCCGCACTCTCGCAAGTGATCATCGCGCGCCTTCCCTTTGAAAACCCCAGTCACCCCGTGAGCGAAGCACGCAGCGAATACATACGCGCCCGAGGCGGCAACCCCTTCGCCGAAATGACGGTGCCGGATGCATTGGTCAAATTCCGCCAGGGCATCGGCCGCCTCATCCGTCGCCACGAAGACCACGGCAACATCGTGCTACTCGATTCACGTATTCTTACAAAGCCCTACGGCGCACGCTTCCTCGAAGCTCTCCCTGTGCAGAACTACGCCCGCTTTAATCGCGAAAATCGCGATTCCATATTCGCATAAATAGACCTAACTGATTCTATCCGACTGAATGAAAGTTAACTCATACGGCAGCACCAACCAAGGCAAAGTCCGCGAAGCGAACGAAGATGCGCTCTTTCTAGACGATACGCATCAGTTCTATGCTGTGGCCGATGGCCTCGGCGGACTTCCCGGAGGCGCGGAAGCCAGCCAGCGCATTGTCCAACTGCTCGGGCAAACCATGCGCCGAGTCGACTCGGAAGTGGAACGCGTCGACCTGACCGAGCTCATCATCGGCATTAATGAAATCGTAGCCAAGGAAGGCCTCGAGGCACACCCGTTTACGGGCACGGGCAGTACGCTGACCGTCGGGCAAATTATAGGTGACCAATTACTGATCGGTCACGTGGGGGACTCCGCCGCCTATCTTCTGCGCGGTGAGGACATGGAAAAGCTCACCATCGACCATACCATGGCGCAGGAGCTAATCGATCGCGAGGGCGAAGCGGCCAGAGCCATCATGCCCCCGGAATATCCCCACACACTCACCCGCTGCGTCGGCCAGGGCGATACTCTCCGCCTCGATACGACCCGTATTACTGTCGAATCCGGCGACAGCCTCCTTCTCTGCACCGACGGTCTCAACAAAGTCATCTCACGCCAAGCGATTAAGCAAGCACTTGCCCGTCAGCAAAACCCGCAGGAAACCTGCCTCCATCTTATTGAAATGGCCAATGACAACGAAGGCCCTGATAATATTACTGTCATCGTCATTCAAATTACATCGTGAAAAAATCCCAAATCTTTCTCCCTAAAGTCGAAGCCAAGCCGGAGAACATGCTTTTCCGCTTCAGTTTGGGGCAAGCCCTCTACGAGGAGGGTGAAACTGCCGACGCCATTCCCCACCTCCAAATCTGCTCTGATTCCCGGGATGACTGGATGCTGCCCCGCATCCTCCTCGGGAAAGCGATGCTAGCCAACGGCCAAGACAACAAAGCGAAGCCCATTCTAGAAACGGCGCTCGGCCTCGCGGTCGTTCAACACCACGACGACCCGGCCG
>Ga0307966_1004464_pt1 | contig 10422 bp, 10 predicted proteins | sample OrgLakmetagen646_FD_203141 | JGI IMG/M metagenome (GOLD analysis project Ga0307966, IMG submission 203141) | Saline water microbial communities from Organic Lake, Antarctica - #646 | ecosystem: Environmental > Aquatic > Non-marine Saline and Alkaline > Saline | place: Antarctica: Organic Lake... | reverse complement strand
CAAGCGGCCGGCATATCGGTGCGAGAGGATGTATCACCGATCACTCAAGATATGTCCAGATATTTACCGCATATTATATTATAAATCGCTCAAGACCTTGCTTGCTTTAGACAGGGCCCTAAGAAGAGCCCAACCATCGTTCAATAAACTCACTTTTGGGGTCGTAAATCTCGGTTTGTTTTTGTAGGTTAAATTGTCGATGCCCTCTGGGGTCAGCACCTACGCCTGCTAAGTATTGCCAATTTCCCCAATTACTCGCCACATCAAAATCAATTAATTGTTGTTCAAAATAAGCAGCGCCATAGCGCCAATCTAGACCCAACTCATGTACAAAGCAGCTAGCCACTAATTGTCGAGCACGATTTGACATAAAACCCGTTTGATTAAGCTGGCGCATACTCGCATCTACTATCGCAAATCCGGTTTCACCGGCGCACCAACTATCAAATACATTTTTATCGAAGTGTGTTCTTGGTTTTGTATTCTGAACTCCACCAAATTCAAAAAAAGCAATTCCGTGCTTAATATGTTGCAGATGAAAGAACTCACGCCACAACAATTCAAAGAATAACCAGTAGGTGGAGTCGTTTGCAACTCGCTCAGCTTCATATTGCTTTAATTTGGCTAACACCGTTGCTGGTGATACGCAGCCATGTGCTAAAAATGCAGATAAGCGACTTGAAAAATCCCAACCATCAAGTCCATTGCGCGTCTCTTTATAGCTCGCTATCCCATCTGTAGCAAAAAAGTAATCATCAATACGAGACAATGCAGCTGACTCACCTCCTGAGTAGGCTCCTAAGGCCTCATTCGATGAAAAAGCATAATCTTGCGTATCATTAAGGTTTAAATCGAGCACAGAGCTACTACCAAATTTATCCACAGGTAAACGCGGCTGTGCATACTTTTCTAGCTTTCTGCGAGTAGGTGAAAAGGTGTCTGGCATATTCTCTAGCGCAAAGGGGAGATTTTCATGATCGTACAAATAATTACTTTGTCCCATCAGAAAATCAACATCAGGTAGGATATCACTAAGCTTTTTAACCGCTTTACGCTCGTTCCAGCCACTGTGAAACTCATATGAAATATGGCTAAGATGATTAGTACGGGCAAGCTTTTCTATTACTGCGGTGGGCTCGCCTTCCAATATTATTAAGTCTGAACCTAAGGCTCGCATTCTTTGCTGCAAATCCAATACGGCACTTTCAATAAAGGCTTTTCTGTAAGGACCCAAATGAATGCAGCCCCATGTATTCTCGACAAGCAAGCTAGGGTCGAAAATATAAACGCCAATATGGTACTTAGTCTCTTGTGTTAGCCTTGCTAGGGCTTGATTGTCAATGGTACGTAAATCATGTCTGAACCAATGTATGCCGCGAGTTGTAGAGTTTGTCATATCTGTCTCGGTTATAAATGCTATAAGTAGGTACAGATCCAAAGTAAATACCGATCGATTCACCCGTAATATTAGTATGAACATCGAGTCGCATAGAGAAAAAGGACTAAATGTACACATGAGCAGCAGTAATTCGGTAAACAAGGCTAAAAGCATCGTTTGGTTCAGACAAGACTTACGAATTAACGACAATCCAGCGCTTAAGTTAGCATGTGATCAGGGCAGCATTATTCCGCTCTATATTTTTGATGATACTTTGCCAAAGCAAGCAGAAATGGGTGGTGCTACACGGTGTTGGTTGCATCATGCATTGTCAGACTTGGCCGAGTCTTTTGACCAACAATTAATAATAAAAAGCGGTGATCCGAAAGAAATACTTTCTGCTTTAGCAGATGAGCATAATGCTTCTCATATTTTATGGAACCGCATGTATGAGCCTTGGGCAAGACAGCGAGATGCAGATATTAAGGCGTACTTTAAGGATAGTGGCACGGCGGTAAAAAGCTTAAACGGTTCTCTTTTGTGGGAGCCTATGCAAGTGCTCAAAAAAGATGAAACACCGTATAAAGTGTTTACCCCTTATTACCGTAACGGTTGCTTGAATCAAGTAGAACCCAGATATCCTTTAGATAGACCTGAAATTTTGATTGCAGAGGGTGTTGAGGCTAACGCAGCCGAAGATATCGAGGCGCTATCACTAATACCAAACGTTCGCTGGGATGAGCAAATGCTAAAACAGTGGACGATTACCGAGCGTGCAGCAGGTAGTAAGCTGCAGTGGTTTATCAAAAATGCGATTGTTGAATATTCTGATGACCGTAACTTACCTGCGGTGCGCGGGACCTCACAGCTTTCGCCGTATCTTCATTTTGGACAAATATCACCTAACCAAGCTTGGTATGCAATTAAAGATGCATTTAAAGGGAGTGTCTCTAAAAAAGGTGTAGATACTTATTTAAGTGAATTAGGCTGGCGAGAGTTTTCATATTATCTGCTGTATCACTTTGATGATATCCAAACTAAAAATTTCAATAAAAAGTTTGATAAATTCCCATGGCGTAAAGATAAAACTGACCTTAAAGCATGGCAACGTGGTGTGACCGGAGTTCCAATCATAGACGCCGGTATGCGGGAGTTATATCAGACCGGTTATATGCACAATCGTGTGCGCATGGTGGTGGGTTCATTTTTAGTTAAAAACTTACTACTAGACTGGCGTGAAGGAGAGCGTTGGTTCTGGGATTGTTTAGTTGACGCTGACAGCGCGAGTAATTCTGCCGGTTGGCAGTGGGTAGCGGGCTCAGGCGCTGATGCATCGCCATATTTTAGAGTGTTTAATCCTATATTACAGGGTGAGAAGTTTGATAAAGAGGGTGAATACGTTAAAAAATATTGCCCTGAATTAAAGGATCTACCCAAAAAATATATACATAAGCCATGGGAGGCATCACATGACATACTTAGTGCTGCCAATGTTATTTTAGGGCAAGATTACCCTAAGCCAATTGTTGATTTAAAAGAAACACGGGTACGTGCTCTTGACGCTTTTAATCAAATAAAAGGAGGCTAGTATGACCAAGCTTTGCGTTATTTTAGGCGACCAACTGTGCTTGCAAACAGCTTCATTGCAGTTGATAGACAAGACTAAAGACGTCATTTTAATGGCTGAGGTAAAACAAGAAGCTACGTATGTTAAACATCATAAAAAGAAAATAGCGTTTATATTCTCGGCTATGCGCCATTTTGCTAAAGTCCTGCAGAAAGAGGGTTACTCCGTTCACTATACCGAATATCTTGATGACGATAATCAAGGTAGCTTATTAGGCCAGGTCGCTTCCCTTGCAAAAACCAAAGATATTGCTGAAGTTGTCATAGCTCAACCAGGTGAGTACCGTTTGTATGAAGACATTCAAAAATGGCAGTCTCATTTAGACCTTGATGTCACTATTTGTGAAGATAATCGTTTTTTAGCAGAGCAATCGTTTTTTTCAAATTGGGCGGAAGGTCGCAAGCAGTTGCGCATGGAATATTTTTACCGTGAAATGCGTAAAAAGCATGCTTATTTGATGGAAGATGGCCAGCCTGCAGGCGGTAAGTGGAATTATGATAATCAAAACAGAGAAAAAGCGCCTAAAGAACTTAATGTCCCAAAACCAACGCAATTTAAACCTGACAACATCACCAAATCAGTCATTGAATTGGTAAAAGAGAACTTTTCCGACCATTTTGGTGACATCGATAACTTTCATTATGCGGTAACCCGTGAACAGGCCTTAAAGGTGTTGGAAGAATTCATTGAGCAGCGTCTACCGAACTTTGGCCAGTATCAAGATGCTATGGTACAAGGTGAGCCATGGATGTATCACTCTCATGTAGGTTTTTATATCAATACAGGTTTGTTATCTCCTCAAGAGTGCATGGATGCGGCCGAGCAAGCTTATGTCTCAGGCCAAGCACCACTGAACTCGGTTGAAGGCTTTATTCGCCAAATTCTTGGTTGGCGTGAGTACATTCGTGGCTTCTATTGGCATCTAATGCCTGATTACAAACAGAAGAATTATTTTTCAGCATCACGCGATTTGCCAGAGCTTTATTGGGGCGGCAAAACTAAAATGAATTGCTTAAGCCAGTGCGTTAAAGAAACCAAAGAAAATGCCTATGCGCATCATATTCAACGCTTAATGGTATTGGGCAACTTTGCACTATTGGCAGGTCTGAGCCCTGAACAAGTCAATGAGTGGTATTTGATTGTGTATGCCGACGCTTATGAGTGGGTAGAGCTGCCCAATGTAAGCGGAATGATATTGTTTACTGACGGTGGCATGTTGGCGAGTAAGCCTTATGCAGCCAGCGGCGCGTATATCAATAAAATGTCTAATTATTGCCAAAATTGTGAGTACAGTGTTAAAGAAAAAACGGGGGAGCAAGCCTGTCCGTTCAACTATTTATATTGGGACTTTTTGATCCGTCATCGTGAGCAGTTAAGCGGTAATCCGAGAATGGCGATGATTTATAATACATTGAAGAAGATGGATGATACGAAGGTGCGACATATTGAAGAAGATGCATCGCTGTTCTTTGAAAGGTTAGGACGTAATGAAGAAGTCTGAGCTTCCTCAAAAGATTTGCCCAATATGCACTTTACCGTTTAGCTGGCGAAAGAAATGGGAGCGTAATTGGGACGAAGTGAAGTATTGCTCTGAACGTTGTCGCAGAAGCAAAAACAGGACATCTTAATCTGACAAATAAACAGCGTTGATGTTTTTAGTGTTTAATGAGATGCCAATACCGCAATGCCGTAATTTGCCAGTAAGCCGAGTAGTATTGCAATAGTGACACTGAACAAGGTCCCTAGCATTATGTATTCGGTTAATTTACGGTCTTGTTGACGTCGCATATCCCCAAAGCGGAAGACGCTTTTTGCCGCGAGTAAAAAACCTACTCCCGCAAATTGCCCCAACATCACAAAAATGATGACTAAAAACCGCTCCAACACCCCAATCCATTCTCCGGCAAACGGTAAGCCTTGTTTACTGCTACCTTCATCGTGCATCTGTTGAGTGTAGGGCCGTAAAATTAATTGGATAATGAGTGAAATAGGCCTCCATGCGAACAAGAAAGTAGCTAGTACAAGTAAGTGTTGAGCTTGCGTGAATTCACTCAATACTATGTGCCATTGAGTAAAGTCAGGCTGAGCAATATAAGTGGCAACTAATCCTAGCACTATCAAATGTGCGCATTGATCCATTAAAAACGATTTTAAAAAGAAACCTTGATAGGTTTTCCATATATCGATGGCGTAGTGAGTCAACACGATGGTGAGCAAAGCACCAAAAAACAGTGGGGTGAGACCAACATATGCAAATAGCACGACTGCATTAAGTCCTGTGTGCGTAAGTATATGTTTAAATAAACCAATAGATTTTTCTTTATATTTTACCTTGCTCTCTATCCAGCTTTTACGCTGTAAATAGAAGTCTGCTACCAGGTGAACCAGGAGCAACAGTAAAAATAAGATCATGGGGTAATTCCTTCACCGTATTGAGCAAAAAAAGTAACACTGTGTTTGAGTAAATCCGCACCGCCTCGTTTTAAGTGCGCCGCTACGTTTTGTCTTGTCATGTTTAACCTATCGGCAATAAGTTGTTGTTCTGGATAATTTTCCTTTAAGTAATAATAGACTACTTCTGCCTGTTTTTGGGTCAACCCCATTAAATGATGATTAATAAAATCTTCTATTAGGCTTATTGAGGCATGCTCTTTGGGAACTTGAAGTCCTATTTGACTGCTTGCGGTTTTATCTAAAAGTCGGCCGGAGGCAATAAACACTTCTCCCATACTTTTTGTAAAACGCTCGTCCACATTGCTTTGATAGCCTATCGCAAGTGCCTGCGTTAGCGCAATTTGCTTGCCGGGAATACAATGCATAAGCCTCAATTTTGTAAGTAAGCACGATTTCATTGCTACAACTGGGCTTGGATAATAAACCTGAAAAGCATCCCCTCTGAACATCTCATACTTAGCGCCAACAGTACTCGTATGAAACTCTAACTCGGCATTCAGAGTAGATATTGCCCGACTAAAATCTTCTGATGTAAGTTTAGTTGAGCGAACAATATCGCCCGTTTCAACGGCTATAAGCATTGACAGCACTTCAGTTAAATTGAACACTGAACGTACTATGACATGATTTCCAACGTTGCGCAAACTAATTTAGTTGCTTACCCCCTATGCTCACTTTAATGTTTGCATGGCGGTGTTAATTAAGCTTTGAAGTACTTCTGAGCAATTAAACCTTTATAACGATATGGGCAGACAAAAACAATAATGACAAAAACCAATCATTTTCTATGGATAGGGCCTGTCTTAGGCTTATTTACTTACCTGTTTAGTCTAGAAGTGGCAGGGCTTAGCGATGCAGCAGCTATTACTGCCGGAATAACCATGCTTACCGTAATATGGTGGGTTAGTGAGGCACTGCCAATACCGGTGACTTCAATCGTTCCTTTCGCTTTGTTGCCTATATTTGGTGTGCTAACGCATCAACAAGCAAGCTCTGCTTTTGGGAGTCACGTTATACTGCTGTTGATGGGCGCATTCATGCTGTCAAAGTCTTTGGAGCGCTCTGGGGTGCACAAAAGGCTGGCTATTATGATGGTTAATGCGATTGGTGCTAATAGTAAAAAGCGCTTAGTCTTTGGTTTCATGCTGGCAACAGCAGCGCTTAGTATGTGGATATCAAATACCGCCACTATTCTTATTATGCTACCTATTGCCCTAGCTGTACTTTCCCAAGTGACCGAGAAATCTCTCAAAGTTGCGTTAATCCTCGGTATTGCCTATGCGGCTAGTGTTGGGGGTATCGGTACATTGATTGGCACACCTCCCAACGTTATTTTTGCCGGTATTTACGAAGCCCAATCTGGCACTGAATTTAGTTTCTTGCGCTGGATGATGGTAGGAATCCCATGCGTTATTATTGCTATTCCTTTGATTTCGATGTGGCTCACGCGCAGTCTTAAAGGCCCTTTAAATGTCGATTTACCCTTACTGGGAAGCTGGGAGGTTCAAGAGGTCAGAACGCTTGTAGTATTCGGTCTGGCAGTGCTTGCGTGGGTTACGCGTAATGAGCCCTTTGGGGGCTGGAGTGATTTATTAGGCATTGACACAGCGGGTGATAGCACCGTTGCACTAGCTGCTGTGGTTGTCATGTTTATGGTGCCAAATGGCAGAGGAGAAAGATTACTTGATTGGAAGACAGCTGTTGATATTCCATGGGGTATGCTCTTGTTGTTTGCAGGTGGGATTGCACTTGCTAAAGGCTTTACCGCGTCGGGGCTTTCTCAGGTTATTGGCGATGGCTTAAGTGGCTTTAGTGACTACCCACTGTTGATAACCCTATTATTGTTATGTTTGAGCGTAACCTACCTGACCGAGATTATCAGTAACACCGCTACAGCAACGCTTTTAATGCCAATACTATATTTGGTTGCTTTAAATTACGGTGTAGACCCAGCCATATTAATGATGCCTGCAGCAATGGCGGCAAGTTGTGCATTCATGCTCCCAGTCGCTACCGCGCCTAATGCGATTGCTTATGGCACGGGTGAGATTGAAATTCGGGATATGGTTAAAGAGGGTGCGGTACTTAGTTTTGCAGTCTCAAGCATGCTTGGCTTAGTCTGTTATCTGATGCTAGTGCATGTACTTTAACGTAACGATAATAGAGAGCGCAGCTTTAGTTACCTTTATATAAAAATTTAGCATGGATAATTTATGAAAATCATTGTGGATGCCGACGCATGTCCGGTCGTAATAAAAGAGATTTTGTTTAAGGCTGCTCAGCGAACAAAAGTACATATCGTATTTATTGCTAATCATACTATTCGTGTTCCGCCATCGCCTTATCTAAGCAGTGTACAAGTTTCATCGGGATTCGATGTTGCAGACCATGAAGTGGTGCAGCGTTGTGAAGCAGGTGACTTAGTCATTACCTCAGATATTCCCCTAGCCGCTGAAATTATCGAAAAAGATGGCAATGCATTATCGCCACGAGGTGAGATGTATGACAAGCAAACCATTAAAAGTCGATTAAACACACGTGATTTTATGGAGACAATGCGAGCTAGCGGGTTCCAAACATCAGGTCCACCTCCAATGAGTCAAAAAGACCGTAAGGTGTTTGCCGATTACTTAGACAAGTTGCTGGCACAGCGTTAAAAGGTGCCAGCACAGTGTATTTCATGATTATTTTTTTGTGAGAATATATTCGCTTACTGAGAGGCTTCTTCTTTTTTTATCAAATCAAATAACACATCTTTAAGTCTAACACGTTTTAACTTCTGCGTATCTAAATATTGATCTGTAGTGGGGGAGTTATCGCTTTCGAGTTTAAAGATTTCATTGTCAAGCTCATGGTATTGATCAAACAATTTGGCAAAGTGAGCATCGTTCATTTTTAAATGACGAATAGTGTGGTGATGATCAGGAAATTCTTTTAATAAACTGTGTTTTTCTAATGACATATTACTTCACCTTTTCGGTTACATGAGAGTGCTTATGGAGTATTTAAGCTATTGAAAAGCTATACCTTAATTATGACGTAAGCCGCCAAACAATCTCTTGATCTGGGTCATATTATGTTGATACTGAAGTGAGTGGTAGAGCGATATGGTGATGCGGCTTAACGATTGAGCTATTTAAGCTCAAGGTTGTTAATGCCTAAGTCCACAGCTTTTATTGTGTCTACCGAATCAAATTGAATTTTACATCCAAGTATTATCATTTTACGCCATACATCACGTAATCTATCTGGTCGTTGGCCAGTCCAGAATTGTTCAGTTTTGTTAATGTAAGCGAGAACTGGCTCTACATTTCCATCTTTATACATTTGACGAGCCAATGAGAAGTCAGGACCAAAAGAACTTAGAACCGCAGAGCCGCTGAGCTCAATAGAGAGTAAGAGTTCCTCAAATGCCTTAGCATATTCCTTTTGCCGGTATGCAATCCATGCACGTGCAACGCCAACAGAATGGGTTTCGCTGCTAAAGTTGTCAAACACTAAGCCTGCTAAATGTTCTTCAGCACTTAATTCGTCAGTATGATCAAAAACACGCCTAATTTTTGCATTAACCTCATCGATAGGGTCAAACTGGGCACTATATTTGAGATGCCGACTTAAATCCCCAATGATTTTGTAAGGATTAGCGCTCGTCGCTAAGCTGAGCTCATAATCGCGAAGGGTGCTTGAATATAAACGCCTATTTTTTACCTCAAGCTGGGCAAAGCGGTCTTCAATATACTGGTGATATTGTGGATCGTCACACATAAGTGCATAGTCTGCTTGAGCACTGGATTGAAACAATATGTTTATACAAATTAATGTGAAGGCCCAGCCTTTGGTCATCTATAACGCCTCTTTCCTAATATAGTAGTATTAACGAATAAACTCTACGTCATCAATGCTTGTGCTTATATACTGCTTGAAAGCGACATAAGACGACTGGTCAAAATATATGCTGATTGTTTTCCCTTCAATAGGATTAAAGGGTAATGAGAAATAGGCGTAGTACTTTTTGCCTAACTTGACCTTACTATCTAATGCGACCTTTTTTACATTCGAAAGTGCAATTCGTTGTGTGCCTAAAATCAAATATTGATTGTTTACTTGAACATGACCAAAGGGGTCGGGGTGGTAGGGAAAGGCAAACAACGAGTCCCTACCATTAATTATCTGATTGATAGTTGAAATGGCCATGACCATGAAAAAGAATTCGAAGCCAGGTATCACTGTTGCCGACGTATAATGCGCAACACCTGCTATCAGAAACAGCGTAAATGCACCTAAATGCATAAGGTCGTGCTTATTCAGTTGAGCCAAGCGACTTTTTATTGCGGTCATATTGATATTAGTCTTTTTAGGCATGGAATCTATAAGTCCTTTTGTGAAGCTTTTTGCGTCTTCATTGGCATATTCTATTAGTTAAAATTGTAACGTAGCTAGCGGGCACTCAAAACCAGTTTTTAGTTGGGCTTCCTATTCGACTTTTTCATGCGTTCACTGGTTTCTAAACGTTTTTCAGTACGTTTTTCTTTTCTGTCTTTTTTATCGGGTGTTAATGAGCCTGATTTAAAATTCTGCTTGCGTTGGTCTTTGTCGGCTAGCTTCTTAGCCGCTACTTCAGCCATTTTTTGTTTTTCAAGCTTAAGCATGGCAGGGGTTTCTAGGCTAATTCTGCCTAACTTTCCTGAACGCAGTTCATCTATCATTAATTTGCATATTTTATACAGATCGACGCGACCTCCAGCCATAAGTGCACCGCGTTTTGCAGCAATAAGCTCTAAAAATGCAAGCTCTGTGTCGGGCAGTTCGTCAAGTTTAAAACGCTCTTTCATCATCTCGGGGTAGTGCTTAATTAAATAATCGGCGGTATAAAATCCCACATCATCATATTCCATGGCAGTGTCTTTGACTGCCCCTAACGCCGCTAGTCTGTAACCAGTGTTGGGATTTTCAAGTTTTGGCC
>Ga0307966_1004459_pt1 | contig 10428 bp, 12 predicted proteins | sample OrgLakmetagen646_FD_203141 | JGI IMG/M metagenome (GOLD analysis project Ga0307966, IMG submission 203141) | Saline water microbial communities from Organic Lake, Antarctica - #646 | ecosystem: Environmental > Aquatic > Non-marine Saline and Alkaline > Saline | place: Antarctica: Organic Lake... | reverse complement strand
ACGAAAAAGAAAATGAAAAAAATAAGCAGGCAGTGAAAGCCACTCCCCACATTAATTAAGGGAAAGGAGCCACTTTGGTACCGAGTACCGTAAAGCTCCTCCACCGCGATAAGGAAAGGAAAAAGGAAAGAAGATGTTTGGGTACGTAATACATCAATAAGATACATATATATATATATATATATATATATATATATGAGAGAGAGAGAGAGAGAGAGAGAGAGAGAGAGAGAGAGAGAGAGAGAGAGAGAGAGAGAGAGAGAGAGAGATATGAGAGAGAGAGAGAGAAGGTTCTGTGTATGACCGTGTAAATCGTGCAGCGCATATGGCATACAATCATTAATTAAGCTGCGATAGCCATTTATGCGATGAAGCGTTGTCCAAATGAGTCACGATCGGCATGTGAACACGGCATGCAAAAACGGCAAGGGTCGAAGCACTGCAGGTCCAATCCGTACAAGCACCTCTCCTAAACACGGAATAACCAGGGAAGATCCCAGCCCATAAAACCACCTGTTGCAAAGCCCCAGCACTTCAATTTTATACCCTAAACCCTAATTCATGCATCCACCTGTCCCTAAACCCTAACCATAAAACTGAATACACCCTAAAACTGAGCTCATGCACCCACCTGTCCCGTGTGTGTTCGCGGTGTCCACTTTTGACCTGACTAGCTTGTGCACCGTTTGCCCATCAAAGAGCACATCAGTCACGCTGCCAGATGCAGCAGCCGAGCTAAATGATGGCAACGAAGGAGCATTACTACTGCTGTCAGAGGTAGCTCTGTGTGTGTTGTGTGTGCATGTGGATGCGTGTGTGTGTGTTTGTGTGTGTGCGTATGTGTATGCGTGAATGTGTGTGCAAGGCGCCTCCAACCGCATGCTGTATCACAATGCACATTGACAATTTGTGGCACAGGTCAGTATGTGCACGCACGCACATGTGCAAACGGTAACCAACCCTTACCAGCATTACTACTCACACAACAAACATGCGTAATATTCCTCACGCACTGTTATTGCAAACACCCATGCATGCACGCGAGTAAGCACACATACATCTCTCAGAGTGCTGATTCTTATCCATAAAGTCACACACTAACACACAAACTTTTACACATACATACACACACATGCACATTCCTCACACACTAAAACAGGCCACTGATTGCCACGAAAACCACACACGCTTATTACATACATTACATGGCCACCAGCCATTGCTGCAAATGCACCCTCTGCAGGCGCTCATCCAATCTTCCTGTGCAAAATTGCAGGCTGCTACAGAATAATACACACTTCTAACAAGGTAACAAGCTATCACCAAACCATTGCTGCAAACGCACCCTTGAGAGCCATTCATCCTGCCTTCCTCCTGGGCAAGGTGGCCACCTTTGATGAGAACCGCCTGACAGCTGGCAGAAGCGTGCAGAGCCCTGGCAGCGCTCTCCATATCATCTACCGTGTGAATGGGGAAGCCCCCTGCATATGTTTGTGATTGGGAGAGGGTATGTTTAGGATTGTACAGCTTGGATGCGTGCCTGCCATGGGTGAACAATGAGCCCAAAAGACGTCAATTAAGACAAGAAAACCTACCCAGCAGCGCGGACACGTCAGGAATATTGGGGTTGATGAGGGTGGCCAAAGGAGCTAGGTGGAGGCACGTGCATAGGTGAACAATGAACCCATAACACGTCAATTAAGACAAGGAAACCCACCCAGCAGAGCGGACGCCTCGGGAATGTTGGGGGTGACGAGGGTGGCCAAGGGCGTCAGGTGTTTTAGAAGGGCCAACGCCACACTGTCCTCAGCTAGGGAGTGGCCACTGGTGGACACGAGCACAGGGTCCACTACGAGGTTGGCCACTCTGTGCTGCCTGACCTGCGAGCGAGTGCACACGTGTGTGTGTGTGTGTGTATGTATGTGTGTGTGTCAAACAGTTGCTCGTTTGGCAAGACATTTGGGCGACTTCTGGGCTGAGGGAGGGGGTGAAAGCACAGAGCACACTGTGGCAGATGTGGTCACAATCGTTCTAGTGTGGTGCGTTTTTGGTGGGAGGACAAACAAGAGTAAATGGGGGTTCTCATCAGACTGGCACGAGACTCCAAACACAACCATACACCCACATACAATCACAAGCATGCACGTAAGCACACAAACATATTAACATCCACAATCAGAGGTGCACACACACACAATCCCACTTTCCTAACCACCGGATACACTACCAATTCAGTTTTATGCACTGAGCCAAACCATCCTATGACCAAACACTCCACACACATCCACAAGCACGCGCACACACGCACGCACACACATCCACACCCAAGCACACAAACACACATCCACACAAGCACATCATTGACGCACAAGCACACCCACGCCCACACCCACACATGCACACACATACACACACGCACCTTGCTCGCTACTAGCTCCACCACGTCGACGTTAGGCAGCATACCCGTCTTCACGGCTTGAGCCCCAATGTCACCCAGCACCGCATCTATCTGCTGGGCTAGGAACTCTAACGAAGGGATATGCACGTTGTGCACGCCCTGTGTGTTTTGGGCGGTCAGTGCCGTGATGGCACTTGTGCCAAACACACCGCACGCTAGCATTGCCTGCAGGTATTTGATGAGTGTTTCGTGTCTGTGAAAGATGTAACTTGCGTGTTCTGGGCAGTCGGTGCGGTGATGGTGCTAGTGACACACACACACACACACACACACACCGCACGCCAGCATTGCCTGCAGGTATGTGATGAGTGTGTTGTGTCTGTGAAAGATGTGACTTGCGTGTTCTGGGCAGTCGGTGCGGTGATGGTGCTAGTGACACACACACACACACCCCGCACGCCAGCATTGCCTGTGTTTGTGTGCATTTGACGTGTATTTATCATGCACACGAGTGACAGCGTTGGTTGTCGTTGTCGTCGATGAGAATTCTACAACTATGTAGAACAGGTCCATGCACGTCTAACAGCCTACATGATGTACACGTGTCCCCAGTGTGTCTTGGGCGGTCACAGCCGTGATGGTGCCTACTTCGATTGAAGAGTATGCACATGTCCCCAGTGAGTTTTTGACGGTCACAGCCGTGATGGTGCCTACTTCGATCGAAGAGCATGCACGTGCCCCCAGTGAGTTTTTGGCGGTCACAGCCGTGATGGTGCCTACTTCAACCGCAGGGTATGCAAGCATTTCCTGTTTGTAGGGTTGGCCAGAACCGTATATATACACCGTATATGACCGTATATTTGATGATTTCCCTGCCAAAAACACCGCATATACACTGTATATGTCTGGTTCTGGCCAACCCTACACACGCCTGTATCACCACGGTATATACACCGAATGTATATATGGTTCTGGCCAACCCTACTTGTTTGTCATTTGTCACCAGACAGGCTCCCTGTCATCATACTTATGACATTTGTGCTTTCTTACAATAAAGACACCTTTAGGGAATGCACAGGCCAATGCAGTTCTGACCTTCTCGTTCTGACTCTGACGACAAACTCAATGCTCCTTGCGGTCAGTGGTATGTGCTAAAGAAGCCAATTTAATATTGACAGCACAGAATCGACATATAACTTGACCGCACCTTTAAATCTGCCTGCACCCCAGCCCCCCCTCCTGAGTCCGAGCCGGCGATGGAGAGCACACACGGGGCTTGGGAGGGCTGCTGCTGTGTGATTTTGGTTCCACTTTGGCCCCCTGGAAAAAGGCACATTGAAATTGAGGTATTGAATCATGAGCAATCGTCGTATGTTTTGCTTCTGGCTAAAGTTTGTTCTGCTTCGGTCACCTGGAAATGGAACATTTAAAGTACGTCATAGACAAATTTCTAGGGTTGCCAGAGCCATATATATACAGTGCATGGGGAATTATGGGCAGGAAACCACCAAATATACGGTCATGTACGGTGTATAAATACGGTTCTGGCCAGCCCTGCTTGTGTGTTTGTGGGTGTTGGAAATACAAAGCGATGTTGGGTCTGCCATGAATTCCTGGTGCGAGGGATGTGTGAACAAAAGTGCAAGATTTATCTGTTCGCCAATGACCTCTTAACAGCATGCTGACTTATGACAAGACACGCCGGTAAGGCACAGACACACACGCGCATACAGACACACACACACCACTTACACATACACACACACCTGGGGTGCTGGACATCCGCTGAACTAAGAACTCTTCCACGTCTGCCCAATTGCTGGCCTCGTACAGCACACCGCCTGAACCTGGAAATGGAATTGCATACGACATATCTGTACTTGATCATATTTTAACAGAGGGGGTTGACTGGCCAAATTGCAGGAAATGTTCCTTCCTGAATTTCTTCCCCACTTGCAACCTAAATATTGTCAAGAACGATCACGTTCACCAAAAAGAGGTGAAAATTGGATACCCCAGATCACACTTCTGGCCTCAGATCACCTCAAATGGGCCCACAGCTCCGCCCTGGGACCACTTCTCATTCCCAAAACTAGGTATTTATGACTTCCTTTCACCATGCGACCATCCTGCATGTTCCAAAATAGAATACAAGGAGGTCCAAAAATGACCTTTTTGGCTGATTTCTCATGATTTTCTCTAAGGAAATGGCTGGAATTCTGCATCTCACCAACCAATGGATCTTTCCCCCTCATTTTTCTTGCGATGATGCTATTTATAGAATATAGTCAAATGCAATTTTTATGACATGATTCGGTGCAGCAATTGGTCAGATCCAGCACACGGGTGCCTGAAAAGTAGGGTTCACGACGCGGCCAATTAGGCATAAGGGCCCACGTTTGCTGCAATGAAACTCAACTGCCCTGCTGTTGTGGCATAGGCTACCATTTGGAGCCAAGTTTGACTGTAGCAAACGTGGTCCTGCATACTCTGGGAACATTTGAAAACACCCCCATTTGGGGGGTCAGTTGTTCCCCTCTGATATTTTAAATGAATACCACCATTCTGCTGTTCAAGATGTAATAATTGGCCTTAGCAGCACATATCCTGAACCCAGGGCACAGGCAATGACAAAGGCAGATCGCTCATCTGCTTTTGTTCACCCTTCTCATTCAATGCCACATCCTGCAAGGCTCCAGACGCCAGCCTTAGACAGCACAGCTATTTTCTAGGGTTTTGGGAAGCTGCGAAGAAAAGGAGCTCATATGTGTCTCTGGCAGTCTCATCATTCTGGCTAAATAAATAGTACACTGCAAGACACTGATATATTATTACACTGATACACTGCAAATTAAACATGCTGGGCTTGATGCCAGCAGCACGGACACGCAAAAGTGGCATACATTGACAGTGGAAATATGATGCACGCTTCTGCACTGTCACCTGGAGGCTGGTGTATACTGTTGCTCAATGGTTCTAAAGGCACGCCAAAGCTGGACAACACACGTCTAACGAGTGGATCTTGGCCTATGAGAATGCCATAAGTGGCCTGCGAGCGTGTGACAACAAGTGTGAGTGCACGAGCAGCTGTGTGGACTGTACTTAATGAATCTTGACAGCAATGTCTAGAGTTGTCCAAAACCGTATAGATACGCCGTTTATGGCCGTATATTTGGCAATTTCCCTGCCAAAAATATCGTGTTTGAACCGTATATACATGGTTTTGGGAAAACTTTTGGCCAACCCTACCAATGTCTGATTATGGTAGTTTTGGGCGCCCTAGGAGGACGCTGTTGGGGGCTTGCGAATAATCAATAGAGTAAAAGTGCCTGGACAGATCAGTGAAAATTAGTGGAAAATTAGAGCGGAAGTTTTGATGCAGGATGTTTTATTGAAAGCAGCTCGTCCTGAGCAAGGGACAAGGGCCCAAGATGCAAACAGGAATAAGCCAGCATGGTCCACTTTCCCAAGCAATTAATACAGTTCCTAGCACAAAGTGTTTTTCTATATACCTGATGGAAGTAAAGACCTATAGCCCCCAATCACATCATGAGCAGAACCCATGAAAATTTGCAGATCTTAGGTACCAGCTCATCGCATGCCACAAACATGTGATTGGCAGACATTAGGTACGGCAAGCTCCACATCAAGAGCTGGAAAGTTGAAGAAGGAACTACATGGAGGTGTTTGATCCCACAGACCTGCAACCAAGTCAGACCTCAATTGTGCAGATGCACAGCCATCTGGAAATGACTCCACCAATCTCTGCATGCGAAAAACATTGATATACAGCAACCCTCGCCATGAGCAGTGCCTTCAATTCAGACACGATGTTCACTCTGGGTCAGTATGTCAGTATATAAGACACTCCCTTGCACTCTTGCCTTGCACTCCCACAGTGGGCAGTGCCTTTAGATCAGGCACCACGTTCACTCCAGGCCATTGCTCAAGACTCCTATGCCTTGCACTCCCACCGTGAGCAGTGCCTTAAGATAGATGATCAGGCACCACGTAGACTCCAGGCCATTGCTTGACACTTCCTTGCTTTGCAAACGCACCGTGAGCAGTGCCTTCAGATCAGACACCGAGTCCCCCAAGTACACAAGAGTGCCCGCAGCTCCAGATGATGAGCTGCTTCCTTTCCTCAAAGCACCGTTCTCTGAACCATAGTTACGCAGCAGTCCGGCCATCAAGGCAGCTTTGTCGCGCGCACACTGCACCTCACGCACGAGGCCCCCATTGCTCACACCCTGCGCGTCGGTGGCCAGCTCGTTGGCAAAAAGGTAGCCTGCGTGGTGTATGTAGATGTGAGCATGTGAGTTGCTGATGAGCAAAGCACCTCACGCAATAAACCCTCACAGGTTAGTGGCAGCAGGTATTAGCCTAATTTGCATCACACTGATTTCATGCTGAGCGTGATAAAGAAAATAAAAAACTCGGCCAGTTTCTAACTAACTGGCTTTATCTTATTGTTTACCATGGCACCTCCAGAAATTGTGTACAAACTCTTTACGTTTAAGCAAACACCGTACAACTGACCAAAATAGAATCTAATCGGCAGTACTGATTCCTAGCTGGCAATTTGACAAAATCCCCTTTCTAGCACAGAAGCGTCGAACCTGCCCACTTATCAAATAAACCAGCACTTCCTCTCAACAACCACACTTGTACTAATCCAACATACGTCTCCAAGTCACCTTAAATTGGGGTATCGACTATTAAACTGCTTGGAGATGCCTCTCCCTGGTAGGTTAGAAGCTAGATAGTGAACCTTCATTGCTAGGGGAGGCAGAAGGGAATGCCACACCTGCTTGGAGGTGGCCCTCACTGGAAGGCAAAGAGGAAGGGAGGTTGCCAGAGCGTGCGAGCGCATCAGCAGCGCCTGGGCTACATAGTGTGAGCGGCAATGGCCGTAAGCCTGCAGCCACAAACCTGTAAGAGTGGGCAGTGTACAGGTGGTATTAATTTAGCTTGGCTTCCAATGTGCACAATCACGATGGCCGCACAGTCTAAGTGTGAGTGGCAGGGACTGTGAGTTTTTGACCACGTATCTGTGAGGGTGGGCAGTGAAAAGATGCACTTAGTGTCGGCTGCAGTATAATTAATCATAATGGCTGCACAGTGTGAGTTGTAGGGGCAAACCTGCAGCCACATAAAGTCACGTACAGGAACATTCATTATGTCACGTACGTTGTGGCTGAGTGCCTAGCCCTTTTTCCTTAATTTTTCTCGCGCCTTTTATTGGTTTGGTTTCAGGCTTTTCCCAAGCATCTGCTCAGATGCCCCCCAGAGGCATATATAGCAATGTAACCTTACCTTAGGTCACGTTCTGTAGCACACCTAGCCGACCAGGGGACAGACACATGGGCATAGACCTAGGAATTCACCATGCGCTGCAGATGCTGTGGACAAACCATATGACATATGTGGCAAAGACCTACAAACACAAAGCCAGCCATACATTCTGACGCACCTAGCCGACCAGTTGATAGCGACCACGTGGACGGGGACATGGAAGGGACACCGTGTGCTGCAGACACTGTGGACACAAACCATATGACACATGACAAAGCATTCTGCACACCTAGCCAGCCACACATTCGACGCACCTAGCCGACCAGTTGACAGAGACCACGTGGACGGGGACATGAAGGGACACCATGTTCTGCAGTGTTTGCAGGCAGCCTGGCCTTAACTTCACATCTCGGGCAGCGGCTTCAAGCTGCTGTGCTGACAGGCCTGGGTACAGGACATGAATGGTGTAGGAGTGAGGATGAGTGTGTGTGTGTGATCATTGAGCATGCCCATACATGTGTAGGACGTGCAAGGTGTAGGAGCAAGGACGAGGGTATGCAAACCACACACACACACACACTTGCACACACACACACACACACCACAATGTCACATGCATGTCTGGCACAAATGCGGCACAGCAGGGACCACAGAAGCTTGGCATACAGTAAAGTTTTTGCTATTAGCCAGATCTTGCCACGCACTATTATAAGGTCGCATCATAGCTGAGCGACGTTCTTAATAGAACATCGAGCTGTGTTACCGCATTCCAGGAGAGGGTCTCTTTCAAGTGCCTCACGTAAAAAAGAAGTAATTTGCGTTAACAAAAGAGAAAACTTTCTCTTTCTACAATCAAGTGCTGTAATTGAAGCCGCTTAGGCTTTTATCCGTACGCACATGTTCTCTTTCTGTGCTCACCCTTTTATTCAAGTGTGACAGGTATGAGCCCAGACCTCATATGACACTCCTTCTTCTGCACCTGCCCCTTTGTCTCAAAATGTAATGCAGTCAGGTATCCGGATGTTTTTGCCCGTACAAGCAATTTGCTTCAAGCAGCCTTTGCAGGAACTTCCTAGAATATGAGGAGGGTTGGGCGAATACACACATACCTGCATCGTATGGAGCCATATAGCTCTCACAGACTTAAATAAATCTTGAGAAAGGTCTGCTTAAGCTAGCTAAGTATCCGTAAACACACCAGGTACTTGCTTACGCTTATGGTTACCCTAAACATGAGGTGGTCCCCATGCACACACAACTCCCCCGGGCAAATAGTGCAAAACCTCGTAAACCAGCATGTCTCCCCAACCATTTTACTGCTTTAAAACCTGAGTCGCCAAAAAGTCTAACATGCCTGCAAAAGAGAGCAGGCAAAAAGAACCAGTGGGTGGCTCGCAAACTGGAACCTGGATTGTCCATCATACCTGCAAGGATGCCGGCCTTGATGACCACGTCGTTCATGGCAACATCGAAATTGCTGAGCTGCTCTAGAAACTCCCACAAACCGGCAGAGTCTCGGGTGGAGCTTGCTGTGATAAACAGGAGAGGCATGACAAATTGTCGGTCCACTTCTGTGTTCAGCCCAAGGGCACTCTGAAGCTGCGTGTATTAATTCAGGCCGGGAACTTTGGTGCCAAAATTGGGACGGACAGGAGGGCACTTAGCGAGGAAGTGAATTTTTGTGGATTATTTGAAGAATGACAGGGCACGGACAGTGACAGTGAGTTACAATGAGAGAGAGAGTGAAAACATTAAAGCAGGTGTATGTTTGTGGGGGGAAGGGAAATGGGGGATGGGGTGGGTTGCAGTGCGAGGGGGGATCTTACTGTGCCAAAAACTAAGAGTCTTGCCAAAAAGAGCTACTCCGAACCAAAGGCACGACATGTAAATGTGAGCAAACCACACACTCCTGGAAATGATTTCTATGCATACCACTGGTTGGCGGGAGGATCCTTTGCATCAAATCCTTGTGCTCCTTGGCATAATTTGCAGACAGCTCTGAAACAGTTGCATTTAGGCGGTCTCTGTCAGACGGTGTGGCACACTGCGGACAGGACAATGTCAAGTATAACTTTAAAAAATAGAAGTGGCAGATGTATATCCAAGCACACTCAAGCTACGTAAGCCAGTTACTTACATATCGTTTGATAGCATATTTTGTCTCCTGACTAATAAACGGCTTACCGAGGGCAATACCCTCATGCACATCAACTACCAACCTGCGCTGCAGCTGCAGACATGAGAATGCCAATAGTGTCTTTCTCAGTGCACGTGCCATCATAATCCACTACGACCGCTTGAATTGGCATGCCAACGTTGCCCGTCGTGCTGGTGTGCGTGTTTATACAGCGCGCGGCAGGCCTCCCTGTGTGCGATGCGGTATGCAAGCACACAATGTAAATCAAGGTGTGACATCTTACACAAAGAAGGAGGCAATCAGGATCAGGAACACGCACCTGGGAAAAGGAATTTGTGGGGTGCACCACAGTGGAGAGCAGGGTGAGCGTGGATCCTCCGTTGTGCTCTTTGCAGCAACCTTCCAATTCTCATGTCACAGGATTGGGCATGAATGCACTGCTGTTGTAGTTGAAGAGACAATGGTTACAGGTTTGGAATTCAGTTAGGAAGGATAAAGTTGCAATACTATCATATAAAGTATGTTGTAATTGGCGAGTAAAAATAAATGAGTAGAGGCGCCCGGAAAACAGGGGAGCAATGACAATGCGTGATCAGTA
>Ga0307966_1004458_pt1 | contig 10430 bp, 6 predicted proteins | sample OrgLakmetagen646_FD_203141 | JGI IMG/M metagenome (GOLD analysis project Ga0307966, IMG submission 203141) | Saline water microbial communities from Organic Lake, Antarctica - #646 | ecosystem: Environmental > Aquatic > Non-marine Saline and Alkaline > Saline | place: Antarctica: Organic Lake... | reverse complement strand
TTGGCAGCTGCTCGACGAACTCCACCGCTTCGTGAGCCCACGCGCGCAACTGGTCCACCGAGCACTGGTGGTCACCCAGTTGAGCGGACAGCCGCGGGATGGCACGGATCACGGAACTCACCGCGGCGTCCACCTCAATACTGCCGGTCCACTCCTCGACAATCGTCGCGGCCATCTGCCACAGCGCCGCATTGGTCAGCATCGTGGAGTCGGGGTCGATCGCCAGACGCAGGCCATGCTCGGCCACCAGCGCTGCCGCATAGCCGTTGTAGGTGGCAACCGCCGGAGCCGCGCGCTCGGGATCGGCCCCGAACACGCGCTCAATGCGCTCATCGGCGCGGACCGCGATCTCCGCGGCCGCCTTGCGCGTGAAGGTCAGGCACAGGATCTCCTCGGGACTGATCGCCCGGCCGAACAGCCGCTCGGCGTGATCGAGCAGATAGACCATGCGCATGGACAGCGTCTCCGTCTTGCCCGACCCCGCACCCGCGACCACCAGGGTGGGGCTCAGGTCTGCACCGATGATCGCTCGTTGCTGCGGGGTGGGCGCCCTACTCGGGTCGATGACGGCCGCCAGCTCCTCCACGGGCCGCGCGTCACCTGCGATGACACCCAGGTGGCTCATGTGTCGCTCACCTGCCGACCGGTGGCCTGCGCGGGACAGGAGCGCCGCACGGGGCAGCGCTCGCACATGTCGTTGGGCGTGGCGACAAAGTCGGTGCCCGCCATCACCTCGACCACGTCCGCGAGGCGCTGGCGCTGCTCGTCCACATCGATCTGGTGCTGGACGCGCACCGGGGGCTTGACCCCGCTGCCGAGGAACACCAGCTGGGCACCGCTGACGCCGCTTGCTTGGGCAAAGCCGCCCTCGTGCGCGGCCAGCTGATACATCGCCAGTTGCCCGTGGTGCGGGACATCGGCCGTGGGGATTGGCTTGCCGGTCTTGAGGTCAACAATGGTCGCCAGCGAGTCCGTCACCTCGACGCGGTCGGCGCTGCCGGCCAGCACTGCGCGCCCCACCTGCACACTGAATGCCTGCTCGACCGCGACCGCCACATCGCGGCGCTCGTTCAGGTAGTGCGCCAGGCGTTGCATGATCTCCTCCGCATGCGCGCGCTGGACGCGATCCGGCCAGGAGTCCAGTCCCGCGATCTCGTGCCACCGCTCGTCGAGCGCACGCATCAGTTCCGCCTCGCTGCCCTGCGGGTGCTGGGCGGCGATCTCGTGCACCAGCGTGCCCAACTGCTGCTTGTCGGAACTCTCCGGCGTCCCGCCCGCACTCTCCAGCGCCCACTTGAGCGCACAAGTCTCGATGACGTCCACCTTGGAGGGAGACACCCGCACGGCAGCATCCTTGTCCCACAGCGGTGCCAGTGTCGAGGGCTCGGGCACGCCATGCCACTGGGACGGATCCGCGCCCGCGGCGCGGTGTCGCACCAGGTGCGCCAGCATTGTCGCGAAACGGTCCTGGCCTGCCACCTCTGCGCCGGTGCCGTCCACCCGCAACTGGGCCACGGCCGCACGCAGGTCGGACACCCCCGTCACCGCACTTTCGCGCACGCGCTTCACTCCGGAGGCGGCCTCCACCCATGCCATGTACCGCGAGGGCTGCGACTCGTCGGCCTGGAGCGCCGTGACGATCAGCCGCGACCGGGCCCGCGAGACGGCCACCGCGAACGCGCGCGTCTCATCATCCAGCACACCGCGTCGCGCCGCCTGTGCAGCCTCCACCCGTCCCGCTGGCGTCAGCGGCGAGGCCTCAGCCCGCCCCAGGAGAATGTCGGCCAGATGGCTGGCCCCCAGCACCGAGTCACGCAGCCGCAGGTTGGGCCACACCCCCTCCTCGACACCGGCAATCGCCACCACGTCCCATTCACGACCCGACGCCGCGGTCGGCGTCGTGAAGGTCACCACGTCGCTCGCCTGCGCACGCGCACCCAACGTGTCCGCCGCGAAGTCCTGCGACTCCAGGTAGTGCACAAACTGCCGGGGACTCGCCTGCGGCAGTCTTTCGGTGAAGGTCTGCGCCGCACGCATCAGAGCGATCACTGCGTCCAGGTCAGCGTCATCGCGCGCGGACCCGGCCAGGGCAGCCTCGCGCCACGTCTGGGCCACCCCCAGCGTCTGCCACATCGCCCACAGCACGGTGCCAGGGGTGGCGCCTCGCACGTGGGCGGCGGCCACACCAGCGGCCACGGCGGCCGATGCCCGTGCCGCGCGGGCGGCCTCGCCTCCCCGCAGCGCGCCCCAACGGCTTGGCGCGCCCATCGCTTCAGTCAGCAGCTCGGTGCTGGACCGCTGCCCGCCGCCGGCGCGCTCTTCCAGCACCAGCGCACGTCGCAGCCGCCGCAATGCGACCGGATCGAGTCCCACCAGTCGCGAGCTCAGCACCTCCCCCACTCGCTCAGGAGTCCACGGCTCGCCCAACGCGACGCGCAGCATGGTCAACAGGGGCGCCACGGCAGGCTCCTGGTGCAACGCCGTGCCGTCGCCCAGCGTCTCGCACGGAATGTCCGCCGCCATCAGGTCCGACCTCAGCGAGCGCAACTGGGCACTCGAGCGGGCGATCACGGCCATCCGTCCCCACGGCACCGACTCACCGTCCAAGCCGTGGCGGGCGCGCCTCAGCAGTGTGGCGATCGCCCGTGACTGCGCGTAGCTGTGAGGCGCAGTCACCAGGCTCACGGCGTCAGGCTTGCCCGTGGCCTCGCCCACGTCAGGAGCCTGCCCGTCCCCAGGTGACTCGGCATCGGCCCGGCGCCTGCGGGTCGCGGACCCCACCCCCAGCACGCCGATGCGCTGCGCGATGGCATCGGTCACCGCCGCCAGTGCGGGCACCTGCCGGTGCCCCGTACGCAGTTCAAAGCGAGTGGCCCCCAAGCCGCCATCCCGGGGGGCACGCGTGGCGTCGTCCAGTGCCGTCGGCACCGCGCCCCGGAAGCCGTGCACGGCCTGGTCGGCGTTGCCGATCAACACCAAGCGCGAACCCTGCTCAGCGAGGGCGCGCAGCAACTGGGTGGTCGCGGCGGTCGCGTCCTGATAGTCGTCGACCACCACGAGCGACCATGCGGGGCGCGGCCCCGTGGCGACCTCGTCCCACCGGGCCAGGGCGTCGGCGGCATCGGCCACCACCCGCGCGGGATCGAAGCGCTCGCCCTGGTCAGCCTGCATGGAACGGAACGTCATCACGTCCAAATACTCGCGGTAGGCGTGGGCGGCCATCACCCATGCGGGGCGCCCCGTGGCCTCTCCCAGGCGTTCCAGGTCTTCGGGGGACTTGCCCGCCTCGGCCGCGCGCATCATCAGATTGCGCAGTTCGTCGCGGAAGCCCGCGAGGGCCGTGGCCTCCGCTGGCACCACCGGCTCCCAGGACACCGCAGCGCCCTGCCCCTGGGCGTGCCCCGCCAGCAGCGCACGCAGTTCCACATCCTGTTCGGCGCCCGTCAGCAGCACCGGCGGTGGCTCCTCAAGGCTGCGAGCCTGGGCAGAAAGGATCGCGAAGCCGGTGGCGGCGGCCGTGCGCACCACGGGAGTGCCCGTGGGCCTGTTCATCGCCAACGTGACCCGGTCCCGCAGACGGGCAGCCGCCACCCGCGTCGGGGCCAGCACCAACACCTGTGCGGGGCTCAGGCCATCGCTGGTCACCGCCTGCGCCGCAGTGTCAACGGCAAGCGAGGTTTTGCCCGTACCAGGGGCACCCACCACCAACAGGTGTCCCGCACGCGGGTTGGCCACGGCGTCGAGCACTGCCTGCGCGTCTTCCCCAGGGGCGTGCGCCTGCCCGTCCTCGTGAGGAGGGAGCAGGCGCAACTCGGTCATGCGCCTATCCCACCACTGAGGGGTGACACGTGCGCCTCAGCCACGCGGAGGCATCAGCCACTGGGCTCGGGCGAAGGAGCCGGCTCCGGGGCGTCGGGGTACGGCCAGGCATTTGCTGTGCAATCCTCGGGCAGCACCCACTGGCGCGTCATCACGCTGGCACGGCCACTGGTGCACTCCTCATCCTCGAAACCCATGAGGTGGCCGATCGTGTGGAAGACCTGGTAGCGACGCGACTGCTGGTACCGGTCCCCAAAGGATTCCACTCCAGCGGACCAGTCGTAGGCGCTGATCACCCCCAGCGAGCGCTCCGCACACGACTCCTCCTGCACTCCCGTGCTGGGCGACGGTTCGGCTGTCACCGATGGCCCGGGCGAGGGCTCCTGCCCTTCGATCACCACGCTCTCCGGTGCGGCCGCGTGAGGGGAGGGGCACACTGCCGCGGCGGTGTAGGGGCTTGCGATGACGATGCGGTAGTCGGCGACACCGTCGGTGCGCGCATACTGAAGGCGCTCCTCCGCGCCCCAGCCCCGGTAATCGTTCAGCGTGTCCATCACGAACTCAGCGAACTGACGCCCGTTGACATTGATGTCGTCTTCCACCTCGATGCTGATCCACCGCACGGGAGGTCCCAGCGGATCAGGTTCGGTGCCGCCGTCCACCACGGAGAACGTGCCGGCCCCCTCGTACGGGTAGTCCAGCGACAACAGTCCCGCATCGGCGTCGTCGTCGGTGTAGTCCCGCTCGATGGGGGCCACGGGTGGCACGGACACATCCGCGTCGAGCGTGGCAGAGGGCGAGGGGCTCGGCGAGGCGGTCGGCACCGTCGACGCCTGCACAAAACCGGGAATGAGCGTGGTCAGCCAGCCGATGAGCACGCCCGCGGCGAACGCGCCCAGGATTGTGATCGCCGTGACCTTGACGCCAGGCAACTGGATTCCACCGCCCGCGAACAGGCTCCGCCCACGCACTTGCATGCCCCTACGATAGTCACAGTCATCACATGCATCGACCATCGGAGGAACCGTGGAAGTCAGGATTGGCGTTCAGCACGTGTCGCGCGAGATCACCATCGAGACCGATATGACCGCAGATGCCCTGGCCAAGGCCGTGGCTGGGGCCATGGAAGGTGCCACCTTCGACATCTCGGACACCAAGGGCCGGCGTGTGGTGGTCCCCAGCGGCTCACTGGCCTACGTCGAGATCGACGAGGCCACCAAGCCGCGCGTGGGCTTCGGCAGCAGTTAGCCGGCCTTCACGGCGCCAACGCGCTCACCAGCCACCCATACGCCACCTCGCTGGCGCGTGCAGGCGGCACGTTGCTCACATCGATAGTGATCCCGCGCTCATCGTTGCGCAGGGGCTCCAGCGCCGCATATTGGGAGTCCAGTAGACGTGCGCCCGCGAAGTGACCGTCGCGCTGAGATCGTGCACGAACGCGACCTTCGAGAGCTGATTGGGGTGCGGCCAGATGAACGAAGACGGTCGATGGTTCCGCCTGCCTGATGGCGTCACGATAGGGACGCGTGAGAGCCGAACATGCGACCACGGCGCCGCTGGGATGGCCGTTCAGCCATGCCCCAATGTCCGCCAGCCACGGCCACCGATCGTCATCCTCCAGCGGGATGCCTGCGGCCATCTTGGCGATGCTGACCGGCGAGTGAAAGTCGTCGCCGTCGCCAAAGGGCACGCGACATTTCCGTGCCAGGAGCGCGCCCACCGTGGACTTGCCGCATCCTGTCACGCCCATGACCGCCACGTGAGACATGACAGATAGCCTAGAGGGCGCTTCTGTTGCTTTGGTCCCGCCCCGTCCCGCTGGTGCGTCCCTAGGCTGGAGTGATGGTTGACACCGCGGTGCATGGAGTGGGCTCGCCCAAGCGGTGGCATGCCATGGAAGTGGCGGAGGTCTTCGACTCTCTCGAGTCACACCGGACGGGGCTGAGTCCCGATTCCGCGGCTGACAGACTCGAGTCCATCGGGCGCAATGTACTGACTTTTACCCGCAAGGAACCCGCCTGGAAGGTGCTACTGCGCCAGTTCGTCTCACCCTTGATCACGATTCTGGTGGTCGCGGCCATCATCACCTTGGCGTTGCAACACTGGGCTGATGCGATCGCGATCATCGTGGTGCTGCTGCTCAACGCCAGCGTGGGCTACTGGGAGGAAATGAAGGCGGCTGCCGAGGTGAGCGCGTTGGCCTCCATGCAGGTCCCCCAGTGCCGCGTCCTCAGGGACGGCACGGAACGCCGCATCTCCTCGCAGGACGTGGTTCCCGGAGACGTGGTGCTCCTGGAAAGCGGTGAGCAGGTCCCTGCCGATCTGCGACTGTTCGACGTCCGCGGGCTGCGGGTGGATGAGTCCATGCTCACTGGCGAGAACGAGCCCGTCGACAAGCGGATTGACGTCCTCGACGCGGACATTGAGGTCGCCGACCAGACCTGCGTGGCCTTCAGCGGCACGCTGATCCGGTCCGGGCGGGGCCGGGGCATTGTGATCGCCACGGGCGCCCACACCGAATTGGGGCGCATCAATGAACTGGTGCAGGGGCCCAAGGCCAAGACGCCGCTCGAGAAAATCATCCACGGCCTGGAACGGCGCATCGGCATGGTCGTGGGTCTGGTGGCCTTGTTCGTCTTCGCCAGCGGACTGATCCTGGGCGACGGGTTCGACCAGTCATTCCTGTCGGCCGTGGCGCTGGCGGTCGCCGCGATTCCCGAGGCGCTGCCGATCGTGCTGACCATCGCCATGGCCCTCGGAGTGCGGCACATGGCCCAGGTCAATGCCGTGGTGCGCACCCTGCCGTCCGTGGAGACACTGGGCTCCACCACCATCATCGGCTCGGACAAGACGGGCACCCTGACGCTCAACCGCATGACGGTGACCCACATCTGGACTGCCCACGGCCTGGTGGATCTGCCTTCCGCTCCCCCGGATGCTCACCCCGAAGGCCACGCTGACGCAGCGGTCCAGGACACCCCCGCGCTCGACGCCCTGGCAGTAGCGACGCTGCGTGCCGGTGCGCTGACCAACAACGCCAACCCGGACGCTGGGGCAGGCTCGGGCTTCACCGGAGACGCAGTGGACGTGGCGATGGCGGCTGTGGCCACCGTATGGGCGCAGGTGAAGCCCCAGGGCATCACCGCGCCGTCACTGCTGCACATGGACTACGAGCCCGAGCACGGGTACTCACAGACGCTGCGCGACAACGCCGACGGCACCGTGACGCTCTACGTGAAGGGTGCGCCGGACAAACTCATCGGTTTCTCCCACCACATGCTCACCGCTGACGGCACGACAGCACTGGACTCGGACCACGTGCATGCCGCCAACGACCAGATGGCCGAGCGTGGCCTGCGGGTGCTGGCGACCGCCTATCGCGTCTACGCCAGCGGAGACGAGCCCACGGGCACGCTGCCCACACCTGAGGGCCTCACCTTGCTGGGGCTCCAGGGCATGCACGATCCGCCCCGTGAGGGGGTGGCCGATGCCATCGCTGCGTGCCGCAAGGCGGGCATCCAGGTGATGATGATCACGGGCGATCATCCCAAGACGGCCAAGTCCATTGCCGAGGATCTGGGCATCGACGCTGGCCACCCGCTCACGGGACACGAGGTGAGCACGCTCAACGACGTGCAGCTGCGCGAGCGGCTGACCACCACCAAAGTTGCTGCACGGGTCACGCCCGAGGACAAGCTGCGGATCGTCACCGCCCTGCGTGACAGCGGACACGTGGTCGCTGTCACGGGGGATGGGGTCAACGATGCGCCCGCGCTCAAGGACGCGTCCATTGGCGTGGCCATGGGTCGCTCGGGCACCGAGGTCGCTCGTGAGGCCGCCGACATTGTGCTCACGGACGACAACTTCGTCACCATCGTGCGCGCCGTGGAGCAAGGGCGCATCACCTTTGCGGCGATTCGCAAGGCCACCTTTTTCCTGCTGTCCACCGCGGTGGCGGTGATGCTTGCCGTCACTGTCAACGCGGTGATGGACATGCCGATGCTGTTCCTGCCCATCCAGGTGCTGTGGATCAACGTGGTGACCAACGGCCTCCAGGATGTGGCGCTCGCCTTCGAAGCTGGCGAGGGAGGGGAACTGGAACACCCCCCACGTCCCGCATCGGAGGGGATCGTGTCCGCCATGCTGTGGAGGCGCATCGGCATCTCGGGACTGTGGATGGGGATGTGCCTTTTGCTCACCTTCCAGTGGGCCATCGACCACGGATACGCCATTGACCATGCGCGCACACTCACGCTGACCGTGTTCGTTGCCCTGAACTTCTTTCACGTGGGAAATTCCCGGACCGTGTTCCGTCCCCTGCTCACTGTCAACCCATTCGGGAACCGATTCCTGCTCATCACTGCCGTGGGGTCACTGCTGCTCCAATGGGGCGTCATGAACTGGAGTGCCTCGGCCTCAGTACTCGGCCTCACCCCGTTGAGCGCGAGCGAATGGTGGTGGGCGATGGTGATCGGCTCGAGCGTGCTGGTACTGGTCGAGGGAGAGAAGTGGGTGCGCAGGGTCATGAAACTCGACACCACGCGAGCGTGAGAGCAACGGCCTCCTAGGTTTCGCGCCCCCCAGGGGTAGAGTGGGCATCGACCAGAGGTTGCCCGGTCGTCATGTGAAGCGCGGTACCGCTGTAGAAAGCGACGAGCCGCTACGAACGAGAGATTCGCGATCGGCTACCCGCCTGACGGCACCCCATGGTGCCCCGAATCTAGGACTGCACACATGACTGAGACACACGCGAGCGTTCATACCGCCGACCAGAAATTCTCTGACTTCAAGATCAACCCCCTCATTGCCAAGGCACTGGCCGACACCGGCATTGAGGTCCCGTTCCCCATCCAGGCCATGACCCTCCCGGTAGCACTGTCGGGCCACGACATCATTGGCCAGGCCAAGACCGGCACTGGCAAGACGCTGGGCTTTGGCGTGCCGCTGCTGCATCGCACCATCTCCCCCGGCGAAGCGGGCTGGGACGAGTTCGAGTCGCAGGGCAAGCCCCAGGCGCTTGTGGTCGCCCCCACTCGCGAGCTCGCAGTGCAGGTCGCCAGCGACCTCGAGACCGCTTCCAAGCTGCGCAGCACGCGCATTGTGCAGATCTACGGAGGGCGTGCCTACGAGCCACAGATCGAGGCGCTGCAACGCGGCGCAGAAGTCATCGTCGGCACCGCCGGCCGACTGATCGACCTGCTCAACCAGGGCCACCTAGACCTGCGCTTCATCAAGACCATGGTGCTGGACGAGGCCGACGAGATGCTGGACCTGGGCTTCCTTCCCGACGTGGAGCGGCTGCTCGCGGCCACGCCCGCCTCCCGCCACACCATGCTTTTCTCGGCCACCATGCCGGGCCCGGTGGTGTCAATGGCCCGCCGCTACATGACCCAGCCCACCCACATTCGCGCCGCGGACCCGGATGATGCCGGAGCGACCGTGAAGGCCACGATCCAGCACGTCTTCCGCGCCCACGCCATGGACAAGGTCGAGGTGCTGGCGCGCATCCTGCAGGCCGAGGGCCGCGGGTTGACCATCATCTTCGCGCGCACCAAGCGCACCGCCGCCAAGGTCGCCGACGACCTTGCTGAGCGCGGCTTTGCCGCGGGCGCCATCCACGGCGACCTGGGCCAGGGAGCACGTGAACAAGCATTGCGCGCCTTCCGCACCGGCAAGATCGACGTGCTGGTCGCGACCGACGTGGCCGCCCGCGGCATCGACGTGGACGACGTCACGCACGTCATCAACTACCAGTGCCCCGAGGACGAGAAGACGTATCTGCACCGCATCGGACGCACGGGCCGTGCCGGCAAGGCCGGAATCGCCGTCACCTTTGTGGACTGGGATGACCTGCCCCGCTGGGGCATGATCGACCGCACGCTGGACCTGGGCTACCCCGAGCCGGAGGAGACCTACTCCAACTCCCCTCACCTCTACGAGGAGTTGGGCATCCCCCAAGGCGTCAAGGGGCGACTGCCCCGCGACAAGCGCACCCGCGAAGGACTGGATGCCGAAAAGCTTGAGGACCTGGGCGAGACCGGCAGGAAGCCCGGCGGCGACCGCGGACCCCGTGATGGTGGCGGACGTGGCCAGGGCGGCGGCGGTCGTGGCGGCTCAGGTGGCGGACGTGGCGGCTCAGGTGGCGGTCGTGGCCAGGGCGGCGGCGGTCGTGGCGGCTCAGGTGGCGGACGTGGCCAAGGTGGCGGCGGTCGTGGCGGCTCAGGTGGCGGACGTGGCCAGGGCGGCGGCCAGGATGGCAACCGCGGCGGCGAGTCCGGCGGCCGTTCAGGAGCCCCTCGCAAGCGCAACCGCAATCGACGCCGCAGCGGCGGCGGTCAGAGCACCGGCAATTCCAGCGCCAACTGACCACCCACGGTTGCACCCCTGCGTTTCGCGGCTGCCCAGCGCGCCGTGCCGCAGCGGTCAGCGTTGATCCGCGTCGGCGGCTTCCCGCGCGGCCGCATTGACGGTCTCGAGCAGTACTTCCTGCAGGTGACGCGTGTACGTCACGGTGATGTGGTGGTGGTCGCGCCACACCAACATGTCGTCGACCACAACTCCGCAGCTGTGCTCATCGCACAGCGCCGGCGTGGGATCCAGATACATCCCTC
>Ga0307966_1004456_pt1 | contig 10431 bp, 10 predicted proteins | sample OrgLakmetagen646_FD_203141 | JGI IMG/M metagenome (GOLD analysis project Ga0307966, IMG submission 203141) | Saline water microbial communities from Organic Lake, Antarctica - #646 | ecosystem: Environmental > Aquatic > Non-marine Saline and Alkaline > Saline | place: Antarctica: Organic Lake... | reverse complement strand
AAGCTCTAAATTTATTCCTTTCTTAACTTGTCATCACAGTATCACTGATTTTGAGATCAATGCATTTCTGAATCAAGACTCATACAGACTCCTCAAGTTTGTGTCAGATTTAGTTTCAATTGTCAACACTGGTTGATTTTGTTTCACCAGCCAATTTGCCATCAGCCAGAGACTCGGGCTGTAGGCCATCCTTGTAACCCCTTGTAACCCTTTGTAGAAGAGAAGGAAAAAAAACTACGCAGGGGTGCCTTAAGCATGGATTAAGGAAACGCCCCGAAGAGTCTGGCCTGACCACGGGCCGCTAGGCTTTCAGGGCAGCTACCCTAAGGCCCTTTGTAAGCCCTTTGAATGTGCAAGTTTACAAATTTAATAGTGCAGCTGTCGATCTTTTCGATTTATGTACTTGTTGGGACCTAGGTTGAGCAGCCATGCCAGGCTGGAGGCCTTTGTAATCCAAACTAAACTAAACTAAATTTTGAATTTGCAAGTGATTTACGAAATTTATGCATTCAAGTCTCACACGTATGAGGCCCCTCTTGGTGCTGTTTTAATCATTTGAAAATAGAGACAGATCCGGCTCCTTTCATACAGAAGCGTCGGATAACAACAGCAATAATGGTAGTATTCATCCACGGCTGGGGCTGGTAAGGCACGTTGATTCTTATTCAGCCACGAAGCAGCCTGTAAGCTGTGCACTCTGCCCCACCAAATTCTTCATTCACACATATCCTCTGTATAGATGTATTATACGTGGTACCCAGAAGCTGTTGGGTCGTCAGGAGCAGTTTATATATATAGTAAACTCTGGCCAAGGGTCAAGAGTAGTTTGCGTTGTAGCCACCTCAGAAAATTGTTTGCTGAAAACTTGTCATATTTTGTGCACTAGCTACGTACATCCGTAATTTCTCTTTTAATAATTAAGAAAGGCAGCGATTCACAGCGCATGTGTTCAAAGTCCTCCCAATTAGCAAGGACCCAACCGTGACAAATAAACTGTACAATACACTCACAAAATATATACAAGTCCTGAGAGCAGGGAAATTGCTTGTGCATTCAGTTTTAGGAAAAGTGCAGTATAAAATGAAATTTACATACTAATGATAATGTGCAAAACACACTTACGAAAGCCACATGTCTTGCAAAGCAGCAACCATCAAGCTACTTCCTATTGGGTCAAGTCTATGATCTCATCCACCGAGCCTGAAGAGGAGGGTGGGGGGACTGGTCGCGGTCGCTTCCTCTGCGTTATGCATTTGTGTATTAAGATATCGTATACAACACTTGGACAGCGGGAATGTCTAATGTATAAACAGGTTTGTGACATACCCTTTCATTACTCAGTTTGTAGGCATGTACATGAGATGAGCCAGCAAAAGGGGTGCACATGAACGGGTTGAGCAACTACATACATGTTCCCAAGTCCAGTAGCAAGTCATGATCACACACTAGGCGTAGTTCTCCTGTGCTGTCGTGTGTGGCCTATTCAATTTTTGTGAGTGCCTCTTTCAATTATACAATGCATGATAACCTCTGTCCTTAACACATATCACCCCTTCCTTGCTCAAATTCCATACACACACGCACACACACCCACCCACCTGGTGCCGGTTTGTCTCCCCTACAATCTGCGCCTCCTCATCGTCCTCCTCATTGTCCTCCTGTGGTTGAATCAAATTGTGTATGTATGTGTGTGTGCGCATGTATGTGTGTGCAGGCTTCGCAGGCTTCTCTTTGTAAAAAAAGAGTCACTTTTGCACACATACCTGCTGTCGTGAGGTGGAGGCAACACTGCCTGCCGGGGGCACGGCGCTTAGAGGTTGTGAGTGGGCCTGCTGAATCAAGTTTTGTATGCGAGTGCATGCGTATGAATGTGTGTATAGGCTGTGCTACTGCACGCGCGTGTGGCCTATGTCAACTTTGTGTGCACCTTTTTCAATTCTGCAATTCAAGGCAGCCTCCATCCTCAACACACAACACTTCTTCCTGGCTCAAAGTGCATACACACACGCACACACCTGTTGCCTAGTCTCCTCTGAAATCTGCACCTCCTCATCCTCCTCCTTGTTGTCCTCCTATGATTGAAACAAGTTGTGTACTTGTATATGTATGCGAGTGCGTGTGTATGAATGTGTTTGTAGGCTTCGCATTTGCTTGACCAGATTGAGCTAGTAACAGGGATGCACTTGAACAGGCTGAGCAACTGCATATATGTTCAGGCACTTACATACAAAGCCCAAGTGTCTACACACACACACACACACACACACACTCACGCTACGGCTTTCGCACCCGTACCTGGTGGCTTGAGGAGGAGGCATGAGCTGGTGGTGGGGCCTGGAAGAAGGGAACAAGTGGAAGGGAATGTTGTGCGCCACTCCAGACTTGAAGAGTGTGATGAGTAGCTGTACTTTTGACGGATGCAACATTCCTGTCACATTACGATAACTGGCTGACACACCTTGAACTGGTCCATCACCTGAAGCAGGTCTTCTTGTAGCCTGCGTATAAGAGAGACAAAGAGAGTGTAAGAGATAGAGAGAGAGAACGCATACCTGCGTTTCATTGCATGCATGAGGTAAATTAATGTCCTCACGTTTTTATTGCAAAGATTTATGCAGTAGCACTCTATACATTCAACATTCAAATCCTCTCTATATCTTTCACATATAGACTTGGCAGTAGACGCTCTAACTCAATGGCAAACACTTGCACCTCGCAAATCACCTGTACGGTCACATTGACCTAGCCTAATTATTCCCCACACTGTTATTCGGGCAAGGCATGCAGCAAGAAAAAATTTGAATGCGGGTATTGGCGCACCTTGTTAAAGCCTCCCGCTCCATGTCCAGGTCTGCTGTGTGGCATGCCTGGAGGAAGTACCCCACATCTGCGTAAAACGCAGTTTGCCCGGTTGCCTCAAGGAATACCCAGCCTTTCACTGGGTGTACGCCAATCTTGGCGTACACCCCGTTAGCTCGGCGCTTGTTCAAGGGGACCCCTGTGACCACAAAGATAATAAAACAATATCTGAACATCGCAGACTGGATTTTTATGAATTCGTGGTCCTCTTCAATTCTTGATCAACATTCCTGTTTCTCAACTTGTTTTAACAGTGCTATACGCTATACGGCATACTAGGATCAAAGCTGAACCACTTTGTTCTCCACTTTTAAAATCACACGGTGGTTTCAATGTATAGTTTTAAACTTTATCTTAGAAAAGAATGTGTTAGCGATCAGGGGTGCGAGTGGGGGGCTGGAACTGTGCCGCTTTACTTATAAAATAGCTAACTACAGTGACATGAGTGCAGACGGGTATACCCATTGATAATTTTCACCCGTCTTTTTGTTCTAGGGTAATTATCAGCATGAAGTTTGGACACTATCTAAGTATAGGTAGTATGAATTATAATCCTTAGGGTGCTCATAGTAGATTAATAATTATTAAGGTACATTTTAAACACCAGGTTCAGTAGTAAGGAAAACCAAAACGTTCCACTATTATTCATTTGTCTGTCAAACACCCTTCTTTTATAACCTACTCACACGATGATGTGAATTTCCAATAGGAGGTTACCTGGGCAAAAGCCAAAACACGCTCCTTTTTGCATGAATGGTGCAACTACTTACATGTCACCTGTTCAAATTGGATCCAACCTAGCTTCAAACTGATGCTTACTTTATAAGCTACCCGAGCATGTGCAAGACCATATTTGGACATATCGTCCTACGAACATAATGACAAGACTTAAAGCACGCATCGTGCACCTGTACCCTAAATGCGTGCTTCCCAAGAGGAATGGCATAATAATTTGCAAATCTTGCCAATGAACTGCTTTTATGCCCCATTTATTTTACAATGGTCTTAAATTATTATAAGGATTTCATAACACCAGACATCACTCAGTTTGATTTACTGGGTGGTCATATATGGCATATGACACAAAAAGGGTTCACGCTGCACCGAGGTCAGTTGCTTTGGAATACGTAAAATCAGCCCTGCTTATTAGAGCTGAGTTTGGAACCTGCCAGTTAGGGGGGTCACACCCTAGGAGCACGCGAAATCCATACCCATTTTGGGCCACAGATAACCCTCTGTGACTTACCTTCATGTGGGCCTGAGCTTATATCAATTTATGCCCCAAAAACTACAAGTTCCTCCAAAAATGCAAAGCTGCTTTTTCACATAGTCTCCCCTTCGTTCTTACATGAAATGAAAGCAACGTTGACGTACCTTGTGCAAGGTGTTTGTTCACAACGTCTTCACAAAGGTGATACTCCGCGCTCGGTTTTGGTGACGACACGCTACTGCGCCCGAAATCATCCCAGCCGCCTAAGATAGCCACTTTGGCCACCTGGTTCTGCTTTGGGTTTTGTCCATTTACCAAGGTAAATGGCCAATACCCAAAGCACCTTGCTCGGTCGAGTTGCATGTTTCGAGCTGCAAGGTGTATTGATGAGCACAAGCATGGTCTAAGTTTTGTTTGTAAAGCACGTGTATGTAAGCAGAATGACCTGACTTTGCTAATGCATGAATTGATTTTCTCATATTGTTTAGCGTTTTCCAGGCTAAAACATGCACAGTATATATATACAGATATAGAAAGGCACTTGATGCACTTATTCACAAATTCCTGACCTCAATGTTAACACATGCAATGACAACGAGTGAAATGACTTCATTAAAATCTTACATTGTTGAAACCAACACTGAACTCAACACAGACCTCAGCACTATAATTGTACAGCAGCGTATTTTGAAACGCAAATGACGCAACTTTATTTTTGTACGCGTTAAGAGTTTGCGGCGTACTTGCTTTTTACACGCACAGATACGGATAATTTGTGTGCAGTGGTAGTTCTCCAGGGACTGCAGCTGGTGCCGGAAAGGCACGTATGTAGGATGGCACTTAAGTAAGTCACAAGCAGGTCGATAGAGTAGGAACCATGCCAACAACCACTCAGCCCCAGGGGCAATGTCTCCTGCCCGACCTGCGGTAACCATGGGCAGTGGGCTTGATTTGAGGAAACAGAAAACGAAAGAATTCATGACACACTAAGCGCATTATACCACAAGGCTGCAAGTGTATTGTAGCGCATACTAGTACAGCCCTTTCTGTTTCTAGCAGCAGTTGTCTATCTGAAAGATGCAGAGATTTATAAATATATATATACGGAGACAGAAATGCACTTGATGCACTTGATCAAAAATTCCTGACCTCAATGTAAACACATGCAAGGACAACGAGTGAAGTGACTTCATTAAAATCTTACATTGTTGAAACCAACACTGAACTCAACACAGACCTCAGCACTATAATTGTACAGCAGCGTGATTTGAAACGCAAATGACGCAACTTTGTTTTTGTACAAGTTAGTTTTTAGCATGACCCAGATATGAGCGTCTTTTAACATGCACATTATTCTCACTATGGAACCAGTGTTTTAACAGAGCAAGGTACAACACCTCCTCTCACCTGCTGCAGACGGGTCCGCGTCACAGGTAATAATAAAAGCAGGAGCGGAAGCATGAGATGCAGATCACGCTCACATTTGCGTCACATGTGTGGCGCAACTGTAGAGCAGATGCCCCACAAGATCCATGTCAGCACACTTAACCCAAGTTGGAAGGTAACTCACCCATTGAGACGGCAACCACCGATTTCCCCTCCTGGTCCTCTCCCTCCATGGGAGAATAAAATTAAATGTGGTAAATCATCAATTTATTGTATCACCTACCACGCTGATGTTGTCTGCGAGTCTAGTCACCTGTTGCTGATCTGGGGTGGTCTCTTTATCTGCAAGCACATGCATGCGCAGGAATCAATTTTTGAACGTGATGTTATGCATGATGTGCATTGTCAATATGAAGCGGCGGTGGGTCACGAAGTCAAATGTGTATAAATAGAGGAAGCTGGTTTCATGGATTGCTCTCTCATTACGAATAAATGCAAGATCGGAGCTTGGTGCACCCAGGCCAAACAAATTATGTTTGTGCATTCATGGTGTCAACACATCAGAGGACAGAAAGTTTTCCTGACTGTTTGGCAGTGCATGTGGGTGTGGTTTACATAGATACAGATACTCTGGCTATGCGCGCAAGTAAGCGTGCATAGGGGGGGGGGGGACCAGGGGGGTTGATTATTTTTTTACAGGTGGCAACACCTCTTTAAAAAACTTAGGAAGGGTAAGAGATGGATGGAAGGAGGAGGGCCTACCTATGTTGGAGTAGTCCAAGGAGGAGACATGCCTAGCCATTGCCAGCACTTCCGGTTGTGCACGTGATGTTAAGAATGAATTAGAAGCCTGCAATTAGGAACAAGGGGAATGTTGGAAAACAGCCAGGTGAACAACATACAAATAAAGGGAAGCAAATGTGGGGAGCGAGGAAGAGTACAGTGAACTGATGGTTTAGATATCAAGAGGCGGGCTGTTCTACACTGTGTGTGTGTGTGTATGTGTGTGTGTGTGTGTGTGTGTGAGTGAGTGTGTGTGTGTGCGTATGTGTGTGTGTGTGTGTGTGTGTGTGTGAATGTGTGTGTATGTGTGTGTGTGTGTGTGTGCGCGCGCGTGCGCAAGCGTGTGTGTATGTGTGTATGTGTATGCTTTTTGTGTATGTGTGTGTGCGTGCACGTGCCTTGGGATTGTGCGTATATGTGCATGCACAGCTTGGATCGCCTTGCTCCCAAGCATATGCAGTAGCTTGGAAGCACATACAATGTGCACACTTGCGCACGCAAGCAGTGCCTTCTGCAACGTTTGGGTTGCAGTTAGGAATTATCTGAGTTGGTTATTCATCCTTGCCTTTTGAACACTGAAAACCTTTGATCCATCGTAAATTGTTGAGCTCTAGCTTTTGCCTTTGTTCGTAAATAATACATTCCCGTTTTCAATCCTTTATTCCATGCGTAGAAGTGCATGCTACTCATAAGTGAAACAAATAGCATTGCACCTTCGAGGTTGGAAAGGGCTTTGATGTGCACACGAACCCATGACCATGCAAACCTGCCTCGCAAATGGGCTTCCATGCAACAGGCAAAAACGCACCGTAAGTAGAGCTTGGAGCGGTGCAGGGATGCAGTCGGACCAAATATGCTGGCCTCGTGTGATGAGAAGGCGATCTGACAATTTGGAAAGGAATCAGCGGATTTAGATTAATGATTGTGGTGATTGAGCAGTGGATGCCTGTTGCACATCGATGTCCATCGGATTAGACACGGTGGGTTTCTGTATTGCACAAAGGAGGAGGAAGGATTCGTTGCTCGAATTGAGAGAGGTGTCTCTGATGAAAGCCACGAAACGAGAGAGCGTGGAAGGAGCTAATAAGGGAACAGGCGAAGCAAGCGCAGAGAAGCAAGCTAAGCTAGCTAGGAGCAAGAGCGCAAGGCAGTAAATAGCGACAAAAGCAGCAAAATCCCGAATGGACAGAGGGTAGTCGAACAGTCACAAATTTGTGAACTTCGAAACTAATTCACCTCTAAACAACAGCAGATGTATGTCGTCTTAGGAAGTAACTTTGCTTAGACTTCGAGCGTGGCGAGGTAGGATAGGGAGGAGGTCCGGGGGCAGGAAGGCTGTGAAACCTCCAGAGCGACGAAAGCCCTGTAGCGTCTACAGTTCGAGTTAATTAATAATGCTACTGCCCAGAGTGCGAAATATTTATATTAACCGAATGTCATAAGTTCGTTACAAATTAGTTGGCGCGAATTAATCAACACGATTTGTTGTTCCGATTTCATTTTGGCTTACGCCGTTACAAATTAATTAATTGTTTGTTTTAATTTTCTACTGCTGTCCGAAAATTTAAACAAAAGGGAACACTTTTTCCACAGCTGCGGGGTGGTTAGGAAGAAAATGGAATCTTCAAAGGGCACAGTGTATGAGCTTAATGGGTAGACAGGCAGCCACCCTAGCTGTCAGCGGACCTTTCAGCTGATAAGAAACATTGATGGCAGAGCTCCACGTGTGCGGCCAAATTCTGGGAGGGTCTGGCTTCCAATTTCAAACCCTGTTTTGCAAGGTGGGTGCCTGGCTGTGACCAACCAGCAGGAGTCATACTGGGGGAAACTGGGGGGAAAGTCAACCCCTGCCCCTCCCTCATCTCTCATCTTTCCCCTTCCTCTCCAGTGGTCCCTTGTGTCCGGGCGCAGCTGGGAGCTGCTAGAGGGCCTGGACCAGGGGCAGACACAGGTAGACAATGCTCCGGATGGCGAGATGGTGGTTTGGGCACACCCGCTGGACGTGCACTACTCCTGCAAAGGCTTGACGGGGTGGCCCAAGCTGCACTTCCAAGTCTGGGGCCAGGATGTCCACGGCAGGAACGATGTCTGTGAGTGAGACAAAGGCTGGCACGTTGATGTGTGTGTGTGTGTGTGTGTGTGTGTGTGCGTGTGTGTGTGTGTGTGTGTGTACGCTTGCGTGCATGTGTGCATGTGTACGTGTAAGTGTCTTGTATGTGCACATGTGTATGTGTGTGTGTGCGCGTGTGTGTGTGTATTTAAAGCAATTGTTGGGTAATTTAAGGGAGGGCAGTAAGGGCAGAACTTATTAAAGAAAGCATGATGTACTTACAACCGTGAATGCCCTGTGTTCAAACTGCAGTTCGGAGCACATTTTGATGCATGCTCACTGGTGTGCTAACGATTGCATTACAGGCGGGTACGGCTTCTGTCATTTGCCCACCGCACCAGGCAATCACGAACTAGACTGCGTAACGTGGATTCCGGAGGTAAATGCAAGATTGTTCTGACCTGCATTTCTTTTTTCTGAATCCAGCTTAATGCTTTCCATTATACAGTTGAATATTATCCGATCAGGCAGCCTAAGACCTCATCCAATCAGGCAGCCTAAGACCCCAAAATGTGTTCCAACACGCCTTGTTGTGCCCCTGTGGTTTAAGTAAGCGCACCCAAATTAAAAGGACGAACACAAATGTGGAGAAGCACGTGGCATGCCTGTGTGCTTGTAGGAAATGACAAAAAGGATCCTTTAACTGGCACAAGTAGCACGTCAGTGCTCGTAACATCCTTGTGCTTGATTTTGGCTGTCCACAGGGATCTGCGGGCGAGCGATTAAAGGCCTTCTTTGTCGGTGGTAACCCGAGGTTGAAACTAGAGGAGATTGTTCATACCCCAGGCGACAGGTTTCGTTTGCAGACACACACGAGTGGCATCGTACACTTACAGCTGGGTGAGTTACTTGAGTCATGTATCGAGCTGTACTGAGTAGCGAGCGGATTGATTTTAAGGTAGGAAAAGCAGAACATAATCTCTACAAAGCAAGTGTCGTGCCTTTCAGAAAACAGATTCAGGAGGCGCTTCATCTTTGTCACTTAATACTGCAGCTATAGGGGCAGCCAGCAATCAACAGTGTACCATACGCCTTAGACTGTATAGGAAATTGAAGACTGGTTTGTAAGATACTCAGAATGAGTAACGATGGAGCTATTGGATGCTGGCACCAAAAAGCCACCCACAAATGGTTGTGTAAATGAAAGCCATGAAGCAAGGATCGGAGGGTTGTGAGCACCTCCGTACCTTATTATGAAGAATTCATAATGCACTCACATCATGGTGTCGTACTTGTTCAAGCTTTACAAGGTTTACAGGTTTACAAAGAAAGGCCTTCAGTCAAGAAGTGCGACTGCTAGCCTGTCAACCATGCCCTTTCATACCCAACCTCTTATTCAATCACGCCCTTGCAGGTGTCATCATGAAAGACTTTGCAGCGAACCACGTCAAGTGCTGATTGAGGTTTATAGCACCTTCTCTTATTTTATATAAAAGGCGTCTGAATTGCATGTGTTGCCCATATCTCTCTCTCTCTCTCTCTCTCTCTCTCTATCTCTCTATCTCTCTCTCTCTCTCTCTCTCTCTCTTTTTCTCTTTCTCTCTGATAATTTCTGACTAAGGTTATAATAGGGCCAAACACCTTTAGCCAGGTTGTTTGGCTAATTGGTTCGCTGAATGGTCTCGGCCACCAGCCAGGGAAACTTCATAGGGTCTCTCAGATATGGCCCTTTACTAGAAAAAAGAAAAAAGAAAATGGCTCCGCTGGTAGTGGTGACACGGCCCTTTTTTTATTATTTTTCCTTCTCTACTTGATTTATGAGTCAGAAGAGTTCATGTCCTCTTGATTGCTTGTAACCTTTCCTTGTAGTCGTTAAGGTAAGGTAAGGTAGGTTACATCGCTATATATGCCTCTGGGGGGCATCTGAGTGGATGCTTGAAAAAAAGCCTGTAACCACACCTAGCTAGACAAAAGGGGAAACGCCTAAGAGAAAATAGAAAAAGAGAAAGAGAAGGAATGACAAAAAGAAAGTTAGAGGGGTAAGGGGTAAGGGTTACACAGCTATATCCGCCAGCGAGGGCAGTTGAGCTATAGCAAAAAAAAAAAAAGGCAGCTTCAAGAAGAGAAGGAGGCCAGACTGAAC
>Ga0307966_1004447_pt1 | contig 10437 bp, 8 predicted proteins | sample OrgLakmetagen646_FD_203141 | JGI IMG/M metagenome (GOLD analysis project Ga0307966, IMG submission 203141) | Saline water microbial communities from Organic Lake, Antarctica - #646 | ecosystem: Environmental > Aquatic > Non-marine Saline and Alkaline > Saline | place: Antarctica: Organic Lake... | reverse complement strand
ACACGGTGCCGGGTCAGCGTGCGGCAAGAACCTCTCCACCGACACGGTGTCGACCATCGGCGAGCAGCGCACCACCAACTACGCACTGCTCGCCGACAGCAAGGAGACGTTCTTCGACCTGGTCACCGAAGGCCAACCTCCGGCACCCGGCTACTTCGTGTTCGACGCCGTCCTGAATCGCCAGGACCGCAAGCTGCTCGACGAGACAACGCTGCCCGACGCGCTGTCGTTGACGGAGTTCGATCGGCTCGTCGTCGGCGGTGCGATGGTCGTCGACGGCCGCGATCCGGACGAGTTCGGACACGGTCATCTCGCCGGGTCGGTGAACGTCGGCCTCAACGGCCGCTACGCGGAATTCGCCGGGTCGGTGATCCCGCACGATGTCGACATCGTGCTCGTCGTCGACGAAGGACTCGAACTCGAGGCGAAGAACCGTCTCGCTCGGATCGGCTTCGACCGTGTGGTCGGGTTCCTCCAGCACCCGTACGTGGCGATGCTCGATCATCCCGACCGAGTCCGACAGGCCTCGCGCGTGACCGCTGTCGACTTCGACACCCGTCGCGACGACCTCGACGGGCTGCAACTCGTCGACATCCGCAACCCCGGTGAAGTGGAGCTCGGTTCGATCGCCGGAGCGACGGCGATTCCGGTCGGCCAACTCCCGAGCCGGTTGGGCGAGCTCGATCCTGCAGCGACGACCGTCGTGTACTGCGCCAGCGGATACCGCTCGTCGGTCGCCGCAAGCCTGCTCCGCCAGGCCGGGTTCAACGATGTCTCCGACATCCTCGGCGGATACGTCGCCTGGCAAGAAGTGCAGCCGGCGTCCGTCTGAAAGACGACCTCCTGTTGCCGTCGTCTCCTCTTTCCCATTTCGCATTTCCACTCACGAACGGAGCGCCCTCGTGGCCTACACCGAAAAATTTCAACACCTCGCCGACCTGGCCCGAGCACAGGTCTCGTCGGTCGATGCCGACGAGGTCGATGCACTGGTCCGCAACGGAGCGGTCGCGCTCGACATCCGTGATCCGGACGAGCATGCCGCCGATCACATCCCTGGTTCGATCAGCATCAGCCGCGGCAAGCTCGAGATGATCGTCGAGAGCAAGATCCCCGACCTCGACACCCCCGTCCTCTGCTACTGCAACGCGGTGAACAGAGGTGCGCTCTCGGCCGCGACGCTCGCCGCAATGGGCTACTCAAACTCCCGCTACATCGACGGCGGCCTCAACGCCTACAACTCACTCACCCCGATGACCAACGAAGAAAAGAGCAATTGATGTGCCGACAAGCGAACTGCCCCTCCTGTAGCAAGCCGACGTGGGCCGGGTGCGGAGCCCATGTCGAGCAGGTGCTCGGCCACGTGGCTGTCGCCGACCGCTGTTCGTGCCAGGCATCGGCACCGACGTCCGGAGGATTCGCCCGACGAGTGCTGGGCCGCTGACGAGGGGACTCGGACCCACCACGTCGCCCACTCGGCCGTCGACATCCGCTGGAATCGTCGTAGACACCGAAAAAGTCCTCGTGTCCGATCGAGGATTTCCTATGGTGACGTCATCATGAAGCAGCACCAGCACCGGACCACCTTCCGGCGAGTCAGTGGGTTGGTGGTGGCTGCGCTCATCGCCGTCACCGGCTGTTCAGGTGGTGACGGCGACGAGGCCGACACAGACGAGGCCGACACAGCGGCCTCGGAGCAGTCGACCGACACTGCGCCGATCAGCGAATCGAACAATGAGCCCGCCGACTCAGCCGCATCGAACGACGCCAACACGGCTGATGACAACGAGCCGGCTGCGCCCGTCGACGTCCCGACCATCGCAGAGCTCACCGAGTGCGGTGCCGCCGATCACCCGTGTTCGTGGGAGGACGCCCCTGACGATGTCTTCGACCACTCACTCTCGCTCGGTGAAGCGGCAACCGCCACCTACGTCGACGGCGCCTCGCTGATCGACGTCGCCGAACAAATTGCGAGCGACGGCCGGATCGCGTCGGTGCTCGTCAGCAACGACGCCGTCTCGTATCGCGTCGACGGCGGCTTGGCGATGTGGGTCCTCGCCGACGGCGCCGTCGGCGAGCGCAGTGCACCCGCACCGTTCCCGGAGTACGAGCGCACGATCGAGCAGCGTGCGACAGACCAGTTTCGACGCGACATCGTCGGGGATGACCCCGAGTCCAAACGAGCACTCGTCATCTCCCCCTACCAGTTCCAGTTCGGCAGCACCGATGAAGGAAGTGCTGTCGCGGCGCTCTACCAAAGTGCGCGTGGCTACGACGGCAACGTCGACTACTTCGCCAACACCTCCATCACCGAGGACGTCGGCGCCGACCAGTTCCAGAACTGGGGCGACTACGACGTGGTCCACGTGGCGACCCACGGCAGCCAGGTGTGTGACGAATCGGGGTGTACGACGATCCTGCTCGCCGGCAAGGAGTATGCCTCGAAGGAAATCCTGCTCGGCGACAACGGCGGGTCGACCGTCGTCTTCTCGCGTTTCGGAGCCACGCAGGGCTTGACTGACGCGTTCATGAATCGGGTCTACCCCGGCGGGCTGCCCGACACCGTCGTCGTCCTGGCTGCCTGTGAGACCGGGCGCGGCTCGGACCTCACCGATTCCTTCGGTGACGGCGTCGTGTTCTCGTGGACCGAATCCGTTGCATCCGACGTTGCCGGTGCCTCATCGATCGCGCTGCACCGCGCCCTCATCGAGACAGGCTCGACCACCGAGCGAGCCCACCAGGTCGTGTCGGCTGCGGGCCTGTCGACCTACGACAAAACCATCGATCCCGAAGCACCAACCGAACCCGGGTCCACTCTCGTGTTGGGTTCGGACGGCGAGTTCCACGAAGTCGGTGGCGCCGAAGTCGGTGGGAGTGAGGCGACCGACGACGGGAACGGTCCGGTCATCGAGAACCTCGACGCACCGGAGCCCGCCGAAACCGAGGGCGAGACGATCAGCGTGACCCTCGTGCGGCGCGGTGGCGGCGACAGCGACCTGCGTGTCCGCGAGGTCGCGTGGATCGACCATCCCCAGACCGGCGGCGAGATGCAACCGGGCGCCGAGGTACGCGTCGACATCAGAGAAGATGCCGACTATCTCCCCGTCGCCCTCCGCGTGGAGGGAATCGACCCGGGTGACGAGGGATCCACGACGCTGCGACTGGAGGTGGACGGTGTCGAACTCGACAGTTGGAGCGCAGCGGAAGGTACCGCCACCGGCAAGTGGGGCGAATATCTCATCGAGGATGACGTGCGTCTCGTGAACCGCATCGCGGACGACGACGAGGTCGAGATGAAGCTGATCATCGACCTGCCCGAGGACGGCGAGAGCATCGACGAGGTCCGTCCCGTGAAACTGACCTGCCTCACCGGGATCTGGCGGCTGCGGAGCCAGGAGTTCCTCGACGAGATCACGCGTCTCGCAGGGCAGGACCAGGGAATCTCGATCACCCATCGGTCCGGCGAGTACCGGATCACCTTGCGCGACGACGGCACGTACCTCGGTGAGCGCGACCAGTGGCAATTCGCCGCCGGGACGCCGCAGGGCACACTGGTCACCACGATCGACTCGGCCGACCCGGGCACGTGGACAGCATCCGACGACAACATCACGATCTCCGAACCCGGGGCCCCGGCCACCGTGACGCTCCAGATCGAAGTCGGCGGATTGTTGCAATCCCTGCCGTTCGGAGCCGGAAACCAGAGCGTGGCAGGTGATGCGATCTCGGGCACCGGTGCCTACACCTGCGAGAACGAGACCCTCACCACCGTGTACGAGGGCGTGACGGCGACGTTGGACTACGTCGGTTCAGCGACCTGACCCGCGCCAGCGCGTTCCATCGTTCTCGACCCCGCCTGGCAACTGGCGGTCATGTCATCACAGCCACTTCGGACCGACGACCGAAAATTGTTTGCCAACCTCCTGGCATGGTCGGCCAACGCCAGGACGTGTCAACCATGGTGATCCATCAGATTTCGAATGAATCGACACCGTGGCCGACAACGTCGGCGGAAGCAATGCGTCCTGCTGTGCCAGCGGTGGCTGACACGACTGCGAGCAACGCAGAGGCCTCAGGCTCCCACTCCTCGATGGCCGATCAAACCTCGCCGGAGCAAACAGCTCGGAGGGTCGCTCCGATCGAGCCAGGCAGAAAAGTCACGGCGACCCAGATCTCGACCCCCACAGAAATGGCTGCCGCGCCGCGCTTCGCCATCCTCAAGGGCCTGGTCGAACGGCTCACCGGCCGTGAGGTCATGTTGGTTCCACCGGGCACGATGATTTTGGGCACCCGGAACGGACCAGCTCAAGCAGCAGCCGCTGACGAAAAGTCGGAACCAGCGGTTGGTCTCACCTCGGTCGATGCCGTCGAGAATGGCCGATCGTTCAGGATCGGCACAAGTTATGGCGGTCAGTCAGCTGCTCCCATCGATGTCGAACGTCAAGTGGTGGACCTCCACCTTGGTCGGTCGAATGGAACCAACGAGCCACTGCGTGTCGAGATCGACAGCAGCGCTCTGGAGCCGGCGCCGGATCGACCGCTGCGAGTGACGGCAGGAACGGACGACACCGTTCGGGTGACGGCCGGAGGGCCACATCTCGATCTCACTGTCTGAGTGCGCCAGGACGAACTGCAAGCTCCGGTGTGATCCTCCTCTCGATTCCATATGAGTATCAGTCCGTGTAAACGGTTCGGGCGCACGAAGGACCAGCTTCTGATCGGATCGATTCCTGACGGGTACCACCATCGGCTCGGCGTGAAGCCCCAGCAGCCGCCGGCCGCTGCGAGGCGAAGACGGCGGACGACAGGCGATCATCGGGCGGGCGCACTGACGTGGAATGCCTCTCCAAGAGCGCAGAGTGGACCGGGCAGTCCGCCGAACGGTTCCGCTCCGGGCGATTTCAGTGCGGCAACGGGTCAGCGACCGACGCCAGGCGCGAGGCGCTCTGCTGACCCCGTTCGACGCCCGCGTACGCCTGCTGGACGCGTGGCAGCGTGACGGTGAATGCCGCCCCGCCGAGGTCGGCATCGCCGACGTCGATGGTTCCGCCAGCATCTCGGATGAGGTCACTGATCGTCGAGAGTCCGAGCCCGAAGCCGCGGTCGTCGCGCACCAGCCGGCTCCCGAACTCGAAGATCTCACTCCACCGTGATCGATCGATACCGCCCCCGTTGTCGGCGACCACGAGGCACCACTCGTCACCCGATCGACGCAGCTCGACCTCGATGATCGACCTCGAATCACTTCGGGCGTACTTGATCGAGTTGCTGACCAGGTTCAGCGCAGTTCGACGCAGGATCTCGGCATCCAGGTCGAGCAGGCCGTCGGGAACGTCGATTCTCAATTCGCCGACGATCAGGCTCAGCTCGGGAGAGGTCACGGCTCGCAGCCAGGCCTCGAAGCCGGACCCGTCGATGAAGTCGGCGGGCGTGCCGACACGAACGGCCTCCTCGAGCATGGTGTCGACCATCGTCGAGAGTCGAGCAGCCGTCGCCCCGATGAGTTCGATGTCGTCCGCCAGGTCGTCGGGAACGCCGTCGTCGACCATCATCTCGACGAGCGAGGCAATGCCCGCAACCGGTCCTTTCAGGTCGTGGGCGGCAGAAACGGCGAAACGGTTCAACGCTTGATTCGAGGTGGCCAGTGCCTCGGTCCGCACCCGGACGGTTTCCTCCAGATTCTCGTTCAGCACCCGGAGTCCTCTGGTGGCGCCGGCGACCTGTCGCCGGGAGGCGACCACCAACAGCACCAGGAATGCGACCGCCAGCGCCAGCCCGGCGACGAGGCGCAGGGCACCCGACGACACCGAGGATTCACTCTGCGGTTCGGTGAGGTCGAATCCTGTCGACAGCACGTGGAGCACGGCGAGGTCCTCGTCGGACAGCGTGCTCCGGACCCGGTCGGCGATCTCGGCTGCCGGTGTTCCGGCAACGGTCCACGAATGCACGGTGCTCAGGCCGACACGTTCTCCGATCGGGAGGAGTTCGAGGTCGAGCCGGCTGATCTGGTGGCCCAACAGTGCGAGCGGGCCGAAGTAGAGGTCGATCTCACCCGCTGCCACAGCTTGAAGACCGAGGACGGGGCCTTGCGTCTCGACATAGGTCCCGAGTGGATACTCGCGCTCGACATCGACGAGCACCGCAGCCCCGGGGAGGCTGGAGAACGTACGGCCCGCCATGTCACCCAATCCCGTCGCCGCCTGATCAGGTCGGCCGACGAAGATGCCCGGCACCCACGCATATGGCTCCGATTCGTTGAGGCCTTCCGCCATCGCAGCATTCGAACCGAGGGCTCCGACCACGTCGATCTCCCCGGAATCAAGTGCGGCGGCGAGCGCAGCTGCGTCGGGGTAGTCGACGTGTTCGAGGTCGATCCCGAGTCGCAGCGCAGCAAGATCCCACGCCTCCACGGCGTATCCGCCGGTGACGATGCCGTCCTCGACGATCGACACCGGCCGGAGCACCGCCGACCATCCGACTCGGAGCGCACCCCGTTCCTCCAGCCACGCCTGCGATTCCGGCGCGAGTTCTGTCGATGGGCCGGCAACCGCGAGTCCGGGGCCGAGCAGCGCAACGATCGCAACCATCAGGGCGAGCAACATCGCTCGGGGACGGACCGTACGCGCAGCGCCCCCGACCAGGCCGACTCCGATGCGCGACAGCTCGATGGGTGTTCCGATGTCGGATCCGCTCGGTGAAGTCACACGGTGATCCGTCCGTGAACGGCACCGGAGGGCACGAAACAATCGTGCTCGTAGATATCGCACAAGCAGGCGGCGTCGCCGAGGTCGCTCCGAGATGGTCAGGATCCGCCTGCTGCTGGAGGGCGTTGCGTCAGCTCGCCGAATCGTGACGGGTCGAGGATGATCGCAGCGATCTCGGCAGGCCGGGCCACCATCAGCCAGTGCGAGCAGGCGAGTTCGGTGTAGCGCCAGTGCGGCGAGTCCCGCGCCGCCTCGGCGTAACCGGCGAACGGGGAATCACGGTCACCAACAGCTGCGACGTAGGTGGCATCCACCGTTGTGGGGAGGTCCACGGCGAAGTCGGCGGCGACCGTCGACGCCGACTGCGGTCGGACTCGGGCGAGGAACCAGTCGACTGCCTCGGACCCACCGAACTCGACGGGATCTGGCATGAACTGCGTCATGGCGATCATGCCGTCGTGGGCATCGGATCGACCCGTCACCGGGCCGCTCGCACCCCGACCGAGCGGCGCGTGTGCGTCGAGGTAGATCATGTGCTCGATGCGATCAGCCAACCGTGCCCAGGCTCGGGTGATGACGCGACCGCCATAGCTGTGGCCGACGAGCGTGATGGCCTCGAGATCGAAGGTCTCGACGAGGTCGACCACGTCGTCGACGTGATCGTCGAGCGTGATGTGCGGGCCCGACTCACTCGATCGCAGGCCGTGACCTCGCAGCGACACGGCCCGCACCATCCGGCCGGGCTGCTCCAGGGCCGGCAGGATCGGCGCCCAGCACCACTCGCCGACCCACGCACCGTGCACCAACACGATGGCGCCGACACGTTGGGTGGGAGGGAACTGCGGGATCATGGAGCGACGGGAATGCTTCGGGTGCGGACGAGATCGTGTCGATGCATTGGATCTCCAACTCGACGTGACGCTATCGTACGCTCAACGGTAGAACGTCCGCCTACCGGACACTCGACAGCGACTCATCTCTGGGGGAACCATGACTGCCACCGAAATCACCACGACCACGACGCCGCTCGTGAAGCGACTGCACCACACGGCGTACGTCACCAAGGACCAGGCCGCGACGCGCGACTTCTACGAAGGCATCCTCGGCTTCCCGCTCCTGGCCACGTGGGCCGAGTCCGACGATCTGTTCGGTGCAGTTCGCGTCTACTGCCACACCTTCTACGGCATGGCCGACGGCAGCGCGCTGGCGTTCTTCCAGTTCGCCGACGAGGCCGACCAGGCCCTGTTCGATCCCGAGCTCGCTCCGTCGCCGTTCCGCCACATCGCGCTCCAGGTCGACGAAGCGGGCCAGGCCGAACTCCATCGCCGGCTCACCGAGGCGAATTGGAAGCCCGATGGCACCTACGTCCTCGAGCACGGCTACTGCCGCTCGCTCTACACCGAGGACCCGAACGGCATGCTGCTCGAGTTCACGGTCGATGTCGCCGAGGTCGACGAGGTCAACTCCGCTCGCCGGGCCGACGCCCACGAGACACTCGACCGCTGGCTGGCGGGCGACCACTCCGGCAACAACCCGTACCGCTGAGCTGTCGACATCACTGCGTCGTTGCTGATTCCGTGTCCTCGTTCGCCGTTGCCACGGGGAGCAGCGCCATGTCCGCCCACGACGAGGTGATCGCCGCTGCCGTGGTCAACAGGTGCGGGAGGTACTCGTCGGTGAGTCGCTCGATCGACGTCTCGGCAGCGTGCACCGTCACGTTGGCAGCAGCTGCGATTCGACCCGAGGTGTCCCTCACCGGAGCAGCGATCGATCTGATCCCCACCGACAGTGCTTCGTCGGAGAGTGCCCACCCGCGTTCACGGATCTGCGCGAGGTCGTCGTCGATCTCGGCACGCGTCGGCACGATCCGTGGGATGATCCCCGACCGTGACGGCGTGTCGATCACTTCGGCGACCTCCGACGGATCGTGTTCGGAGAGCAGCACCCGCCCCATCGACGTGGCGACGGCCGGGAAGAGCGTGCCGATGTTGACCGACAGCGCGATGATCTTCGGAACGGGGACCCGTGCGGTGTACACGATGTCGCTGCCGTCGAGTTGCGACATCGAGCTCGACTCACCTGTGTGCCGAACGAGCACCGCGAGGTGCGGCCGCGCAACGTCCCAGAGGCCCTGCGCGGAGATGCCCGCCGTACCGAGCCGGAGCACCCGAGTCGTGAGCGAGAAGACCCCGTCGTTCGACTGCACATACCCGAGCGCTTCGAGCGTCAGCAGCAGTCGTCGAGCGGTCGGTCGAGCCAGACCGGTGCACGCGGCGACGTCGCTGACGGTCTGTTCCATCGCCGTCGGCCCGAAGCTCGTGATGACATCGAGGCCCCGAGCGAGCGCCTCGACGAAGTCCCCTCCACCGGCGCCACGAGCGACCTTCTCACTCGCCACGCAGACCCTCTTCACTCATCACTCCCCGAAAGCGTAGCCACCATGACCGACCAGCTTCCACGCAACGACGACCCGACCGCGGCGACCGACGGCGAGCCATCCCCCGCCCTCAAGCGCGGGCCGCTCGACGGCATCGTGGTGTGCGACCTTTCGCGGGTCCTGGCAGGACCGTATGCCTCGATGCTGCTCGCCGACCTCGGCGCCACGGTGATCAAGGTCGAGAGCCCGGGCGGTGACGACACCCGGGCATGGTCGCCACCGGAGAAGAACGGGGTGGCGACGTACTACATGTCGATCAACCGCAACAAGCAGTCGATCGTGCTGGATTTCAAGGACCCCGACGACATCGCGCTCGTCCACGAACTGTTCCGACGATCCGACGTGGTCCTCGAGAACTTCAAGACCGGCGGACTGAAGAAGTTCGGCCTCGACTACGACACCGCACGCGAGATCAATCCAGCGCTGATCTATCTGTCGATCAGCGGCTTCGGCACGGCCGAAGGTGCCTGGCTACCCGGTTACGACCTCGTGGTGCAGGCGGTGTCGGGTCTGATGAGCCTCACCGGCGATGCCGACGGGCCCGCATACCGCGCCGGCATCTCCGTGTTCGACGTGATGACCGGCCTGCACGGCACGATCGGGCTCCTCGCTGCACTGCACCAGCGCAACGAGACCGGCATCGGCCAACATGTCGAGGTCAATCTGCTCTCATCCGCGATGTCCGGCCTCGTCAACCACACCGGGGCCTACGTCGCCGGTGGGGTCGTGCCGACCCGGATGGGCAACGCACACCCCAGCGTGTATCCGTACCAGCCGATGCCGACGAAGGACCGCGATGTGATCGTGGCCGTCGGCAACGACCGGCAGTTCCGTTCGTTCTGCGACGTGCTCGGGATTCCCGAGATCGCCGACGACGAACGGTTCGCGCTGAACGCCGACCGCGCCGACAATCGCGACCAGGTGCATCCGCTGCTCCTGGAGAAGTTGGCCGAGTGGTCCGCGGACGACCTGTTCATCGCGCTGAACAAGGTCGGTGTGCCGTGCGGGCCGATCAACTCGATCGCCGATGGTGTCGAGTTGGCCGAGACACTCGGCCTCGAGCCGCGGGTGACCGTGGGTGAAGGCGACCGCGAGGTCGACCTGATCCGGAACCCGATCTCGTTCAGCGAAGCCGAGGCACGTTACGTGTCGCCCCCGCCGCTGCTCGGCGAACACTCCGACAGCGTTCGCGACTGGCTGTCGAAGCCGGCCTGAACGCGCGCCCATCACCCGTCACCCGTCACCGCACTGTTCCACCTCGACTCCACCGGAGATCCCCATGACCGATTCACCCTCGCC
>Ga0307966_1004446_pt1 | contig 10437 bp, 9 predicted proteins | sample OrgLakmetagen646_FD_203141 | JGI IMG/M metagenome (GOLD analysis project Ga0307966, IMG submission 203141) | Saline water microbial communities from Organic Lake, Antarctica - #646 | ecosystem: Environmental > Aquatic > Non-marine Saline and Alkaline > Saline | place: Antarctica: Organic Lake... | reverse complement strand
ATTATACCGATAAAGAAAATATAAGAGTGGTTTTGTCCTACTTAATATTTAATGTGGACAGCATTAATAAAAAGTATGGAGCGCTATCCACCTTTTTTAATGATTTTGAACTTTACGGAGAAATAAATGGCCGGCTTTATATTCTCTCTGAGATGGTGCAGCCACACATGCATTAAGCTGCATTAATTAATGATCGCATGCGATGGACCGGATTGAAAGAAAATGACGATTATGTATTAGGCTATGAACATTTAATTTATGGGGTGAATGATACTGTTTCTTCCTTACTGTATAAGGAGATCCCTGAATTGAAAGCCATAGAATGGCTCGGAAGTATCATTACTCCTAAAAGAAATTATATCTGGCTCCACAGAGTTGCAGATAAAAGGAAAGATCCTCTTCTTACTTTTAGAGAAAATCGACTAGAAGGAATGCCTCCTATAAAACACTATCAAAAATTACTTATAAAGCATTTAGAACACCGCAAGACGAAGCAACAGAATGATCACCCCAAAGTGGACGAGGTAGATGAGTACTATGTGTTTTTCAAAACTAAAAAACACCAAGGTAGAAACGGTATTTGTAGAGCAACTCTGGACCGGTACAGCATGGTTATTATTGATCGCAACGTTTAAAATTTCATTCCCAACATTTAATGTTTTGGAAGAATCACTATAGTGTGTGGTATAAATTCAGCATGCCTTTATGGTAAAGTGACATCAGGATAAAATTTCAAGAAATGTTCCCCAACTGCGCTTATCAAAGCGATGCCGAATCCATTAGGTAATAAGTATACAGAGTAGTGACGTGTAACCTTCTTTATTTTCCCTTTTGATAGGGGAAGACAAGAAGGTAGGTATATGTATTTTGCTTGTAATAAAATAGTTGAGAACTTTAATTGATATCCTTACTTGGTCCAACTGAGCTCCTTTTAGTTTTACAATAAAGCAATATTCAAAGACGCGTCAGACAAATTAGCGACCGTACCATCAGAGAACATATACAATCGGAGTAAATCTCCTTCGTTAAAATAAGCGAGTCTTGTATACAGCATGGTCCATCTCTGAGCACCACTTGGATTAGTCTGCCAAATACCATCAGGGATATCTGCATTTGTCGTGCCCACTGCTTGAAAAACATTTCGGGAAGCACTATTGTCCACCAATCTGATACTGGATTTTATAATATAAGTGCCGCTAATAGGAACTCTATAAGTGTTGTTGCTCGCGGTCCAAGTTCCACCACCTAAATTTCTGGTAATATTGGGTAATGGAAACGTATTGAAACCATTTTGTGCAACTGTTGCACTAGTAACGGATCCACTTCCAGATCCTGAAGAGGCTGTAAAAACAACGGCTGTCTTAGCTACATTCTGCCAAAGACTTCCATCAAAATAATAATAGCCTGTCGTTGTAATATTAACAGTTTTTCCTGCTGGTGTTCCGGTAACTGCTGCAGTTACATATACAAAAGCACCGGTTTGTGCCACTGTATATTTAGCATCCTTACCTTTTATTTGGTCCCCAGTTAATCTAGGAGCAATAATACCCTCAGCGGTAGTCGCATCGGTATTTTCGGCAGTAATATCTAAGGTAGTTTGTGGGCTAGCTGTATTTACTCCCACTTGGGAAAAAGCTACCGTTCCAATCATACAGGCAAGACTGAACATTATTAAATTCTTCAAAATATAGGTGGTAGTTTAAAGGTTTTGTAAAGGATATTTTATTGTGCAAATTTAAGTTATATTAATAGATAAATTAAATTTTAACCGACTCTTGTTTTTGATAATTAAGCATTTGGCCTTCATTTATCAACAAGGATGATAGAGCTGGAACCCTGTTATTTTTCCATTTTCAATACTAATTTGAAATTTGCTATCACTGAATTTATTCGGCCAAATACGAAAGATTTTAGAGTTATATTTTTTATGTTTTTCTTCCTAAATCTTATAGGAGCTCGGGAATGCCTTTTACAATTCTGACAGTGTTGTGAATTTGTCAATCATTATTTGAGGTGTTTTTATTAACGGATTCACTTTTCGTTATTCTATCTCTCCTATTTCTAAAATTCCATCAACAGAATGAATTTTTATTCCGTCCCATTACTACAAGATTACCTTGACGCCATTCCATTCAGTAGATAAAGCTCCAGCATCTATACCTGGTTGAGATATCGAGTTCGGTTTTCCAAAAGTTGTTATTAAATCACTCTCCGTGGATTTAATATCACTTCCGTTAATAGATATTTCATGGTAGCCTACCATATTTGGAGTTTGGCCACTAGACCAAAGGCCAATTATTAAAAATAATAATATGATTTTCCTGCTATTGTAATCGTTTAAACCTCATCACAAAGGATGTGAATAATGAAAACAGGAGTGCAGTAAGTATAAATGCCATCATAGATATTACTACCGATTGCTCTTCAAAAAATTAGAACACTAACTAAAATGGAAACCCCACTAATCAGTCCTGCTAGAAATCTATTAAATAGCTTGTGTTCAAATGTTGTATTGCATTGTTCACATTTCATATTTTCATAGCCCATCCAAAAGGATTTTAACAACTTGAAGTAATTGAATCTAGTATGGTCATTATCGCATTTCATAACATCTAATGTTTTTATATTATATAACCGTTTGTTTGGGCTGTCTTTTAATACATTTATACTGTTGCTAACGGGTTTCCTTTATTTTTTTTATAAACTGAAGCTTTTTATATATGGTAAAATGGTCGCTGTCTGCGTTGTTCATAATCCAAAAAAACGTCTCCATATATGAAACATAGCATTTAAATAGAAGCTAACTTTTGAATTATACACGAGCCGTGCGCCACTGCGGATTTCTTATTACCTGCCGTCAGGCAGGTCTTTTTTTCTCCAAAAGCCAAATCTTAAAATGTAGCGACCTCGTAAAAGCGTTTTTACCATTGGTCTAAGTGACAATTGCCCTATTATTTTTATACTTTGCTTTAGGGCGTTTTTTCTTCCTAATTTGATTCTATTCCCGAATTTCTTCTCTTATTGGCAGTACTCTTTTGGAATGTCCGTAAGTGAATTTACAGAAATATATTCAGTTTCAAATGTTCCTTCGTAGCCGAATAAGTTCCCCCAAGTTTTATTACTTACTACAACCGATATTTTAAATTTTTGCTCTTTATCGTCATACCACTCACAAACATTTGCTCCCCCTGAAAACAGCATTGGAAATTTAAAGCCTAAAAAACCTTCATAAAATCGCTGTTCTCCTGAGCGAAGTTTTATTCCACCGTTTTCTGCAACTGTCATTTCAATATCGACTGCAAGATGCTGATGCGTTCCCAAGTAGTCCACAATTCGTTTTCTTTGCTCGCTATAAATCATCGTTGCATCAAACCTCCTTTCACGTTTGGGGAATTGATACTTACGAACCCAAGTAACGGTTTCTCTTCCAAACTTGTCTTTGTATGCAAAATTCTCAATAGTAAAAGGAATGTCTTTTCCTTTTTGTGGAAACATTATGTTTCTCCAAGTCCCGATGTATAGAAATGGTAGTGTATAGGGTTTTCCGTACCATACGTTTTGCATAAGTCCTTTTCCAATTGAGGCAATTTTATCATTGCTGTCAAACCCAAAACGCTTTTGAATTTGAGGGTGAAGTTTTTGAAAGTTAGAACCTAGAACCTGCTGATATATTGAACTCATTTCTTTGGATTAGTTATACAATTAGACGCCTTTGGCAAAAATCTGAAATTCAGTAATGCAATTATTGAAAGGGTAATCATTGAAATATTTAATGAGAATGGATTAAAGGGAAGTGTAAAAATCATCAAACTGCTAGAAACTGCTCCCATAGCAAGAAGTAGCAAACCTAAAATATTCAGATAGTGAATTGATTTCTTGTGAATAAAAATTAATATAAATCCGAAAATGATTTCAACTATTCCAATCAATGTCAGAATAGTTTCTTCGTAACCACTAAACAGTTCTAATTGCCTTAAAATTTCTAATTCTCCTGTGTCAGTGAAAAGCAATTTTGGAATTAGTCCTTGATAAATCCATACAATACCAAGAGAAATATTTACTAACAAAACCGATAATTGTGCTTTGATGGCTTGTTTTGGGTGACATCCTTTTTCTATCCAATTTTTAAGGCAATCAAAACTCCAAGCGGTTGCCCAAATCATTAATGGTCTGAAAATGATTTTGTCAATTATTTCGCCTAAAAGTCCCCAACGGGTTTCGTAATCATAACCTGTAAAGAATTTAATTCCGTCCGTTTCAGGCACATATTTCCAATATCCTGAACCTTGTTTTATTATTGAAATGTTGTTGTCAGATGAAAACTTTAAAACAGAGGTACTGTCACCATTGTCTTTGGTTTTAGTTGCAACACTTTCTCCAATACCATTTACATTAATGCCAAAACCAATTTTTGTGGCTCGGTCGGGTCATCTTTTGATACATATGTTATTTCGGAAAACCGTAAATCCCATTGTTGATGAAGGGAAGGTTCTTGTGTTTTTGTCCACAAGGTGTTTAAGTCACTTTTTATTTTGGTTTCAATATATAATGGTCGTCTTTTCAAATTACAGTGTCGTTTTTTTTAAATGCCCTATAACGTCTCGTATATAAAATGTAGCGTATAAATAAATGCTAACTTTTCGGATGATACACAAGCCGATCGCCACGGCGCATTTCTTATTATTTTGTTTTTGGCAATTAGTCAAATTTAAAAATTTGGCAGACTCGCAAACATACCTTAACTTCTATTATTCAACTAATTAGCTATAAGCCACATACGTTGTTCTACACCGTTTTTATTCCGCAGCCTTCATATATATATATTTACAGTTTGATTAATTTTGAACTATCATTATCTGATTGGTTAATTCTATTATAACGTCAGTTGTATATCCTGTATTGGAATTTTCAGCAATCGTTTCTCGCTTATATTGAATTTCATTATCATTTTTTATCTTCCAGGTTCCTCTATAAATATTTTCAGGATCTATTCGAAGTGATTCGTGAAATGTATAATCGTTATTAATTTGGATATCAGACATTATGATACTGACGGTCACAGGTTTACTTACAACCTCCGTTCTGAATTCATTACCTAAAGTATCAACAGCCTTAACAAAAACCCATTTGCCAATGAGCAGCTCTTTTGAACTTGGTAAATTAATTTCATTTCTAATTCGGTCAAGTTTATTCTCTTGTCCAAAAGTTACAAATCCAATTAAGGTTAATATAATTACGAATGTTTTTTTCAAATGGTGTAGTACGTTGTTGTATATGGTTTGTTGCGTGTTTAAGAACCTAATTTAGCAAATACAAACCAAATAGAAAATCTGCGAGGATTTTCGTAAGTAGGCGAGAACTAGCCATTAATTATACACAGCTGTAAGCTGGCTTTTTTTTATTCAGATCCGATTGAATTCAGTAATTCAAATTCCAATTGTCCTTTTTTATTTAATTTGTATTTATAAATTGCTCTTCCTTGAACGTGTCCATCGTCAAAGTCTGCTATTAACCATTCTTTGCTTAAAAGTTGAATATTTCCGAAAGTCATTGTTCCGCCCAAAACTGCTTGTAAAGGAATCAATTCAGTTTTTTCACGAAGATTTTTTTCGATAAATTCCGCTGGATTGGTAATTCCGCTTTCAATAAATTTTTCTCCGTCATATGCCGCATCGAACCAATAATTTGATTCAGGTTTCTTTTCAGTCCATATTTTGTTTAAAGAATCATTCTTAATTTTTAAACTATCAACTTTGGCAAGTAAATTTTCAGTTCGATTCATTTCCGTGCAACCAAAAATACAAAATGATGTTAAAATCATTACTGTCAGTTTTTTCATTTTTCAGCTTGCTTACAACTAGTTATATCAACTCAAATATAATAGATATCCCTTAAAAATCTCCGGATAAACGCATGTTTGATGATACTTTACCAGTTTTAAGGATGCTTTATACAGCAGCTTCCCCTATCCCCCACTGCAAATTAAAAAGGTATTCTTTATTCTTAGACGTACTTTCCTAAGTAAAAAAAGGCACTGTCAGGGGTTTTAATAGCATACCAACTTGTAATGTTCGTACACAAGTTGGTACTATCGTAAAACAAAAAACCCTTAACTCGCTATTATATAGCTTGTTAAGGGTTTGTATCAGTTGTCCCACTAGGACTCGAACCTAGAATGACGATACCAAAAACCGGAGTGTTACCATTACACCATGGGACAAAATCGGTCGCAAATTTATAACAATTCTCAATTTCAGCAAATAAAAATCGTATAAATTTATAAGGAGTCTTTTTTTAGCCAAAAATCCAGCTCTCATCAGCCCTAAAACCATAAGCAACCTGAACCTTTTTATGAAATCACGGCTCCATCACATACGCTAACCCCCTATTTTGCGTTTATAAAAGTGATCATGGCAAGCTAGGGTGAAAGAAAAACACCTGCCACAACCTATTCTTTAAACGAAGCAGAATAAAAAAAAGCAGTGTTTTAATCCAATAAATTCAGATCATACCTCGTATTATATGTATAGTAAGGTCATAAAATCTTATTTTCGCCAGAGTTAATCACAACTATGAAATTCAACTACGCACAATTAAATAAAATCATAGGCTGGGCTGTCTTTGCCATAGCATTATTCGTTTTTTGGAGTACGGTAGAGCCTACAGTGAGTTACTGGGATGCCGGTGAATACATCGCTACCTCTTCCAAACTAGAAGTAGGACACCCACCAGGAGCTCCACTTTACCAAATGATGGGTGCTGTTTTTTCCATATTTGCGTTGGAAGCTACAGATATTGCCTATACCGTTAACCTTCTAGCCGTATTCTCTAGTGCGTTTACGATTCTATTCATGTTTTGGTCGCTCACCCTTTTGTTAAAAAGACATATTTTAAAGGATAAAGCAAATGATATCATGGTTTTAGGAGCTGCGGCAGTAGGCGCTCTTGCCTTTGCAGTAACGGACAGCTTTTGGTACAACGCAGTAGAAGCAGAAGTCTATGCGCCAGCTGCCCTGTTGATGAGTGTCCTGTTTTACATAGGCTTGTTGTGGGAACGCGACATGTTATTACCACGTGGCGACCGCTGGCTTATTCTTATTTCTTTTGTCGTAGGACTTTCTTTCGGGATTCACTTTATGGGGATTCTTACCATTCCTGCTATAGGATTGCTTTGGTACTTTAAGCATTATAAGAAAATCACCCTTTTCAACTTTATCGTGGCAAATGTTGCCGTTATTGCCGTATTGCTTTTTGTTTTTAAATTATTGCTTCCCTACACCCTCAGTATTTTTGGTTATTTAGAAGTGTTTTTTGTCAACGATATCGGTCTTCCTTTTAACTCAGGAACCATTATCGCCCTATTACTTATTATTGGATTATTTGCTTTTTTAATCTCGCTTTCGCGAAAGCGTAACAAACCACTCCTCAACACCATCACGCTGTGCATCATGTTTGTTTTAGTAGGATTTTCTTCGTGGACCATGTTGCCTATAAGAGCAAACGCAGGAACACCTATCAACGAGAATGCCCCTAACGATGCGCGTGCCCTACTGGCTTATTACAATAGGGAGCAGTACCCATCCCCTGGGTTATTTTACGGTGAGTCCTTTACAGATATGTATGCTGGATACAATCCTGATGATCCCGACACAGAAGATAACGAGGCCTTTAAAGATGAAAAGCCGAAGTATGAAAAAGATTACACTTTGGGTAAATACGTCATCGTTAATAATTATAAAGATGCAATTCCTAATACCAACGACCGTCATAAAGGATTTTTCCCTCGCATGACAGACCCTTCCCGAGCCACTAACTATATAGAATTTATGGGTGGTCTGGAGTATACGGTAAAAGAACAATATAAAAACAACCAAGAACTCTTGTCGGTGCTCGATGATTATGAGCGCAGGTTGCAACGCGGTACTATAGATATAAAAGAATATATAGACTTAATGATTTCCTTACAGCGTCAGGCGGATGCAGTGGACATCGAGAAACCTAGTTTTGTAAATGACATGAAGTACATGGCTAACTACCAGATCAGTTATATGTACATGCGTTACTTTATGTGGAATTTTACAGGTAGACAAAACGATGTGCAAGGAGAATGGGATTCCTATGACGGCAACTGGCTCAGCGGTATAGGTTTTATTGATGAATGGAGACTGGGAACACAAGACGAACTAAGTGATGACATGCTGAATAATAAAAGCCGCAATACCTACTTCTTCTTACCGCTTATTTTAGGAATCTTAGGAGCTGTTTTTCACGCACGTAAAGATTTGAAATCTTTTTATGTGACTTTAGCCTTGTTTCTTTTTACCGGGCTGGCCATCATCGTATACCTCAACCAGGCAATGTTTCAAGTAAGAGAACGAGATTATGCTTATGTAGGGTCCTTTTTAGTATTTAGCATGTGGATAGGAATGGGTGTTTATGCGATTTATGAAATGCTGTGCGATGTCATGAAATCAAGACTCGCACAGGTACTTTCCTTAACGGCTTGTTTTGCCGCTGCACCCCTACTTATGGGATATCAAAACTGGGACGATCACGATAGATCTGACAAATACACCGCTCTCGCTAGTGCCAAAAAATACCTGGACAGCTGCTTGCCTAATGCCTTGATCTTTACCATAGGAGATAACGACACTTTCCCATTGTGGTATGCACAAGAAGTGGAAGGTTACCGCACTGATGTGCGTGTCGTGTGTACCTCCCTATTAAGTACCGACTGGTACATGGACGATATGAAAAAGAAAGCTTGGGATAGTGAACCTGTTCCTTCTACGCTTACCCATAGCAAATACAAGTTTGGAACCCGCGATGCCTTGTACTATGCAGACAAAGAACGCATACAGCAGCGCATGCGAGACTTGACTCAAGATGCTACCTATATGTTTCCTGACACCATGAAGTTAGATGAATGGATGGAATGGGTAGCCAGTGATAAAAAAGTCACACAGGAGCAAATGCGTAATGAACACTTTGAGCATACCTTCCCTACAAGATCTATTACCATACCTGTTAATAAAGAAGCAGTTCTTAGAAATGGTGTCGTACTACAAAAGGATGCTGATTTAATTGTAGATGAAATAGTCATCAATATAAAGGACGACGTGATCTATAAAAACAGAATGTTCATGCTGGACATTATCAATGCTAACAACTGGGAACGCCCTATTTATTTCTCTGGTGGCGCCTTCGGTGATGAGGATTATATATGGATGAAGGAGTATTTACAACTCGATGGTTGTGCCTACCGATTGATCCCTATAAAATATACTCCAGAAGATGGGCGTGATCCATTTGATATGGGAAGAATAGATCCTGATTATGCCTATCAAGTGATTAAAAATTGGGAATGGGGTAATAGTGGCTCAGCAACTATTTATCACGATGTAGAAACCAGACGCAACAGTGTGGGCTACCGAAGTAATATTGCACGAGCATCTGAAGCTTTAGCAAAAGACGGTCAATTTAAAAAGGCTGAAGAACTTTTAGATCTGGGAATGGAACACATGCCTTTAGAATATTATGGGAACTACTCCATGCTAGAACCATTTGTGTCTGGTTATTATGAACTGGACAGAAAAGACAAAGCAAGAGACTTATTGAACAAGATCATTTTAAAATACCAAGATGAATTGGATCACTACAACGCTTTAACACTCGCTGAGCAAGAAGTTAATTACTCGCGTATACAACAAGCAGTTGTTAGATACAACTCTATCACTGAAGTACCTGTTTTCTATAATGATCAAAAAATGATCGATAAGCATGTAGCTACCTATAACGAATACTTTAAACCTTTCATCAGGTATTTAAATGATGCCTATTACATCAGTAAAAACGGCGAAAACATAGAAGGCGTCTTTCCCGATTCTGCTGCAGCAACAGAGTTGAGAGACCTACTTGATAATGCGGTTGATAATGTCACAACGGTAAGAGAAGATATTCCTACAGATACGGTTGAATAAAGATGGGGTGGTATCCAGATTGTGTTCCAGATTGGTTTTCTAACCTTTTTCCTAGTTACCACTGGCATGGCGATCGGGAACATAAAAATGTCTACCTTACTTTTGATGATGGCCCCACTCCAGAGGCAACGGACTTTGTCTTGAGCCAACTTGCAAAACACCAGTTTCAGGCGACGTTTTTCTGTATAGGAGATCAAGTAGCTAAAAACCCTGAAATCTATGATCGGATACAAGAAAAAGGTCATCGTGTGGGAAATCATACCTTCCATCATTTAAACGCTTGGACCGCTCGTAAAGACACATACCTCAACAATGTGGAGTATTGTTCTAAACTGGTTAACTCCAGCCTGTTTAGACCACCTTATGGCCGCATAACTGATAAAGTTGCTACAGGCTTAAAAGAAAAAGGTTATCAGATCATTCTTTGGGATGTTCTTTCAGGAGATTTTGATCCCAG
>Ga0307966_1004443_pt1 | contig 10441 bp, 9 predicted proteins | sample OrgLakmetagen646_FD_203141 | JGI IMG/M metagenome (GOLD analysis project Ga0307966, IMG submission 203141) | Saline water microbial communities from Organic Lake, Antarctica - #646 | ecosystem: Environmental > Aquatic > Non-marine Saline and Alkaline > Saline | place: Antarctica: Organic Lake... | reverse complement strand
AGCATGACGCAGGCGCCTTCGGCCAGGTAGCGTTCCGCGGTGGCAGAACCGATGCCACCTGCGCCACCGGTGACGAAGGCGATGCGCCCGGCGAGCGATTTTGGCTTGGGCATGCGCTGCAGCTTGGCCTCTTCCAGTAGCCAGTATTCGATATCAAAGGCTTCCTGTTCGGGAAGGCCAGTGTATTCGTCGATCGTATCCGCCCCGCGCATGACGTTGATGGCGTTGACGTAGAATTCGCCCGAAATCCGCGCTGTGGCCTTGTCCTTGGCGAAGGTGATCATGCCGACACCGGGCACGAGATACACCACGGCGTTCGGGTCGCGGATTGCGGGGCTGTCGTCGTGTTTGCAACGCTCGTAGTAGGCCGCATAGTCGTCGCGGTAAGCGGCTATGTGGTCGGACAGTCCTGCGAGAACCTCATCGGTGTTCCGCTTCGCGGGATCGAAGTCGACCACCAGCGGTCGGACCTTCGTGCGCAGGAAGTGATCGGGGCAGGATGTACCCATGGCGGCCAGCGGGGCCATGCCCTTGGCGTTTACGAACTCCAGCACCGCGTCGCTATCATTGAAATGGCCGACCATATGTTGGTTGCCGGACACGAAACCGCGGATCGCGGGCATCAGCCGGGCCGCGACGGCGCGACGGTCGGCGGGCGACAGGCTTTCATGCTTGGCGCCGCCGAACGCAGGCTTGCCTTCGGTTGCCTCGGCCAGCCATGCGGTGGCCTGATTGATGACCTCGATGGTCATGTCATAGCACTCCTTGGCCGTGTCACCCCATGTGAACAAGCCGTGGCTGCCAAGGATCACGCCGTCGGCGTCAGGGTTCTTGGTGCAGAAATTTTCCAGCCACAAACCCAGTTCATAGCCGGGACGCTTCCACGGCAGCCAACCGATCTTGTCACCGAAAATCTCTTTCGTCAGGGTCTCGCCATTCTTGGCGGCTGCAATGGCGATGATCGCGTCAGCATGGACGTGATCAACATGTTTGCGCGGCACATAGGCGTGGAGTGGTGTGTCGATGGAAGCGGCGCGAGGGTTCAGGTTGAATGTGCAATTGGGCAGGTAACCGACCATCTCGTCTTCGTAGTCGACCCCGCGATAGAGGTCTTTCAATGCATTGAGCTTGTCCATGTAGAGCGTCGAGAAACCGTCCATCTTGATGGAGCCGATATCACCACCGGATCCCTTGACCCACAGAACCTCGACTTCATCGCCGGTGAGCGGATCGGTTTCCATCACCTTGGCCGACGTGTTCCCGCCGCCATAGTTGGTGACGCGCTTGTCCTGACCCAGAATGTTCGACCTATACAGCAAAAGCTCTGATTCGCTTTTTCCCTTGGCGACATTGGTGTCCCAACGATTCTCAAGCAACTGATTTGGGCTGTCTTTCGGCATTTCAACCTCCATTGCGGGCCAAAAGCCCATCTCTCTTCTTTGACAAGGTGGTGCGACCCGTTCAGCGAAAAGTCAATCAAAAATGATCATTTGTGGTCGTTCTGCGGTGCAGCATGACTGGTTATGATTGAGAATGATTGACAGGTGCGGTGGATAAGCGCAGGGTCACCGGCAGGGAGGACGATTGATGCATGAGAAAGAACGCCACGGCATCATCCTGTCGGCCGTTCAGGACCGGCCAGTGGTGACTGTCGCCGATCTTTGTGCATTGACCGAAGCGTCCGAGGCGACCACCCGTCGGGACATCGCCGCCCTTCACCTTCAGAAGAAGCTTCGACGCGTGCGTGGCGGGGCAGAAGCCATCAGTCCTGCGCCCTTCGTCGGTCTGGCAGGCAGGCCCTTTGCGATCAACGAAACGATGCACGCACCTGAGAAGCAGGCGATTGCGCGGGCCGCGGTCGATCTTTGCGACGATGGCGATTCCATCATCATCAATGGCGGAACGACCACGTTCCAGTTGGTGCATCCGCTGGCGTCGCGCCGGTGTCAGATCTTCACCAACTCGTTCCCCATCGCCGAACATCTGCTGAAGCATTCAAAGAACACGATCATGCTTTCGGGCGGTGCGATCTACCGTGAACAGAACATCATCCTGTCGCCGTTCGATAACGATGTAACACGTAATTTCTACGCCCGCCGTATGTTCATGGGCGCGCAGGGCCTTGGCCCGATCGGGTTGATGGAGGCTGATCCATTGCTGATCCAGGCAGAGCAGAAACTGATCCATCAGGCTGACGAACTGGTCGTGTTGGTGGACAGTTCAAAATTCGAGAACCGGTCCAGCCTCGTGCTGTGTCCGCTGGACCGGATCACCACCGTGATCACCGATGACAAGATCACGGACAAGGCGGCAGCCATGCTGGGCGCCGCCGGAGTGGAGGTGATCGTCGCTCAATCGGGCGCCGGTCATAAGGAAGGCGGGGCTGGCGCCTGAGCGCACCCCGTATTTGTGAAACGAGGAGGAACTCACACATGAAACGTCGCAACTTTACCAAACTGGTCACCGGCCTGAGCCTGGCCGCATCCCTGATGGGCACCAGTGCCATGGCGCAGGACGACATGCGCATCGCGCTTGTGGTCAAAGCACTTGGCATCGGCTTCTTCGAAGCAGCAGCCGAAGGCGCCGAGGAGGCCACTGCCGAGCTGGGCAATGTCGAACTGATTTACACAGGTCCGACCGATACCACCGCAGAAGGCCAGATCGAGGTGATCAACAGCCTGATCGCACAGGGCGTCGATGCCATCGCGATCTCTGCCAATGACCCCGATGCGGTTGCACCCGCGCTTGAACGCGCCATGCAGCGCGGGATCGCCGTCATCAGCTGGGACTCCGGTGTTGCCGAGTCCGGTCGCATGATGCACCTCAACCCGTCATCAAACGAGTTGATCGGTAACATGATCATCAAGCTTGCCGCCGACAACCTACCCGATGGTGGTCAGGTCGCGATCCTGTCAGCCTCTGCCACCGCGACGAACCAGAACATCTGGATCGAAGAGATGAACAAGGTGATGGGTGACTATCCGGGGATCGAGGTCGTGGCGACGGTCTACGGCGATGACCTTGCCGACAAGTCCTACCGCGAAGCCCAGGGCCTGATGCAGTCCTATCCGGATCTCGACGCCATCATCGCGCCGACCAGTGTGGGGATCGTGGCCGCAGCACAGGCTGTCGAAGATGCCGGCAAGGCCGGTGAGATCAATGTCACCGGCCTGGGTCTGCCGTCCGAAATGGCCGGTGCCATCGAATCCGGAGCCTCGGAATCCTTTGCGATCTGGAACCCGATCGACCTGGGCTATTCCGCCGTGATGATCGCTCACGCGCTGGCCACCGGCGAAGCGACGGCGGAACCGGGGGCATCCATCCCGATGGGTCGCATGGGCGAAGTCACGTTGGACGAGACCAACTCTGGCGCCATGGCGGACCCCTTCGTCTATGACAGCTCGAACATCGACGAGTTCAAGTCGATCTTTTAAGCGACAGGGTCCCGGCGATCATCGCCGGGACCATCCCCATTTTCAGGACCGTCACATGCAAGCGCAAGCATCCGTCACGGCGACGCAGGAAGCTGTCCCCGTTCTCGCCCTCGACAGCGTCACCAAGACCTTTCCGGGCGTCGTGGCCCTGAACGAGGTCAAGCTGCGTCTCTACCCCGGTCAAGTCACAGCGCTGGTCGGGGAAAACGGCGCCGGCAAATCGACGGTCGTGAAAGTCTTGACAGGCATCTACCAGCCTGACGGCGGCGCTATCCGTGTCGACGGCAAAGAGACCCGCTTTCCAACACCGCTTGACGCCACCGCTGCTGGCATCACCGCGATCCATCAGGAAACGGTGCTGTTCGACGAATTGTCTATCGCCGAGAACATCTTTCTGGGACACGCCCCGCGCGGCGCCTTCGGCCTGATTGACTGGGCGAAAATGGAAGCCGCATCGCGCGACATCCTGCAAGGGATCGGCGCGAAGCTCGACCCACGTGTCAAGCTGCGCGATCTGGGTATCGCCAACAAACACCTTGTTGCCATTGCGCGCGCGCTGTCGGTGGACGCGCGTGTTGTCATCATGGACGAACCGACCGCTGCACTGTCCCATACCGAAATCCACGAACTTTACGATCTGGTCGAAAAGCTCAGGGCGCAGGGTAAGGCAATCTTGTTCATCAGCCACAAGTTCGACGAGATTTTCCGCATCGCCGACCGCTACACGGTTTTCCGGGACGGCACCTTCGTGGGCGAGGGGATGGTGGACGAGATCGACGAAAACGCTCTGATCAAGATGATGGTCGGGCGCGACGTTTCGCAAATCTTTCCGAAGCGTGAACGCCGGATCGGGGACGAGATCCTGACGGTTACGGGGTATGACCATCCGACCGAATTTGCGGACATTAACTTCAACCTGCGGAGGGGCGAAATCCTGGGATTTTACGGCCTTGTCGGTGCGGGCCGGTCCGAGTTCATGCAGGCCCTGTTCGGCATCACGACTCCCACCAAGGGCGTGACCAGGATCGACGGGGAGATCCGCGTAATCCGCTCGCCCGCTGACGCGATCGCGGCGGGGCTGGTCTATGTGCCCGAAGACCGTGGCAAACAGGGTGCGATCACGGCCTTGCCGATCTTCCAGAACGTCACTTTGGCGTCCCTGAACCGCACCTCGAAAAGCAACTTCCTGCGACTTGCAGAAGAATTCAAACTCGCGCGCGAATACACCCAGCGGCTTGATCTGCGGGCGGCCTCTCTTGATACGGAGCTGGGCACGCTGTCGGGGGGCAACCAGCAGAAGGTTGTCATCGCCAAGTGGCTGGCGACACAGCCCAAGATCATCATCCTCGACGAGCCGACCAAGGGGATCGACATTGGATCGAAGGCCGCTGTGCATGAGTTCATGGCGGAACTGGCCGGACAGGGGCTGGCGGTCATCATGGTCAGCTCGGAAATTCCCGAAATCCTCGGGATGTCAGACCGCGTCATCGTGATGCGCGAAGGCCGGATGGTGGCCGAGTTGGCCGATGCCGACCTGACGCCCGAAACGCTTGTGCGCCACGCAGCGGGAATCTGAGGAAGCTATGCTGAAACGACTGATAATGTCCCGCGAAGCGCTTCTGTTCGGAGCCATCGCCATTCTCTGTGCATTGATCGCGACCCGCTTTCCGGGTTTCGTCGCCCCATCCAACCTCGTCCGGGTCTTCAACGACACCTCGCCCCTGATCCTGCTGGCGATCGGGCAGATGATCGTGATCTTGACCAAGTGCATCGACCTGTCCGTTGCGGCAAACCTCGCCTTGACGGGTATGTGCGTCGCAATGCTCAATACGGTCTATCCGGACCTGCCGATTGCAGTGACCCTCGTGATTGCGGTCGGGCTGGGCGCGCTGATGGGAATGTTCAACGGCATCCTCGTCTGGAAACTCGCAATCCCGCCGATCGTCGTGACGCTGGGCACGATGACGATCTTCCGCGGCATCATCTTTCTGGTTTCCGATGGCAACTGGGTGAACAGCCACGAGATGAGCGCTTCATTCAAGGCTTTCCCGCGGTCCGAATTCCTTGGCTTGCCGATGCTGAGCTGGACCGCGATCCTCGCCGTTATCGTCTTCACACTGGTCATGACGCGCACGACGCTGGGCCGCGGGTTTTATGCCGTGGGGGGAAATCCCCATGCTGCCACCTACACGGGCCTGAACGTGGGCCGCAGCCAGTTCTGGGCCTTTACCATCAGCGGTGCGTTGGCCGGGCTGACCGGCTACCTGTGGGTATCGCGCTATGCCGTGGCCTATGTCGATATCGCAGGCGGCTTCGAGCTGGACGTGGTGGCGGCCTGCGTCATCGGGGGCATTTCGATCGCCGGTGGAATCGGCACGGTGGGCGGCGCGGTTCTGGGCGCGCTGTTTCTCGGCGTCATCAAGAACGCCCTGCCAGTCGTGAACATCTCACCCTTCTGGCAATTGGCGATCTCGGGCGCCGCAATCATCATCGCCGTGATCGTCAATGCCCGCGCGAGCCGGGAAAAAGGGCGCATCATCCTCAAGTCAGCGGAGAAACCGGCATGAGCCTGTCAGACCATCTTCAGGGTCGGTCGATCCCCGATCGCCTTCAGTCACCGCTTGAAAAGCGATTGAAAAGTTGGGAGAGCCTCCTGTTGCTGGTGGCCATTGCCATCTTCATCGCCAACAGCTTCGCTTCGCCCTACTTTCTGAATGCTTGGAACCTGAGCGACGCGACCTTCAATTTCACCGAAAAGGCGATGATCGCGTTCGCTATGGCGCTGCTGATTATTTCGGGCGAAATTGACCTGTCGGTGGCGGCCATCATCGCGCTGGCCTCGACCGCGATGGGGGCCGCGGTGCAGGCAGGGGCGGGCACCCCTGTTCTGGTGCTGGTCGGTCTTGGCACCGGGCTTCTTTGCGGGGCGTTCAACGGGCTTTTGGTCACCCGGTTTGGACTGCCTTCCATTGTTGTGACCATCGGCACGATGAGCCTGTTTCGCGGGATCAGCTACATTATTCTGGGCGACCAGGCATATGGCGGCTACCCATCGGACTTCGCCTTTTTCGGCCGGGGCTACGTCTTCTGGATGATCTCGTTCGAATTGGTGCTTTTCGCGGTAATCGCGCTGATCTACGGCGTGATCCTGCACATGACCAACTTTGGTCGTGCGGTCTACGCGATTGGCAACAATCCGACCGGGGCACTGTTTTCGGGCATCCGTGTCGCCCGCGTGAAGTTCATTCTGTTCCTGCTGACCGGCCTGATGTCGGGCGTGGCGGCGATCTGCCTGACCTCGCGCCTTGGCTCAACCCGCCCGTCCATTGCGACAGGCTGGGAACTTGAGGTGGTGACGATGGTGGTTCTGGGCGGCGTCAATATTCTTGGCGGTTCGGGCACCATTCCGGGTGTCGTCATTGCGGCCTTCGTCATGGGGCTGGTCACATTCGGACTGGGCCTGCTGAATGTGCCGGGTATCGTCATGTCGATCGTTATCGGGGCACTTTTGATCGGCGTGATCGCATTGCCCCGACTTTGGGACATGTGGAGAGCGTGATGGAAAAACATGCTTTCAAGATGCACCTGAACCCCGGATGCGCGGCGGAATACAAGCGTCGCCACGACGCGATCTGGCCCGAGCTTGTGGCCCTGCTGAAAGATGCGGGTGTGTCGGACTATTCGATCCATCTGGACGAGGAAACCGACACACTTTTCGGTGTGCTGTGGCGTGTCGACGATCATGGCATGGACGCTCTGCCACAAACCGAAGTTATGCAGAAATGGTGGGCGCATATGGCCGACCTGATGCGGACCCATCCCGACAACGAACCTGTCGCGGTGCCCCTGACACCCATGTTCCATCTGCCATGAGCCATGTGGCAGTCATCGACATCGGAAAGACCAATGCAAAACTGGCCTTGGTCGATCCCGATACCCTGTCCGAAATCATCGTGGTCACCCGACCCAATGTCGTGCTTGCCAGCCCGCCGTGGCCGCATTTCGACGTGGAGGGCCATTGGGCATTTTTGCTCAACGCATTGGCGCAGTTTCAGGCCAGCCACGGCATCGACGCGATATCGATCACGACGCACGGGGCCTGCGTGGCGCTTTTGGATGAGAACGGTGCGCTGGCGGCACCCATCCTGGACTATGAACACGACGGACCAGACACCCTTGCTGCAGACTATGACGCACTGCGCCCGCCGTTCAGCGAAACCGGCTCACCGCGCCTTGCCGGAGGGTTGAACATCGGGGCGCAGTTGCATTGGCTTTTTGCCCAGGATCCGGAACTGAGGGACCGAACCAGGACGATTGTCACCTATCCGCAATACTGGGGGCACCGGCTGACCGGTGTCGCCGCCTCGGACGTTTGTTCGCTCGGGTGTCATACCGACCTGTGGAACCCCTACGAGGGCCGGTTTTCCGGGCTGGTCGAGACGCTCGGTATTGCCGGACAGATGGCCGTGCCCCGTTCACCGTCGGATGTATTGGGACCGATCCTGCCAGCGATTGCCGCCCGGACGGGGTTGGACCCGGATGTCCCCGTGCATTGCGGCATTCACGACTCCAATGCTTCACTCCTGCCGCATCTGCTGCGACACAAACCACCCTTCACAGTGGTATCTACCGGCACTTGGGTTATCGCGATGAGCGTCGGCGGCTCCGCGATATCACTGGATCCGGCACAGGATACGCTGGTCAACGTGGATGCCTTCGGAAATACCGTTCGCTCCGCGCGCTTCATGGGGGGTCGGGAACACGACAGGGCGACCGACGGGCCATACCCGGAACCGACAGAGGCCGATATTGCCGCCGTTCTGGACAGCCAAATCATGCTCATACCATCGATGGCGTCGGGCACCGGTCCGTTCTTAGGCCGCACGTCGTGCTGGTATGGTGGCGAACCCGCCATCGGCACCGGGACGCGCGGTGCTGCGGTGGCGTTCTATCTTGCGCTTGTCACAGCGCGTTGCCTGTCGCTGATTGGTCATGCAGGACCGGTCATCGTGGAAGGTCCGTTCTCCCAAAACCGGACCTATCGCCGAATGCTCTCTCGCGCGACGGGGTGTGAGGTCATTGCCATGGGAGGTGCGACAGGCACGAGCCAGGGCGCAGCACTGCTGGCAAAGGGCCTCAGACGCATGGCGGCTCCGGCATGGGGAACAGAGGACAGTTTGCCCGCCGCAGCCGACGACTATATCGACCATTGGCGAAAGGTGGCGGGACTGGCGCGATGACCCGTGGCGGCAAGGTCGGTTCAGTAGGATTGCCAGCCAGAGCAAGGGCGAAATCGGACCCGGCGCGGGAGTTATCGAATTGCGGTGCGGCCTTGGTCATTGACTATGCCTCGTGTCGAGGCTCTCGAGTCTTCTACTATCCTCGATAGTGACGGCGTGGAAAACTTACTTGGTTGTGGCGGGCCGACACCCGGCGTTCGCGTTATCCGCGGCTACCGCACCAATGCCTGTGTCATGTGCCTGAGGAAAAGAAAGCGGGAGTGATGACGCAATCCTACATTGGCGAGGCGCTGACTACGGACGCATTGGTCATATCAACCAAGCCCTGTCGCACCCATTTCACCATGTCCACCACACCCAGCTCTTCTTCGTCGCCGATCGACACGTTGCGCAGCAGGGTCCCGCCTGGCATCCGGATGTCGGCAGGCCGGTGGGTATGGCCGAATAGCCAGACGTCCGGACGATACAGCTCGATTTCGGCCTCAAGATCTGACGCGAAACACGGACTGAGCGGCGTCAGCGCGCCGACCACCGCAGGTGAAGGCGCATGGTGGGTGACGACGACCGTCCTGCCGTCCCAGGGGGCGGCAAGCTCAGAGATCAGCCAGTCCCGCTGCTTCGCATGGGCGGCGGCCGTGTCTTCCGGGCGAAGCTGACGGTCCGGATCGTCGACCATGATCACGTCCTCTTCGTAGTCCGGCATCATCTGCGCCTGCCAGAGCGTATCCGTGACAGCCTGATCGCCGTGCGGCGCGAGAAGTTTCAGGTCCGTCCAAAGCGTCGTCATCAGCACGCGCACATCCCCTGCTACAAGGCGGCGGCACTGCCCGAAGGTGCACCCGGCGTCGCGACAGGTCCTGTCGAGGTCTTCATCCAGCGTGCTGAGGTTGCCGCCATAGTAGTCATGGTTTCCGGACATTACGATCGTCTGCCCGGCGGGATAGAGTGTGCCCAGCCAGCGAAGCGCTGACGGCCAATTCTGAATCGCATCCTCGGCGAGATCCCCCGCGACGATCATCAGGTCGGCCTCTTGGGCGACCTCGCGGATGGCCTCACCCAAGCGACGCAGAATGTCGCGATCCTGAATTTCATCCAGATGCAGGTCGGCGAGGGCAAGGATTTTCATTACGGCTTACTCGTTCATCATGACTTTGCGCGACGATGAACCAAAACCCCGTCGGCATCGAGAACCATCAGTCGAGGATGCACCAGGCGTAAGGACGGCCCGGCTTGATTTTGTTCCTGTTATGTTCTACATAAGAAATCCAGTCACTGTTGGAGTTCTGTCATGGAAACGTCAGCTTCTGTCCTGCCCGCCACCCCGCGCCAAATCGCCTATGCCCGGTCCCTCGCCCATCGCAACCGAACGGTTCTGCCGTGGGACATCCAGCAAGATCGTCGTGCGCTCAGCGTCTGGATCGACGCGCAGGCACGGATGGCACCGGCGACCAACAACGACCCCCGGCCAAGCTCAAAGCAGGTGGCCTTCGCGGAGAAGCTGGCGCGGATCAAAAGGCGCGCGGTTCCGGATGAGTGTTTCAGGGACAAGGGCCTGATGTCGAAGTGGATCGATGGGAACAAGTGATCCGGGTGCCAAGGCGCTGCTTCAGAGCAAATCGTCACTGACGAATGGGATTGCCTGGCGTTGTTGCACGGACCCTGCCGGTTCTGTTAGGACGGCCCTTTCCTGATCGATTGGATGGCGTTGATGCCGCACAAATTAAATGACGCGTGGCGTCACAAGTTTAAGAAGAAGCGGTATCGGAT
>Ga0307966_1004440_pt1 | contig 10444 bp, 6 predicted proteins | sample OrgLakmetagen646_FD_203141 | JGI IMG/M metagenome (GOLD analysis project Ga0307966, IMG submission 203141) | Saline water microbial communities from Organic Lake, Antarctica - #646 | ecosystem: Environmental > Aquatic > Non-marine Saline and Alkaline > Saline | place: Antarctica: Organic Lake... | reverse complement strand
ACGAGCTGCTGGCCATGGACGTGGTGACGCCGGGCGCATTTTCCTTTGTGGTGACGCAGGGCGGCTTCGCCAAGCGCACGGCAGTCGAGGAGTATCGCGTCCAGGGTCGTGGCGGCCTGGGCATCAAGGTCGCCAAGCTGCAGGACACACGCGGAGATCTGGTGGGAGCGCTGCTGGTCGAAGAAAGCGACGAAGTGCTGGTCATCATGGAAGGTGGCAAGGTGGTGCGCTCCAAGGTGGACGGGGTTCCCGCCAAGGGCCGCGACACCATGGGAGTGGTGTTCGCCAAGCCGGCCAAGGACGACCACATCATCGGCATCGCCCGCAACATCGAGCGCAAGCTGGTGGAAGCAGAAGTGGTGGAAGAGGAAGAAGTGGAAGCGGCGCCAGCGGAAACAGAGCCTGAAGCTCCAGAACCCGACGCCGACTAGCACCACCCTGGCGGCTACTTTCCGCACGGTTTCGGTGGCCTTCCCCACGCTGTCGGCTATTTCTCACACGAAACACGCGCAGATCACTGTGGTCAGTGCATCTGGACGACGTTTCCGGTCACCCCACCGGCAGCGGCCGAGCACAACCATGCCGCGACCTCGGCGACCTCGTCGGGCTGTGCGATGCGCATCCCCCCGTCCAGGATGGCGGTCCGCACATCGTCGGACACCCACCCAGTGTCGGTCGGCGGCGGCCACAAGCAGTTGGCGGCGATGCCGCGCTCGCGCAGCTCAAGACCAGCCGACAACGTGTAGCTCTCGCCCGCGCGCTTGGCGGCGGCGTAGGACACCTCGCCCGGCCATCCCTCGCGACCGTCGCTGGTCATGGTCACGATGCGCCCGGGCCCCGCGCAGCGGGCGGCGAACTCGGCGATCATGAGGGCGGTGGCCCGTGCGTCGACGGCGAACTGGTGATCGAAGCCCGCGGCGCCCACGGTTGCCAGCGGGCGATTCATGTGGTCGCGCTCAGCCGCCACCAAGGTGTCGGCCAACCAGCTGCTCGCGTTGTTGACCAGGATCGACACCGGGCCCAGCTCCCGCTCGGCGGCATCGAAGATCGGGCCGATGGCATTCGAGTCGGAGAGATCGGCCTCCAATGCGTACGCCCGCCCGCCCGCGGCCTCAATGTCTGCCACGACGATAGACGCGTCGCTGGCCCGGTTCTGGTCATATGCCTCGGGGTTGCCCGGATCGCCCGCGGGTGGCATGCGGTGATAGCTCGCCAGCACCGCGACGCCGTCTGCGGCCAGGCGCCGCGCGATCGCTGCGCCGATGCCTTGGTTGGCACCCGTGACGATGGCGACGGGATGGGCGGGAAAGGACGGTGCATTGAACATGGCTGACCTCGACTCAGTTCAGGGAGAGTGGACGCGAAAACGCGGAGGTCACAGCTTCATAGCGCCGATGCTAGCACCGGCACACCGGGATGTGCCTTGCCCCGGCGGTCTTCGCCTCGTCAGATGAACAGCGTGGTGCCGGACTCCTGCGCCTCGCCCAAGAAGGTCGCGACGCCACCCAACTCGACCCCGTCAATCAGGTCACTTTGAGCGATGCCCAACAGGTCCATCGTCATGGTGCAGCCGATCAGCCGCGCGCCACCGTCGTGGGCCTGGCGAATCATCTCTGGAAGCGGCGTCACGGAGTGGTCCCTCATCACCTTCTTGATCATCGCCGTGCCCGCGCCCCCCATGTGCATCTGCGACAGGGTCAGCTTGCCGGCGCCGCGCGGCATCATGGCGCCGAACATCTTCTCCATGGCCTTGCGATCGCGTCGCGGCGGATCGGTGCGCCGCAGCGAGTTCAGCCCCCAGAAGGTGAAGAACATCGACACCTCCTCGCCCATGGCGAGGGCTCCGTTGGCGATGATGAAGGCGGCGATGACCTTGTCGAGGTCACCGGAGAAGACCACCATGGACGTCTTGGCGGGCCCGGACGATGCGGTGGCGCGCACCGGGTCCAGCGCGCCTTTGCGCAGGGTCGCCACGAAGCCTGGCCCGTGGGGGGTCAGGTCGACGAGGCGGTGACCGTTCTTGGCGGCCCAGGCGGGGGCATCGAGCGCGAAGCCTGGATCAGAGACCGTGACTTGCACCTCGTCCCCGACATTCGCGTTCTTGATCGCCTCCGCAAGCTTCATGATGGGTCCGGGGCACGCAAGACCAGTGCAGTCCAGCTCGATGAACGCCGCGGTGCCCGGCTTGGGGGCGGCGGCGATGGTGGCGGCCTCGGCGTAGGACTCGACCGGGGGCATGGGGGCATAGGACTCGGGTTCGACGTTGTGGGTGGCGCGGAAAGTGGTGGAACCCCCGGACAGAGTGGCCACGTCGGAGAAGTCGCGCTGCACCAGGATGCGGTGGGCCAGGTATGAGCGGAATCCCACGGCGCAGTACAGCCTCACGGGAACGGCCCGATCCCAGTCGGCTGTGGCCTCGCGGAAAGTCGCCAGGGGCACGTTCTCTGCTCCAGAGATGTGCCAGGTGGCGAATTCTTCGGGTGTGCGGACGTCGACGAGCCGCGCGCCATCGACGGCGCCGGGATACTCGTGTGCGTACCAGAGCGTCAGGTCGCCGCGCAGCACGTTGGCGGCGACGAAGCCCGCCATATTCACCGGGTCCTTGGCGGAGCCGAATGGTGGCGCGTAGGCCAACTCCTGATTCTCGAGGTCATACACCGTCAGCCCTGCCCTAATCGCCATGGCGAGGACGTCGAGACGCTTGTCTACTCCGTCGAACCCGCTGGCCTGGGCGCCCAGAACCGTGCCGTCGGTGGGAGAGCACAGCACCTTGAGGTGCATGAGGCTTGTGCCGGGGTAGTACCCGGCGTGACCGGAAGGGTGGAGGTGGACGGCTCGGTAGTCGATACCGTGCGCGATCAACTGACGCTCGGTTGCGCCGGTGCCTCCGGCCACCATGTCGAAGACCTTGACGACGCTGGTGCCCTGGGTCGAGTGATACTCGGTGTCGCGTCCGCAGATGTTCTCGGCCGCCACGCGCGCCTGCCGGTTGGCGGGGCCCGCGAGCGGAGCGAGGTACTGTCCCGGCAGCACGGGGTGCGCTGTCTCCACGGCGTCGCCCGCGGCCCAGATGTGGGCGTCGGAGGTGCGCATGTGCGTGTCGACCTTGATGCCACCGCGCTCGCCGAGCTCAAGGCCGGCGGCCGTGGCGAGCTCGACACTGGGGCGTACGCCGGCGGCGAGGATCACGAGGTCTGCGTCGATGGTGGTCGAGTCCGTCAGTTCAACGCGCACGCGCTCGTCCTCCAAGGGCGCGAAACCGGCGGCCGCGGTGGACAGGCGGACGCCGACGCCGCGTGTGCGCAGGTGCTGTTCGACCGGGACCGAGATTTCCCGATCCACGGGTGGCAGAATCTGGTCCGCGAGTTCAATGACGTCCACGCTCACGCCACGGTGGTGAAGATTCTCTGCCATCTCGAGACCGATGTAACCGGCGCCAACCACGACGGCATGGACCGTGTCGCGCCGGCCCCCTTTCTGTGCGGCCAAAGCCGCATCCACCCGGGACTTGATGCGATCCATATCGCCGATGCGGCGGAGCACCTCGACGGCGGGGTGATCGATGCCAGGCAGCGGCGGGCGCACGGGTGAGGCCCCCGGGCACAGCGCGAGTGCGTCGTAGCCGAGGACGTACGTCCGTCCGGAGTCAACCTCGCGAACGGTGATCTCTTGAGACTTGGGATCGATGGCGGTGACTTCTGCGCCGACGCGGACGTCGATGTTGAGTGACTCGCGCAGACTCTGGGGTGTCTGTAGCAGTAGCCGCGATCGATCCTTGATGACCTCCCCCACGTGGTACGGCAGTCCACAGTTGGCGAAGGACACGTGGTGCCCACGTTCCAGCACCACGATCTCTGCGTCTTCATCCAGACGCCGTGCACGTGCGGCCACCGAGGCTCCGGCGGCGACGCCACCCACGATCACGATTTTCATGTCATACCTCCCGGGGTATATGAACAATCCCGAGATTACCCGCGAAGTGGGACAAACTACCGGGTCAAAGGTCATGGGGTGCGACGATCGTGCCTGGCAATCTTGACGAATCCGGTCGCGTCGATAACGTAAAACGCATGACAACACAAACAGAAACACAACAACGAAGTCGTGGAATTCTGAACCGCATCAACGCGGGGATCGAGCCGTGGGTGTTCTATCCCGCCGCTGTGATCGTCGTGGGGTTCGTGACCTGGACCTACTTCCAACCGGACGCGGCGGCGGGTCTGTTCACGGACGTCAACAGCAACATCATCGGCGGACTTGGGTGGTACTACGTCCTGATCGTCGCGATGTTCGTGGCATTCTCGCTGTACATTGCGCTCAGCCGCTTTGGCCGCATCAAGCTCAGCCAGGACCACGAGGAGCCGGAGTTCTCGGTGATGTCGTGGTTCTCGATGCTGTTCGCCGCAGGCATGGGGATCGGCCTGGTGTTCTGGGGCGTGGCGGAGCCGCTCTATCACTTCGCCTACCCGCGGCCATCGGCCGCAGGACTGGTCGATGAGGAACTCGCAGAGCAGGCGATCAACCAGTCCTACATGCACTGGGGCCTGCACCCGTGGGCCATCTACGTGGTGGTCGGTGTGGCCGTGGCCTACACGGTTCACCGCCTGCGCAAGCCCATGTCCATTCGCTGGGCACTGGAGCCGATCTTCGGCGACAGAGTCAAGGGCGCGTTGGGTAACGTGATCGACGTCACGGCCGTGGTCGGCACCCTGTTCGGTGTGGCCACCTCGCTGGGCCTGGGCGTGAGCCAGATGGCCTCAGGACTCGAGGCGATTGAGCTGCTCAATGAGCCAGGAGATATGGCGTTGGTGGTCCTGATCGGGATCATCACCCTGATCGCGATTCTGTCGCTGGTCTCCGGCGTCCGTCGCGGCATCAAGTGGTTGTCCAACATCAACCTCGGCGTCGCTGCGGCGCTCATGCTTTTCGTCGCAATCGTGGGACCCACGCTGTTCATCCTGCGTGAGTTCGTGCAGTCCATCGGGATGTACCTCCAGAACATCATCGTCCTGTCGTTCGACGTGGGCGCCTTCTACGGCGAGACCGGCGAGAGCTGGCAGTCGGCGTGGACCATCTTCTACTGGGGCTGGTGGATCTCCTGGGCGCCGTTCGTGGGCGTGTTCATCGCGCGCATCTCCAAGGGCCGCACCGTGCGTCAGTTCGTGGCCGGCGTGCTGGGCGTGCCGACCATCCTGACCTTTATGTGGTTCTCCGTGCTGGGCGGCACCGCCCTGTACAACGAGATCAACGGGAATGGCGGTCTGATAAGCCCCGAGGGGGAGATCGACAGCACCATGTCGCTGTTCACCCTCCTTGGCACTCTGCCCGCCGGCACCGTGGTGTCCGCAGGTGTGATCATTCTGATCGCGCTGTTCTTCATCACCTCGTCGGACTCTGGCTCGCTCGTGGTCTCATTGCTGACTTCCTCAGGCGAGGGAGACCCGCCCATCTGGGTGCGCATCTTCTGGGGCGTGGTGGAAGGGCTGGTGGCCGCAGCCCTGCTGATTGCCGGCGGACTGGGCGCCTTGCAGACGGCCTCCATCATCGCGGCCTTGCCGTTCTCGATCGTGATGCTCTTGATGATGTGGGCGCTGATCAAGGCGTTCAACAAGGAACATGACCGGTACGAGGTCGAGGACCGTCAAGAGTTCGTTGAACACGTGGGAGACCACTACGGACTTGATCGAGTTGACCCGCTCGTGAAGGTGAAGAAGAAGCGGGAACGCAAGCCCAAGTAGCCACCACCCACTGCACGCGGCCCGCACGCCATCACGGTGTGCGGGCCGCGTGCCGTGTGGGGCCATCCCACCGCTGCGCGGAAAGCGTGAGCGCCCCGTCACAGGAGCGGCCATCAGTGCGCCTGGTACTCTTGGCGAGGCCAACGTCGGCCATCACCCCCGGAATAGACGCGCTCTCGATGCGCGCCCGACGTGTGCCCCCATTGATGTTGTGGCGATCACAGCCGCTACATGTGCGCTCATGCGCGCCCGCCGAACGATTGGAACCTGTGTGACTCGCCCCTCACGCGCACCCTCGCGCGATGAACGCCCCGACTACACTTCCGACCCCACCATCACCCGCACCCCCACGGGCGTGGTCGAGGTCACCAACGCATGGGGCACCATCTGGCGCCCGTCCACGTGGCGGCGGCCCGCGTGGGTCAATCCTCGCGTCGCACGCACCGAGGTGCTGTCCGGCCTGGTGGTGGCGCTCGCCCTCATCCCCGAGGCGATCGCCTTCTCGATCATTGCGGGCGTGGATCCGCGCGTCGGGCTATTCGCGAGCTTCACCATGGCGGTGTCGATCGCCTTCCTCGGTGGCCGGCCCGCCATGATTTCCGCTGCCACCGCGGCGGTCGCGCTCATCGTCGCACCCTTGGGCCGCGACTACGGATTGGACTTCCTGATTGCCGCGGTGATCGTCGGCGGGTTGCTCCAGGTGGTCTTCGCCGTGCTTGGGGTCGCCAAGCTGATGCGCTTCATCCCGCGCTCAGTGATGGTGGGCTTTGTGAACTCGCTCGCGATCCTGATCTTTATGTCGCAGTTCCCTCACCTCACGGACGTGACCTGGATGGTCTACCCGCTGGTGGCGCTGGCGCTGCTGATCATCATGTTCCTTCCCAAGCTGACCACGGCGGTGCCCGCCCCGTTGGTGGCGATCGTGGTCCTCACCTCGATCACGGTGTTCTTGAGCGTGACTGTTCCCACCGTCGGTGACGAAGGGGAGCTGCCGCAGGGCCTGCCGTTCCTGTTCTTGCCCGATGTACCTCTCACCTTCGAGACCGTGCAGATCATCTTCCCGTTTGCGCTGGGCATCGCGATGGTGGGGCTCTTGGAGTCCCTCATGACCGCCAAACTCGTGGATGACATCACTGACACTCACTCGGACAAGACCCGGGAGGCCTGGGGCCAGGGCGCCTCGAACATCATCACCGGCTTCTTTGGCGGCATGGGTGGATGCGCGATGATTGGCCAGACCATGATCAACGTGAAGGCGGGACGCGCGCGTACCCGACTGTCGACGCTGATGGCCGGCGTCTTCCTGCTGGTGCTGATCCTTACCCTCGGCGACGTGGTGGCCGTCATCCCCATGGCCGCGTTGGTCGCCGTCATGATCTATGTGTCGTGGGCCACGTTCGACTGGCATTCGGTGCAGTGGAACACCCTCAAGCGCATGCCGCGCTCCGAGACCTCGGTCATGCTCACCACCGTGATCATCGTGGTCATCACGCACAACCTTGCGTACGGCGTCATCGCCGGAGTGGTGTTGGCCGTGATCCTGTTTGCGCGCCGCGTGGCTCACCTGGTCAACGTCGAGGGCGGCCCCATCGAGGGCGACACTCGCAAATACACCGTCACGGGTGAGCTGTTCTTCGCTAGCTCGAATGACCTGTTCTTCCAGTTCGACTACGCGGGCGACCCCGAGAACGTGATCATCGACATGCACGGTTCACATCTGTGGGATGCCTCCACGGTCGCCGCCCTGGACTCGGTAGTGACCAAGTACGCGCGCCATGGCACCACGGTCGACATCCAGGGACTCAACGACGACAGCCTCGCGCGGCACGATCGCCTCGCAGGTCACATGGGCACCGATCACTAGCGGGACGCAGCCCCCATGGCCTCGGGAGTATCCGCCGGGGTGCGCACGAACAGCAGCAGCACCAGGCCCAGCAGCACCACGGCCATGATGCCCAGCGTGCCCCAGATGGTCGCGCCCGTGAGGGCGATCACCAGGGTCCACGCACCCGGGGCCAGGAACGAGGCGGCGCGTCCGGTGGTCGCATAGAGCCCGAAGATCTCCGCCTCGCGACCCTGGGGGCACACCCGCGCGAGCAGGGAGCGTGACGCGGCCTGGGCTGGTCCCACGCACGCCGACAGCATCAATCCGCATACCCAAAACACCAGCTCTCCGCTGCCGTGCAGGAGCACAATCGCCCCGGCGGCGAGAACGATGCCCGTCAGCGCCGTGATGATCACCTTGCGTGGACCAAAGCGGTCGTCGAAGCGTCCGGCGATCACGGTAGACACGCCCGCGATCAGGTTGGCGGCGATGCCGAAGATCATCACCTCGTCGCCGCTGAACCCGAAGGACACGGCGGCGATCACCGCGCCGAAGGTGAACACGCCAGCGAGCCCGTCGCGGTACACGGCCGAGGCCAGCAAGAACCACAGGGTGGACCGCGACGTGGCCCACAGATCCTTGAGGTGGGACCACAGCACGGCGTATCCGCGCAGCAGGCCGATGCGGGCGCGGCGGGTGTGCGGTTGTTCCGGCACGTACGCGAACAGTGGCCACGCGAAAACGACGGTCCACACGGCGCAGCCCACGGCGATCACCCTGAACGCCATGCCGTTGTCGGTACTCATGCCCCACCAGTCGAATGCGGTGGCCACGACCACGATCACCAGTGCAAGGATGCCGCCCATGTAGCCCAGGCCCCACCCCAGTCCGGAGATGCGCCCCATGGTGCGGGGCGTGCTGACCTGAACGATCATGGCGTTGTAATTCACGCCCGCAATTTCCGCGAACACGCTGCCCAGTGCGATGAGCCCGACGCCCAGGACAAAGAAGCGCGGGTCAGCCTCCACAAAGAAGAGTCCGCCCATGCACGCGACCAGCAGGATGGTCGCGCCGCCGAGCCACCACTTGCGGCGTCCCATGTTGTCAGCCCATTGCCCCAGCACCGGTGCAAGAAGAGCGACGAGTACGCCGGCCAGGGTGATGCCAAGCCCAAGCCCGCTGGTGAGGCCCGAGATGGCGGACTCATAGGCAGGGTCGTCGCTGCCGAGCGCGGCCACCTCGGGGTCGATGAACAGGTCGGAGGTGAGGTACAGCGCGGTGAAGACAAAGGTGATGATGACAGAGTTGAAGGGCTGAGTGGCCCAGTCATACAGCGCCCACGACCACACCTGCTTGCGGGGCACGGGGTTGCCCGTATCAGGGTGTTGCGAGTCGACGATGGCGGGCAGTTCCATGGAAGCGTCATTGCTCATGCCCACCAGTATGGCCATGGTGAGTGAACGCGAGGTGACCAGGCACGCACTTTCGCGCGATCCGTTGCCCTAGCATCGTGAGTATGGACGTGTCAGCAGAAAAGCTGGTCTGGGGCAAGGATGTCCTGTCTGGCTACCGCCGCGCACGGGTGGGAGCGATCACGCTGGTGCAACCCGAGGAGTCCGCTCAGCCGTCTGCGCCACGAGCGGTGGTGCTGCACGTGCACGGCCGCAACGACTACTTCTTCCACCGTCATCTCGCGGACCAGTTCCTCCGCCAAGGGCTCGCCTTCGTGGCGGTCGACATGAGGCGGGCCGGACGCTCGCTCGAGCGCGGCGACCTTCCCCACCACGTGGACAACATCGACGACCTCGCGGATGACATTGATGCCGCCGTACGGACGGTCGCGCAGCTGTGGGCGGGCATTCCAGTGATCATCCATGCTCACTCGACAGGCGGGCTGGCCGCCGCCGTGTGGGCTGCCCGCCACCCGGAGGCGCCGGTGGCCGGAATGATCCTCAACAGCCCCCACTTCGGGTTGAGGCTGACGCGGTCGGAACGCATGAAGATGGTGGCGGTGCCGTGGGTGGCGAAACTGAACTCCACCCGCCATGTGGTCAGGGCCTCGCCCACCTATGCCTTGCGTCAGCATCGCGACCACGGCGGCAGGTGGGACTTCGATACGGCGTGGAAGCACATTGACGGCGATCTGGTCACTGCGGGGTGGCTGGCCGCCGTCAGCCACGCCCACCGCGAACTGTCCCGCGGTGTCGAGATGCCCTTCCCCATGCTGATCGCTCGCGCGGACTCCACTGGACCCGACCGCGAGGACAACCCCCGTCTGGATGAGCAGGACACGGTCATCGACGTGGAGGCAATCGCCCGCATGCGCACCCACCTGCATGGTCAGATCCAGGACGTGGTGATCGACGGCGCGGTGCACGACCTGTGCCTGTCCGCCCCCGCGCCCCGCCAGCGGTACTTCGATGCCGTCACCGCCTGGCTCGACGAGGTGCTCGCGTGACAATACGCCACCCGTACTTCGACACCGGCGGCGCCGTGGCGGCGATGGCTCACCGCGGCTTCTCGCTGGACGGACTCGAGAATTCGATGGCGGCATTCCAGCAGGCGGTGGATCTGGGCTACCGCTACCTGGAAACGGACGCGCACGGCACCAGCGATGGCATCGCGGTCGCGCTGCATGACCCCGAGCTGGATCGCACCACAGATGCGACGGGTGCGGTGGCCGATCTGGAGTGGGCGACAGTCAAGCGCGCGCGCATCGGCGGCGTCGAGCCGGTGCCGTTGCTGGAGGATGTGCTGGCCACGTGGCCTGAGGTGCGCCTCAACATCGACGTCAAAGGCGAGTCGGGCATTGCTCCCGTGGTGGAGGCGATCGAGCGCACCCGCGCCCACGACCGCGTCTGCGTGACGTCGTTCTCGACCC
>Ga0307966_1004439_pt1 | contig 10444 bp, 13 predicted proteins | sample OrgLakmetagen646_FD_203141 | JGI IMG/M metagenome (GOLD analysis project Ga0307966, IMG submission 203141) | Saline water microbial communities from Organic Lake, Antarctica - #646 | ecosystem: Environmental > Aquatic > Non-marine Saline and Alkaline > Saline | place: Antarctica: Organic Lake... | reverse complement strand
AAAGATGCTCAAGATCGGATGCAAAAGAAAATCATGGCTGGAGAAGGGTTTGATCCAATGGAAGCGGCGGGGAGCTTCATGCATGACGATGGAGATAAAAAGAAAGTCGATCAACTGTGCGAAAAGCACCTCCTAGAGTTGATCGAACAGACTTTTGAGGGCCGATACGACCTCGTCTTCAAAAATGATTACAGGAGTTCATTGATCTACTCTAAAATTGCGATTAATGACGTGACCGTAATTATCAAACAAGAGCTGCTTAAGGCTCTTCCAGGAGATTAAATGAAGAGATCCAGACGCAGCTATCAACTCCTTTCGCGCTTCGCGCTTCAGTCGCGATCGTGCTCACCGATGGTGAAAAAACCACTTGCAGACGTGAACATTTCATGCATATTCGTATGCATGAGAACTACATTGAATCTTGACGAGAAAATATTCGAGAAAGCCTCAAAGCTTACTGGAATAAAAGAAAAGACCCTGTTACTTCACGAAGGCCTCAAAACACTCATCGAAAGGGAAAGTGCGAGGCGCTTAGCTATGCTTGGCGGCAGCTCTCCCAAAGTTCAGAGTATCCCTCGTCGGTAATGATCTTGGTCGACACTTCGGTCTGGATTGGCTTTTTGCGGGAAGGCGATTCCCTGCTTTCGGATCTTCTGAATGAAGGGGAAGTTTCAACACATCCGTTTGTCATCGGAGAGTTGAGGCTTGGGAACATATCAAAGCGAAAAAACTTCTTGGAACTGATAGAAAGTCTCCCTCAGTGCCGACAGGCATCAAATGAAGAAGTAACTCATCTCATAGAGTCAAACAAGTTGTACGGAAAGGGAATTGGCTACACGGATGCACATATCTTGGCGTCTTCGATTATTAGTCAATCTCCTTTATGGACCCTCGATAAGCGCCTCGACGCTATTTCGAAGAAACTAAAAAGCACCATCCAGACGGAGTGATCAACGACATTACGGCTCCGCCTTCATGTCGCGATCATCCTCAGCGTTCCAAAAATGAAATGAATAAAATCGTCATTCCAATGCTGACACTCATCTTAGGGTTAGTGGCAGGAATTCTATTCTCCACATTCAGGGGAAAAGAAGATCCTTACATCATTCAAAGAACCAATGAATACGGCCTTAGCCTGTCTTCAGCAAATGAAACGAACACCGACTTTTTTCGAATCTTCAATGGCCAATATGACCCAATTTTCACTGATAACATTCTGGAAGTGAATAGCTTTCCTGACAGGAAATTCTTTTTCCAAGCTAAGGTTGATATCGACGGCAGTGACCACGCCTTTCTACAGATCGGAAATAGAAACGAAGGCTATATAAGGACACTCGTTCTGCACGACAGAACAGTTATTTATCGAGACACAAACATGGATTTCCTACCTGATGAAATCGAAACATTTTACCGCGATCAAAGTAAACCTGACTCACTAGAGCGAATTGAATATAAGTTAGAACCAGTCGATCCAGCGAATGCGAGTTCACGCGCGGGTATTAATCTGAATCAGTAGGCTCGCATCCGTTGATCTCTACTTACAGAAAAGAGCCCAGATTTTGAACCGCTAAAACTCGCTTAATAAGCGCTAAACCAGCACGACGCAAAACAGAAAATGGGATCATCATTTTTAGCGAAATTTAAGCGTCCTTTAGCGGTTAAAACTTCAGTGAAACAGGATCAAAAAAATATCGAATCAAAGCACCGAAAGCCAACCCAATGAAGGCCAATGAAATGAAGAGTGAAGCAGCCAGAATCCCCGGCATGGCACTCAGAGGTTTTGGCTAGCAGAAAACAAAAAATAGCGTCAGATAGTGCTAAATTTTTCTCTTTAGATGAAGCATCAGCAAAACTGCAAAAATGAAGATCAGAGAAGTCTTCGTTCTAGAAGAAGCCCTCGAAGACCTTCTAATAGGTAATGATTTTTACGAAGAACAAGAAGAAGGAATCGGCGATTATTTCTCCAGTTCTCTGCTTTCTGACATTAAATCTTTGAGGATATATGCAGGAGTCCATCCCAAAGTATATGGATTCTAAAGAGCGCTTGCTAAGCGATTCCCATTTGCCATCTATTACGACTTGAGTGAAGATATTGCCCAAATTATCGCAGTATTAGATATGAGGCAAAACCCTAAGAGCATCAAAGAACGCTTACAGGGACAAATGCCCATCGAGACGGAGTGAGACAATAGATTTCGCTGCGCTTATCTCATAGAGTCGAACACGGCATCACATTTGTGCAGATGCGCTACCACTACAAATAAAGGAGTCGATAACAGAACAGGGGTCGCCCAATCAGCCCACGCCCGGAAAGCTCGTTGGCCAACAGATAATTACGGAAAGGTTGTTTCCCTCGTTAATTTCGACCAATACCGGACAGCTCATCGTAGAGCACATGCCATTCGGCGTTTAGACTGGTCGTGCATACTGGCTCAGCCGCTCGATTATACCAATATGCGGCGTTAAACTCGTCACCCTCAACGCGATGCAGGTAGGCGTGCACCCATGCGGCTTCAGCCGTCACCATATCCTGCACTAAGGTGTGGGCTTGTTTCCAATCACCAGCTTGCTCCGCCTCCAGTGCGCGGATGTATACATTCTTACTTTCCATAGTTATATCAAACCTATTCGAAAGTGGTATTATGCGTCGTACGAACTCCGTTCAAAGCCAGGGGATAAACATTGAGGACGCACCCATGAGTGCATCCGTTACTGGGTCACGAATCTCGCAAGCTGCGTAGTTATCGTTGCCGCCATACTTGTCTCTTTTAATAAGGAAATTGCGGGCGATCTCACGTGCTTCGTCGTTAAAATCAATCGGAGCATCTTCTTTCGGTAGCCACCTGAAGACTAAATTATCGTCTTCAATTTTGAGCGAAACGGAATCGTAGTTCTGTTGACACCAGATGCGTATCTCCGCCCAAAACGCCGCATCTCCCTCGGGTGTTCCCAAGCGATGGCGTGGTCGCTCCATATTCCGGCGGTCATCAAAAACAATAGGCTCCAGCCGGTATCGCTCGGCATAAGTGGTTTCGAACCAAGAAACGAAGTTCGTTTCGTGCACGGATAAGCTCAAATAATTGCCATTGATCACGCAAAAGACTTCACCGTTCGATCTGAGTGCGTCCACAACCAGAGGCGTATCTTTGGAAAATTCCATATAGCCATAGTGATTACCATTATAACGGATCGGGACTTGCTTGGTATATTTAAGTGTTAATTTTTGCGGCCAGAGTTCGCGCTGCTGGCTAATCTCGGCCATAGTTATGCCCGGCAGTGGCTCGGGCTCCGGGACGATCACTGGCTCGGGTTCGGGCGCGACGGGGGCTTGCACGACCGGTGGTGGCGGGGCAGGTGTCGGCACAGCTTTCACCGACTGAGTCCGGCTAGGCTCCGAGATGCCGACTGTCTGACGGATCGACTGCGCAAAAGCGGAATCCTCCGCTTGTGATGCCCAAACCAGCAGACCCAAACAGGCACCTCCAAGCAACACAAACACAAATGCCGTGACCAGGAGCGCTCTTCGCTGTCCTTTATTTTTTTTATTCAACACGATAATTCCGGCAAGTCTCCACGAATCCTTAATGAAGGTCAAGACGGTGAAGGCACCATTTAAACTGATCTGAAAAGAAAAATAGCTCTGATGTAAAATTTCTTACGATTAATAGCGACAAGACGCGATCTATGCCCTAATTCTCAATTCGCAGACACTCGCAAACGGCGATATCTGCGATTCAAAATAAGAAACACAAGTATATGAGCACAGGAAATGTAAAATGGTTCGACGCCGAAAAGGGCTACGGATTCATCACCCCCGAAGATGGCGGCAAAGATCTCTTTGTCCACCACTCAGAAATTAAAATGGACGGCTATGCCTCCCTCGAAGACGGCCAAAAAGTTTCCTTCGAAATTGGAAGCGGCCCTAAAGGTCCCTGCGCGACGGAAGTCGCACCCGCGTAAGCGAACACCCACCCATTTTTATGGCAAAACGCGCTCCTTAACCGGAGCGCGTTTTTTATTTTCCTAACCCAGCAGAGGCGCACCCTTCACACTGGGGAGCACCTCCCCGACTTCAATCACGTAGCCCCGCAAAAAATCCGGCACAGGCAGCATGCGCCCACCGGGGCGTTGGAGTTCATGTAGGTGCAGGACACCCTCAGCCGTTGCCACGTCAACCGTTTCGCCCACCGCTAAAACCGTTCCGGGCGGGGCTGCTACCACCAACCCGGTAGCCGAACACTGCCCCACTTTGATTCGCGTCTCTCCATGGTCGAAATAAGCGCCCGGCCATGGCGTGAAGGCACGCAGGCGTGCGTCGATGGCGGCAGCAGACTGGGCAAAATCGAGCGCTCCATCCTCTTTTGAAATTTTACGGCAAAAGGTCGCCTGAGTCTCATCCTGCGCGTTAAACTTTAGTTCGCCCCGTAGTGAGGCGGCCAAATTTCGTTGCAGCAGCGGCACCACCGCCTGGCCTACTTTAGCTCGTACCGCTGGGCTCGTATCCGTATTTTCAATACGTACACGCTCGCAGTCGGCGAACGCGCCGGCATCCATTTCCTTGACCACTTGCATCAGACAAACACCGGTCTCACGCTCGCCAAGGGCGATCGCCGTCTCTACCGGCGAGGCACCGCGATACGCGGGCAGGATCGAGCCGTGAAAGTTAAGCATACCATGCGCGGGCGCTTCGCGCACCGCTTTGGGCAGGAAGTGCCCGTAAGCCATGACGAAGGCCAAGGCGACCGCCTCACCGCTGAGCCACTCGGCCAACTCAGCGCCGGGCTTTTCAGGTTGGACCAGAGGTATGCCCATGGTGCTGGCGTATTCAGCCACCGGGTTTTGCTGGAGCTTTTTACCCCGCCCCTGACGACGATCGGGCTGCGAGACGACCGCTGCGATGGTACAGAGATCCCGCCCTTGCTCGCAGAGATAGACGAGCCCCGGCAGGCAGATGGCGTCGGAGCCAAAATAAACAATCTTGGGTAGGTCAGACATGAGAAATGAGATCGCTAGAGAAGTTCTTGTTGCCCCATAGTATTGCGAGCGGTATCGGAAGCGGCGCTTTGCAGAAAGAGCCAGCGCAGCGTGGCGTCCTGCAAGTTCGGCTCTTCGGCCAGACGGCGCAGCAAGAACGCTGAGGCCAAGGCATCGTAGAGAGCACAGTGATAATGCCGGCGTTCAGCGGGGCAGACTGTTTTAGCCTGTGCATCGAGCGCAGCTTGTAGTTCGAAAATCGTGATCAGCCCCTGCAGCTTATGACTCTCCAGTTGCGGATATGCGCGCCGATAGAGGTAGAGTGTATCCAACCAAGGCCCCCAACTGGCAGTGGTTTGGCCTGGCTCGGAAAAATCGGGAGAGGTACGGGGGCACGACCAGACCGCTCGCAAGAAGCCATCTTCGACCGAAGCATTGTGCGCGCAAAAGGGGCCGGTCTCGCGCAGCCGCGCAAAAAGCGGCCACTCTGCCTCAAAGAGCGCTTCGGACGAGGCGCGATCTTCTGAAATCCCGTGCTGCCCACGATCCATATCGGAAATTGTGCCGACAGGCGCGCAGATCCGAGTCTGCGAATCTACAATATCACCATGTTCCAGGGTGACATAGCCATATTCCACGACGCCACTCTGGCGACTGCCCTCGAAATCAATAATATGGATGGGAGTTTGAAACATAGAGAAATGAGTATTCAATCAAAAGCTAACTCCAACCGAGACCTGGGCAAGCCCAGACGATGCAACAAGGAGGACGGTTGTCCCCAACCGCTCGTGCATCGTGAGCTTTATGCCATTGCATATTAGAATTATCCTGCCTTAAGGCGGGAAATCTTAGGTGGCGTGTCCGCTTGTCGGACGCCCTTTTTCGAATGGGGCGAAGCCGTTTTCTACCGTCGGGCGTCCGACGAGCGGACACGCCACCAAAAACTGCTAAAGTGAATTAATATGCAATTGCATTGCGGCAAATGGAGCTCCTAGAAGCAGTCGCCCTCCCAAAAGTAGCCTAGCCCGCATTTGATATTTGATTCGGCGGCTCAGTCGTTCAGATAAAGAAGACACCGTGCACCTTCTTATCCTCAGACGCCTGCTTCAAGCCATCCCCACCCTGTGGGTGATTGCCACGGCGACATTTATTTTACTGCAACTGACGCCGGGAGGGCCCTTCGACACGGAGAAGGACATAAGCGAAGAGCAACTACTCCTGATCAAGGCACACTATGGCCTCGATCTACCCGTGCATGAACAATATCTGCGCTTTCTGGGGAATTTGGTGCAAGGTAAGTTGGGCCCCTCCGAAAAATACGCGGGCTGGGATGTGGATGAAATCATCGCGCAGAGTTTTCCCGTTTCGCTGGAACTGGGTTTTTTTGCACTCCTGGTTGCACTGGCAGTGGGCACACCGACAGGCGTGCTCGCTGCGCTGCGGCACAATCGCCCGTCGGAAAGTGCGCTCATGGGCTTTGCCATGCTGGGCATCTGCCTACCGGCCTTCGTGCTGGGTCCCCTCCTCATTATGCTTTTTAGTATGCAACTCGGCTGGTTCAATCCATTCGGCTGGAACCATCCGAGCGACCGTGTGCTGCCCGCGATCACCTTGGGGCTCTTTTATGCGGCCTACATCGCACGACTGGCGCGGAGCGGGATGCTGGACGTAATGCGGCTCGACTACATTCGCACCGCCCGGGCGAAGGGCCTGCGTGAGCGGGCTGTGGTGCTGCGCCATGCCCTGCGCACCGCGCTCTATCCCGTGGTGGCTTATCTTGGGCCAGCTGTGGCTGGGCTGATCAGCGGATCCTTTGTGGTGGAGACGATCTTCTTCATCCCCGGGCTGGGCAGTTTTTTTGTCAATTCGGCCTTTAACCGGGATAATACCATGGTCATGGGGACGGTGCTTTTCTACGCGGTCTTGATTTTATTTTTCAACCTCCTGGTCGATCTCATCCAAATGTGGATGAACCCACGCACGCGCCATGACTAAGCTGCAAAGAGAAAACCTCAGTAACGACGCCCGCTCACTCGGGCGCGACGCTTGGGAGCGGCTCTGCGCTAACCGCATGGCGCGAATCGGCGGCGGGCTCTTTATCGGCATCGCCCTCCTCTGTTTAGTCGGGCCTTTCTTCGTGCCGCACTCGATCGAGACGACGCAATTGGCCTACGGAGCCCAGGCACCCTCTTGGGAGCATTGGTTCGGCACAGATGAATTGGGGCGTGACTTACTGGTGCGCACCTTGATTGGGGGCCGCATCTCAATCGGGGTGGGCATCGCCGCGACAGCGGTCGCGCTTTTGATTGGCGTAATTTACGGCATGATCGCGGGCTACTACGGCGGGCGGATCGAGGCGACTATGATGCGGGTGGTCGATACGCTCTACGCGCTACCCTTTACCATTATTGTGATTTTGCTGACCGTGTTGCTTGGTCGTAGCATTCTCTTAATCTTTCTGGCAATCGGTGCCGTGGAGTGGCTCACGATGGCGCGAATCGTGCGCGGACAAACAAGGGCCTTGCGTAAGCAGACTTTTATCGACGCGGCGATTGTCGGCGGCGTGCCGACCCCGCGCATTCTGGGGCGACACATCCTGCCCAACCTCCTTGGACCGGTCATCGTCTTTACCACACTGACTATTCCGGCGGTCATTTTACTGGAGTCGGTCATCAGCTTCCTCGGGCTCGGCGTGCAACCGCCCATGAGCTCGTGGGGCCTTTTGATTAACGAGGGCGCAGTGAAGCTGGACATCTATCCATGGATGCTAATCTTCCCGGCGCTGTTTTTCTCTCTGACTATTTTCGCGCTCAACTTCGTGGGCGACGGTCTGCGCGACGCGCTCGACCCGAAGGGGGAACAATAGGACTCAGGGCATCCTGCCCTGTTTTATGACTTTTTGGGACAGTTTCCTTGCGGACGCCCCTACGAAATGACGGATTCTACAAGACCGCATAAATGCGGGACTAGAATCCTTTTTTGCGAAGGACTTCTTCGAGCTGCGACTGGAAAGACTGGACATCTTCCGGGCTGGGGCGATAGGCGGGATCGTCGCCGGGGATCAGGCCGAGCTGGCCAGCGGAGCTGAGCTGCCAACCGAGGCTGACGCCATCGCTAAATTTAACTGTGCCACTGACCAATGAACCGGGCTGCATGATCGCATCCACATCGACAGTCACCGCACCCTGACCGCCCTCGTCCACGATTTCCGGATCGGTCGCTTCCAATTCGATGTCGTCATCCTGCGCTTTAACTTCAGCCTCCGGTTCGGCCATACTGATGTCGAGGTCGTCCACGAGGAAGCGAACGTCCATATAGGTCATGGTGAGCTGAAACTCTTCGCTCAGGCGGCGCTGCACATCGGCAAGCGAGTCGCCGCATTGAATCCAGGAAGTAATTATGGCTTTTTGTTCGTCAGAAAATTTCATAGGCGGTGAAAATGATGATGCTCTGCGGTGCGTCAACTATGAAGCAGTTAAACCCCTTGCTGCGCACGATATCGTGTCGGCGTCAGTCCGGTATCGCGCTTAAATGTGCGGCTAAAGTGGGGCGCATTGCAAAACCCGGTCAATGCGGCAATCGTTTCGACCGGCTCTGAACTGGAAGTGAGCAGGTGGCGCGCTTCGGCGATCCGGCTGCGGATTAGGTATTCGCGAATACTGCTGTGCATCTGGGCGCGAAAGCGTAGCTCCAGTAGGCGGCGACTGACGCCGAGGTGCTCGGCGATCTCGTTGGTGCCAATGGAGCGGCGGAGGTGTGCGTGCAGATAAGCCAGCGCCTCGCGCACGAGTGGGTCGGTCGCCGCAAGCGCGTCGGTGCTTTGGCGCACGGTGATGCCCTGCGGGGGGATGAGCTTAAGGCGCTCCAGGATCGGCTCACCTTTAATCATCTGATCGAGCATAGCCGCCCCATCGTAGCCGATCCGAGCGAGATCGTAGCGCACACTGGAGAGGGTCACCCACTGGCTCTCGCAGATCAGCGCGTTGTCGTCGGCTCCGAGGATGGCCACGTCGTCGGGGATGCGTAAGCCGGCCTCGTGGCAGAGATTGGCCAGCCAGGCGGAGTCATAATCGCTCTTGGTATAGACCGCGCAGGGCTTGGGCAGATTCAATAGGCGCTGGGTGACGTAAACGGGGTCTTGCGCTTTCACCGTATCCAGGCGCAGACAATCGATCCCCGCCGCAGCCAAGGTGTCGCGATAGGCCTGATAGCGAGTCCGGCTGACAGGATTAATGGCGAGCCCAAACCACGCACAGTTACGATGCCCGAGGGAAATAAAATGCTCCGCCCCGAGACGGCCAAGCGCAACATTATCAACCGCAACCCGTGGCAAATCAATGTCTTCACGCCAAATCGAGAGGTCGACCGTGGGCACATGGGCACCCAGAACAAACTCCTCCAATTGCCGACTGAAGTTGAGCGAGGTGATGATACCGTCCCCATGCCAGTGCTCGGGCAGTTGAAAATCTTTTAATATGCTCACATCCAAGTGCCAGCCATGCTGCCCCGCATAGCGAGCAATGCCTTCGTGCGCCGCCTGGTCATAACTGCCCAAGACCATGAGTATGTGTTTCCTTCGAGCCATTACGCAAAAGTGCAAATACTTCTAATAATATGCAATTTTTATCGTCGATACATTCGAGTAGATTCAAGGCTTATGGCTATCGAAATCAAATCCTCTGACACTTGTGAATACGGTTGCATCTCGCTCGGCGAGGTTATGCTCCGCCTCGATCCCGGCGAAGGCCGCATCCATACCTCTCGCCAGTTTGCCGCCTGGGAAGGCGGGGGCGAATACAATGTGACGCGTGGCCTGCGCCGCTGTTTCGGCTACAAGACTGCGGTCGTGACCGCGTTTGCCGACAATCCGGTGGGGCGCTTGGTCGAGGACTTCATCCTGCAAGGCGGCGTGGATACAGACTTCATCAAATGGGTTGAATACGATGGCATTGGCCGCGAAGTGCGCAACGGCCTAAACTTCACCGAGCGCGGCTTCGGTATCCGCGGCGCAGTGGGCTGCCCCGACCGGGGCAACACCGCGGCCAGCCAGCTCAAGCCCGGAGACATCGACTGGGAGGAAATCTTCGGTCAGCGTGGCGCTCAGTGGTTTCACACTGGCGGTATCTACGCAGCCCTCAGCGAGACGACGCCTGATGTCGTGCTCGAAGCGGTCAAGTGTGCGAAGAAGCACGGCACCATCGTGAGCTACGACCTCAACTACCGCCCTTCCCTTTGGAAGGATTTCGGCGGCCTGAAGAAGTGCCAGGAAGTGAACCGCGAAATCGCCCAATATGTCGATGTAATGATCGGCAACGAAGAAGATTTCACCGCTTGCCTTGGCTTTGAAGTCGAAGGGGTGGACGAAAACATCTCCCACATCCCGGTTGAGGCCTTCAAGAAGATGATCGCCACCGCGATTAAGGAATTCCCCAATTTTAAAGCCACCGCGACCACTCTCCGCGCAGTTAAG
>Ga0307966_1004438_pt1:0-7500 | contig 10445 bp, 10 predicted proteins | sample OrgLakmetagen646_FD_203141 | JGI IMG/M metagenome (GOLD analysis project Ga0307966, IMG submission 203141) | Saline water microbial communities from Organic Lake, Antarctica - #646 | ecosystem: Environmental > Aquatic > Non-marine Saline and Alkaline > Saline | place: Antarctica: Organic... | reverse complement strand
TGCACGTTCTTTAATCTGCAGAGGGGCTGCGGGAGTGTAAAAGATGATGTCCAAAAAAAGATAACTAAGTCACCTTTCCTTTTTGCCTTTGTATAACTCTTGTTATTTGCGCGTGTTTTTTGCAGAGGGGCGGCAGGAGCGTGGAAGACGAGGCGTGGCAGCAGCGACTGCGCGAGGAATGCAGCTCAGAGCTGGAAGACTGGAAGCCAGAAGAAACATACGCAGACGAGCCTGGGTAAGCAAGCTTGAGTGTGGGGGACTCATTTTGTGTGCATTTCCTTTTGATACGAGTGGTGTTTTGTGTATTGCTGTGCGTGCCGTGCCGCTCAGCTTATAGAATGCATGGCAGGATGATGTATGGCTTTCGAGCAAGGGGAACCGTCATACAAGAAGCCTGTTTTTCCAAGTGTGCAGAAGGAACAGATGTTACTGAGTAACTATCGCAGAAGAAGTACCCTTACCTCCTTGTAATTGCATTGAAACGCAGGATCTACTGGAGCAGCGTAGGCAGCGCATCTGCTGAAACAGAGGATGAGTGGGCTGACCGCATGTGGCGAGAGATGCAAGACAAGAAGAGGCGGAAGGCAGCGGCAGAGTCAAGTGAGTGCAAGCTGTACAGGCAGTTTTATATTACTTAGGAGGTCGTCTGGGCTTCTTATATTTTATTAAACTGCTAAAAAGCCGTTTGGGCTTGTCGTTTTTTTATCCTCCTTGTCTCGGAAGCCGTCCATTTTTGTTCTTGGCGTTTGTGAGGAATGGTTATCGAAACTTGTGTAAGTTTCCTTCCCTTTTCTGTTGGAGCTTTAACTTGTGGACCACTCAACAGGGATCTGCTGTTCTTCGTTCTACCAGAAAACTGTTTCGGGGGGGAATAGCTGCTACTAAGAAGTTCATATAAATGTATTTCATTGCAGACAGCTGTCTCTCTTGTCGATGGCTGTTTGAGTGCCGAATTATAGGACAGCACTGAACATCAAAGCTGCTTTCCTCTGCTAAAACGTATTGGAATTAAGTTTTATTTCACGTTACCCCCCACTGCATGCATGAAACGCTCATGTTCCCACCCAAAAAAATCCATCACACGTGAAAGCCTTTGCTACCACTAGTCCTATTGCTCTCTGAAATATACGCACGTAAACAGAAGTAAAAAGAAAATGCTGTCCCCATGAACAAACCCCCCCAACCATTCTCACCTAGCTCTCCACCCAGTTCAAAGCCCCTCATACCTCATCAGAATGCAAGATACTTGATGTTTATCTAAACCATTGACATTTGCTGGAAATTTGACACTCTGGGGGGTTCTGTGGGGCCTGGTGCGTATTTTGCACCCACTTTGGCAGGGAAAAGGTGCATTACTAAAGTTGCCCCGATTGACATCTGCTTCAGGTTGTAAACATTATAAATTTATGTTATAATGCTGTGATGTCGAATTTGGGGCAGGGGTACTGGGAACGCCAGCGGGGACACAGGAAAAAATCCCAAATTTCTGTCACTCCATACCTGCTTCAGTTTCAGCCCAAATTTTGCTCTCAGAGTTGCGGGGTTAATCACAGGTTAATTTAAAATGGGGCCAATTGGTGGCCTGGTTAAATTTTGGTGCAAGGGTTTGTGTTGCGTGACATGCAAGCAATTTTGGCTGGAGCTTTTTCGGCTCCATTTCACACCCTCACTTTTGCCCCAATCTCCCTTTTCCCTTCACACACCAAGTCTTTTTGCCTTCTTTCTTTGTAGGCATGCAAAGAAGAAATTTAGCTATCCAACTCAACTCTCAGGTCCCAGAGATGAAGGAAAAAGGGAGATAGAGGCAAATTGGCTTATTGGGACTGTTTGGCTCGTTAAGGGGTGGGCCGTTCATGGGGACAGCCCATACCAAAAGCACTGTTTCCTAGAACAATCACGCTCATGCAGGCACAGGTGCACGCACAAATGCACCACATCAAGTACAAGGCTACAGGCACTGGGCGTACATACCAAAACAAATGAAGGATGACATCATTTGCACGCTCGCTTTGCATGCCTCACAATGCATGCTACGCATGCAGGCACATTTTCATAAGCCTGTGCAGCAGCGCAAGTCCTAAGGCGCAAATATAAACGTCTGGACTAATCATTCACCCATAAGAGTGCTTGCACGCTTCACGCATTTCTTGCAGGCGCGTTCTCCTCAGTTTCTGCAGCAGCACGTGCACAAGAGCAGGCCGCAGCTGCAAATGTTGCACGCATGGTGGAGAGCGCACGCATCCTGCACAAGGAGCAAGCCAAGGATGCCGAATGGCGGCGCAAGGCCAGTGCAGGGGCGCTGTACATGGAGGTGAGACGTTTGAGGCGGCAGTTACCAAACACGTAGGGTTGGCCAAAACCGTATGTATACAACGTATATGACCGTGTATTTGGTGATGTCTCTGCCAAAAACACCGTTAATACACCGAATATACATGGTTCTGACCAACCCTACGAGTACACTAGGGCAATGCTCGGGCCACCTACAAGAGGTGCATGAGGGGATGCAGGGTTGATCTGGGTGTGTGGAGAATTTGTTGTGGAAGCTTGACGCAGTGGGGTGGCAGGCATAATGAAAAGTGCGGTGGGAGAGCCATGCAAGGAATGCCGAGTGAGCAAGGGTCGTTGCCTCTGTGTTGGCCAGGAATGTAGAGTGGGAGGCCAAGGGCGAGCTGGGTTTAATTCAGCTCCACTCATTTGGGTCCAGCTCTACTCATATAGACAGTGGGTGAAGGGTGCAGAGAAGTGGCAAAAGGCTAGTGCGGGCAAGTATGATGCTGAGCTTACTAAGGTGCTTGATTGGATGGATGGGAGAGGAAGAGGAACACCCAAAGCAGTAAGGACTCTTTTCATGTACAAAGCCTTCCTTTATTTACACTTTGAAGTAACTTCTTAGTGACATTATATCACGCCTTTATTTTGGGGTGCGGCCTACTCAACCCCCTCTGAAATAAATAAGTATTTAAGAGGTGCAGATTACTGTGGATTGGTTTGAAATTTATTTTCGAGTTTTTGACGGGTCATGAGTGAGAAGGAGGGAAGTGAGGTGGAGGGGAGTACGGAGGAGGGGGGCAGTGAGGAGAGCGAGGAAGCCAGCAGGAGGGATGGGGAAGATGATGAGGGCTTGAGTCAGAAAAGACTAGAAGGCAGCACCAGTTGCCAACTGACGCGTGGATGACTGAGTAGAGCAGAACCAGACTTAATTTAATTTCTCAATGCTCTTGGAGAAAAAACAAAGTTTTTGTGTAAAAGAATGCACCCTGAGTCTCTTGATGCCTTTCTAGTCTCTTGGTGCAGGTCTGAGGGCATTTCGTCCTGCGGATTGGTGCGGCAAGCACAAAAATGTACATTTAGAGGGGTGCGGATTGGTGCGGACAGAGTAAAACAGTTCTTTTATTGAGGGGTGCGGAGTGAGGACATTTCAACAAAGACGGAAAAGTTATAGAGTAGCACGCAAAAAATGGAAATCCGTCCTTTTGCACGTGGCCCGTGCGGCCTTAACATTTTACAACCGTATTGCGGTTCATGCGGCCTACAATTTAGGCTGGGAGGCGCTCGTGCTGTGCAAATGCAGTGGCGTTTTTTTTACACCTGCTGCTACAGGCGGCCCGTGCGAGCTTAACTCCTTTGGATCCTGCTACGGCTTATGCAGCCTACAAAGCAGGCTGGGAGGCGCTCATGCTGCGCGTGCGCATGGCACAGCCAGGGAAACCGCTGCAGCTCAAGTTGCAGGTATGTGTGTGGATGACGGCGTGCAGAGGATGCGTAAGGGCAGAACGACAGGCCACTGTGGATGACAGTGTGCAGATGATAGGAGAGGGCAAAAAGACAGTCCACTGCGTGGATGACAGCGTGCAGATGATAGGATGGGCAGAAAGACGGTCTACAGACGCATGCACACTTAAATGCATACATAGACACACACATACACACACACACATACACACACACACGCACACGCACACACACGTACACACACACACATACACACACGCGCGCTCAGGATGTGGCATGGCCTTTACCAGAGGGGTACATTTACACAAAAGAAGCTCTAGAGGAGGTGCTGTTGTATGGGATTCAGGTGAGTTATGCACATGATTTGAATGAGACTAGGCAAGGAGAGAGAGGTTCAAATTATGCAGCTTTCTTGGTACTTCTCTGCAAATGCTTGTCATTCCAAAGTATTTGCTGTTTAACAAGTTAGATTTCCCAAGACAGTTGCTGAGGTAAGCGCAGTTGCACTCAAGCACCATCGCATTCGCTTGAATCTGTGTGACACATATTAAAAGTGTACCGTACCTTACCGTACTCAACCCGGGGTAATAATGTTCTTTGCCCTCCGGCGTGATATCAGTATCGTAAAATATATATTTATTCAGAAGCTCCGGGGTTTCCGGGTTTTGGCGAAATTTAAGTTTGGTGGGTGGCTGAACAGCGATGAGCGGAGACCTCACTGACGCACAGCAATGAGCCCACAGCGATGAGCGGAGACCTCACTGACGAACAGCGATGAGCGGAGACCTGAATTACGCACACATACATGTGCAGGCACAAGCGTATCGACACACATGCACACGCACAAACGTGCATGTGCTTGCATACACACACACTTGTACAGGCACTGGCTGGGCTAAATGCCCACCGGGGTTGGTGCAGGGAAGGCTAAAACATTTAATTACAGGGTCCGGGGTTTTCGGGGTTACCTTAAATATTTTTGAAATTGGGCGCTGGGGTGAGTACGGTAAGGTACAGTATGTGAAAAGGTGGTTGTGATGGCACAATCGCAAGAAGGAACCTAAGAGGATCAATCTTGTTGCATAGCGCTTCAACTTGTACAAGACATACAAACACAAGTTAGGCTTATGACAATGGAGAGTCCCCAACATCTGATGATGTCTTCCAGCACGTCAAGGGCTGCAAAGAGAAGGGTAAAACCTGGTGGTGGCAGAGTGTGGGCGTAGTGCTCGTGTTTTTGAAGGGGAACTCTGAAGTTATCTGCCAGTTACAGTGCCAGCGCTGCGACACGGTCCTCAGCTCCTCTAACCCCTCCAATGCCTGCAAGACACACTTGAAGAGCAGAAACTGCAGCGGGTACAGGGTGTGAATAATGGGCTCATTCCTGTGGAGGAGCGGCCAGCAGCAGCAGAAGCAGGCCCTAGCAGCAGAGCACCATGCAGCCCAGCAGCAGCAACAAAAGGCAAGCCCTGGGCCTCAGTCAGCAGCGGTTGGACGACTTGAAGGCAGGCAATTACGGAGAAGTCCATTAAGCACTTGGACATTTTTTCTTCAACAACAGCGTGACACTCCACATCATCGAGGACAAGCAGCAGCAGTAGCGTAGTTGATGGGCCAGTAATAGGCAGTGTGCAGCTGTATGGGGGGGGAGGGGCAACCGGATTTTTTGTTAATTTCCTGGCTGACACGCCCGGCCATATTTTAAACCAAGTATCTTCATTAATAAAACACCAAAAAGAGTTTAAAGGGGCGTGCAACACTTTTGGGGGGGGGTGTAACCGTTAACCAATTTCTCCTGGCTCACACGCCCATATTTTCTACCCAATCTCAACATTAATATTCATTAATATGTACAAGCTAACAACAGAAAACTGTTTCGGCTCAATCCGTGCAAATTTCAGATTGTGATTGTCTAACCGTGATTTCCAGCTAGGGCCTCCCCAGCGAGTGCCGAGCCTCGTCGAGGCTCGTCGAGCCTTGCTGGCAAAATCAGACACCCTATTCACCCACCCTTACTTATGACTTATGTTACTTGCCCCCACAAGGATAATAGTGTCTATTTAAGCAGTGGCTAAAATTGCTCGGTTCTTCTGCATTTGCACCTTGTTTATAGGAAGAAGCACATGCAAGTCAAGTTGTCTCACAAATGACACACGTGAAAAATGGCTAGACGCTCCTTCCACCTTGTAATTATTTCACATCTCCACCGTGTGCAGGGACCTGCCGATATCAAGGCTCGCCTACGTGAGGAGATTCTTCGGTGGCACCCTGATAAATTCAGTGCGCGATTGGGCCCCCATGTTGCAGCCTCCGCCCTTCCAGACATCAGTCAGCGGGTTAAGGACGTGTCTCAAAACCTGATTGCGCTTGTATCAGGGTCAATGTAACTGTGCTTTATTGAGGAAAGGGACAACATAATGGCGTTCCAAGAAGAAGCAATATGTGTTGAGTTGAAGCACTTAATTAGAGATGAACTGTGTCATAGTAAATCACTGTCACTGCAAAGTATAAGACTCAGCACAACAATCTATTTGATTCTTCAATAAATTGGCTTCCTAGCTTATTGAACGAGACTAGGCAAAACTTCCTCAACTGAAAAACCAACTAACCAAATTACACGAATCGTCACTGCCAACAATTGGGCGTGACAACTTATCCATATCAGAAGCGCTCTTTGTGGTAGCATTACCACTTCAGGAGCCTTCATCAGGCCAGAAACCCTGTGACCCTCGTGAATTTCATTGATTCTTGCTGTTCTTCCTATGGTGGAAAGTTAGGCACAAGGTAGCTGCAGCTTTGTTGCTTTCGTTTCATTGGGTTTTCATTGCCTGCGCAGAGGGTCCAGCGATTATAGCTTTTGGACGCCACATGTCAACCCCAGTATGTTTTGGAAAAGCAGTTGGAACCCTGACGTCAAAAGCTATCGGTTGGTGTACAAGGGTTTACAAGGTTTACAGAAAAGGCCTTCAGTCAGGAAGTGCGACTGCTCATAAAAAGCAACTGAAAGAAAAATAAAGCTTGTTATTGTTCTGGCTTAAAAAGTTAGACACATTGTGGGCTCCTATTGGGAGAAACAAACATGCATATTTCCTGCGGAGAGAGATCACCACGTGGGGAATGACGCAGTGGAAAAGGACATGCTGCTCATCTTGGATATCATCAGCATCACACAGGTCACAAGTGCTTGGATTACTTTTATTTCATGTCGCTGTCTAAAGACGTAGGATGTGAACACAAAGTCTGAAACGAGCTGTACTGCGAATGACATCACGAGGCAGGTTGAGAGATATGTATTAGGGAAGGATGTAAGGCGAATGAGTGACCAGAGCCCTGTTTGTAGGAAGAGCACACCATTGGTGACAAGTAGAGTGTTTGCTGTTGTGTTTTCTCGGATGTGTGTCAGATTAAGGTGTCTAGTACTCCAAGTGTCTCTCCCTGAGGTCTATCTACAACAAAACGGCTGAGATCAATGGGCTCACAATTTTGCAGCTTCTGTTTGCAGGTATACAATTGTGTCAGACGATCCAAGGCAGAAAGAATATGGGCTGACCAGCAATCGCTAAACCGCGTGCTCAACTGCATGTCAGCATGTAAGACCTTTTTCATTGTGTTGCTGTTGATTTAGTCAAGGAATTGTACGGCCGCATTGCCGCGCGGAACCAATTGAACTCCAGGGGTTCCAATCTACACTCTCGCATAACACACCATGAAGGCGTGGTGTCTCTGCCCCCCCCTATTATCCTTTTCAAAACAGCCATTTCTGCA
>Ga0307966_1004437_pt1 | contig 10448 bp, 7 predicted proteins | sample OrgLakmetagen646_FD_203141 | JGI IMG/M metagenome (GOLD analysis project Ga0307966, IMG submission 203141) | Saline water microbial communities from Organic Lake, Antarctica - #646 | ecosystem: Environmental > Aquatic > Non-marine Saline and Alkaline > Saline | place: Antarctica: Organic Lake... | reverse complement strand
CCCGGACATTCAACGTACACCCAGCCACGATTTATCGCCGCATCAACGAAAATTAGCCCTTATGACGGGTTTCCGTTCCAATAATGCCCACGACCCACATGTGTGGGTTCACGTGGGGAAGGGCGGCTTCTATCGCACACTGCTGAAGAATTTTGTTCACGGAACTTCGGGCAAAAGGTGTGCCGCGCTCAGAGACGAAGAGCCAGGGAAGTTCGGATTCACGTTCTCGCAAATATCGTCGCAACAAACGAAGCTCATCTCCAGCCATCGGATGCATCCCGTCGATCCCATTCTTGGATCGTTTCACGAAGAGGGTAGACTGCTCCAGGTTCAATTGGTCGAGCTGGATGCTGCACAGCTCTGACACGCGCAGTCCGTGGCGATAGAGCATCAAGATCACCAGCTCATTGCGAGCAGGGTTCCTGGTCTTCTTTGCAGCCTTGCGCAGAGCTTCGACCTCGGAGGCTGTAACCCAGTTTTTGACGGTGTTCATATAACTTTCTACAAAATATAAGTTGGCGTCCTGATTGAGCCATCCTGAAAGCCTAACAAAATAGGGCAAGGGGCTACAGAACTTTCAACATTATATCTATTTTGTAGAGAGTAGCAAAACACTATCTAAATGCTTTTGAGAAATAGTCCGTCAGTGGCTTCAAGAGATAGGTGATCGGTGTTCGATCTGCAGTACGGATGAACGCTTCCACGGGCATACCAGGAACCAATGTGGTTCCCTCTGGTAAGTTATCCTGCTCGCCTTCACTTAGATCAATTTCTGCCCGGTAATAAGACTGTAGGGTGTTCTCGTCTTGGAATGCATCTGCCGAAATGAGCCTAACCTGTCCCGTTAATTCAGGCGTCTGATTCTGGTCTAATGCAGAGAACCGCAAAGTTACGTCCTGACCGATGCTCAGTTTATCAATATGAATGGGTTCGATCTGTGCGCTGATAACGAGAGGGCGGTCCTGAGGTATGATATACAAGATTGCTTCAGCAGGCCGAATGACAGATCTGGGAGCGAAAACCCTCATATCATAAATTATACCAGATACAGGAGCCGTAACTCCAAGGCGGTCTAGCTTTTGTCGCAGTGCTTGCCGTTGCTCACGAAGCTCCAGTTCACGACTTTGAATGTCGCGCAGTTGGGTAATAGCTTCCTCTCTTCTTTGGCTTTTAAGACGCAGTAGTTGAATTTCAATCTCAGATATCCGACGATTTGCCTGGGCATGGTTTCCATCAAGCTCGCCAAGCTCTCCTCCCATGCGTGCTGCTTCTCGACGTAAACCGAGAACACGTGCTGCCGGTGCTAAACCGCGATCAAATAGCGACTGCTGATCAGTAAGTTCTTCTTCGATAATTGCCAACTGCTCGCCAATTGAACTTCGCTGTGCATTAATTCCATCAATCTGATCGCCAATCTGATCGATTTGTTGTCCGAATTGATCAATCTCCTGAGCTATCGATGTTCTGCGTGCGACCAATAAACGTTCCTGACCCGCAACAAGATTTGCCACGTCGATGTTATCTTGCGCAGCCTGCACGAGTAGGGCCGCAAATTCGATGGTTTCACGCTCATCTCGCTCCGCTTCGAGTCGCCCGCGCCGGGCCATCAGCTCAAATAGCTGGCTTTCGGTAATCACCAGAGACGAGCGCAGTTCGCTTTCGTCCAGACGCAGCAAGAGCTGTCCTACTTCAACTTTATCACCCTCGGCGATCAAAATCTCATCTATGACGCCACCATCTAGATGTTGAACGACCTGGCGATTTTTATCTACTTCTATCCGACCGCTCGCAATTATAGCGCCAGAAATTTCCGTTAATACAGCCCAGGAACCAAAGCCACCCACCAATAAAACAAGACCGATAAGCCCGACGGCAACAGGTTTACGTACTGACCAGGCATTATTGGTTGTTGGGCGTGGGTCATGCAGGGTCATCGCACGCCACCTGGACCGGAAGGTTGCGTTATCGCAGTATGATTTTTAACGACTTCATTCAGGACTTTTTCTTTTGGACCGAATGCTCGCACCATTCCGTTTTCCAACATGAGCAGGATATCACATTCCTGTATGGCTGCTGGTCGATGCGCCATGATCAAGACTGATTTTCCAGCGGCTTTAAATCGCTGAATTGCAGTGTTGACCGCTTCGTTCCCTTCATTGTCAAGGCTAGAATTTGGCTCGTCTAATACCAGAATGGCGGGATCACCATACATCGCCCGCGCGATACCAACACGCTGCATCTGCCCGCCTGACAAACGCCCCCCGCTTGCTGTGATACGGGTATCGTAGCCATCCTGCAAATTTAAGATCATCTGATGGGCATCGGCTTGTTTGGCGGCCGCAATTATCGCGCGTTCATCGGGCTGGGGAGACAAGCGAGCTATATTTTCGGCGATAGTGCCTTCAAACAATTGTACCCGTTGAGGCAAATAGCCGATATAGGCCCCAAGGCTTGAAGGGTCATATTGATCAAGAGAGGCGCCATCAAGGCATATGCGGCCTGCGGCAGGCCTCCAGACGCCAGTCAGAGCCCGCGCCAAGGTAGATTTTCCTGATCCTGATGCACCTATAACGCCGACGGCTTGTCCTGGGTCGACCGTGAACGAAACGGTCTTCAGAGCCGCTTGGCGTTCACCTGGTGGCAACACCGTGATGCTTTGCACCTCAAGCTTTGCTTTAGGTATCGGCAACTCAACGCGGCGTTCTTCCGGGCGCACGTCAGTCAATAGTTGAGCAAGGCTACCCCAGCCCTTTTGAGCGCCTTGGACAAGGGCCCACTGACCAACCAGTTGTTCTATTGGAGCAAGAGCACGCCCAAGGAGGATCGAACCTGCGATCATTGCGCCTGCAGTCATTTCGCCCTGCAAGACCAGGTATGCTCCAAGCCCAAGCATTGCCGACTGCAAAAAGAGCCTGAAGGTTTTTGTAGTGCTGGTGAACGTACCGCCGAGATCAGCAGCACGTATCTGGTTTTCGAGTGATTGCTTTCGGACATTTTGCCAGCGCGCAAAAGCGGCGTCACGCATACCCATTGCCTGTAGCATTTCTGCCTCGGAGCGGAGTTGGGTAGCGATAGCTTCGGCGGCCACTGCAGAGCGATTTGAATTCGCTACAGGTCGGCGGGTGACAACCTGATTGATCAGAGTGATCAGGATCAAAGCAGCACCGCCAGCCAGTGCAAGAACCCCAAGCCAAGGGTGAAAAATCCAAATTCCAACTAGGAATATAGGGGTCCAGGGAATATCAAAAAATGCCATTAAGACGGGAGATGACATGAGGCGCTGAACCACTTCGAGATCACGTAAGCCGGTCGCGGTGTTCTCATCGGGCAACACCGCCGACTTGCGGATGACCGCTTCAAACACCCGGCGATCCAAACGGTCTTGAAACCGTGCGGCGGCACGCCCCATGATCCGGCCGCGCGCGTAGTCCATAAGCCCCATGACGCCATACAAGAACGCCACAAGTACTGACAGCGCGACGAGAGTTTCAACCGAGCCGCTTCCTAGAACTCGATCATAGACCTGTAACATGTAGAGAGGACCAGTCAGCATCAATAGGTTTGCAAAGAAGCTAAAAACGCCCACGAACCAGTACAGTGAACGGCTTTCGCGGCGCGCAGACCGCAATTCTTCTTTGCCGAGCTCTAACTGTGCAGGATTCATTACTAGGTGACCGCCTTTTGCAGTTTTACTTTGAGCATCTTCAGAAATTCCTAGAGATCGTCGCCTGACATTCGGTTGCGTTGTAGTCGTAGAAAGCCACGTTGGATTGATTAACCGTGCGTGAGCATGAAAGGCGTGGCGTAAAGCCTTGAATATCAATGCGGGAATGCTGGACGCCGATGCTAATCTTGTAAAAGTCGTCATCTCTTGGGGAAGACGTCAGAGGGTAATCCTCCACAAAGTCCCGAATGCCGTATTCAAAGCCAAAGCTGGTTTGCAAACCACCTTCCCAGGCTTTCGAAAGTCCAGCAAAAAGCTTCCCACTATCGTACTGAAGGTGATCGGCCTCTGGTGCGCTCCGTTCAAACCCAAAACCGCCACTAATTGATAAGCTAGGATTGATTTGGTGGCTCAAGCTGATCGAGCCGCTCGTGAACGTACCGTCCTGATAATCTTGCACGGCATAATCTCGGTATTCGTGGGAAACTGAAAACCCGAGGCGGTTCTGTTCATTCAGACGATGCGTGAGCCCAAAGCGCAAGCCATGCACATCATTGTCAGCATCGTCTTCTCGCCACGTCTTGCGAAAATATGGGCTTATAAACCAGCTACCAGACTGGGTGACTTCTTCGTATGAAACGGCAAGATTTCCTACGGCGCTGTTGTAACGATCTTCCTTATATCTCGTACCAGAGAGGTCCCAATTGAGAGAAACACGGCTCGTAGGGCTCGTCAAATGTCGAAAATATCCAGAGAGTCCTAGCTGAACGCCCACACCGGATTCAGCCTGAGAATTTGGGTCAATCACAAACTGTCCAAGGTTTGTATCAAAAACGGTGTTAGCGGTGCCGCGATTAACATTCGTAGAAGGTAAAAGTGAGAAGTACCCACTGAACCCAATCGGCTGGTTCTGATCGACCACATTCAAGAAGCCGCGATAGCCATCGCGCATCTGATCATTCTGATCGATTTTCAGAAGCTCCTCGAAATGAAATCGTGCTGGGCCGTAGTCACGGTTTAGCAAAAGCGTATGCGCCAACTCCCTACGGGCGTTGATATAGTTTGGGTCGATTTGAAGAACTTGGCGAAAAGCACTGATTGCTTCAGGGAACCGGCGTTGCGCCTTGAGAATGCGAGCTTCAAAGAAAACCCTGTCTGCCTGAGAGGGGTTTTCGGCTTCAAGCGCGACACGCGCGGCTTCAATCTGCCCCGTGCTAATAAGCTGTGAAGTGCTCGACCCATCAGCACTTTGTGCCAGAGCGGCCCCAATCATAATAAAACTCCCAGCCCAAATAAGAGCTGAGAGAATGAAGCGTGAGCGGAAGAAGAGAGAACGCTGCTTAATCGGCAATGAAGCCGCCAGCAACGATACCATCATTACCCTGTAGAAGAACTAGGCCACCAACTTCATCTGGGGCGGCAGTCGTGCCAGACGGTGCTGTCTGAGTACCGTTGTAGCCAAAGAATGCGCCTTGGGCGGCCGTCGTGGTGTTCGCACCGGTGATATTTACAGCTGCGCCGCTGTTCGTGGTGGTAATTGTTCCACCAGAGAAACTATTTCCAGCAATAGTCATGCCGCTCGCAGAAATCGTATCTATTGGAGCGGTAGCTGCACTTCCAGTCGCCTGATCCGTCGCGGTGAAACCGGTCATGGTTGCATTCACTGTGCCGGCCGCGAAGTCAGCTGAGACGGTGCTTGTCCCGTTTTCCAGGTCAAAGCCCTGTGTGGCTGTTACAACGAGACCTGAAGCATCGCCGGTGTAAGTCGCAGAGCCAGTTGTTGGAACGTCTGAGGCGCTAGTGATAACGCCGCCAATACCGGCAGAGTCATATGTGTCTCCATCAGACGTGTATGTCTGATCATAAATCGTCACATACTCATACGTTCCTGAAAGTCCGTTGGTATCCGTTGTGATCGTAGAGGTTCCATCGGTCAGAGTATTTCCACCGTTGAAGCCGTCAGGATCCGTCAGGCTATAGGTGCCATCCGTGATCGTGGTGTTCCCAGCGTTGTGGGTCATCGTACCTGATGTGGTAACGATGTCCAAAGCACCGCTGGTATTATTCGAACGCAAAGCCACCCCGCCAAGCGTGCTGGTGGTCGCAGCTGTGCTGCTCAGCACTTCATAGGAAGGTGCAGTGGGTGTTGGTGTACCACCGCCAGTTGTCGAGCCCCCTCCTGTGGAGCTTCCGCCACAGGCAGCAAGCAGGGCGCAGGCAGATGTAGCGGCTAAAAGAGAAAATGTCTTATTCACGAGAGTGTACCCCAATTATACGAAGATGAAATCATCGACGGTCAGCTGGTTAGCTGCCACGTCATAGAAAGTGATGCTGGTACCTTCAGCGCTAAACACTGCGCCGTCTGCTCCGTCCATAACCGAAGACATAACGTTAGATGCATTAACGGTGCTGAAACCATCCAGTTGGATGTGATCAATACCGGTTTGGAAGTCAGCACCTGTTGCTGAAACTGAGTAGCCGTTGATGTTATCAAAGGCTACATCACCAAGACCAAACTGGCCGATTACATCATCACCATCACTGGTATTGAAGATGAACGTATCCGCGCCACGACCACCCATCATAATGTCGTCGCCGTTACCACCCGAAATTGCATCGGAGCCACCAAGGAAACCGTTACTAGCCTCGCCTCGGATTACATCATTCCCCGCGCCGCCTTTCAAAACATCTGCTTGGATACCGCCAACCAAAAGATCGCTACCTTCACCGCCAGACTGAGTATTTAGCCCAGATAGAGTAATTAGTTTATCAAGCCCGTTGCCGCCATCTAGTGTATTATTGCCAATTCCATCAACGATTTCGTCGTTACCGGTGCCACCGCCAAGAATATCGTTACCAGTTCCGCCGGAGATATTGTCATCTCCACCGTTGCCAATCACCTGGTCGTTTCCAGCCCCGCCATCAAGGAAATTGCCATTATTATCCCCGTTAATGATATCATCCCCATCTGACGCATCATCGTTAAGAATTGTAACAGTCGTAGACGGTGTACCAATGGTTGACGTCTCACTGACACTATCAATTGTGACGGTTATCGTTTCATTGCCTTCCTGCACAGTGTCACCAGAGATGCTCAGCTCAACCGTTTTTGTCAATTCACCTTCTATAAACGAAACTGTCGTTGTTTCGAGTGATCCATCTTCAGTATCTCCTGTACCCGACAAAACAATTGTTACATCCGAAGCATTATCGGCTGAGTCGCGCTGAACGGTGACTTCAATAGTCGCCACTCCTTCATCGCCTTCTGTGATTGTCCTTGAAGACGCAAAGATAGAGTAGATCGGCAGGTTAATTATCTCCAACAGGGTATCAACGATATCCGCAGCTCCAACCGCCGAGAAATCGTCTCCACCTGTTGCTTCTGAAATCGATTCATACTCAGCGGCAGTGTCCGAGTTTGAGCCAATCGCAACGGTAAAAATTTGGACAGGAACGGTAACCATTTCTTCGCCTTCAGTCTCCGCTGAAAGCCTAAAGCTCGTGAGAACGATATCCTTGGACACATCAACCGTTGAAAACGCCGATGCCGAAACACTCGCATCAATATCCGCGCCGAGATCATTTGCTAGAGCAATGACTTGATCTCGCAGGTGAGTGTCCTTTGCCGTTGCGTCGCCGAAAAGGATAATTTTTCGGGCAACTGCGTCGTCACGCCATTCACCAGAGCTACCATCCAGTGCTCTCAAAAGCCCTGTGTAGGTGAGCTCTGGGAAGTCGCCACCACCATTTGCTGAAAGACTGTTGATTGCATTAAGAGCTGCTGTCTTGCGATCTTCTGGATCAGCATGGTCGGTAAACGAAAGCACCGTTTCCGTCGTGGGGTCATTGAAACCAACAACCGCGATACGACTATCAGTTAGACCTCGTTCCGGATCGAAGACGGAATTAATGATCTCTATCGCTGAGGCTTTTACATTGGCTATATCATCCCACATACTACCGGTGGTATCGACGACAAAAGCAATATCTTGGCCTCTTCCAACGACTTCGATCTTCGATTCTTTACTATCTTCAACGAGCTTCAGCGTAGCACCGTCCGGGATATCCATATTTATGTTGACGGTAGTACCAAAGAAATCCAGCGCACCCTCAACAAAGGAGAATGTAATATTGGAGCCAATGCCGTAATAGGTAAAGTTATCTATAATGTCAGATGTTTTGACACCCTCAAGCTGTATGAAGTCTCCCACTTCAAGGTCTACAATTGTGTCTCCATCTAGGTCCTGAGGCCGCCCCAGAAAGATATCTTGGCCAGATCCGCCAGCCATGATGTCGTTGCCGCCTGCAGTGAACTGAATAAAGTTACTATCATCCCCCTCAATTATGTCATTGCCAGCAAAGCCTTCAATAAAATCATCTCCGCCGCCGCCAACAAGATGATCATCTTTACTTAAAATCTGACCATCATTGAGAGTGTAGTCCTCGTCACGACCCAAAATCAGATAATCTCCATCAGAAAGTATACTCTCAACAGCTTCTCGAATTTGTTCTCGCTGCTCCGTAAGGCTAATAACCACAGATGATGTTCTGGTGGTTTCTTCATAAAATTGCGAGTTTAGAAGTAATTCAGTTGAGTATTTATAATACATTGAAGAGTGGGATATGAAGCCTAGCCCACCGCCTTTGAGATTATCAAATGCAAGAGTTAAGTTATGGGTGGAATTATCATCATCACCGCCGCGAATTCCATCAATAGAATACACGGGGTCTTCTTCATGACCAATATTTAAGGTGCGTAAATCGTTGTCAACACGACTTGCCTCGGGTGAAGCGAACGTGACTGCTTGAAAATTTACGCCCCAATCACTTTGATCTGCATGCTCCTCCATAAAGCGCTCGACCATAGCACCCCCGAGGCTATGGCCAACAACCACGACATCTTTTATCGTATCGGTAGTCTCTACATAAGACCTAACCGCTGAAATAAATTCCAGCATAGCGGCATAGTGAGCAGTGAATCCGAGGGGGCGTAAATCATCATACCAGTCAAGTGCTTCTTGTGTGCCTCTAAATGCTATAACTACCTTAGACGCGTCGCCATTTTCGAATAGTACTGCATCTGCACTACCTCCAACAAAAAATGCTGATGTTTTGCTATAGAAGTAACCGCTATCCCCACCATAATCGTCAGCCTCAAGACCATGACTGATAAGCTCATCTGTTATTGCGCTCCATCCAGCTGGAACTTTACCTGCAACAAATGAATCTTCATAAGATGCGATTGCAAAGTCCGCAGCATCTATCAAATCCTGTCCTGACAGCGATGGATGATATAGTTTAGTACCAATCGGGTTATCTAGTGTCATTCAATCGCCCTCTCTGAAATCTGGTTATACTTGCCGCATCTTTTCCGCAGTCAGTTATTGCAAACATAGCACCATTCCCTTCCAAAACGTGTGCGTTGGAAATGACGCAATCAGAAATAGTGACGGATTGGCCATCCACAATTTCTTTTATCTTCGAACCTGTCTTTATCCCCATAAAGTCGTGGGCGGCTATAACCTGGTAGTGACGAAATCCGGAACCACCACCAAGACTTTCAGCGGCCAAATGCAAATTAACATCAATGGCACCAAAAGAGACAGATTGGTTGGCAACCAGTTTATAAACTGGATGACTAGGAATATTATCACTGTAGATTAAATAACCACCGTCTTGATCGTACAAATTTCGGGCTACGGAAAAGTTAGTATTAGCTCCAAAAGAGCGCATTGTGCCAACAACTTCGCTCGATCCCCCACCCGCCTGGATCAGAAACACACGACCGTCAGCACATATAAGCAGTGATCCACCGCTCGAATCCAGTTGTAGAATTGAATGCGGCTCCCCGCTGCACTGATGTTGAGTTATTTCGGCGGTTGGGCGGCAGTCGAAAGAAAACACCTGATCGCTCTCATACCTAGAGGTCGTAATGTTGTCGTCACTTCTATCAATTGATAGAAGAATATATCCCTCATTATCCTTATAAATTGATGTGTTGCCATAAGCACAAGCCAAACGAGCCCTTTGGGATACACTGGATGAGGCATCAAAAGGAATCTCTCTTATATTCTTATCGCCTCTATCGTATATATGAAGCGTCGACTGGTTTAGCCTTATCTTATCAGGGTAGATGTAAAGTGCACCTAGGTCTGACGACAGAAAATACGACGTATTTACCTGCCTCTCAAACTGGGCAACACTAACTTCTGCGTAACTACAACTACTCATGAGTAACAAAACGCAGGTAAGAATATAAAACGTTAGAAATTGATATATCATCGTCGCCATTAAAGTTATCTATGTTCATCATAAGGAATTTTTAAAAAAATCAAGCCCTTGTCCCATAAGAAATAATAACATCATCACACAACCGTGAGTCAAGCGCTATTCCCCCCCTAAAACCCATCTTGCAGCAAAAAGGGCCCAACGGCAAGGGTCAATGTGATCATCCGGGATGGAACAGGTAGGCCTTCTTGATCTCATCGGGGCTATAATCCCATCCAGATTTCAGCCCCAAGGTTTTCAGGTGCTGTGCCTGAACATCGCTTTGTGGAGGTGGTGTATAGCTGGTCTTCGTTTGTTGTTTCTTATCGTGATTGCGTGACGTTCCGCTTTGCTTGGTTCCCGATGATGCCCGCGCCTTCTTATCCTCAGCTGACATTTCCCAAGTGGAGTGCCTTCTCGTTCACTTTGCCGCTGTTTTGCGTCTCGATCAACTCTCTTTTGCCTGCTGGTTCCTTGCCGAGGCATCCAACGTAGGGTCTGAGCGCAATTTCTGGTC
>Ga0307966_1004432_pt1 | contig 10453 bp, 8 predicted proteins | sample OrgLakmetagen646_FD_203141 | JGI IMG/M metagenome (GOLD analysis project Ga0307966, IMG submission 203141) | Saline water microbial communities from Organic Lake, Antarctica - #646 | ecosystem: Environmental > Aquatic > Non-marine Saline and Alkaline > Saline | place: Antarctica: Organic Lake... | reverse complement strand
TTCTATGGGCACTTGCAACCTATCCAAAAACCGACTCTGAAGATCCAGGCGAAATTCTATCCCACAGCGCGATGGGGCGTATTGGCGAGGTGATCGAGCCTGTCGTGAAACCGCTCGGATTCGACGGCCGCACCGGCACCGCGATCCTGACAACTTTCGCAGCCCGCGAGTTCCTTGTGTCTTCACTGGGTGTGATTTTCAGCGTCGAGGAGACAGATGATGACGTAGAGACTCGTAGCTTGATTCGTGACAAAATCTCCAACGCAACGTGGCCGGACGGAAGTCCGCTATTCACACCGCTGTCACTCATTTCGCTGCTCGTTTTCTTCATTTACGCACTGCAGTGCCTCCCGACCACTGCGGTTGTCGCTAAAGAGGCCGGTTCTTGGAAATGGGCGCTTGGCCAATTTTTCTTTATGTCCGGTTTCGCTTACGTCGCATCTTTACTCGTTTTCCAAATCGGCAGTCTTCTCGATTTCTAGGAGTTGAAATTCAGGGATTCACAGCTATCTTTTAAAGCAATGGAATGGCAATCTTATCTGGCTCTCAGCGTCGTCTTAATGACGCTAGGTGTTTTTTCCTATCGGCTCATTCAAGCGCGGAAGAAAGCGTCCGGATGTGGTCATGGCTGCGGCTGTGACATGACCAAAAAGCCCTAGTGCCGCGTGTGTGACGGATTCGTCACCCAGCGAGAGATGTATTTTCAGTCGGGTAGTAGTTTTGTCTCACTGGAAGCGAAAGTTGCTTCCTGAGATATTATGAAGATCGATATCGTGACGGATACCTTCGCGCCTGACGTTAATGGTGTGGCAATGACCTTGGGACGGCTGAGTGACGGACTACGCAAACGTGGGCACAGAGTTCATGTGATACGCACTGGTGAGGGTAAATCCGATGAGACAGTGGCTGCTTCGGTTCCCCTGCCAGGTTACAAGGAGGTCAGGGTCGGCTTGCCAGGATCATTCAAGTTACGCAAGCGCTGGCTCAAACGCCGGCCGGATGCGATCTACGTGGCGACTGAGAGCCCGCTCGGACGATCTGCGGTAAAGGCAGCGAGAACCCTGAACATACCGGTCGCTACGGGTTTCCATACGAACTTTCATGAGTATATGGAGCGCTACAGTCTCGGCCGCTTACAGGCGATGGCCATGGGTTATTTAAAACGATTTCATGGCCGTGCTCATTGCACTTTGGCACCTTCCTCCGAGCTAGTGGCGCGCCTTACAAAAGAGGGTTTTAAAAATGTTCACCTCATGGGTAGAGGCGTGGATACCGAATTATTTCATCCCGATAAACGGTGTGGAACGTTGCGCGCCAGCTGGGGCGCTTCGGTAGGTGCGCCGGTTGCGATTGTTGTAGGTCGCGTAGCAGCGGAGAAAAACTTGGAACTAGCGGTTCGCTGTTTTGAGGAAATGCGCAAGACGATACCCGATATGCGCTTTGTCATGGTCGGCGATGGGCCGGTGCGCGCTAAGCTCGAGGCAAAGTATCCTTGGGTTCATTTCGCGGGCGTGAGAATTGGCGAGGACCTGGCATCTCATTATGCGTCTGCGGATCTGTTGCTTTTCCCCAGCGAGACTGAGACCTTTGGGAATGTCGTGTTGGAGGGGATGGCTAGCGGGCTGGCAGTGGTTGCCTACGATTACGCCGCGGCGGCTAAATTTGTGGTCCAAGGGAAGAACGGTTTCACAGCGTTTAAAGGCAATGCTGAGGAATTTATATCGCAGGCGCTGAGAGCACTTGATGCTCGCGAAGGCCACCCGATTAGAAGTGCAGCGCGAGAACTGGCGCTAACCCAAGGCTGGGATGCGGTGGTGGCAGAATTTGAAAAGCGCCTGGAGAATATTTCCGGTAATGCCCCGGTTTCAGTTGGTCGGAAAATCCGCGCTCCACGCATCGGGAAGCGGCAGAGGGCATCATTTCGTACTGTCTTCCTTTCTGATCTGCACCTGGGGACACCAGATAGCAAGGCCGGCGAAGTCGTGGATTTCCTAAAACAAATCCGCTGTGAGAAACTGATTCTCAATGGTGATATTGTCGATGGCTGGGCGCTGAAGCGCGGCTCCAAATGGCTGCCGCGCCACAGTCGCGTGATTCGTAAAATCCTTAAAATGACTGAAAAGGACCAGACAGATGTCGTCTACCTGCGAGGCAATCATGATGACATCCTAGGACGTTTCCTACCGCTTGCTTTCGGTAAAATACGCTTTGCCAAAGAATACATTCACACAGCCGCGGACGGGCTCCGCTACCTGGTAGTTCACGGCGACGGCTTCGACAGTGTTTCAACCAATCATAAGTGGCTAGCTTCGATTGGAGCCGTCGGCTACGACACGCTGCTCAAGGTCAATCGCTATTACAACAAGTGGCGCGCATGGCGTGGAAAAGAATATTTCTCGCTTAGCAAAAGAGTGAAAGCACGTGTGAAGTCGGCCGTCAGCTTCGTCGATAAATACGAACAGCTGCTGCAAGACCTCGCCGTTCATAAAAAATGCGACGGGATTATCTGTGGTCACATTCACACGCCGGAGGACAAACTTGTTGGCGACGTGCGCTACCTGAATTCCGGTGACTGGGTGGAAAGTCTGACTGCGATCGTTGAGCACCACGATGGACGGATGGAGCTCATTAGCTACGAGGATTTCATGGAAGAATGCCATACGAAAAGCCAAGCGCATGAGGCACAGGCGGCCATGCCTTATGCTGAAGCATTGTGACAAATGTGTCACGAGTCCTCCTTTGTGAAATGGCCTGAAATGGAGGAAAACACGACTGCCTTGAAGGAGGAAACACCACAGGGCACAAAACTAGGTTGGATAATGTTAGTAGCTGGATTTCCCGCCAAGTCACTTTCCGAGCAAGTTTAGCAAAATTATACGGTTGTTGTATTATTGCCGAGAGGGGCGAATCCGAAAGGGTTCGCCCCTCTTTTTTAGATCCTTTCGTCCAAACGAAGATAACGAGAACAGTCCTCGTAACATCGGCAGCGCTTGAATAAAAAGAAGCTACACGATGAAAACAACACTACTTTCAATTGCAACTTTACTTGCAGCCACACTGGGAGCTATCGCGGAAGAAGCCCCAAAAAAAGAGGACGCAATGGTCACCACTCTTCTGGATGCCACTCAGAACAACGATCTGGAGAAGTTTAAATCCGTATGCGATGAGGCGATGAAGGCTGCGATGACCGAGGATATACTCGCAGAAGTTTCACAGCAGATTTCAGCGCTGATGGAGGAGGGCTATGAGAAAGTTTACATGGGCGCCCTTAACAGAGGAGCGCTTAAAGTGTATTATTGGAAAATCGTCTTCACAGACAAAGAGGTCCCAGATTTGCTAGTGGAGCTTACCATTCAAAATGGTGAAACCGCTGGCTTCTTTATTCGCTGAGTTACGAGCCGGAGGTCTTTTCTAAAATAAAAATTGCCCCCTACAGTGCAATAGTCCCAGCGGCTGCCTTCAGCGCTTTCCCCAAACTTTAGCGGGTTACTCCTCGTTGAGAATTCTCAACAAAGTGAATCAGGTGCTCGACATTTGCATTCGATGCAGCGGTGGTGGCTTTTAGGGAGCTGATGCCGTTGGCGAGATTCTGGTCTTTTTTAAGGAACAATTTTTTATACGCGGATTTTAAATCGCGTATGTCTGCTTCCGAGAAGCCTCGGCGCTGCAGGCCGACCAAGTTCAGACCGCGCGTGGCTCCTGGGTGACCGTCAACGATCATGAAAGGAGGCACGTCCTGAATAACTTTCGCGCAGCCGCCAATGATCGAGTGCTTGCCGATCCGGCAGAACTGATGGACTGCGGCGAGACCGGAAACAATGGCATGGTCTTCCACGGTGACGTGGCCGGCGAGGCTACCGTTGTTCGAGAGGATGATGCGATCACCCAGCTGGCAATCATGTGCGATGTGTGAGTAGCAGAGAAAAAGATTATGTGAACCAATGCGGGTGGGCAATTCCTCGTGAGTACCGCGGTGAACCGTGCAGTTTTCGCGGAAGACATTGTGATTCCCGACTTCCAAAGCGGTTGGTTCGCCAATGTATTTGAGGTCTTGAGTCTTGCCGCCAATCACCGCGAAGGAGAAAAACTCGTTGCCCTTTCCGAAGCTGGAAGTGCCTTCCAAAACCACGTGATTGTGAAGCACACAATCGTCACCGAGCGTGACGTTCGGGCCGACGATACAGAAAGGGCCGACTCGGACATTTTTTCCAAGCTCGGCTTTTGGGGAAATGATAGCTGTGGGATGAATCACTGAATGATTCTCAAACAGGCCAGCGGCCTGTGACGAGTCAATTTTCTCACCAATGGAAGGCGACATGACTAAGGCTTCTGAAGCAGAGCATCCGAAGGACCGTTCAAATCTTCCGCTATTTTCTCAGGGGACGGTTGACCCGGAGTAATGAGCGGTGTGGGAACATCTTTGTGGTAATCTCCGAATTGAACTAATCCCAAAGCTGCAAGCGAAGCAGCGGTGCAGGCCAATGCTCCTGAAAAACCGAGCCACCAGAAAAAGCCACGCTTGGCCTCAGACAGCACTGTTTTCTCACTTTCCGGAACTGGCCTCAGAGGATTGGCCTGCTTCAGAAATGCTGCTGAAGTCTTGGACTCTGGCAACGGCTCTACATATTCGGGACCACGGAACGATGACACTGCGGGTAAATTCCAGCCTGCGAAATCATCCTCCGTGGAAGAGAGAACTAGCTCCTCTGCTCCTCCAGTAGATCGCTGATAGGCTCCGTTCGAAACCATGGAACGCACGACTCCCTCGTCGACGAAACCTTCTAATCGCAGGCTTCGCTCCTGTGGATGATCCAGGCTCCCGGAACTTTGGGTAAGGGCAACTTTTTCCATGATAGACGAAACGGATCAATACCGCTAAAGCAGGAAACGTAAGTATTTCGAGATAGTCAAGTATTCTTAAATAATTATCCCGCTGCTCATTACGGAAATGTTGCATTCCTCGGGTAATTCATTCATTTGTATTTCTGGATGGAAGACGATCAGGAAAATATAGATACCTTGGATATCCGCTGCCCAGAATGCCGGCAACGCTTCAGCGTCACGCCGGACTTCATGGAACGTTTGGTCGAGTGCGGGGGCTGTGATCAGCAGTTTCGTATCGATGAGGATGTCATCGTGCGTAGCAAAAAATTCTATCCAGGTGAGCGACGAGGCCAAGGTCTGCAGAGCTTTCAGCGTGCACCTCTTTCCGGGAATAACATGGCGGGTGGCATGAAACCCACGCGCTATACGAATTCCAACAACCCTGAGCAACTAGAGCCAACTTCGCCGCAGCACACGATCGCTGGCATCTTTGGAGTCGTGATCATGGCTTTCACCGCGTTGATTCTTCTGTTTTCGGGGAATCCCGGATCAAGCTTTGCGAGCATGACTTTCGAAAACAAATTGGTGCTCAGCAGTTTCGTCTCTCTACTGGGTTTCATACTCCTAGTGTATGCCAATCCTCGTGCTCGATGGAAAGCCGGACTGGTAGGGCTGGTTCTGGCAGCCGGGGTTGTTTGTATTCCGTTCTTCGGCGATGAGGCTGTTTTCGTTCCAGATCGGGATCTTATGGCCATCTCAGATACGGCCAGAACCAATTCAGAGCAGAAGACTGAGCCGCAAGACCCGACGCAAATCCTCCGCGAGCGTTACAACACCAAATCTCTTGAGGAAGAGAAGCAACGTCTTGTCGAAGCCGGTAGCAATAAAAAGGTCTTCGGGATCTATCTGACCGAAGTGATGGGGCGCAATAAATACATGGTAAGAGATTATCTTATCCGGGAAACAGGTGCGAACTACTCATCTTATCTCTATCCACGCGGAGATGAGACCTACCTGATGGTTCTTACAGGAGTTGAAATATTACAAGAAGAGCTCGTCAAGATCGCCAATAGGCTGGGCGAGGTAGAAGCGGTGCATCCCGAGATTTCGGTCATTGTGGTTCGGGTCGATAACAACCAGTTCATCTCCGGATCTGTAGACAAGCTCAATGATTCCTCAGATATCGCATTCTACGAACTCAACCGACAAGAACTCAAAAGCATCGATCTAGACCGAGTCGAAAGTGCGGTGATACGGCTAGCTGATGCTGAGCCGAAAGTCTTCCGTAACGATATTACCAAGCTTTTAATCGAGCTACTTAACAAACCGGGAGTGACTTTCCACGGCTCCTTGTCCCGCGCCTTGCTTAAATGGGCAGAGGATCCAATACCCGCAGCTGCAGCAGGACTGATTACACTTCAGCAATACGCCTCCAGCTCTAGTCCGGTTTCAGAAGACTTAGTCGCTCTCGTGACGAAAGCCAAAAGGCCGGAAGCCATTCCGACCATTGTCGAGCTTTGGGTGGAGCGCCCCGTCATCTGGGACAGTTATCTCGGTAAATTCGGTGCTTCGACTGAGCCTTTCCTCCTCGAAAAACTCTCATCAGACCAAGCGCCACTACGCCGCTCTGCAGTGAAAATCCTAGGCGAGGTCGGCACCGCCGCGAGCATCCCCGCTCTGAGAGAGATCCTTGTCGGGGCCGAGCCTGAGACGCGCGTTCTTGTCGAACGCGCGATCCAACAAATCGAAAAACGCTGATTCCGATACCCTTTTTCGGGCGAAGACTGGCTAGAATTTAGATTCTCACTTGCACCCCGGCAGACAAAACGCTTCCCTCCCTGAAGCTCCACCCAATCACAAACACCAATTTCAATATGACAGAATACGCACGCGGCCTAGAAGGGGTCATCGCCAACGAATCCTCGCTTAGTAGCGTTGTTGGGAAAATCGGAGAATTGAGTTACGTCGGCTATCACATTGATGACCTTGTCGAGAATTGCTGCTACGAAGAGATCATTTTCCTACTGCACAACGGACGCCTGCCGAATCGCGAGGAACTCACCGCATTGGAAAAAACCCTGCGCTCGGATCGTGGCTTACCAGAGCAAGTCATCGACTTCCTCAAAAACGCACCCAAAGACGCCTCACCGATGGACATTCTCCGGACGGCTGTCTCAATGCTCGGGCTTTACGACAAACGCGTAAAAATCGGCGAGCCGGACCTCGAAGCCAATGCTGCCATCGCACTGACTCTGTGCGCGAAAACCTCAACCATCGTCGCTGCTTATCACCGTTTCCGCAACGGATTGGAACTCCCGGAAATCCGTGAGGATCTGACTGAAGCACAGCATTTCCTTTACCTTATCAATGGAGAAGTTCCGGGCGATGCAGCAGCGCGTATTCTCGATGTTGCACTCATACTCCATGCGGATCACGGCATGAACGCCTCCACCTTCTCGGCACGCGTGACTGTTGCGACTCTCTCCGACATGTATTCTGCCATTACCTCAGCGATCGGAACACTCAAAGGACCTCTTCACGGCGGCGCGAACGAGGGCGTCATTCATATGCTTCAAGAAATCGGCAGTCTCGATAAAGTGGATGAATTCGTCGAAGGCAAGCTGGAGCGTAAGGAAAAAATCATGGGTATCGGGCACCGCGTTTATAAGGTTCTAGACCCGCGTGCTCCACACCTCCGCAGGCTCGCCATACAGCTTACCGAAGAGCTCGGTGAGGCCAAATGGATCAAGATGTCGGAGCGTATTGCTGAGATCATGCGCGAGCGCAAAAAGCTTGAGGCGAATGTCGATTTCTACTCGGCGACCGTTTATTACTCGCTAGGAATCCCGACTGATTTATTCACACCGATCTTCGCGATTTCAAGGACTTCTGGCTGGACCGCACACGTGCTTGAGCAGCTCCGCGATAACCGCCTCTATCGCCCGCTTACTCTCTACACCGGACCGAAGACACTCAGCCCGGTGCCACCGGTTGAGTCACGCTAATACCGAAGACTGTGAAGCTACCTCTCGGCGCGCTGCTCGCATTTTGCTTGGCTTCCTGTTCTAGCGGGATCGACGATGCAACATTGGGAGCTACCAAAACTCTGAGTGGAGAAGAGGGAGAGGCCTTAGCAAACTCCGGAGAGGTTGTAGAATCGAGTTCCGAGACACCCACACCGCCTGCGAACGTAGACACTTCTTTTGATGGCGAGATGCGTCTTGGTAGCGATCTTTTAGATCTCCCCGATGAAGCAGAATTCCAGCCTTCCTCCGCAACCGGAGAGGGAAACGGTGCAACCGTCATTACCCGCCCTCCTTCCGAGTAGGGCCGGACAATTACACCATTTTCACAGCTAGATTGCTGAATGGTATCAATCGAAAAGCTGCTCCAGAGTTGCTTGGATTCCATCGCCACCGCGGGCATAGTATTTATCCGCAGTCGTCGTATCTCCGCTGAGCTCGACAAAGATTCCCGCCAGTGCTTGCGCTTCCGGATGATCTGGATCGAGCTGCGCTGCGAGCCGCGCAAGCAGGACGTGGTCCGCCTCGGTAAGGTCTGAGAATGCAAACGAGGCCTTGCTCTCCCCACCTACCGCTTGGAAAGTCAGCCTTGAATCCTGCTCGACTCCTGCAAGAAAAACCTTCGAGCTCGCTTTGGAAAGATTCATCGCCAGCGGCTTAAGCTTTTTGGCTTGGTTCAATTCCGCCAAGGATTTGATTAGTGACTCATTTAGTAAACTGCGTTTCTCCGCGGAGACAGCACGTGCCGGACGGCTTAAAGTAGATGTAGATGTCTTTGGCTTTCCAGATGACGTGCTCGTTGCTCCAGTAATGCGTAGGCGTTTTTCTTTCACCGAGAGAATAAGGGCAGCACATGCGGTCGGAAAATTGTGCGTTCCGTAAACGTGATCCGTCGAGGCGTAATCACGGCCGGGCATGACCAAGAATCCACCGTTGTGCGTTTGTGCCATGATCATCCACCACCTAATGTCTTCAAGGTATTCACGGAAGTCTTCCGGCGCTGCCATGGCCGCACCAAGGCTGCCCCAGAGCACGTGCATGTGCGTGGAAGCATGCCCGTCCATCAGCTTGCGGCCGCTTTTTGCACAACCTGTTGCCATCAGATCAGAAAGATATTTCCAGGATTCATTATCAGCATTTCCTATAGCGTGCGCGAGCGCTCCAGTGCCGGAGCGCCCATGGTGCCCCACTCCACCACCACCATGATTGAAAGCCTTGGTCGGCTCCTCAGGTGACATATTGCGGATGACCAGTCGTGAGTTCCCACCTTTATCGAAGACTCGGTTGGTCTCAGCCTCATCTTTCAGCCAATCAGTCGGGCGGAAACGGGGATCTGCTTTGGTCGGCCACGTGACCGTATACTTCCCAACTTCGTGCAAGCCCTCAAGGCATTCGTAACCAATACCGTCAGGACTATTTTTCGGAGAGCTTGTCGAATCCGCTACTTCGATCACAGCGTGATCCCAGCTATTAAAGCCGTAATCGATTTGTCCATTACTTCCGACGGAACAAAGAAAGGCCTCGTGCATCCTCTGGTAGGAATGCTCCGCATACGGCAGCCCGGCTTCTTTAAAAAGACTCAGTGCGACCATCCCGAGCCCCGCCGGCATCGCCATCGCGCCGTATCCTTTCGGCCCACCATCGGCCATGCGTCGTTGGATCGCGGCAAAAGGCTTGTGAGAAAGGCCGCCGGTGGTGGGCCAAACGCTGTTATCGAGACAGTGTGCGAGAGACGCCATCGCAGGCTCAAGCGAGCGATCTTTATTCAACAAATAATACTCGCCCATTACAATACCGTCATGAACCTGGCCCCATACTGGGAATCCTCCAGACGCGTTTGGATCGTAGCGATTCGACTCGTAACTCTTCATAATATCTTTCACGAGAGAGTCATACTTCGGATTGTTTGCAGCCAGCAGGGCAAGCACGGCGGATCCATGGGTGTGTGGGCGGCTTTCAAACTTCCCGGCGCGCTCGTATTCCGAGAGCAGGAAATCGCAAAGATCGGTCAGCATTTTATCTGAGCGTGGGCAGTTATACGGCCAGCTATCTGCAAATCGACCAACTGCTTCAATTTGCACCGTCACGATTTTTTCTTCCGCCTCTTTGCCATCCGGCCAAATGATCAAATTCAGCTTACCGTCGGCACCTTGGCTGTCTTCTATGAGCTTGGACATTTCGACCATCGGGCCGTCCCAGCCTTTATCACCTCCGCGGCCGAACTGATGTTCAACATTCATCTTCGTGCCGTTCGCGCCGACGATAACGTCACCGATTTTGACCAAACCATTTGCCGGAGAATCCTTGAATACGTATTTTACTGTCAGGTATTTCGGGCTGTCCTGCTCAATCCTAATTCGAATTCCGGTCGGTCCAACGTTAAGAAACCATCCAGATCCCAATTCCTCTGCAACCTCGCGGTCTTGCCAGCCGTTAAGTTTCAAATTCCAAGGCCAGCCATCCTTCTTTTCGTTGACGCTCAAAACTGGAATGACTGCGGAAAACCACACAGAAATCCCAAGCAACAAACCAGCCTTCGAGTAACTCTTCATCTCGGTGAAAATCTACCGAAACCCAGCCTTTAGCAACTTTCAAAACTCGCATAT
>Ga0307966_1004429_pt1 | contig 10458 bp, 9 predicted proteins | sample OrgLakmetagen646_FD_203141 | JGI IMG/M metagenome (GOLD analysis project Ga0307966, IMG submission 203141) | Saline water microbial communities from Organic Lake, Antarctica - #646 | ecosystem: Environmental > Aquatic > Non-marine Saline and Alkaline > Saline | place: Antarctica: Organic Lake... | reverse complement strand
CGAGATCTGAGGAAGCCCGATGGACTTCTGTCCGGGAAGGGCGCTGGGAGCCTTGTCGCCCCCCGCGAGCTCACAGATCTGTTCGTCGACCGTGTCCAGGCGGCGGATGAAGACGTCGTTCATGCCATCCAGGAGCTGCAAGTAGCACGGGTGTGTTGTGACATCTTTCAGCCACGTGTCAGGGAGTGTGTGTGTTGTGCATGTGTGTGTATGCATGTGTGTGTGAGTGTGTGTGTGAGTGTTTACGTCTGTGTGTCTGTGTGTGGTGTGTGTGTTGTGCGTGTGTGCATATCTGTGTGTACGTCTGTGAGTATGTGCGTTTGTGTGCGTGTGTGTGCGTTTGTCTGTGAGTGTGTGCGTTAGTGTGTGTGTGTGCGTGTCAGGTCAAAAACCTTGGAAGCATACCTGCCGCATCAAGCCTAGCTCTGCTTGGACGGTTGCAGTGGCATCCATGCACGCCTGCACGTCTTCAGCAGATGCCACATCTTCACCCAGCATTTGCGCTGCCTTGTTTAAAGCGGGGGCTGCGTGTGTGTGAGTGTGTGTGAGTGTGTGTGAGTGTGTGTGCGTGTGTGTTTGTGTGTGTGTGTGTGTTTGTGTGTGTGTGTGTGTGTGTGTGTGTGTGTGTGTGTGTGTGTGTGTGTGTGTGAGAGAGAGAGAGAGAGAGAGAGAGAGAGAGAGAGAGAGAGATGCACACACAATCCTAGAGCAGGCTGATACGTTGGGAGAGCTGAGGCTCACATGGAGTCCAAACAGAAACGCACGCACACACCCACGCACGCACACACGTCAATGCACCAACACACACACACACACACGCACACACATAGATGCACTAACACACAAGTACACAGACACAAACATACGCCCTACCTGACCGCCCCTTGCCCCCCTCACGACGCTCCCCTGCTGGGAGGCTCCCCTTTGGCTTCTCGTCCTCCTCCTCTGCATCACTGTTGTACTGGCTTTGGTGGCGGCTGGCGGCGCGAGAGATGGCTGGAGAAAACAGGCAGGAATGAGAGCGTTATTCAGTACAGCTAAAGGGCTCATCATCGCTTAGGTACTGGCTCTGGTGGCGGCAGACGGCACGAAAGATGGCTGGGGAGAACAGGAAGGAATGAGAGTGTTATTCAATACAAATGAAGTGCTCTTCATTGCTCAGGTACTGGCTCTGGTGGCGGCTGGCGGCGCGAGAGATGGCTGGGGAGAACAGGAAGGAATGAGAGTGTAATTCAATACAAATGAATTCATTGCTCAGGTACTGGCTCTGGTGGCGGCTGGCGGCACGAGAGATGGCTGGGAGGTGCAGGCAAAACAGTGCCGAGTATCAAATTAACACCTTTATGCCGTGCTCGTGACATCAAATTGACACCTTTATGCTGTGCTCATGACATCGAATTGACACCTTCATGCTCGTGACATCGAATTGACACCTTTATGCATATGCTCGTGACATCGAATTAACACCTTTATGCTGTGCTCGTGACATAGAATTAACACCTTCATGCATATGCTCGTGACATTGAATTGACACCTTTATGCATATGCTCGTGACATCGAATTGACACCTTTATGTTATGCTCGTGTTATTTATCAAGCCTTTTCTGTGTGCGACTAGTTGCGTGCAGTTGTTTCTGTTCCCCCTTTCGTTTCCTCTCTTGGGTGTGAGCTGCCTCTTCTGTGGAACACCATAACCACTTCTTGGCCTGGTCCCCTTCAGCTTGAACCTAACATTTAACCTAACAAGTATAGCATTATACAAACAAACATCACACGCCCAAGGGTAAACAGCCTGGAGGCTATGCTGTTGGTTTGCTAGGCTGTTGGTTTGCTAGGCCATTGGTTTGCTAGGCTGTTTTTTTGCTAGGCCGTTGGTTTGCTAGGCTGTTGGTTTGCTAGGCTGTTGGTTTGCTAGGCCGTTGGTTTGCTAGGCCGTTGGTTTGCTAGGCTGTTGATTTGCTAGGCCGTTGGTTTGCTAGGCTGTTGGTTTGCTAGGCCGTTGGTTTGCTAGGCTGTTGGTTTGCTAGGCCGTTGGTTTGCTAGGCTGTTGGTTTGCTAGGCCGTTGGTTTGCTAGGCTGTTGGTTCGCTAGGCTGTTGGTTTGCTAGGCTGTTGGTTTGAGCACTTTAGCTCACATGTTGTCAGTACGGTGTTGTGCTACATTGCTACATTGCTAACACGGCTGCTGGCTGGACAGGAAGGCGTGACCAGGAAGGGTGGCGTGTCCCAAACAGGAGGAATGACGGCCTAGCCCAAAAAGCAGTGGACTTGATAACCTAAGCAACTACGACATACACGCACGCACACACACGCACATGCACACACACAGACAGACACACACAGACAGAGACACACACAGACAGACAGACAGACAGACAGCAGACAGACAGACAGACAGCAGACAGACAGACAGACAGAGACAGAGACAGAGACAGACAGACAGACAGGCAGACAGACAGACAGACAGACAGACAGACAGACAGACAGACAGACAGACAGACAGACAGACAGGCACTGAAGCAACATGCGCACAGGCACACACACCTCGTGATGCGCTCTTTTTATAATCAGCCAGTTCTTGCCTCAGCTTCTCGACCTGTGCATGAAAACACGTGCACCGCACACGTTTAATGCAATAGAAACAGGCGGGTGCAGACTACATAGGTGCTGGGCTCTGCGGAATACTTAGGGTTGGCCAGAACCGTATACAATTTTCGTATATGGCCGTACATTTGATGAAATCCCTGCAAAAAATATTGTATGTACACCATGTACATATGGTTTTGGCCAACCTTAGAAATACACACAATGGTCATGCAGCAGGGGAGCCCAGACAAGCACCTCAGGCACGTGCCATTGATACAGGCAAACACTGCAGAAGTCAAGACACACACACACTATATACACAGGTGACCCATACACGCACTATACACAGGTGACCCGTACACACACACACACACACACACACACACACACACACACACAATAGCACAGGTGACCCACACGCACATAATAGCACGGGTGCCCCCCCCCCTCCCCCCCACACCACACACAAACACACAGACACAGGTGTTTACAGCGTAGGATGTGTGTTATACACTCGTAGGGCGTGTGCTGTACACACCCGCACCACTCGACATTGCAACACATCCTCCTTCACATTGCCCCAAGTCGCTACATATGTAACCGGACGCACCCACACACCCAAAGTCGTTACATATGTAACCGGACGCACCCACACACCCAAGTCGTTACATATGTAACCAGACGCACTCACACAACCAAGTCGTTACATATGTAACCGGACACACCCACACACCCAAGTCGTTACATATGTAACCGGACGCACTCACACAACCAAGTCGTCACATATGTAACCGGACGCACCCACACACCCAAACCTGTGCCAAACCACCTACCTAAACACATATACACACAAGCACGCACACACACGCACGGACACACAAAAATACACGCACACACATACACACACAGAGAAAGACACAAACCTTCTTGTCACCCACCTCGTGCTTGCCCTCCAGCTTAACCTTAGCCACCATGCGCACTGCATCCTCCTTCTCTTTTTCTGATCGGAGGACAGCCTCCTCACGGGCGGTGTTTGCACGGACCTCCGCATCCTGCCTTTTGGTGATGTCCTCATCCACATTCTGTATCAGAATCAGGCCGAGTGTGTGACGAGTGTGTTGTGCGCATTGAAAAGGGGGCAAATAGTAGGGGCATGTGTTAAAGCATTTCATAACTGCCAGTGCTCTTGAGTTGTCTGGTGCTGGCTTCGTCCGTGATTTGGGTTGGGGTAGAGCGTTGCCATGTGATGTGTGTATGCATGTGTGAGTGTATGTGTGATGTGTGTGTGCGAGTGTGTGCGTGTGTGTACGTGTGTGTGTGAGTGTGTGTTTGTGTGTGTACGTGTGTGTTTGTGTAAGTGTGTGTGTATGTGTGTGTTTGTGTGTGTGTTTACGTGTGTGTGTGTTTGTGTGTATGTGTGCGGGTGTGGTGGTGGGAAATTTTACAGAAGTTACAGCCTTGTTTACTGAGATACGTATTGTTAACGGACAGATGAGCCCTGCACTCTTGTTGGGATGTTCCTGATCTGCTCAAGTCTGCTCTTGGTAAATTGAGGGGTGTTCACCGAGCGTATTCATGTCAAAGTGCCTCCTCATTTTGAGGGAGCTGGTGCAGGGTTAGAAAGGTGTGCAGAGCCATACCCGCAAAAGGAACGTGCCTGTCGCGTTGTTCTGTTTTAGAAAGTACTTGATTATCATTTTCCTTGCTTTGTTTGTAGTGCATTGCGTGAGTGTGTGTTGTTTGAGATATGAAGAAAGGGCCTCGGAGATTAGTTTAGATGGTAGGCCATGGTCATTTTCCTCTTTTAGTTCAGCCCGAACCTTTTCACTCTTGCCCTAAGCGAGATGTAGTTTCCATGTGTAAATAAAGCGCTAAAAACTACACGCTCCAAGGTAAGGGGCACTTCCGAAGAGCCATTTGATATCGCAGGGTCTATTATGTGTAGGAAACGTGCAAGTGCCAGATTTAAGGAGAGCGCTATGCAACATGCCTTGCGCACGGCCACGAGCCATCTGTACCACAGGCTGTTGTAGACATTGTGGTGTGCACAGGCTGCTGCCCACGTATAACACACTTTAAAGAGTTGAATAATTTTAACTTATGTCTGTGGACGCGCACGAGTGTGTTGTGTGGACACGCACGAGCGTGCTGTGTGGCTGCACACATGGAGGACGCGTGAGCAGGTACTGTGTGTGAACACAGGGGTGTCTAAAGCTGGCGCACTCTTTGCACGTTCTGTAGGCATGTCTGTGCTGAGTAAGCGTTGCGAGAAAATGCTGATCCAGGTGTCACGCGGTTGTGCGCGCACAGTGCCCTCACCTGTTTGATGCGCGACGTGAGTGCGGTGTTCAAGGCTTCAAACGCACGCATCATCTCGGACCTGGGAACCAAACCCTCTGGAGCCTTGCTTAAACTTGTCTTGCTCAGCTGTGCCACGCTCTCCTCTGCTGCCTTCATGCGCTGAGTCAGCTCAACTGCCATGTCGTGCGCAAGTTTGCCCAGCCTTTCTTCCTCTGCACTCTCGGCCCCCTGAGCAGGGACCTTGGCATTGGCAGATTGCTGCTTCGGCGGTGGTTGCAGCTGCTGTTGAAGCGCAGTCACTTGCTCGGCGGTTGGGTACTGCTTGTGCAGAGTGCGCAGCTCCTCATGTTGCTTTTGAAGGACTTGAATCTGCTGCTGCAGTTGCTCCATGACAGGATCGGCTGATGCAGCTGTGGGAGATGCCGATCCTCTTGGGCTTGACTCTCCTCTGGTCAAGGGGCTGGTGGGCTTTGGTGCCTGCCCACGTTCGAGTCGTCCTACTTTGACAACCAAGGCTGTTACCTGCAGGTGTGCATGTAGGTGAGCAAAAGCCCATAAATAGAAGAGCCTGTGCGGGAATATGCGCATAAGATTGCGTGCGCGTGTGCGTGCGTGTGCCTCCGTGTGTGTGCGTGTGTATGTGCGTGCGTGCGTGTGTGCGTGTGTGTGTGCATGTATGTGTGTGTGTATGTGTGTGTGTGTGTGCGTGTGTGTGTGTGTGTGTGCGCGTGTGTGTGTGTGTGTGTGTGTGTGTGTGTGTGTGTGTGTGTGCGTGTGTGTGTGTGTGTTGTTTGTGTGTGCAGGTTTGTAAAAAGTTTGGGCAGGCCCCCCCAGGGGCCCTTCTATGGAACTGGGCTCTCCCTTTCAGTTCTGGCACAAGTGCTCTCACTTGCTCTTGCAGGAGAGTGACCACTTTGTCTTGCTCTCTTGCTTTGTCGGTGGCGGGAGCACGAAGAACAGCAGCATTGGAAGGGGTCCCGCTGGAGTTGGCGGACGTGCCTAAGGCCTGCATCGGGAAAAGCAATTGCTTGTTTACGGCGCACAATCACATCTTGCAGGAGTTTCAGAGCCCGCTCGAGGGGGGTTATTGAAACGAGCGAGAAACCTACCTGCTTCTGTGGCGGGCCTGCGTCTGACTGCCGCTCATGGTTCGACGTCCGCTCTTTTTCTCGCTCTTTGTCCCTCTTGTTAGTATTGCTGATGGAAAAGGCCCGCTTCAGGAACATCTCCTTGCCTAATATTATAAATAAATTTAAGCAATGTAACTGCTGCTGGTTGCCGTTTATGTTTGACTACCCTTGCAAAGTGACGGTTTTGGGATGTTTGAAGTTTGGCACTACAACTATCAAAAGGAAGTCACAAGCAACAATCTATATTAAGCATCTCTGTCACATCGTACGGTTGCAGCTAGGATCTCTCTGAGTGGGCAGTCATCCTTAAGGTTAAAGGCAAGCTGGCTTTTCGGCTACTGGTGAGATTCGGTCACGGTATGCGTACTGGAGTAGCTAGAGGGCACGTTTGGCCAGTGTTATGGACAAGTTTAGCGGCATAATTGACAGACTGTACATGGAGCTTCGAGGCAAGCAAACTCTTTAAGAATCAAGACCCGCCAGTCCCTGAGAATGGCTCCAGACCTCTAGAGTGTGAGTGTTGTAGATGGTTCCAATGCCCACAAGGATGATGTGGAGAGTAGTGAAGGCTCCTTGAAGAAGGCAGTGCAGTTCTAGAGGTCTTTGAGTCGTTCCTTCGCGTTGCTCGGCTGGCTCTGAGGTCTTGTGTCCTTGATCTCAGTACTTGATCTCAATAAGGTGGATATCACGTTCATGTCTGTTATGATCTTGAGGTCAGTGGTGCTGTCTGAGGAAGGTGGACCTGCTATTTGCTGCGTTTTAACTATGTATCTTTCCTATTTTGCAGAGATGGGAGCAACCAGCACAGCATCTGGACGGCTGGAGGTAAATCTGATTTTGTTAAAGAAGCGAGGTTAACAGAGCCATCACTTAGGTGCAATTTTAGCTTTAGCTCTGCATGGCCAGCCGTCCGTTGCTGCCTATATTTATGCAGACAAAGCAGGAACGGAAGGAGCTTGTATTGCTGATGTTATTCGTGACCATATTATGCTAGCTGGTGTCTCTTAATGATAGGACTCCTTTATTGCATGCCTTGGCATCCAATTAAAAGATTTGTGGGGCGCTCTCTGATTGTGGGCATAGGGGGCAAGTTAGAATTGCCAAGTGAAAAGAAAAGAAAAACTACGCAGGCAGTGAAAACCACTCCCCACATTAAATAAGAAAAAAGAGCCACTTTGGTACCGAGTACCGTAAAGCTCCTCCACCGCGAAAAGGAAAGGAAAAACCAATGGGGATCAGGAGGGTTGCAGGCTTGGCCTGGAACCGGCTCCTGGGAGTGCCAAGTGCTTAAACTGCATGATTTGTTACAATAGAGTGTTCTATATTTCATCATAATAATGCCAGAGGGGGGCGACTGAGCAAAAGTCAGAAAATAATGGTTTTTTGATACACATTCTATGAATTTTGGACTGAAAAGGATGACCCAGCTGGCCTGGGTGAGTGTGTGGCCTAGATTTTTGGCATACGACACCCACGTATTCAGCCACCACGACCCAACCAGAGCTTCTTTTACCCCCAAAATACCACCAACATACTTCCTTTGTGTCCTTTAATTATAATGTATGCTGAAAACCAGTTTTGAAGGGGGTCAGTTTTTACCATATTGGAAACCCTTTTTGCTGTTTTGTCCAAGTTATTTGACTGAAAACATAGATGTCACCACTCACAAGGTATTTTCGCTCCATTTTTTTTGCAATGGCATTTGTTCTTCACAAGAACACCATATTACCTAAAGATATTCGATTTGGTGCAGCGGTTGGTCAGATCCAGCACACGGGTGCCTGAAAAGTAGGGTTCACGCCGCGGCCAATTGGGCATAAGGGCCCACGTTTGCTACAATGAAATTCAATTGTCCTGCTGCTACTATCTGGAGCCATTCTCTACTGTAGCAAACGTGGGCCCACATACTCTGGGAACATTGAAGAACACCCCCATTTGGGGGGTCAATCGTTCCCCTCTGTCATAATGCACTTGGTTTTGACATGAATGTTATTCGTCAAACGAGCGTTGCTTGTGGCTCTATTAGCAGTGCTAATTTTAATGAGGGCCTAATAGTACTTATGGTAGTTAAATGCAACAGTATTGACAGTTCCCAGTTTGATGATGCCTAAAAATTGACAGTCACTGTTGTAAGCTCCAAATTGCACATATAAGCAGAGTGGATGTGTTTGGGTCGCAATGTCTTTACGTGTGACGAAGCCCACAAGCCTTGGTGCAAGGCTTCATGAAGCCTTGCACCCCTGATCAGGGGGTGGAGGTAGATGGACCACGTAGGCCGTTGTAGTTTGTTTTTTCAATTGACATGCTACTGTGGCGTTGTACACATCTGGAGTAAGGGTCTCTGAAGGGGATGCGGTACATTCTCCTTGATGCTTCATGAGATGAATGTCAGTAATCAAGAAATCACAGCGCTTAGTGGCTGTAATATCTGCTTGTGGGTTAATGGGTTGGGTGTCCAAATTGTCTATGATAAGCTGTAGCTGTGTTTGTTAAAATGATCATCGTGCTTGCTAGCATGCGCATGTCTAGATTTTTGCAGCAAATTCGGGAGAATTCCTGTGAGACATTCCCTAATTTCCTGACTCTTGCAATTTGAGGTAGTCTTATTGTTGCAAGGAATGAGGTACCCTGCTCGTGCAAGCAGGGTTCGATGTGTGCACGCCGCCGCGCTCTGCCATCTCGAAAGTTTTTGATTGGCAGCATGTTGAGGATTTCATAAGTAAGTTGGGTGTATCTTTACTTTCTCTGTCTTAGTTGTAGGCAAACGTCCGTGGCGACTTGCACTTCAGGAGCATTACAAAGGTGGATCACAAAGGTGGAAAGGAAGTAAACTACGCAGACGGGGTAAACAGTGTTGGCTTACACTCAGGAAGGGGTGCCGTTTGATTGTGTCTAGCAGCGCGCAATCGATGCAAAGAAGACCTGCATGACATCCCATGTGCACCTGTGTTTTGGGATCATGCGGGCTGCTGCTGGCATACTACACCCTGCACACCGCCATCAGGAGCATCACTTTGATTTCTGTTGGGACTGAGTTGAATATTTTCTTGTCCAGTTTGTATCGATGTCTTCTTTGCCTTGGCTTGCCAGACATCAGACTTGCAGGGATCCCAGTATTTATTTATATGATCGTCGTGGTAGTCAGGCCCGCCATAACTTCGCAAGGCTGTGGTGTGCATTGTTAAATAATAACTTCAAACCATTACGTATAATGCATCTCGCGAGTCGTCTTTTACAACAATGACAAAACCTGACATTGAAGCTAAGTAAGAGCCTCGAGAAACACATAAAACATAAAACAAAGTTGAGTCTCGAAACAAAGGACAAAGGATTGATGAATCCACCATACTTAAGTTTCCATCATATTCGAAGAGCTTTCTAGTATACTTCTAGAAGTTTTAATTCACGGGAAGAAGGTAATAGGTTGAAGTAGATGCAACAAAGAAAGGGAAACACACTTAACCACTTTTCAAACGGGTAACCGAAAATGATATGATGAAGTAAAAAATATTTTACACGTGTGATAATCTGTTTGGAAACATGCCTCCCTAGACCAGGACACGGACTTACGTGAAGGGTGAGTTCAGTCAAAATTGTGATGCCGGGTGCACTGAGCCGGACCCCCATAGCAAGTTTGAATTTGAGCAACCCAACTGTGGTGTTGCTGCTTCAGCACCCAAAATCATCTGAATCTGTTTCTGCCATGCAAATCCACAACCACTGCTCAATCAATAGCTTATCAGCAGACCATACCATAGTAATATTTGTCCAGCTGCAAATCACACAGCACACCGTGTGCAGTGCAAACATGTTCGCATTAAACAGCGCTGCTAGCAGCGAGTGCATGTTTGACCCAAATCATGCATTCAGCCCTGTGTGTACCTGCACACAGTACTGACGTGCAGAGGGGGCCCAATGGGCTGCTGTGGTGGTGGAAACAACGACCCATTCAGCGAAGACGAACCTGGTGAGCAAGAGCGAGGGTTGCCAAGCATTAAAGCGCATCATAAATGAATAATGCCCAATAAGATACGTCATTCCTGCTAAGCACAATATAACCATCTGTAGTCTTCATTTGTGCTAGCTGAACTCGTGTTCGTGGCTGCAGGAAGGGACGGCGCCTGAAATGTTTCAGGCTTCAGTGCTTACTTGCGCGCGTCATCTGTATTACACAAATTAGGGTTAATCATACCAAAGCACGGCATTTCTTGGCAGAAAAACCTTCATGTATGCGGGTCAAATACGGTATTTTCTCGGCACTGGTCAACCCTGTTGAGTGGACTGCTACGATGAACAACACACTCACGCGGCTATGCTTGCAGATTTCCTGGCTAAGTCACAGCCTTACGCGATCGCACATGTCAGCGCCTCCTCTCCTGCATCAACAGTTTCAGATAGTAAGGTACGCCTTTTAGAGCTGTCGGTTCCACTGCGTCCACAGG
>Ga0307966_1004426_pt1 | contig 10458 bp, 7 predicted proteins | sample OrgLakmetagen646_FD_203141 | JGI IMG/M metagenome (GOLD analysis project Ga0307966, IMG submission 203141) | Saline water microbial communities from Organic Lake, Antarctica - #646 | ecosystem: Environmental > Aquatic > Non-marine Saline and Alkaline > Saline | place: Antarctica: Organic Lake... | reverse complement strand
AGCCGCGGATTTTTAATTGCCAGTCGCGTGAGAATAACCGCGTTTCCGATAAGCGCAAAGAGTGCTGAAAAGAGAAATATGATATAGTAGAGTGAGCTTAATTGCACCATCACCAGGATGACAACGGTTCCAATGATGGCCAGAATAACGGGCGGAATCAGGTTACCCGCCAGCTCTTCGATTGTGTGCCGTTTCCAGAATATGAACTGGCCGACCACGGTAAGAAAAGCGGCTAAAATGGCCAGAGGCATCGTCCACTGGTTGTAAAAATTGATTTCGGGAGGCGTCGGATTTTCAGTAAAGAACCGGCCCAGAATGGGTGAGCTGGTGCCTATGGTAATGACCAGGGCGATCATAAAGAGCGTAATAGCACCCGCCGTGACAAGGAACTCTCTGCTCAGGAGCTTGTACTCATTATCATCTCCCTTCAGACTGTTGTACCGGTAAATGATGAGTGCCAGTGCTGCGGCTAAAACAATAAGCATGAAGAGCAGCAGCTGAGCGTAGAGCCCTAAATCGGTAAAGCTGTGCACCGAGGCATCGCCCAGCACGCCGGACCGGGTGAGGAATGATTCATAGAGAACGGCCGCGTAAGCGAGTATCGCGAAGACGATGGACCCCAAATTTGAGGACCCTTTTTTCCTCTGGATAAACATAAAGTGAATGCCGGCGGTGCCAATGAACCAAGGAATTATAGATGCATTTTCTACAGGGTCCCACGCCCAATACCCGCCAAATGAGAGAGTGACGTACGCCCAGTAGCCCCCCAGAAAAACCGCAATGAAGAGCGAAAGGTTGGCGGCGAGGGTCCACGGAATGGCGTGATCGATCCAGGTTCGGAACGACCCTTTCCATAGAGCGGCCATGGCAAAACAGTAGGGTATGGCCATCATTGAAAACCCCAGAAAAAGAATGGGTGGGTGAATGATCATCCAGGGGCTTTTAAGTAGATCATTAAGCCCTTTTCCATCAGGAGGAACAAAATCGGGATTCGACATCAGAAACGGTGCGTCGGGGAAGGCATCTGCTATCGACCGGAACGGAGAGGCACCAAATGTGAGCCCGAATATGTCCAGCCCGAGGATCATCGACAGCAGAAACACGATATTCAGACTGAAGAAGAAGAGAACCGGCCCCTTATATGGTTCCTGCACCCATTTCATCAGACCCAGTCCAAGAATTTCGGAAAACAGTATCCATAATAAAAAGCTGCCCTCCTGTCCACCCCAAAATGCTGATATCACATACCGCAGATCAAGATTGCTGCTGGTATAATTGTACACGTAATAGTAGTTGAACTGGTGGGAGATCAGCAGGCTCAGAAGAATACCGGACGAAACGGCAATAAGGAGTCCCTTTAGTCCGAACACCCAATTTGTTACGGTAAGTACCCGTGGGTTTGAGAACGTCGCGTAGAGGTAGTAACCCCCCAAACAAGCCAAGCCTAGAAAAAACGAAAAAGTTATTAACAAACTTCCTATAAATCCTGCCATAACCACTCTAATTACTTAAGGTGAGCACCCGTGGAAGGCCATACAAACTCTCTGATCTTGCAAGGCCCACTTGTAATATCAGTTAAAACTGATTTAGATTTAATCTTAATTACTCTCTTTTATTTTTATATAAGTATTTTATGCGTTCATTTATAGTATACAGAGAATTGATACTGACAACTTCATATAATTATTCAAGACGTTATGTGAAGCTCCCCCTATAACCGGTATTTATTGTAATAGTATGCTTCGAAGGTTAGGGTTCTTCATCGTACTGTTTTTTTGGTTGATTGTCGCTATATGGCCGGGCTATTATGGCTGGGAGTACTATATTACTCCGCTGCAAGAGAGGCCGTTTATGGAGCTGCATCAGCTCCTGAAGCCTACAGGGTTAATTGGTCACGGGTACGGTATCGCGGGCTCGCTTTTTATGTTTATTGGTGTGAGCACCTACAGCATAAGGAAGCGGGTGCCGTTTTTTCAAAACCGGGGACGGCTCAGGACCTGGCTTACCTTTCACATTTTCCTGTGTACCAGCGGTCCGATTTTGGTGTTATGGCACACCTCATTTAAAATCAGCGGACTGGTGGCAATCTCGTTCTGGAGCATGATTATTGTGGTAACAAGCGGGGTTTTAGGACGGTATGTATACAACCGGATACCGAAAACAGAGGAGGGTCATTTTAAAACAGTGGAATTTATTGAGGGCGAGCAGTCTCGGTTGAAACGCAATATTGAAAGCTATGTTCATTTTAACGAGCAGCAGGAGGCAGAGCTGGGGCTTCACGCCGCTGCACTGAAGTTTACGTCGCCATGGATGGCACTCTATACGGCCATTGTGTTTGATATTTCCGGACTATTCCGCTGGAGCAGGGATCAGCGTCTTCTGAAAAGCCTGCAGATTGGGTCGCACGAGCAGAGTGAACTTCTTGGGTTAATCAAATCATATAGGTGGAGAACCCGGCAACAATTTTTAATTGAACCGCTGCAAAAGATATTCGGGTACTGGCATGTGTTCCATGTACCACTGGCTACCATCATGTTTATCATTCTGGGAGTGCATGTGGCGGTCGCAATACTATTTGGGTACACATGGGTGTTCTGACAAACTAAAAAACCGATCACATGAAAAACCGACTTACGTTAATCATTTCGCTTGCACTGTTCATGCTCTTCCTTCTTTTGTATATGAATGGGACATTTCAGGCTCAGGAGCCAGATCTGTCGTCCGGGTTGCCCCGGGTTCCTGATACCGCCATGCCATTGAATGAGAATGCCTCTCCTTCGGCTGAAAATGTGGCCGCATCGTACTACGAAAAAGTGGGGCAGCTCGAAGAGTATCTGCAAACAAATCCAACCGATACAACGCATATTCTTCGGCTGGCGCGGCTGCTTCAGGAAGGCCATCAGCCCGCAGAGGCATCAGACTGGTATGAGGCGTACCTGGATCTGAATCCAAATGATATTCAATCGATGCTGGATCTCGCTAATACCTATGGTGAATCGGGTGAGTGGGAGAAAGCACTGGGAATTACAGACAGACTGTTACAGGTTGATCCCGACAATGGAAAAGCCCTCTACAACAAGGCGGCTATTCTGGCTAATCGTGGAAACCTGGATGAGGCCACGGATCTTTGGGAACAGATCGTAGAAAAAGAGTTAGATAATGAGATCGTTCTTTTGTCTAAAAATGCATTGGATAGGGCGTCAAAGATGTGAATTCAGGTATAATCACATATAACCTTCTGATCGTTACAGTGTTTTTACTCTGTGGGACAGCAGTACATGCGCAAATCATATCTCCCGGCAAATTATCAAAAGCGCACTCTTTTTTAGATGGCATCAGCCACTGCACAACCTGTCATGAATTGGGTAAACCGGGTATCACTAATGATAAATGCCTGGAGTGCCACACCCCCATTCAACAGTCTATAGAAAACCTTGAAGGCCTTCACGGTCGCGCGGAAATTATTGAACAGAGCTGTGCAGGCTGCCATGTGGAACATTTTGGCAGTGAGTTCGACGTGCTCCATTTCGATTCAACTGATTTTGATCACTCCAAAACGGGCTTCGACATTGACGGCGCCCATTCCGATATCAGCTGCGAAAGCTGCCATGATGAACCGTCCTTTTTCGTGGATGACGTTCTGCTGGAGTATCAAAAAAAGTTTGATCTGACTGGTTCGCACGATACATTTTTAGGGCTTGATAGTGAGTGCGCTGCGTGTCATATGGCGGATAACGTGCACGGAGACCAGTTCATCGGGGAGAGCTGTGAGTTCTGCCACACCACAACTGAGTTTGCCGATGTGTCAACATTTGACCACAACACAGCTGATTTCAAACTGACCGGACAACATATCGACGTGACCTGTGAGGAGTGCCATCAGCAAGTTGCTTTTGAAGACTCCCTTATGATTCAGTTTGTGGGAATCGAGTCAGATATGTGCACAGATTGTCACGAGGATGTTCATGAGGGCAGATTTACAGAGTTGAAATCTCCACCACAGACGTGTGAAAGCTGTCATACGACAGACGGCTGGCACCTTCTTGGAAATGGCTTTCAGGAATCTGCTTTCGACCACAGTGATACAGGGTATGCACTGGTTGGATCTCATATGGACCTGACGTGTGAAAGCTGTCACACCAAAAGAGATGATGCCCTCATACGAAACAGCTGGGTGTCAGGAAACTCATCTAACAGCTATCCCAAACCAGAGTCGGACACATGCATGAACTGCCACGTTGACTACCATGACGGGGTTTTTACCCATTCTCAATCAGATACTGATTGCCAATCGTGCCATACAATAGATGCATGGTATCCGTCCACATTTGGTTTAGAGGCCCACAATGAGATCTCCCGGTTTGAGTTGCTTGGGGCACACGTTGCAACGCCTTGTTTCAGCTGCCATCAGCCCGATGACGGTGAAAAACCGACCTTTGTCTTTTCAGACATAAGCTGCATCAGCTGCCACAAGGCAGACAATCCACATGGTGTCCTGGCCGGCTTATGGGAGGGAAGTAAGAGTGATGACTGTGCATCATGTCATAACGAGCAATCATGGACCGATATAGCTTCGTTTGATCATGAAGGTGTGACCGGTTATGCATTAACCGGGGCGCACACTGCAGCCGACTGTGCGAGCTGCCATTTTGAGGGAGAATCTACAGAGATAATGATCTTTTCTGCCATCTCCACAGAGTGTGCAAGCTGTCATGAGCCCGATAGTCCTCACCGCGGACAGTTTGAATTCTCCGTGCTGGGACCAGACTGTGAGACATGCCACACAACGCAATCGTTCAGGCTTGAATCGTTCGATCACACCCGGACCTCGTTTGCGTTGGACGGGGCCCATATCAATGTTACCTGCGTTGATTGTCATGTGACTGAAACGGCACCGGACGGCAGCAGATTCAACAGGTTTTTTCCACTTTCATCTGAATGCTCCTCATGCCATGATAAATAGATGACGAACAGATTTCACATCGTGACCCTTGGACTGTTTATAGCTGTTATTGCAACAGCCGGAGAGGTGTACGGCCAGGATGCGCAATCTGCATCCGTAAATCCGCACGGTAACTTGAGCATCGATATCAGCTGCAGCGACTGCCATACATCAGAGAGCTGGGTGCCAGCGAAAGAGGTTATGGATTTTAATCACGATACGCAGACAACGTTCGCGTTGATTGGAAAGCACGCGTTGACGAATTGCGAAAACTGTCACCTGGATCTTAAGTTTACAGAACCGACGATTATTGGAGAAGGATGCGAATCGTGCCACGTAGATGTGCATCAGGGCGAATTCTCCCAACAATGCAGTGACTGCCATAATCAGGAGAACTTCGCGGATGTGGACGGTATATTTATTCATAACCGTACAACTTTTCAGCTCACGGGAGCCCATCTGCAGATCGAGTGCGAAACCTGCCACGTAGATCAGTCGATGGGGCATTTCACAAATCTGGAGACAGAGTGTATCGATTGTCACCAGGAAGAGTATGAGCTGGCTGAGACGGTGGATCACGTTGAGAGTGGATTTCCTTTAACCTGTGACGATTGCCACACCACGCTGGCCTGGCAGCCCGCCTTTTTTGACCATTTGACAGCGTCTGATGGATTTGCACTTATCGGGGCCCACAGTTTGGTGGATTGTGCCTCCTGCCATATCCTTCCGTCGATGGATCTTGTATTTAATGCCGCTTCAGATCAGGATTGTTACGCCTGCCATATGGATGATTACCTGGCTGAGCACCAGGGCAGCGGATTCCCCACGAACTGCCTGGCCTGTCATAGTGTGAATAGCTGGGATGATGCAGATTTTGAACATACTGAAGTCTCAAATGGGTTTGAATTATTAGGCGCCCACAGCAAGGTAGACTGTGATGGCTGCCATTCCCCAGGATTTGGGCTGGTATTCAGCCCACCGCCCGAAGATCAAAACGACTGCTACAGCTGCCATACCAATGATTATGAAGAAGAACATGGCGGGTCAGGCTTCCCGACAGACTGTACATTATGCCACAATGTAAACGACTGGGATGATGCGGAAGAATTCGATCACGCATCATTATCAGGTGGATTTGAGCTACTGGGCGCTCATTCGACAGAAGTTTGCTCATCGTGCCACACACCTGACCTCGGGTTGGTTTTCAACCCACCACCATCTGACCAAAATGATTGCTTCACCTGCCACGCTGATGACTATGAGGAAGAGCACGGCGGAACAGGTTTCCCAACCGACTGCCTGAGCTGCCATAATGTGAATAATTGGGATGATGCGGACGAGTTCGATCACGCATCATTATCAGGTGGATTTGAGCTGCTGGGTGCTCATTCGACAGAAGATTGCTCATCGTGCCACACCCCGGATTTTGAACTGGTTTTCTCCCCGTCGCCGGTCGATCAAAATGATTGTTACACCTGCCATACCGACGACTATGAAGAGGAGCATGCTGTGGCAGGTTTTCCGACTGACTGCCTGAGCTGCCACACCCTAGATAACTGGGAGAGAGGTCCGTTTGAAGAGCATGACGCTCTCTACTTCCCGATCTTTTCAGGGGCGCATAGCGGGGAATGGGAGAGTGACTGCCGGACGTGCCATATAACCCCCGTGGATTTTTCACTGTTTGAGTGCATCAACTGCCATGAACACGAAAGATCTCAAACGGATGATGACCATAGTGAGTTAAGCGGATATATCTACGAGAGTACGGCCTGCTATTCCTGCCACCCGAGTGGACGGAGTGATGATTAAAAAACCACGATACTATCAACGCGGTACGATTTATCTCTTTTTGATAGTTGGATTCCTTGTGCATGCATCCACACTTTGGGCACAGAACTCAAATAGCGTTGATTTCAGAGTGATTCAACTGGCTGCTCAGCAGGTCTATTTTGAAGCCGGTGGAACAATTAACGAGTCGGAGCTCCCTGCAGTTGGAGATACTCTCTATATCTTTAGGGAGAGCCTGTATCTTGGGGCAATGACCAGTTTAGCTGTGAGCCCGCCGCGGGTTGCGGCCACGTTTCAGGATGATCTGTTTTTGGTGACGAGAGGGGAGTACCTCACAATAAAATGGAATATAAAGCAGCTTGCCGTCGAAGTGGATAACCAACAGGATGAAGATGAACAAGAGGATACCAGCACCGCCTCGATTCTGAATCGGCCAACATCATCAGTCAGGTCAGGCACACCGAAGAAAAAGACTGAGATATCCGGACGACTTATGACCATAACCAACCTCACTGAAAGCAGTACCCGCTGGAGCCGGGTGCTTGATAAATCTGATATTCGCTGGAGCTCGGTGCCTTCGGCAAACATAACGCTCAGAGTTCAGCAGCTGCCCGGTGACTGGGACCTGAATCTGAACGGGCGCTACAGCTACCGCATGCAAACAGATTCCCGGATCAACAATACAAGTATCATGAATATTTATAACTTGAACGCCGTAAAGTCATGGGAAAAAATACCTTTGAAGGTTCAGTTAGGGAGATTCTATAACCGGTACGACACGAATTATTCATTTTGGGATGGCGCTTTGATTCATTTAAACACTGCAGATCTGGGCGGTGGCATATCCGCGGGATGGGAACCGAAAAGAAGCAATGAGGGCATTCAAACTGATTTTCCAAAACTTGGCGGATTTTTTAACTATCAAATCAGAAATGAAGAGCTCAGGTATAGAGGCAATATGAGCTTAACTTCCGTGTTTCCTTCTGGGTATAGCACGCAATTTAACGCAGGGCTTGAGCAACGGTTTGACTACAAATGGTTTTCACTGGATGGAATTTTTTCGGTTGACAGAGCCCCTTACAGCGGCACCTTTAAGCTGACGCGCCTGCGAATCCGAACGGGGGTTGAGATCACCCGCTGGCTTTCGATTAGAACGCACTTCAGAAGACGGAGGCCCTACAGCTACCAGTTTGGTGACGGAACATTCTTTAGCTCCCGGGAGCAGCTTGGGGTGAATACGACGCTTAAATTTGGCAACTGGTGGGTTAATAGCGGTGTCTCAATCAATTCACAAGTGAACCGTAACTCAACGTCTTATGATACCAGAATTCAATGGTACCGCTCACCGATATGGGCCCTCAGTTGGACCGTTCATGGATCCTATTGGAATTCAGACCGGGGCTCGAGCTGGTCCGGTGGTCTGTCAGCCGCAAAATCAATGAAGAGTGTGAGGGCGTCAGCAGGAGCTACACTCTACAACGTGAGTCTGTTGGGCAGCAATCAGCTCACAGTGGGATTCTTCTTTAATGGCACAAAAACGATTAACAGACGTCTGTCCGTCAGCTTGAGGCTACAAAATTCAATCAGTGAACTGATGCACCGAAATTCACTATCCCTGTCCCTATGGAAGACTTTTTAATTGCTCATGATACGCTCATCATCTGGATGGTTGCGGCCTTTCTTTTCTTGCTGTTCGGAATCCCCTACTGGGTGAAGAAGATCAGGCTTGAAAGGCATACTGATATCCAGGATAAACGAGCTGAACGGTACGGACTCAAAGAACCCGTGAGTCTTTACCCCCGGGTGGATCCTGATATCTGTATCGGGTCTGGCGGGTGTATTGCGGCCTGCCCGGAACTGGATGTCCTGGGGCTGAGAAACGGCCAGGGGGTGGCGATCAACAAAGCTCATTGTGTAGGCCACGGCCTATGCGAGCGGTCGTGTCCTGTAGATGCCATAACTCTTGTATTTGGCAGCGAGAGTCGTGGAGTGGATATCCCAAGGGTACAGGAGAATTTCGAAACCAATATCGACGGCATATATATCGTGGGCGAACTGGGAGGAATGGGCCTGATCCGCAACGCGTTCGAGCAAGGCCGCCAGTGTATTGACTACATCTCAAACGAACTGAAACAGAACGGCGCTGATGCAGAAAACGATATGCTGGATCTGGTAATCGTAGGATGCGGTCCGGCGGGTCTTTCGTCTACCATTCACGCCAAACGGAAGGGCATGAAGTTTGTTACTCTTGAGAGAGAGGATGTTGGAGGAACTGTTCGGTATTATCCCCGGAAGAAACTGGTTATGACCCAGCCATTGAAAATCCCGGGAATCGGAAAGATTCATAAGAATGAAATTCTGAAAGAGGAGCTCATTGAACTCTGGGTTGAGATTATACAGACCCATGAGCTGAACCGTTTCATAAAAACAGGTCAAAATGTAGAAGCTATCGACCCTTTTTACCATGGGTTTCGGGTAAGAACGACTGAGAAGAGCTATAAAACCCGAAAAGTGATACTCGCAATAGGACGACGGGGGACACCGCGTAAATTAAATATAGCGGGAGAAGAGCTGCAGAATGTAGCGTACAGCCTGGTAGAACCAGATCACTACAATCACGAAAAAATCACGGTGGTAGGTGGAGGGGATTCAGCCATTGAGGCCGCTATGTCACTGTCTGAACAGGAGGGAAACAGCGTAACGCTTTCGTATCGAAAAGCGCAGTTTACACGTATCAAACCGGCCAACTCCGACCGTCTGACCGCGGCAGTGGACGCCGGATCAATTGACCTGCTGCTTAATTCCAATGTGATTGAAAACTCACTCCACAACGTAGCGATTCAGTTGAATGACGGTAAGATCATTACCAAACCCAATGATTCCCTATTCATTTTTGCAGGCGGTGTGCTTCCCAACGCCTTTCTGAAAGAAACAGGCATCAAAGTGGATACTAAATTCGGTCAGTCCAAGTAGCGCCTTTCGTACGGTAGTCACATTAATCCAGATACTCTCTTTAGACCAGATGAGAAAGAAAAATAAACGGTTTACTCGTGATTACCTTTCTCTTTGCGTTTCTCATCTTTCGCCAATCGTTTTTCCTTTAACGTTTTGGCAGGTGCCTTTTTATCTGCTTTATCTTTAACATTTTTATCTTTAGACATAGTAGATCATTTAAGGTTTTGAACAGCAACTGATGATATGAAGTTGCAATATAATATCACTCTATTTCAAATAGAGTGCATTATACTAAAGTGGGATAATCTTACACATATCACATGTTGAATCATTTACGATATGATCAGCCGTTAAGAAGCGGCACCTGAACAGCCTGGTTTTTCAGAGATGAATAATAGAAGGCTTTTAACCTGAGTTCGATTAATAAATTAAGTTACTGAAAGTCCCCCCTCATAAAAGGGGGAATGGGGGATGTTCATCAGAATTTTGAATAAACCCGATGAACACCCCTCTCGCCGAAGGCATCCCCTGGGGAATATCTCTCCGTCAGCCGACGGAAGACTTCTGCATTCGTTTTTTTAATCGAACTCAGGCTTTTAGAATGAACGGAAAAATCGTAATTTAGTATCGTGATTCAATCAAAGACATATCAGGTTATTGCACTGCTGCTCAGTTTGAGTATCCTCGCAGGAATTGCTGTGCCGACCGGCCTGCATGCAATGTCCCACGAGATGTGCGATACAGATCACGAAATGCATCAGCCCGCAACCCAC
>Ga0307966_1004424_pt1 | contig 10460 bp, 12 predicted proteins | sample OrgLakmetagen646_FD_203141 | JGI IMG/M metagenome (GOLD analysis project Ga0307966, IMG submission 203141) | Saline water microbial communities from Organic Lake, Antarctica - #646 | ecosystem: Environmental > Aquatic > Non-marine Saline and Alkaline > Saline | place: Antarctica: Organic Lake... | reverse complement strand
ATGGTTTACACACTTCTTTGCACCCCAAACTGTTTCTGGGGTACAAAGAACGGCCATTCAGGAACAAGGCCTGTACAATGCATGCTTACAGCCATACCATGGTTTACACACTTCTTTGCATCCCAGACTGTTTCTGGGGTACAAAGAACGGCCATTCAGGAACAAGGCCTGTACAATGCATGCTTACAGCCATACCATGGTTTACACAATTCTTTGCATCCCAGACTGTTTCTGGGGTACAAAGAACGGCCATTCAGGAACAAGGCCTGTACAATGCATGCTTACAGCCATACCATGGTTTACACAATTCTTTGCATCCCAAACCGTTTCTGGGGTACAAAGAACGGCCATTCAGGAACAATGCATGCTTACAGCCATACCATGGTTTACACAATTCTTTGCAACCCAAGTTCACCTGGGGTACAAGCAATGGCCTATTCAGTCCCAAACGACTTTTCTACATCTGCGTATCTTTCTAGATGTGTGCATACACTGCGCAAGAGTACAGTGCATACACTGCAGTGCATACACTGCACACACAGTGCATACACTGCACACGCAGTGCATACACTGCGCAAGAGTAGGCGGGCATCGAAGGAGATATGCATGAGGCAAAAGGGGTGCAAGGAGCATGTATTACTGGCTTGTTGCATTTCCGGCATATATATACATACATATATACATATACATATCTGGCTTGTTGCATTTCCTGCATATATACATACATATATACATATACATATATAAACGACAAAGATAACTATGTGGGTAGTGAAAACAACTCCCTGCATAGTACAAGGTGCGCAAAGGGCACAGCATTGAGTGCTGGTGCTAAGAGCGTGTTGGGGAATTGGGCGTGCAAAAGGACGTGCCCTTATGATTAAAACGTGAAAAGGGACATGCAATGAGACGTGCCAGCCCCGATTCTTCCTTTTTTGCCCTTCATTGTCGTGTTTCCTTTTGCTGCGTTTGCAAGACGCAGTGTAAGGTCTACAACAACCTACGTGCGTTGAAGGAGTGCAACGCACACGCCATGCCTGCTTTTTAGGGCCTACCCGCACAAAACAATGCCAGACATATATGGAGTCAAATTAGAGAGCACTTCTCACCTTGGGTGCCACACCACACCAGTGCAGAGCTCTTCAATTGCGCCGGAATGTCTATGTTGTGGCCTTTTACATACACACAGGCACACCTAGAAAGGCCCACATCACTACATTTCCATTGTTCACGCACGCCAACACACACCTGGGGTGCCACACCACATCAGTGCAGCGCTCTTCATTTGCTCGAGACACCCAGCAGCGGTTTTGACGGTTTTCTTTCACGTCCCACACCGATAGTGCACCTCCCCAGCCTGCGTGTGTGTGTGTGCGTGTTGTGTGCATGTGTGCGTGTCAATCGTGGATGTACATGTATGTATCTGTACCTTCACGTGTGCGTTATATAGAAGCAATCGGTGGGTTGATCCAACAGATATAATCAACTGCACAGGATCAAATACAAAGTGCATGGGCGTAGACCAACACGTTCAAAAAAAGAAGAGACTTGTAAATAAAGTACAGGGCATGGCTACGATGCATTGCCTTTCACTTTCAGGTTGATCATAAGATAAAGACAATGTGTATTCGTAGACCAGTCAGCAGCCGATCAGCAAAACAGCCTGGCTGAAGGTCACCCCCCATTGTAACCATTGTAACCATTGTATTCGTCGTCGCCGTAGCTGACATGGAATCATTGACAGGAGACCCACGAACATTAACAGACTCAGGAGGCAAATATATCTTGACCAAGGTGCCACGTTCGCACGAAATGCAAGTGCGTTCTCACTGGATGCAGCAACCCAGGCAGCAAGCCTAGAGACGCTATGAGAGAACGCATAGCCTGAGATGGGCTTGAGAGGGGCTTTTCAACATGTCGATTTATTATACACACTGATTGCAGGTAGCAAGCATAGATTTGTGTCAGGGCAAAATGCGCAGTCTGTGATGGGCGAGACAGCAGGCAGCTAGATTTTGACATGTAGGTCCCACATCCACTTTTACCATGGGTGGCAAGTTACCATGAAATTTACCATGGGTGACAAGTTACCATGAAATTACCATGGGTGATAAGTTGCCATGAAATTACCATGGGTGACAATTTACCATGAAAGTACCATGAGTGGCAAGTTACCATGAAATTACCATGGGTGACAAGTTGCCATGAAATTACCATGAGCATGAGTGACAAGTTACCATGAAAGTACCATGGGTGACAAGATACCATGACATTACCATGGGTCACAATTTACCATGAAATTTACCATGGGTGGAAATTACCATGAAATTACCATGGGTGACAAGGTACCATAAAATTACCATGAGTGGCAATGTACCATGAAATTACCATGAGTGACAAGTTACCATGGGTGGAAATTACCGTGAAAGTACCATGGGTGACAAGCATAAACTTAACGGGGGGAATATGCATGGCCTTGGTTTGGCCAACAAATTGTAGGAAGGTAACTTGAAACACAGTTATCCACAAGTAGCAAGCATGGAATTGTAAGGGGGAGGCTGCATGGCCCTGATTGGGAGGAGGTTTGCAAGCGGTGGAATCCAGTAGCTCTCACCGCAGGTGGCGAGCATGGCGCCGTTGGGGGAGAATGCACAGCCTGAGATGGGCCTCTCGTCCCCAATCTCACTGCTTTGCTGCGTCAGGTGCTTTGCATGCGCGTGGGCGGAGAGGCGTGTGGAGCGAGCGGACTGCATGTGAGATTGTGAGGAATCGATCAGAGGAAAGAGGAGGCAGTGCTGCGTCAGGAAATTTGACGCGTGGGCATGGGCGGAGAGGCATACAGGTTGGAAGGAGTAAGGCAGAGTTTTACGCAAACGTTAAGGCGTACAGATTTAATATTATATAAACAATCGAACGAAGAGGAAGTAAGAGTCCTTATGTAGGTCCAAGTCCTTTAAAAATTATGTGGTGCTTTGTAATTAAGAGACGTGCAAAACTAAGTGGCTGAAAGTAAGCAGAGGGGGAAAATGAGAGTGGCTTCATGAGTCCATTGCCTAGGAATGTCAGGTGCGCTGTGTGAATGGAGTAACGTGAATGAGGAAACTGCAAACTTGTGGTTTTTATCATGTTCATTCTCAAGCTTTGCATGTATAATAAGCTTTGCATGTATTAAAGTGCAAAGCCAAGCTGGTCTGTCCTTGCGCTATTCAGTCTTGCACATTCGCAACACATACACACGTCGTAACCACACGTGCAAACAGGAACAACCACACAACGTTTGTCTCCCCTTATCCGCTGCTCATGCAACTGCTTTACAGGTTGCAGAGGTCTGCATGCTACCACTTGCTTGAACACTCTTCAACCACATGCGTACCAAGCAAAGAAAGGCTAAAGCTCAAATTTTTGCATGCTGCCCCTTACGCGTACAACCGCTCTTCACACACACACACACACACATACACACACACACACACATACACACGTGTACCTGCATTAGGTACGTCACAGAGTAGGTAGACAGATACACACGCAGATATAACCAAACACTTACCACACGAAGAGTGGGGTCGTCTCTTCTTCGTTTGCTACCACCAATGCGTGCTGCTGCTCTTTGCAAGGACCACTGCGCGATGTTGGCTCGCGCCACCTTAAGCTCCATGGGGCCCTCTGTCCAGAACTTTTCTTTCTGCGTGGGTTAAAGGGTTGTTGGGGAAAATGTACTGCATAGAAGCTCTCATATAATTCAGACTATGTGTGATGCAACGTCGGGACGTGGGGCCCTCTGTCAAAACTCCCCCCCTTGGGAGTCTGTGACGCATACACACTGTGAAGCATACACACTGCAATCAACATGGAGTACATGCAGTACACTTCCAACACAAGGTGCGCGCATACAAACGTGCACACAGGTTACAGCCCCCCCCCACCTGCGCGGGCGCCATTTCTTGGACCATGATTTGCCCGATAGCTGGAAGGTCCGCGGTGATGGCTTCCTGCTGTGCCAACGTACGCCTGAGGCGCTCTCGTCGCTCCATCTGCATGTATATTCATGCACACACATTGATGCCATGCATGTGCACAAAAATGCTGTCATTTCTGATTTCTAAAATCGACTGGCAATGCTTGAGCCAATTTAAAAGGTCTGTAGTGATAGCTTCCATTTGCACCTGCACACACACCTTGTGCGCTCTTCCATGCACGTATGCGCGCTCATATGTAAACCAAAGCACATTTTTAGACGAGTATGGAATGCAGTGATCCTTGCCAACGTGAAGCTCTGGTTGTTGGTGCAAACTTCAGTGTATTCGGGACATGTTTGCACTGCTGCATGTATAAAGTTGGCCAGAACTGTATATACACACCTTCCATGACCGAATGGTAATCTCCCTGCTAAAAATAACGTATGTACACCACACATTAATACACGGATGTTTTTAGCCAACCCCGTGCATGCAAGATAGCTTTGGCATTCTGCTCTAAAAGCGAACTCGTGCCAAATCACTTTCTGATGTCAACTCTCCTGTGCACAAGCGTTGACAGAACGCAAATTGCAAAGCCCCGGTAATCAAACTTTTCTGTTCGTTCACGCCCGCATACACAAAAATAAACACACACACGCACACGCACACGCACACGCACACGCACACGCACACACACACACACACACATGCATGGAAATACTTTACACCCATGTGTGTGAGTTAGATTACACCTTATCTCAATCCGGATCCAGAGTTCCCTGGCTGCGGCATCTGCCTGACCATCATCTACTGCAATAGGCAGTTAAAGTGGAAATGCCTACGCACGTACGCACCTCCTTCTCCCCAAACAGCGTGATGGGGTCCCCCAGCTGCCGCAGCATTTGCTTAACCCGCCCATCATCTGTAGGCACCACCACGCTTTTGATTTTCTGGCGCAGCTCATACTCCTTGATCAGCTGCTCCTGCTCCTGCTGCTGCCGCCGGCTTGCCTGTGTTGATGAGTGGATGAGCGCAAGTAGAAACGAATGGGCCCCTCTTGTGTGTGTACTTGTATGTACACCTGTTTGCTTGTGGGCAATGTTGTGCATACTGCTGATGTCTAAACCTGCCATGTAAGAGTTTGTCATAATAAAGCCTTATCATGGCCAAGAGGAAATGTACGTATTGACAAATGCGGGAGGAGGGTGAGGAGTCCTGCTCGCTTAATAGGGACAGAGGACAGAGAGTGTTCCATGCGCAAAGCACAGGATTATGACCAATACCCCTCTCAGCTCCACAGCAAAATGCCTCTAGGCAATTTGCACACCCTTGTGCATGAATCACAAGGCATGCCTGATTAATGCGGGCAGATTGGTTAGTGGCTGGCTAGCTGAAATGGACGTGGCTCATGCACCTACCTCTGGCAGCTCATACGTAGCACGCTCAGCCATGGTTTGGGCCAGCTGCAATCCCACTCCCCCTCAATACCTCCTCAATGGCTAAAATGAAATCAGCTCAGTAAATATAGTCAATGGCTGAAATGAAATCAGCTCAGTAAATTGAGACTGTTAAAGGGGATGCATTTTTATGCAATGCATTTTTGCAATGCCGTAATGCTTTCAAAATAAATTAGATAACAACGTAAAGAAACAAAGAACATAGAATGACGGGTGGGGGCAGTTTTTCGGACCTAGTCGAAATCATGTGCGCGCAGCTGAGGCGGAGACAGATCCAGGGTAGTTTGCCGTGTGCTAAGCGCACCGCAGAGATCATGCGCTCCCTCCTGACAATGCAGCGCCACCCAGATGCTACAGCCCTGATAGATGATGTGAGGTCTGTGGGCTACAAGCTGCAGGCTGCCAAGCCTGTTGGTGAGTGCGTAAGGCTGATAGATGATGTGAGGTCTGTGGGCTACAAGCTGCAGGCTGCCAAGCCTGTTGGTGAGTGCGTAAGGCTCGCATGCGTCCTCTACATCCCATTCTGAAGCGCAAATGGACATGCGTTAAACCTACAGCGGGCATGCACCCACCCACGCACGCGCATACGCACACGCTCATTCGCACTCGCATTCACACACGCACACACGCTCGCGCATATGCACACACTCACACACGCTCGTGCATGCATGCAGGCATGCACCCGCGCAAGCGCATACATTAGCATGCACGCACAAATGCACTCTCCAACCATTATTGTTCTATCTATTTTATGTCCGTACAGAGCTTGCTATTGGCAACATTGTGCGCCGTGTGTTGCATCTCATTCGGGAGGAAGCCCAGGCAGACAAGAGTGAGGACGAGGTGTGCTTCCCTTTTGGCTTGTTTGTGTGTCTGTAACCAGGAATTGATGTAAGATATGGGCAGGCAGACAAAAGCGAGGACAAGGTGCTCTGCAAGGGATCTCTTTTTCTATGCAGGTTTGCGTGAGATGTGGGGGACTCATTGCGTCTTTTATGTGCATGCTAAATGTGGACAAAAATGGGAAAAGGGATCGTCTTGGCAGAGGTTTGAGTGAACAAGGTAGGGCGCACCAACCGTAAGACCGCCTTTCAGAAGAGCTCCTTGGTTTAACCCTACACAGTGCCCAAACCATACGTTCTCCACACCGTATTTATTATGGTTAGAGCCACAGATGCAAGAGGCGACACGCCTAAACCAATTAATTAGGGATGAAGTTTTGAAGGATGTGGCACAGAGTGATATCCTCCAGAGTGATGTGCGGGACTACCGCTACCGGCTTAAATTCCAGCGTCCCTTTATTCATGGCAGCAGCAAGGGAGGTGGTTAATGCACATGCAAGGACTCACGCGTATCAACAAGAAGCGGTCCTGTTTGATAAGGAAATTTAACCTTAGACTGTCTCAAAGAATGTTGATAACAAAAAAATCCATGAGGACGACCCCTCATCTTTCAGGGTCATGACTGATTCCCCACAGCTCAGTTGTAACTAGGTACTTCATACGCATTGTTCCAGGCTGAAGCAGGACAGTGAACACAGCTCCTTTTCCTCATGCCTTTGCTTATTATCTACATTGTAGTTTGTAGGCCGCTGTCTTTACGGTTCGCAGGGTGATGCTGAGCGCGCATACGTTGGCACACACACACACACACACACACACACACACACAATCACGCACAGACGCACATACTGCACTTGTAAGCCTGCTATGCGTCTTTGTCCGCGCTTCCTCTGCGCCCATCATGTATGCTCAATATGAACGCACATGTGCGGTCTGTGAATGCGCATGTGAAATTCGTGCTCGTGCTGTTCCTGAATGTGTGTACGTGGTTGCAGGGTGATGCTGATTCTTGTTCCTACCATGCTCCTTCATTCGCGTTGTATACGCATCCCGGTAGCTCTCGGTGAATGAATGCTCACGCTCATATTTGCAGGAGGACGCTGAAGATGCTGGCACCTCAGGGAAGTTGGACACCTCAAAATCTCAAGTGAGTAATCAGGTTATTTGTTATTTGTTTGCTCTTTTGTTCGAGGTTTAGGATGTAATTCTTGCAGCCTTCTCATTGCCCTTTCTGGTACACTCAAGACGCTTGAGAACTCCGGGCGAGTATAAGGTTTGTATTAAGTCTGTTTCAAAGGAAGAGGTAAAGCCCCGTGTCATCTCGACCTCCAATCGACAATCCTTGTACCAGCGTAACATCCAAGTTATTAACGCACTGTGAGGAGGGGAAGGGTGCGGGGAGTCACCCAACATTCATTCTGCACGGAATCATTCTGCATGGAGTCATTCTGCACGGAGTCATTCTGCACGGAGTCATTCTGCACGGAGTCATTCTATATTCTCACTTTCCAGCATTTACATCATCACATCCCATCGAGTCTAGCCACCAGCTGTTCTACGCTAGCTCTTGTAATTCCGGAGCCAACTCATTGCCTCACATATCAGAGGCTCCTATGTTGCAGAATCATTGCAACGTGCGTGCCTCTCACTCAACGTCCCTCTTCCCTCTATCCCCTCCCATCCGCCAATCTCGATGTTTCATTCACTCACCTCTGAGTATTCTTTATATTTAGGGTGGGCCAAAACCAAATATTTATACGTATATACGGTGTACATACGGTATTTTTAGCAGGGAAACATATGGTCATATGGTCATATACGGTGTGTATATACGGTTCTGGCCAACCCTGTTTATATGTTTATCGTGTGCTTGCTTCCCTCTGTCCCCTCCCGTAAGAAATTCTGCAACCTCTTGCATTTACATCCAGCTTTCATCGCCATACATTTCCCTTTTCCCCCTTTATTTTCTCGCAATACCTCATTTCACAGTTGCAAGCATCCACTAGCAGTAGAATGAACTCACTACACAAATGCCATCACACTTTCAAACACGTGCTCGTTTTTCCCCTGTTTCTCATCAGGAGCCAGGCCTGTTGTCGCGCGCGTTCAAATCGACACGCACGCTGTCGCTCTCAAACCTGCTGGACCTAGGCATTGAGGACATTGACAAGCTGGTGCTCAAGGTGCGTGTGTGTGTGTGTCACGGGGTGGAAAATATTTAAGAAAGTGCGCTCAAGCGGGTATTTATTTGAATGATACAACGTACACACGTGTCAAATGGCTGTGTGGCCTATATCCATGTTAGCAGCCTACACGTCGTTTCCTCACAATTCCATGCATTTGCAAGCAGGAGCAAGAGCAATTTCAATTATTGCTTGCAATTGATAACTCAATATAAGCATGCCATGATCTACACATACGCAAATATATAGATTCGCATGCCCCAACAGATGCCCCTCTCTCGCACGCACTAACATGACATTGTCGTACACATACATAACATTTACACACACATACACACACACGCACACACACGCACACACACACACATTTACATACACACACAAAACACACACACACACAAAACACACACACAAATATACAGGAGGATGGGGCCGCAGCCGCTGCCCTCGCAGACGCTCCTGGAGGCGTGAGAGTCAGCAACAGTGGAGCTGCCAGCCAGCCTTCCCCCTCCAACCCTTCTTCACGTGGCGGCGTTGCGTGTGGGGCTGCGCACGCTGAAGGTGGGGCTGGGGGGGATAAAGGGCAGCAGAAGAAGAGCTCCGTGGACATGGGTTCTGATGGATCGCAAACGCGCAAGACGGGTGAGGGTGGGGGCGAGTGCCGTGCATGGTTGCTGCAATGCATGCGACGCGTGACGATGCACATGCAGGAAACGGGGCTGGGGGAAAAGGGGGTCGCGTTGTTTCAGGTTGTTTCAGGGATGTGCGTATGCCCTAGCGTGGGCAAGTGTCTCCGTGTGGTTGTTACCAAAGGAGTCACACATCTCCGTGTGGTTGTGATCAAAGTAGTCATACATCTCCGTGTGGTTGTGACCAAAGTAGTCATACATCTCCGTGTGGTTGTGACCAAAGGAGTCACACATCTCCGTGTGGTTGTGATCAAAGTAGTCACACATCTCCGTGTCGTGGCATGCTAAATCTCGTTTGACAGCATGCTGATCGTGCTGATCATGCACGCGGTGTGTGTAGCTACAAGACCTTGGCACATGCAATCTCTCCGCGCATGATGTACAACACACAGCGTTGCATACACCCTTGATGTATGCACACATATGTACACACACACACATTCGCATGTGTACACACACGCACGCTTGCACACACATACACACACACACACACAATTTCGCACAGATACGTACGCTTTTGATGCATGCACACATGTACACTAACGCATGCACGCACGCACACACAGATACACACACAAACACACACAAACACACACACAAACACACACAAACACACACAAACACACACAAACACACACAACACACACACCAGGGGGGGCCCGTCACCACCATAAAAAAGGCAACGCCAACTGGAGGGCCAAGCACAAAATCATAGAGGACGTGAATGAGCTTATAGAGGAGCTTGACAACATCACATCGTCCATCACTTCACAAGTAAGTATGGCTGGACATAACCCTGTCGCATGGTGTTCAAGATGTGTGTATGCTCGCTTGTGTGTGTGTCTGTCTGTGTGTGTGCGTGTGTTTGTGTGTTTGTGTATGTGTGTGTGTGTGTGAGTGCGCGTGCGTGCGAGTGCATGCCTGTGTGTTTGTGTTTGCTAGTGTATATGTGTGTACGTTGTACGTGTGTGTATCTGTGTGTGAACGTGTTTGTATCTGTGTGTGTGCGTATGTGTTTGCTTGCCCGTGCCTGTTTGTGTATGTGTATGTGTGTGCGTGCCAGTATGTGTGTGCCAGTGCGTATGTGTGCGTGTGTGTGCCAGTATGTGTGTGACGCAAAATCACGCAACAGTCAAAGAGGTATGAAGTTAGGGTGTGCCGTCCCTGCCAACTTTGTACCAATGTAACAATATTATAGCGCACTTCCTAGCTCCCTTCATGCAACGCATCGTTTTACAATGCAATGCACATCCTGCATGCCAGGGGCTGTTTGCTGCTAGTTTTCTGCGGCCGCCTCCCTTTTTATGCAAATCCTAGGCGGTCCAAGTTG
>Ga0307966_1004408_pt1 | contig 10479 bp, 12 predicted proteins | sample OrgLakmetagen646_FD_203141 | JGI IMG/M metagenome (GOLD analysis project Ga0307966, IMG submission 203141) | Saline water microbial communities from Organic Lake, Antarctica - #646 | ecosystem: Environmental > Aquatic > Non-marine Saline and Alkaline > Saline | place: Antarctica: Organic Lake... | reverse complement strand
TGGTCGGGGGTGAGTCAGAAAGACTTGCAGTGCTGAATTTAACAGAAACCTTAATTTACTTAGGTGCCATTTCTTTGGAAATCAATTTTCTCACAGCCTCTAATAAGGGGCTCCGAGCGTAAGCGATTCCCTCCGTCGGCTGACGGAGAGATATAGAGGGGTGTTCATCAGGTTTCCCAAAATTCTGATGAACATCCCCTTTTTTCGCCACTGGCATTCCTTCGGGTAATAAAAAATATCAAAATCAGACCAACTTGGATCAATAAATGCTCATAAGTCTCTTGTAAGGCATTGAGTCATTACAATTTACGGTAAATCAGTGCCGATTATTTTCCCGTCTTCCATGGTGATAGTTCTTTGCGTATTCGCTGCAAAATCCAGATCATGGGTGACTATCAATAAGGACTGATGGTATTCTTCTGCCAGCTCTTTGAAAATATTGAACACTACATCGCTGTTCTTCTTGTCCAGGTTACCGGTAGGTTCATCTCCCATGATAATGAGTGGTTCATTAATCAATGCTCTGGCAATAGCAACCCGCTGTTTTTGACCACCACTCAACTGGTTGGGGTACTTCATTGCCTCCTTTTCGATCCCCAGTACTTTTAGTTTTTCATAGGCATTGTGTTCTATTTCGTTGGCCGTGAATTTTCCGAATTTAAGTCCGGGCAGCATGACGTTTTGGAGGTTGTTGAATTCATTGAGCAGGTAGTGGAATTGAAATACGAAACCGATTTTTTCGTTTCGCACCCTGGCCAATTCTCCATCTTTTTTGTCTTTCATAGTGATGCCATCCAGAAACAGCTCTCCTTCATAGCTCGTATCCATGGTAGATAAAATGTAGAGCAATGTGGATTTACCACAACCCGACTTCCCCACTATAGAAACAAACTCGCCCGCGTTGATAGAAAAACTCACATCGGTGAGCACTTTTACGGTGATGGGATCATGAAATGATTTGCCAATACCCAGGGCCTCTATGACCTTCTTTGCCATGATTACTTACCCCTGATGATATCTACCGGGTCTATTCTGCTTGCCTTTTTGGAAGGAAAGTACCCCGCCAAATAGGTGGTGATGATCGAAAAAGCAGCCCCAATCAAATAGAATTTTAGGTCATAATTGATAGGGTACGTTTCCACGGTTGGCAAGGAAGCAGTATTGAAGGGGATTTCACCAATCACTGCTGAGAGTCCTAATCCAAAGATCAGTCCAAGGGCTCCACCAACCAGACCAATGGTCAAGGCAATGGTGATGAATATGGCATTAAGATCCCTGCCGGAAAAACCTGTCGCTTTCAGAATGGCAATTGAATCCATTTTTTCATAGATCATCATGTTCAGGATATTATAAATCCCAAATCCGGCAACAATAAGCAAGGTAATTCCTACCGCATAAGAAATCAGTGTCCTTATTGAGCTTCCGGTTTCAAATTGAGCATTGGCCGTTTGAATATCAATGGCCTCTGTTTCGAATAGCATGCTGTACCTTTTGGCCAGGATAGGTGCCAGGGTCATGTCATACAATTTAATCTGAATATCGGTTATATAGCTTGCTGGTTTTACGAGTATTTTTTGAGTAGTAGTGAGTGCAGCATAGCTTTGGACTTTATCTATCTCCTCTATCCCGGATTGGAAAAAACCAACTACTTTCAAAGGGAATCGGGTGCCATCGCTGGTCGTTATTTGAATGTTGTCGCCAATCTGAGCGAGCATCTTACGTGCGGCTCCAATTCCCAAAATGATACTGTTTGGAGTGTTTTTTAAATCTATGGTTTCGCCTTGCACTACATAATTCTGAAACGTGAAGAGCCTGTTTTCTGCATCTACATCAATGCCGTTAATGACACCTGTTAAATTAATTGCGCCCACATTGTAAAAAATCGAAACTGTGTTTTTTGGCGCAATACCCCGAACATTCGGATCATTTTTCAGGGCTTTGATGATGGCTTCACTGTTCCGAATCTCCAGCAGCTCATTTTTGGGTTTAACATGCCTCACAAAATGGTAAGCATCCAAATAGGTAGTCGATCTGGCAATGGGTTGAATACTGCTAGGTAAGATTTCGTTATAGAGTCTTACATGAGGGGTGCGGTTCAGGATCAAATTGTCAAGTAGATCGTTTAACCCCGCCATAAAGCTGAGTAAAGTGATGAACATGGTAATACTGAACGTGACTCCAAAGGCAGCAACCATCGTTTGCCTTCGTCTTGCTATAAGCAAAGCCAGTGAAATCTGTGTAGTGAGTTTTATTTTCATTGATCAGGAGGGATGAGTTCTTCATTCTCATCTATTCCTGAGATAATTTCCACCATTTGGTAATCCCTCAAACCAGTTTTTACATTAAGTAGCTTCCCGGATTTGTTCACTACGGTGGAATCATTCAGCAGATAATTTCTTGGTATAAGCAGCGCGTCTTTTTTTGTACTAATCACCACATTGGCTTCAAAGGAAATATTTGGATACAGTACGCTCGGTGGCTGCACAAATACCGCTTCAATAGTGAAGGTTTTACTTTGCACATTCATAATAGGATTGATCTTAGATACCTCAGCATTAAACACGGAATCCCGATAGCTATTCAGAACCACCAATACCGGCATATCCAATTGGATAGCCACAATATCATATTCATCGATCTGCATTTCCAGAAGATATTTTTCATCATCCCCTATGATAGCAATCGGAATTTGAGGAGTGACAATTTCACCCCTGGTGAGGTTCATCTGATAAATCTTGCCTTTAATTTTACTCTTCACCAGGTAATCGCCAATATTTTTATTGCTGATTAACAAGTTATTTTGAGCTTGTCTTGAGAGAAAATCCAATTGCTTTTCCAGTTCTTCCAGCTTTTCCTTCGCAGACTCATAGTTATTTTTTGAGTGTTCTAAGGCTAGTTCTCTTTGCTCCAATTCTACTTTGGATCCAATGTTTTGTATCCAAAGATTCTTTTGTCTTTCAAGCATAGTTGCATCATTGTCCATTTGACTTTTCATCAAATCGGCAAATAACCCGGCTTCATCTACTTTCCCGCGATTGAAGTTCAAGGAATTGTATTCAGCTGATAATTTGGCATTGTCGGCCATCAGTTCCTGAGCATCGTTAACAATGGAGAGTATCGGAGACCCAATTTCCACTGCTTCTCCTTCTTCTACGAAAACTTCATCGACGATACCGCTTACTGTTGCAAAAACCTGATATTGATTTTCACTCACCATAACCCCTGAAGCATAGACAGATTCTGTGATGGATTGCATCACAGGGCTGATGGTGTCCTGCTTAGATTGACAGGCGCTTAATATAATCAATGAAAGCAGTAAAGTATCTCTCAGATGATTTTGTTGCGACCAAACATGTTTCATAATAATCGTGATTTGTATATCAAAGTCATATGGTATAGACTTGGCGGGTTGATCAAAACCTGCCAGGTTTATACGGAAGTTGACGATTTTCAGAAACCACCAGAATTTCTATAAACTCGTCACTTCAATAAACAGTTTTGAATTTGTTATAGAAATTCCACGACGGCTGGGTGCTGTAATCAAAAGTAAATGGGTTAACGTGTTTTTAAGAATTAGATGAACGTATGATCCGCTACCACTTCACTCATTGCTAAACCCCAATGCGGAATTTTGCCCCCGAGGGTATAGTACATTTGCTTGAAGCCCATTTTCAGCGCATATGGAGTAACACCCATTTCTAAGTGACTTTCCTGGCCACCCCACCACTCATCCGTGCGCATATAGAACCCTTTGATGCCACCCATATCGCCCATGCACAAAAGCTCGAACTCCATTGGTTTTATATCACCTTTAATGATGCCCAATTCCTTTCCTAAAGTATTGGCTAACACTTCGGCTTCCATGTGGCCTAATGAGCCTATTTTAGGGACTGTAATGGATGCAGCATCACCTACAGCAAAAATGTTTTGATAGTCAGGATTTCTCATGTACAAATCGGTTATCACAAATCCCATATCATCTGTAAATGATAACTCCTTCAAAAAACCGTGAGCTTCCCAGTCGGGAAAAAGAATAGCAACTTCAGCCTCTTGCGTAGAGCCATCATTAAATTCAATTCCGCCTTTATGCACCTTTTTAATGCCGTTGGTATTAGCCTGATAATTGTAGCCCATTTTATCCATCATGGGCACCAACTGGTTTAAAATGGTCTCCCCGGCATCTTCGGCTATCACTTTAGCCGGTGTGGAAAGAAAAATAGTGGAGGTGTCTCCTTTTTGATTTTTTTCTAGCCAATGGGCCAATGAAAAAGCCATTTCTACCGGTGGGCCTTCGCAGGCTGTTAAGGCAACAGGCATGTCTTCAGGTAATTTATCGCTCTTGCCCTGATGAAAAATATCAGAGGTTATAGCAATAGGGCCACCTTTGTATTCTTGGTGCAAATAATTCCGTAACCGATTTCCAAGAAAGATGTCGGTTACACTATGACCATTCTCGTTAAATCCATCTATTTTATCAAACGCCAAACGATTTCCAAGTGCAACAACCAGATAGTCATAGTTGATTTTGCGCACAGGATGTCCAACACGTTCGTTTGGTTGATAAACGACGGTATCAGTCTCCGGGTCAATAGTGGTGACTTCGGCCTGAATAAATTCACTGCCGTCGCGCTCCAAAAACGACATGAAATTATATTGCAGGTCTATCGCGGGATTGATATTTGCCAAAACCTGCATGGGAATATTTGGCACAAAGGTGAGCAGGGATTTGCGGTCGATGATGGTAATATCGGCTTTGTCTTTAACTACAGCATGAATATATCTGGCCGTGGTTAGTCCGGCAAAATTGCAACCGAGAATAATAATATGTGGCTTTTTCATTTGCTTTCGATTATAAAGGTTTCAATTGAACAGTTATTACCATGGTCTTTTTGACTTGATGGAACATGCTATTAAACAAGCATCTTCAGTTTTTTGAAATTTCTGGTCCCACTAGCTTCCTATTCTCCACTTTGCTTTTGAATACCTACCAGACCAGACAGGTTTCAGGGTGTCATCTCTCAAGACAATACCTTCTCCATTTATAGTCACTTCTTTGGCTATGTATTGGTCTTCGGGTAGCCTGTCGGTTCTAAAAACGATCATGGCTAACAGGTCACCTTCTTTAGCCGACAATAATTTTGATATTTCCGAGGTTGGGCCTAAGTGTACGTTGATCAACTTATCCTGAGTCCTGACAAATAAGTGTGTTCCAGAGACGGATTTTCCTGTGGTATACTTACATGGACCAGATTCAACTTTCTCTACGGTGCCCTCTATGTTTACCAGTTCCGGGTTCAGTTGCTGTTGGCTAACACCTTTGGTTTCACCGGTACCCGTTTGGGCATAACCTGCTGTTGCAACAAAACATAAAGCAGCGGTAGTGAATAAGACTGATTTAATGGTTCGGTATATTGAGCGATTTCTATTCATGATTGTATTATTTAGATTTTGATAAATTATTTACTTGCTCCAGAGAGAGTTCTTTGGTGCAGAAAAACTAATCATAACAAGTAACTCCTTCTTCTTTAGTTTCCATTCTGTCTTTGGCCACTCCACAGGATCCGGCTGGTGGCACAATCACATCGTCACCGGGCTGCCAATCTACGGGAGTAGCAACAGCATAGGCATCAGCGGTTTGCATGGCGATGAGTGCTCTTTTTAATTCATCGAAATTCCTGCCCGATGAAAGCGGATAATAAATGATGGCACGAACTATTCCTTTGGGGCCGATAAAAAAGACCGCCCTCACTGCTTGGGTAGAACTTTCACCGGGCTGGATCATGCCGTATTTTTTGGCAACTTCCATGGCGATGTCCTCAATCAGTGGAAAGGTTACTTCCATATTTTTCATGCCCTTATATTCAATCTTGTCTTTTATGGTTCTCAGCCATGCGATATGGCTGTACAAGCCATCAATAGACAGACCAGCCAATTGACAGTTTAAGGCCGAAAATTCAGACTCTCGTTTGGCAAACGTCATAAACTCTGAAGTACAAACAGGCGTAAAATCTGCCGGATGACTGAAAAGAATAATCCATTTCCCTTTATAGTCGGCGGGGAAATTTATCTTACCCTGTGTTGTTACTGCTTTAAATACCGGTGCAGCATCACCAATTCTGGGCAGGCTGATTATTTGGGGTTCTTGATTTTGTTCCATCATTTCATCCTTGATTTATTTAAATAATCAGTAGATCCAATGTTGTCAATCCCGGTCTAAATTGCTCTAAAATGGTTGTTAGCATTTTAGGTCGTACGAATGATTTTAAAGCATTAACTTTGTATTCATTGCCAATCACTTCGTAATCATTTAAATCTCTCGTCTCACTGAGATTAAAGCTTTTAATGCCTAAAAGCACTACATATTAACGACTAAGGTTTGCATATATCATACCTTTTGAATATGTGCGGGTATTGGAACTCCGGGCCCTAATTATGGGAGCCGGGAAAAGGGGAAGTGATATTAAAGGACTATAAATCAGATATAATCAAAAATATAATCCTCTTGACTGTACATTTACGAATAATGTGGCAGATACAAGGGCAAGTCTACTTGAAATACATTAGCCAAACACCAGAGATGGTTTGAGTGTAAAATGAAAATGTAGAGTTTGAGATCCTCCCCACATTTCTTAGCCGGGCAGTTAAAGATGCTATCCGGGAAATGCATGGTGGTGGGCTAGTACCGTTACCAGTAAATTAGTAACGTTAGATTTGCAAAGAATTCCAATACAATAGCTGATAATGATCACTATGTATACTTGCTGTATTTAATAGTAACGGCACTAGCCGGAATATATTAAACTCTAAAAATTACCGGGTGTAATGGATTTATTTGGCCTTGATACTTATTGATTATATCAAAGCAGACATTAATGATTGAAGTGGAGAGAAGTTAGTCGTCACTTCATTATTTTTAAACTATGACAATAATTATTGGAGCAGGTTTATCGGGCCTTTTGACGGCATACCGTCTAAAAAATGAAGGAATTAAATTTAAAGTTCTGGAAGCGAGAACCCGAGTTGGCGGAAGAATCAATACTGTCTTTGGAACAGGTAATACACCCATTGAAATGGGCGCAACCTGGTTTGGCAGTGAACACGAGAACCTAATAGCACTCCTGGAAGAGTTAGGAATTGAATACTTTGAACAATACATGGATGGCAAAGTGTTCTTTCAGCCCTTCTCTACGTCACCGGCAGAGTCGATACAAATTCCCAGTCAGCCACCCAGTTACAGAATCTCTGGCGGATCATCCCGTCTTATCAACACCCTGCACCAGAAACTGGATGAAAACGATGTCTTGCTAAATCAGTCTGTGCAGGAAATTAAATTCCACAAAAATTCTGTACATATAGTTGCCAGCGAGGTCTTTGAGTGCGAGACGGTTGTTATGTCTATTCCTCCTAAATTATGGGCGGGAAAAATCATGTTTGAGCCTCGGTTACCAAATGAGCTGATGGAGACAGCTAAACAAACGCAGACCTGGATGGAAGACTCCATTAAGATTGCTTTGACCTATGCCCAACCCTTCTGGCAACAAGAAAACCTGTCGGGCACGTTATTCAGCAATACAGGACCTATTACCGAATTGTACGATCACTGCAATCACCAACGATCAAAATACGCTCTTTGTGGATTCATGAACCCATCCTTTAAGCATCTTGCTTATGCAGAAAGGAGAGCCGTTGTTCTTAAACAGCTAACGAGTGTGTTTGGGGTGAAAGCCGAAGAGTTTGTTGACTATGAAGAGTGCATCTGGAGCAAGGAAGAACATACGTTTGAAGAATCTGAACCATCCCTTTATCCTCATCAGAATAATGGAAATCCGATTTTCAGCAGATCCTTTTTTGATGATAGATTGATAATTTCCAGCTCTGAAACAGCTCAAGGTTTTCCCGGCTATATGGATGGCGCCGTTTATTCAGGGGATATAGCTGCTAAAAAAATAACTGCCGCCAACAATGGCTAAAGATAACGCGGACGAACGCACTAAAATGAATGTAAGAGGGGCGCATACTCAAATCGGCAGTCGGCAAAGTAAGTAACCTGAAGTCCCGCACTACTCATAGCCAAGACCGTTGAAATAATGTCTAATCCTATCACAAATTGTTCTATACTAACGGTTTCAGCGTGGCCCCGGCCTTGCTTTTTTTAACAGAATCGAGTAGTCTATAACAGACCTGTGACCTAAACTACTCATCACGGTGCAGGTTTAACGATAGATTCTTTGGCAATTGTAACATAATAATCGGCGAATAATATGAGGCTCGACATGAAGAAAATTTTACTGCTTGGTGTGTTAACCTTTTTAGTTTCATACTCTGCATGTGCGCAAGATGGTCTGATTAACTTGGAAAGTATGTACACGGTGCAAGAAACTGCCGACAGATTTGAAACCGCTGCTAAAGAGAATGGGTTGACTATTTTTGTGAGAATCAATCACCAGAACAACGCTGCCAGTGTAAATATGGAGCTACGTCCAACAGAGGTTATTATTTTCGGTAATCCAAAAGTGGGAACACCCTTAATGCAGTGCGCTCAGGAAGTTGGTATTGATTTACCGCAGAAAGTTTTAATCTTCGAGGATGAAAATGAAAAGGTTTGGCTGTCTTATAATAACCCCGATTATTTAAATAAAAGGCACAACATCAAAGGCTGTGATTCAGTTTTAAGCAAGATAGCTGGCGTGTTGAGTAAGTTATCTGCTGCGGCAGTTGAAGCGCCATAAATGGCACGCCCACAAACCATGATGAACATGGAAAAGTTATTTTCATACGGAACACTACGGCAGGAAAATGTACAAATTGAAACATTTGGAAGGAAACTGATAGGATCCGCTGATACTCTTTTGGGATACGTGATAGGAGAGGTGCTAATCAAAGATCCCGATGTTGTTCAAAAAAGCGGGAAAGAAATACACCCGATTCTGAAGCACACCGGAAATCCTGAGGACAAGGTGGAGGGGAAAATATTCGAAATTACAGAGAAAGAATTACGACAAGCAGATGAGTATGAGGTCGACGAATACAAAAGAGTTTCTGGGAATTTTCTTTCAGGTTGTGACGCCTGGGTTTATGTAGAATCAGATGACTGAAATAGTGCCTGACCAGTCGAAGGTTGTGACCACAACATAAGCGTTAGTTGGTGTTGTCGTAATTATCACTCCTTCATTTTAGTTTTACTATACAACCCACGTGTTATACGAATGAAATATGTTGAATTGCCAAAAGCCAAGAAAAGTAGTACTATAGTATCACTATGAAAACAGAACTTGTTACAACACTTAAGCGGCAGGCGACAAAGCTTTTAAAGGAGCTCAGGGAGAAAAAAGAACCGATACTCATTACAGAGCACGGAAAGCCGTCTGCCTACCTGGTTGACGTAGAACATTTCGAACACATTCAAAAGAAATTAAAACTGCTGGAGGGTGTGGCCAGAGGCGAAAAAGCTATTCTTGAGGATCGTGTTGTTTCGCATAAAGATGCCAAAAAGCGCATGGCGCGATGGCTCGAATAATCTGGACTGAACCAGCTCTTCAGGAACTGGATGAAATTGCAGATTATATTTCATTGGACAACCCAAGAGCAGCAAAAACGTTGGTTCGTGACACATTCAAACGGGTTGACTATTTAGCTCACCACCCCCTAAGTGGTAAACTTGTAAAGGAATTTGATGCACCAGTTTATAGAGAAATCGTTTTGCCGCCGTGCAGAATTTTTTATCGGCCGGCAAATGAAATTGTCTACGTTATACATGTGATCAGGGAGGAGCAGTTTCTTCACACAGATATTTTAAAATCACGGTAACTATGGATTTTTTTTGCAAAGCCAGTGATACCTGTTGACTGAGCCGAATGACATGCTATACACTTATGTCAGTCATTAAGCAGGAGAAATACCAGACCACTATCATGAACTCCCGAACTAACGTACAATACCTACTTGCGGTGTGCAGCGTGCTTATGCTTCTAACGCTTGCATGGTGGACCATTGCAGGCGGATTGAGGCAGTTCCCGCAAGCCATTACGTATGGGCAGCAAATCGAAACTATCGTTCAACTGAGCTGTGGAGTGCTGAGTGTGCTAACACTGGTCACTTGCTTTAAATGGAAGAAGCGGGCCCGGCCGGTTCGAAATGTCTGGACGGCAACCCTGGTTGTTACAGCCGGCCTTTCTGCCTTAGTTTGGGGGCCGCCCATGCCCTTCATTGCGCTGACCTTCGGTGGTATTGCCCTGTTACTGGCGGTGCTTACGCGCTGGGCAATGCGCAAGGGGTTTACCACCTGAAAATCACATCGCAGTAAATTTCAGAGGATATTTGTTGCTAAAAAAAATAAGAGCAGACAATCGCGACTCTTGCAGGTGCCCACGCGAACTGCAAAGAAAACTTGTAAAGAAAAAACTGGCACACGAGGCCACTGCCAGGTCGCTGAACAAACAACCTCGTCTGCTTACCCACAAACTTTCCTGTAGAACCAAA
>Ga0307966_1004406_pt1 | contig 10481 bp, 6 predicted proteins | sample OrgLakmetagen646_FD_203141 | JGI IMG/M metagenome (GOLD analysis project Ga0307966, IMG submission 203141) | Saline water microbial communities from Organic Lake, Antarctica - #646 | ecosystem: Environmental > Aquatic > Non-marine Saline and Alkaline > Saline | place: Antarctica: Organic Lake... | reverse complement strand
GTCCACACCTCTCCGCCCTCAGTCAGCATGAGGGAGTGCATGCTGCCACACGCAACCTGCTTGATGTTGCACGCGAGGGGCATGCACACACAGTGTGAGCCACACAGGGGTAAGGAAAAAAGAAATAAACTACAGAGAGAGAGAGAGAGAGAGAGAGAGAGAGAGAGAGAGTACTCTGTAGACTACGCAGCAGGCAGAAAAAGACACCCCCTTAGGAGCCACTTTGATGCCGAGGTGAATAATAAACATTCCCACCTCTCTACCCTCAGTCAGCATGAGAGAGCGCATGCTGCCAATGCAACTAACTTACTTTACTCAATTCACGCAAGGGGCACGCACACACACACAAACACACATACACACACAAATACACACACACCAATACACACGCACACGCACACACACACGCACACACACACGCACACGCACACACACACACAAATACACACACTCACACACACACACAAATACATTCACACGCACACACACACACACACACACACGCACACGCACACACACACACACACACACTGCACAGCAACACAGAGACACGGCTTGCGCAAACTGGGAGGAATAAACAGGGTTGGACAGTCTTATTAAAGCAGCTGTATGATTCTACGACTCTGCTTTCTGGAGACTGGCCAAAAGCGCTTGATTAGCTCAGTATATTAAAACTACAGAGCGCAGTGTGTTTCTAGTAATTTTCTATTGCAGTGCTCCAAACTGACTGCTACTTGAAACCATTCAATCTCACAGCAATCAAACGGAGAAGCTGACTGGAGAATCTTAATTGCTTTGACCCCAAATCGTCTGCCACATAGTGCTTCTGACACTTGCCCTCACAGCACCCTTGGTGCTTTCATACTGTTCTGACTTCATCCCTCCTGTCATTCAATGCTTCTGATACTTGCCCTCACAGCACCCTTGGCGCTTCATAATGTTCTGACTTCATCCCTCCTGTAATTCATTGCTTCTGACACTTGCCCTCACAGCACCCTTGGTGCTTTCATCCTCACAGCACCCTTGGTGCTTTCATACTGTTCTGACCTCAATCCTCCTGTCATCCATTGCTTCTGACACTTGCCCTCACAGCACCCTTGATGCTTTCATACTGTTCTGACCTCATCCCTCCTGTCATTCATTGCTTCTGACACTTGCCCTCACAGTACCCTTGGTGCGTCATAATGTTCTGACTCCATCCCTCCTGTCATTCACTGCTTCTGACACTTGCCCTCACAGCACCCATGATGCTTTCATACTGTTCTGACCTCATTCCTCCTGTCATTCATTGCTTCTGACACTTGCCCTCACAGCACCCTTGGTGCTTTCATCCTCACAGCACCCTTGGTGCTATCATACTGTTTCGACCTCATCCCTCTTGTCATTCATTGCTTCTGACACTCGCCCTCACAACACCCTTGGTGCTTTCATACTGTTCTGACTTGTTTTCTTCAGCCACTGGTTCTTTTTGACACCTACTACGGCAGCACCCTTGTTGCTTCCATAACTCGTTCCCTTTTCCCTCTATTTTTTCATTTTTCACCTGACCCAATGCACCTTTTCCTCCTCTTTTTTCTTGAACCCATGCCCCAGGACAACTCTGACAGCTGCACTCCCCCAATTGCATCTCATGGAAACCTCAGAGGGCGTTACCAGCAGCCTTCCAACACTCTTGTCAGCTAACTTGCTTCTTCGTTGGCGACCTCCAAAACCTTATTATTATTATTATTATTTGGCTAAAGCCCAGGGATGACGAGTCATACGGCGCATTCGTATAATATGCCGTATCTTATTTAACGCGTATTTTACCATGGTATTTTACCGTATTGAACGTCCCAAATGACCGTATGACACATCCCTGGCTAAAGCATAAGCCAGGAAGCTGCAACACCTTTGGTAGCCATTGTGCGCATGATGGCAACCTTTAAAAACCTTTGTCAGCCGTCTCGCTCTTTGCCGGCGACTTAAAATCCTTGTCAGCCGTCTTGCTTTTCGTCGATACCCCCCAACACTGCTTTAAGCTGTTTTGTCTTGCTTTTTGTCGGTACCCCCCAACACTGCTTTAAGCTGTTTAACTTGCTGGTAAGTAACCCCAAACCATTCTGTCAGTTTAAAAACGTACCCTTAAGCTGTTTAACCTGCTGGTAACCCCAAACCATTCTGTCAGTTTAAAAACGTACCCGCAGCTGGGGGAGACAAGGGGAGGGAACCAAGACGTCCCGCAGCTCCGCGTTCAATGCACACTGCAAGAATACACGCACAAGGCAAGTGTGACAGACAAGTGGACAGGGTAAAATATGCGAGTGTGTCACGAGTTCTGTGCAGACTCTTTCGCCAGCAACGCCGTGTGCGCATGCTGTGTGTGCTATATGTGTGATGTGTGTGTGCGTGTATGTGTGCGTGTGTGTGTGTGCTATATACGTGCACGCATGCTGTGTGTGCTATATATGAGTGTGTATGTGCTATATGTGTACGCATGCTGTGCGTTTTAATAGCCAACCTTACTGGGACAGGTGAGAGGGAGGGGCAAGGGGGAGGGATGAGATGGGGCAGTGCAGGATATCTGTCATAATGATTACTAACCGGCAACTGCTGAAATTTTGACCATTTCACATAAGCCCCATCAACCTACTAGGCACGCGCGCGCACACACACACACACACACACACACACACATTCACAGGCACACACACACGCATGCACACACAAATGCACGCACGCACGCACGCACGCACGCACAAACACACACACACACACACACACACACACGCACACACACACATACACACACACACACACATACACAGGCACACATACACACACATGCACACAAACACACGCACGCACAAACACACACACATACACACATATATATACGCACACACTGTTCACACACCCACAAACACGGCCCATTAACTAGTGCGGGAAAAATAACACAGGACAGCACACCTGGTTGTACTCGTTGCCCCCCCACGCATACACCTGGCCTGAGTTGGACAGAGCCAGGCAGTGCCAGCCATTCACGTGCACCTGTTTGTGGTTAAACAGTCAGAGGCACAAAAAACGACCCTGACTCCATGTATTTGTGCATGTGTTTGTGCAAAAACCCATAGAAATGTAAATGTTAAGCGCATGTGCAAGCGCAGGAGTTGCAAACTATTGTACGCGTGTGTGTGTGTGTGTGTGTGTGTGTGTATGTGTGTGTGTGTTTGTGAGTACCTATGCGTACGCATGCATGTGTGTGTGCGCGTGTGTGTATGTGTGTGCATGTGTGTGTGTATGTGTGTGCATGTGTGTGTGTGTGTGTGTGGTGCGTGTGTGTGCGTGCGTGCGTGCGTGCATGTTAGCATATAGTGTGTATTGTGTGTGTGTGTGTGTGGTGTGCGTGTGTGTGCGTGCGTGCATGTGAGCATATAGTGTGCGTATTTGTGTGTGTGTGTCAGTGTGTGTGTGAGCATATGTGTGTATTTGTGTGTGTGTGTGTGTTTTCATGAGCATGTATGTTTGTATGCAAGCACACGTGCTCTCACTGCAGGGATCACACGAGCTTGTGTCACACACAGTTCAGCGGCTGGGACCCCACCTGTACAATGTTCTTGCCCGCGAGGGCCTGCACCCTGCGTGGCTTGCGCTCGGGAGCTCTGTGCCCGTGTCCAAGTGTCCCTCGGTCATTCCAGCCCCAGGAGTACACCTGTTGTGCGACTTACTTTTTGTGGTTGAGGACTCACAAGAACACTTCAACACAAGTGACACTGTCCTTGAGCATAGGTATTAGATAGCCAGAAAGCAAACATACGCACCTCCCCTTCAGCATCAATTGCGAGCGTGTTCCGTGATCCGCCCACAAGTGGGGAGGACAAGCGTGAGCGCCCCTTGAATTCCACACCTAGGAGTGACTCAACAACTGTGGGGGCCAAAAGGTTGTTCTTATCCCTGTCCAGACCCAGCTGTCCATCCTCGTTCACACCTGCATACGCGTTTCGTTTGTGTACCAGTGTATGAATGAAGGGGATCCTGATAATGCCTGTCAGCTCCAGGCATCAAATCCTTTGCAGTAGCCTTGCAGAGAGCCCTAACTCACCCCATGCAAACACTACGCTCCCGAACACCATGGAAAATGATAACGATATTTTAATTTTAGCGAAATTTTGAGGAAACCAAGCGACACATTTTGTGTCATTTGTGCCCGTTGTATCCCAGTGACGCCAGTGACTCCCGTCTTTTGCGATGGCTTCGAATATAATAAGAGATAACCCGAGTGACAGTAGATCGGGGGGAGACTGAATTCAAGTGCCAAATTGTTTCCGGGGTATTTTGGAAGAGATGACCCAAAATCTTGATTGATAACTGACTGCTCTTCTCCCCCGTGCACTACCGTTTTTTATTATTGCATCACTTCTGTAGTACAACGTTCCGTTAACGATATAATAGAGCAGTGTATCGAGCGAAGAAGCCAAAAAATTGATTGAATTCGAAGGTATAAGAACAGGCTTGATGGGCGGGGATGTGTACAATTGATGGCGGATAATAATATGGTATACTTTCAGAGGCCTATATCTGTCCTAAAACCTGTGTATTTCGCCTTGAACGAGGACCTGATGACCCAAGGTGTTGTAGATAACCCATGCTCATACAAAAAAACAAACATGATCGTTGAGAGGCCGAACTGAGCATGGTCATAAAAGCCTTCAGCCTGACATGCAGGAATAAATTCCTAGGGTCTTGCTACGTTTCCATGGGTATTATAATCATCAGCGACGTCTACAGATCCCTGAAACAGTTTAATTAATTAATGTCCCTAGCTCCCGTATCATCCGTTCATTCATTATATGATTGCATGAATAATCAAATAGTGCGATGCATGGACATCTCTCTTTTACATAGGTGTGCTGTTTGTTGCGACTTATATTTTGGCAGATCCAGAAGTCCAGTGTTTTTGTGTGATGTTTTGGTACAGAAGTAGGGTCGGCCAGTACCGCATATATACACCGTACATTTGGTGGTTTTCTTGCCAAAATTACCGTATACATATACCGTACCATCCTAATTAGACCCCGCATAATCGGCATTGTTTTTTGCCCTGCAGGGTGACTGTGGGAAGCTTTAATATATCTTTTTGGTCCTACGGGATTGTGCTAGCTTCCAAGCTTTATGTTCATCCTGTCAATTACGCTGCCAAACACATCCATACCAGACGTGCCCTTTCCAGCACTAATATCAACTCTCATCAGGAGACGGTTTCAAGTCAAGCCTGCAACCCTCCTGATCCCAATTGATATTTCCTTTTTTCAATGGCGGAGGAGCTTTACGGTACCCGGTACCAAAGTGGCTTCTTTTCCTTAATTAATGTGGGGAGTGGTTTTTTACTACCTGCGTAATTTTTCTTTTTCCTTTTTTTTGTGGTTGAAGCAGCAGTTGCAATGCAAACAACATGATTTGGCTAAACTATTAATAGATGAATGATAGTCGTATTAACAGTTGGAGAACTGGATAAGGAATTATCTGGCTCGCTATCTACGCTTCATTTGCATTTTCTGAAGGGCACTTTAGGTATAAAACGGACTGCCACTAACTGGGCTATACTCTCAGAGTCTGAGATGTCATGCAGTTCTTACTGACTTTGTTTTGCTGTCAAGCTTTAAATATAATTTCTTTAGTACTAATAGTCTCACTTTCCGGACAGGCTAATTTCAGTGTACAGCCTCTTTCAAGTGCCTGTTGTACTGCTTAATTGCTTAGCGGGTTTCAAGGACTGCGGTTTTCAAGGACTGCGCATGCGTGGGTGTGAATCATAAGTAAGAGCTGTTCAAACTGGGCGTGCTATTTGTGCAGAAGTTCTCTGTGGATTTGAAGCATTGGATGAGAGGTGTTTAGTGAGACGCTGAGCTGGTGGACCCCAACGTGGCTGCACAACAACAAACTGCTGAGTACTTTGCAGCATGCAGAAGTACTCTAGTTCTTGGAGGCGAGTGCAACCGAACGTCAGTTAATACTCTCTTGGCACAGCTTGCGCTGTGCTAACCATTTTATGCTTGTGCCTTAGATAATTTGCAGCTTAGTTTTAAGATGGGAAATAAGTACGTGAGAAAGGGAGCTGCAGCCAAAGTCGCCCCCCCAAGCGCCCAACGTGGCTGCACAACAACAAACTAGCCATTATTGGTTTGCCATCTGTTTTTTCTAGTAATGAACTAACGGTATTCTCTTCATCCTGATCCGTCCAAACATGTTATACAATACTTTAATAGGTTCTACTTGCATTTGCATCTTTTGCAAGTGGAGGCAGCAGCGTGGCATGAAGGTATTTCTTGTGCACGTGACCAGTGCCCTGGTGAAGATGAACATGTCCAGAACGGGATGCACGCGATTATCAAGCTATGATCGTCAGGTTTGTGAGGTGAGGAACAAACTCCTTTTCATTTGCGTCTTTATTGAGGATAATCGGCCCGCGACCTAATGTAGTAAACATTTCTTTATTTTTGGCGTGTTACATACGTCAACCTTAAGGGGAAACAGCAAACTCCCTGCTACAAAGCTGAAAACAAAGCTCGTAGACAACTCCAGAGATCTGGAAAAGATGGTTGTGACATACACGCGGAGCATACAAAGGCAATGGGAGGGGAAAAGCTGTGCACTTGAATGAATAACAAGCAACTTATTACAGATTTATATGTGGCTGGTCGAGACCAGCCAGCAGCAGCCAGTCAGCCAAACAACCTAATTGAAGGTCACCTGCTGAGCGAGTAAGGCTGCTTGCAAAGTTTGGGTTCAACTTGTTCACTTGCAGATGAGTGGGCGGGAAAAGGGCATCGCCAACAACAGCTACTGAGCCGGGAGTCAAACCACCAAGACATCGGAATGTTAAAAAACGTTACCAGACTGGCTTATCAGGCTTACTTCTCGGTTACCAACTCCTGGCTTACTGGTAACCACCGCTAAATGAGCGGTAGTAAGCGGTGGTTACCAGTAAGCCATGGTAACCGAGGCAAGTGAGCGGACATTTATGTGGTACTGATGTCAAATTTATTTCCACATGATTACCTTCTAACAAGATTCTTGCTCCTTGCACAAACCAATTTGTTTGCATTTACTTCCCCTTGTACTACGCAGCCAAGGGCAAGACCGCTTTTAATCTAATGCAGCGAATAAAGAGCTACACTCAAGTGCCCTCTGTCTGCAGCCTCAGCTGAAAAATCTGCGTGGTCGCCTGGCATCTAAAAATCTACCACAGCAGATAAAGAGCTACACTCAAGAGCCCTCAGTCTGCAGCCTCAGCTGGAAAACCTGCGTGGTTGCCTGGCATCTTAAAATCTACCGCAGCAAATAAAGAGCGACACTCAAGAGCCCTCAGTCTGCAGCCTCAGCTGAAAAACCTGCGTGGTCGCCTGGCATCTTAATATCTACCGCAGCGAACAAAGAGCTACACTCAAGTGCCCTCTGTCTGCAGCCTCAGCTGAAAAACCTGCGTGGTCGCCTGCTCCAGCTGCTTTACAGCGGGTTGTTTGATGGGAGCGCGCACCTTCCAGCTCAGCTTCCGACAACCCTACCCGAGTACAACGAGGTTGTGGCGAAAATTGCTTGGTCGGACGGTATTATGTATTATTGATGTTCCTGATGCTTGCCTTGTTGCCTGGCCAGCAAGCTGGGATGAATTAGTGAAAATGGTGATTTGCAAGTTTTAATAAGAGCTACCCTAAGCGTTCATGCCATGAAGGTTATGACTTAGCGAGATTCCAGCGCGTAGAGAGCCCGTCAAGTTCATATGCTCAATTGCAATTGTTGTTGAAGATTGCAATTGTTGTTGAAGAATGCTGAAGTCCTGGCTGAGCCTACGTGGCAATCCTTTGTATACGTGCGTTGCTTTGAAGATGCAGGTGCAAATGTAGGAGATCTCCTAGCAAGTGCTGGAAGCGTGTGCAGAAAGCGAGTTTCTCACTAAAGTTCCACATAAGCCCAATGTGTTCCATGTAACTTGTTTCCTGCCAAATTGAGCACGCTCTTTGCATGTGGTCATATTGGCATACTAAATGCATCTACTCTTTGCATCTACTCTTTGCATCTGGTCATATTGGCATACTAAATGCATCTACTCTTTGCATCTACTCTTTGCATCTGGTCATATTGGCATACTATTTGCATCCACTCTTTGCATCTGGTCATATTGGCATACTATTTGGCTGGTCTTTTTGGCATACTATTTGCATCTGGTCATATTGGCATACTAAATGCTGTTTTCATTAAATCCTAAGTTTTTTGGTGGGCAGATCAGAAACTTTGGTTTGTATGAATTCATTAAGTGGCAATGACACCGTATGTGGCATTATTTGACGGGTAGCTAGCAGATGGGAGTTGCAGATAGAAGTATACTGTTTCAGGCTATTGTGGCGTATGGATGACTCCATCATTTTGTCTTTTCTTGAGAGTTTGCTGAAGCCTCGCTTGGACTGTTGCCAGCATGGTGCTGATTTACTATTGTTACTGATCGAGTATGCTAGCCAGCGTACCAGGACGCTTTCTCTATGTACCAGCAAAAAAACTCAATTAATGAGTAAGCGATGCACTGTATACCAAACTTTGTTGGGTTAGAAGAAAAGAAAAGAAAAGAAAAACTACGTAGGCAGTGAAAATCACTCCCCACAGCGGATTATGGAAAAGAAAGCCACTTTGGTTTTGAGTACCGTAAAACTCTTTTACCAGTTACCAGCAGACAAAAAAAGCCCAGTCAGAGAGATCCATTATAGTACTAGAAGGAGAAAAGAAGTCACAAAGAGACTGGAGTACCAGGCTCAAACAAGCAAGAGCGTCAGGCACAGAAACTGCAGAGCTAAGCTAAGGGTCTTACAGACCACTTGTCCCGGCCATTGCCAGCCTCAGCAGTATAGATCACTCAACCAGCCCTACAGCACTGAACCTTCCATGCTACTCCACCAACACAGTCACTCAGTGCAAGCCTATAGAAAGGTCTACTAAGCGAACACTGCTTGCACTACCTCAGCATTACACTGCTCCCACTGTGCCTGCCTTCTTCTGAGGGAAGAAGAACCGAACCCCAGGCTAAGCTGGGCACTCCTCTCCATGAGCATCTCTAATGCACCGCGCTCCAGAGCCAGCTCGCAATGATCCGCTACTTAGCCCATACCCCTCCGCTGCTATCCCGCAGCCTCCTCCCCTAAACTCCCTCCCCTCTGCTGCAGCGACTGCAATTGCTGTTGCTGCTGCGTGCCGAGCTCGTGTGGGATATAGCCGTGCGACCCTCCTCGGAGCAAACAACACGTTTCTAGGGACCACCGCGTAGAGGTACCCACTCGAACTTTGGTCCCCTTGGAATAGTACTTCTAGCTAACTACGGCTTACTGCTCCAGCCAGTTTCTAAATTCTTTTGAAATTCGAAGGACAATGCCGTTACCGATCGCTTACTATTCACCCTCCAGGTCGGTAACCCCGCCGCTTACCGCCCGCTTCCAACCTTGGTAATAGAGTCAGTACGCAAGCCTGGTAATAAGCCAGTCTGGTAACGTTCTTTAACATTCCAACGTATTGATGTGGACCACAAGCTAGCATATCAGTAAGCACAAGTGACTGTAAAATCCACAAATCTTTAACATTCCAACGTATTGATGTGGACCACAAGCTAGCATATCAGTAAGGACAAATGGCTGTAAAATCCATAAATCCTAAAGTGATCAGTAAGCAGTGGAAACTAACAGTCCACTACCTGGCCTCAATACTGGCTGAAACTATCCTCCGCTTTTAATACGGTGGTTACCAGTAAGTCAGGAATTGGTAACCCCTTCTTCTGGCAATCTGGTAACGCTGTCCAACATTTTGCCGCCATCTTGTTATTTTTCCTCTGCTGGTTTGGTGGTGCTGCTGAGGAATCCCAGTTTCGCTCAGTTGCCCCCTGCCCCCACAATAGGTACCCAGTTATGTTTTTGGACAGGCCACAGGTTTACAGCTAGGAACGCCGAGTTGGTCACAACTTGAAAAAAATGTGTCCCTTTCAGAGCGTGCTGTCAGATCAAATTACCGTCACTGCAAAGTATAAGACTCAACACATCTACTAAAGATTTGCTTACGGACTTAGTAAGGTAAAAAAATTATCCAGCAGAGGATAGGGTTTGCATCGCTGTGCTCCCTAATGCATCTACCAGTTCTCTGGCTCATGCCCACGCTCTCTCTGCACACACGAGTGCCACTCATCTTTGATTTGCTCCCACTTTGCTGCTCCTTCCCGGAGTTGGGACCATTGAGACAGACACATTTATATGACTAAACGAACAAACTGATAATGACCCTACTAATGACCTTGGTGAAATGCAGACGATGCTGAACAAGCTTTGTACGTACGCTGAGAAGAAAGGATTGACTGTGAACACGGCCAAGTCAGAGGTGGTTCATTTTAATAGTAAGTCTGTCTCTCCTTTGCAGAATCCGTTCACGTACGATGGTGTGGTGCTTCCAGAGAAGGACAGGTTCAAATATTT
>Ga0307966_1004401_pt1 | contig 10486 bp, 7 predicted proteins | sample OrgLakmetagen646_FD_203141 | JGI IMG/M metagenome (GOLD analysis project Ga0307966, IMG submission 203141) | Saline water microbial communities from Organic Lake, Antarctica - #646 | ecosystem: Environmental > Aquatic > Non-marine Saline and Alkaline > Saline | place: Antarctica: Organic Lake... | reverse complement strand
GGGTGCACCGGAATGCAGGGAGAAGAGGAGCCCTTTCCCTCCATTCCGGTGCACCCCGCTGCTAGCGTTGCCGCTGCTGCCATGTCGGCATCACCACAACCAACGGCAAATACTCCGCTCTCTCTACCTCCTTTACTGACTTCTCCACGCCCTCCTTTGGTGCCCGAGGCCTGCTCCACACTGCTCCGCTCCTCAGCACACACAGATGCTGTGAGTGGTGCTAGTGCTGCTGTGTGTGATGGTTGGGGGGGTGAGACTGGTGTCGGTGAGGGGGCAGGTGGAATTGGGCATGGTCGTGGATTTGGCGGTGTGGAATGTGTGTCATCCCCCAGGACAGTCATCAGTGCTGCTTCATCTGCAATAAGTGCCCCACCCTCTGCAGCAGCAGCAGCAGCAGCAGCAGCAGCCAGTGCGTCACCGCTAGCCGGCATCAGCGCATCTCCTCTGCTGAGCAGCATGGAGCGTGCTTCGCTGAAGCGCCCTGCCACCAAGGCGTACCACATGCAGGTGCGTTTGTGCGTACGTGTGCGTGTGTGTGTGTGTGCGTGTATGTATGTGTGTGTTGAGCGTGAAAGTACAAGGCAAAGTTTGATGGTTCAGAATGAAACGTGCAACCCAGAAGCGCCCTACCATCAAGGCGTACCACATGCAGGTGTGTGTGCGTTCCAGTCCGTAGCATGTTGAAACACGCACACAAAAACACAGACACACATACACGCACACACATATGCACAGATACACACACGCACACACACACACGCACACACACACCCACACACACACACACACACACACACACACACGCACACACACACACGCACAGAGAGCGCCCCCTGTGCTGCTGCTGCACCTGAAACGCTTCCAGCCAGATGCTCGAGGCCAATGGTGCAAGGTAGACAGCCACGTTGCGTTCGACATGCACCTGGATGTGAGGTGAGGGAGGTCAAGTCGGGGTGGTCCCAGTGGAGGTGGGCACAGGTGTTTGACGATGCATTGACCTGAACCTGGGTAGTTCTAACAGCCATGTTTCAACATTCTGACCGTTGCATTTGACACATGCACCTGGGTGTGAGATGTGAAATCATTTGTGCCAGGGTGAATCCAGGGCGGATGGGCACAGGTGTTTGACGATGCATTGACTTTGACTTGCTTGGCCAGGCAGCCACGCTGCGTTCAATGTACACGGAGATGTGAGTTGAGCATCAAACATGGTGGCAAAGGTTCCACAAATGTTTTGCGCCATGAGCTCATCAGGCCTTGATAGGTTTTGGCCTGCGCCTGCACCTGCACCGTATTGCTGGTATTGCGTAGCCCTCTCCAAGGCCCTATTTTGGACGCAGCCTGCCGTCCCGTGCTCCTTATGCTCTTAAAAGAGCTTGGCATTGCTGGTTGAGCAAGTGTCACATGTGTAAGGTTTGGCCAGAACCATATATATCCGGTGTATATACGGTATTTTTGGCAGGGAAATCACCAATCATACGGTCATATACGGTGTATATGTACGGTTCTGGCCAACCCTACACATGTGTTTGCAAGTAATAATGGACTATAGTTTGGAAGTAAGTCAGGCAAGCATACCTCGGTGAGCTTATTCAGCATCGGCAACTAACGTGGTCAGCACCAGTCATGTGTGCTACATTGGGTTTGTACACCTGTGTGTGTGTGTGTGTGTGTGTGTTTAAACACAACTCTGACAGGCACCAGCTTGTGGACACAGATGTGTGGACTTCAGGATGTATGGTCATTCGCTGATATGCTTTGTGGTAACTGGAATAGTCATGCTGCAATTGACATGCACTTGGGTGTCATCGAGCTCTTGTCCTGAGAGGAAAATAAAAACAGATTTCGGTATAACATGCAGCCAGCGCTGGCTTGTACTATTGGGTAACATGTCAGTGTCAGCAACAGGGTCTCTAAGGGTTCAGCAATCGTAATTTTGGCGCGCAACAGTCGCAAGACGGTTGACGAATGAGTGAAATGACCCCACCCAAGGATCAATGTTTGTGTGCTAGCTTGCCCTTGCAGGTTGTACCCCGTTCCCTTGTCGTGCTCAACCATTTGACTTTTTCAAAAAATGCTTTACGCCCTACTGCTGATCACACATTTCACCAGACCCTGTTTCCTGACCAACCCAGATTTGCATTGCAACCTTTACATTTTCAAAGCCTCACTCGTCTCACTCACTGCACCTTGCAGCCCTTTCATGCCCCCCCCTGCCACAAATGGCCCACATCACGCAACCCAAGCGTATGGACTTTGCAGCCACGATAACAAGCAGGACAGCAGCACCTACGTAAGTTTAGGGTGGTTTAGTTGGGCACTAATGTGGTTTGGATGTAAGTGTGTGGGGTGTGAGTGTGTGTGTAGTCAGAAGTGTTGGTGAGCGTGACGCACACAAGGCGAGGTTGCGCCTTTTGCTCAGCTAGGAAGGGCAGTCGTAGCTTATTCTTCAAGAAAAAGATAAGGACAAAACACCAAACCACGCACTTCTTTCCACGCTTAGAAAAGCAGTTTGTTTACTGCAACAGTACACTTGATGTTTTGTCTGCCTCTTTCTCGTGTCCCTCCTGGTGTGAAGGGGGGATTTTTGATGATGATAAAAAGACCCACCATCCTCCAATGCATCCCAAACTTCCAAACTTCCACTTCTTGCCAAACTTCTTATCCTCAAGGTCCACGCTGCCTTCACATAGATGATGCAGCACACCCCTTCTCCCTTTTCCTCTTCATACTTCCTATTCCCAAGAGCACTGCTAAATCGCACTGTCTGTCTTGCCTGCGTGATATGCTGCTTATCATTAAATCTGTGTGCAATCAATCTTCTGCACAGGTGCCGGCCCGCCCCTACGAGCTGGTGGGTGTGATCGAGCACATGGGCAGCATGAGAGCCGGCCACTATGTGGCATATACGCGCCGTCCCGTGCAGCCACACACTGAGGATGCACCACCATCAGATCCACCACCTCCATCGTCATCCTCCGCAGCAGCAGAGGCACCAGCAGAAGCAGCACCATCTTCAGCAGCAGCAGCAGCAGCAGCAGCAGCAGCGAGGGGTCTGGAACTGGCTGGAAAAATGGGAAAGGCAGCAGGAACAGAAGATGGAAGGCTAGAAGGAGAGGGACGCACACATGGGCGTGAGTGCACAGCAGCAACAGGGGCAATGGCATTGGAGTCTGAAGCTGGTGAGATTGACGGCAATGACGTGTCGTGGCGCCAGAGGGGTCAGCAGCAGCAGCAGCAGCAGCAGCAGCAGAGCAAATGTGGTAGCAGCAGTGGTAGCACTACGAGTGGTAGCACTACGAGTGGTAGCACTACGAGTGCAGGGCCTGCGCAGGGTGTGGCTAAGCTTCAGGCTGGCACTGTTGGCGGGGGTGGTGCAAACGATTGCAAGGTTGGTACCGGCACAGGTGCTGGGTGCGTTAAGGAAGCTAAATGTGGCCAGGGGGGTGCTGAGGGTGGTGTCGCAAGCGCTGGATGTGGAGGTGGAGCTGCAGGGGGTTATGCATGGTTCCACATCAGTGACACAGTGGTGAAGCAGGTGACGGAGGCACAGGTGCTTCGCGCTCAAGCGTACGTGCTCATGTATGCACAGGCATGATATATGTGGGGTGTGTTGATTCGTGGCGGCTTCGCGTCAGTTATGTGGTGGTTATACGGAGGAATTCCCCTGAGGCGCGAGTGCTGCGTGCTGACGCTCATGTGCAGGCAAAGACGTGAGCACGTGGGCTCATGTATGCGTATGTGTGCTAGATGCGATTGGTTGCATGACACACAACGGCTTCACGCCAGTGAAAATGTGGTGAAGCAAAGCACAGTGGCACAGACGCTGCGTCCCCAATTTTATATGCTCAATACAGGCAAATTTATGAGCATATGGGCTCAGATATTCTGTTACTTATCCACCGGCCTGCAGCTACCTGCTTTTTCTTCCCTTCTTATAATTTCATAACGTAAATTGGGGTTAGGACATAAAACGAGGGTTTTGTATATGTGTGTATGCAAGTAGTCGCTGGTTGCCAACATTGCTCGCATTCGATTATGTAACGCAGCGCACATTATGGCAAAGATGCAGCCATGTTATTTTGTTTGCTGAGTATTTCATTTATGCTTTCTAGGACGTAGAACGCAATGCTCATTAAGGCGGGATTCAATTCTTGACATCGATGTAGATAAAGCTGCATGCAAATTTTTCTCGTGTTCAGTTCATGCCCAACAATTGCTAAAGTCAACAAGCAATAGCCCGGTCTCCACAAGCAGTGCTTTGCTCTCCATCCACATTCTATCCAGCCTGCGCGACAGGACAGCATCCTGGTTCTTTTGGAGTAAGTGGCCATGTGATATTGCAAAATACACAGCAGAAAGACAAAAGGCACGCCCGGAAGTGCTGATTAACTAAATTGAATGGAAGGAGCTTTTAGGTTCCAGACACTGAAATAAAGGCCTCTCACCGCCGAAAATGAGGCACAGGCAGGGTAAGGTAAGGCAAGGTTATATCGGTATATATGCCTCTAGAGGGCATCAGAGCGGAAGCTTGGAAAAAGGGCTGTAACCAAACCAAGAAGGCGCTAGAAAAAAATAAGGGAAAAGGGTAAGGCACTCAGCCACAAAGAGGCCACCACAACATACACATCTGGCTGGTTCAAAAAGGTCTTCAAGCGAGTCGGGCTATCCTTCAAATAAATGAGGTGGAAGGATAAGCTGGCGGTGCTGTGTGCGAAGGCTAACAAGTAAGATGTTCACGTGGACAGTCCAGCAATAAAATGTGTTCCTCATCCTGAACAGTGTGCCAGTCACATTTGTCACAGATCCCAAGCTCATAAGAAGGCCTTTTTTCCTGTTATAACGCAGTCTTTGGACCAGAAAGTCATGGCCAGAAAGACGAAGGCAAGAAAGTGCATGGCTGAAGTTGTTGGAAATGATATCCAAGAGAAGATAAAGAGGCAACATATGCTTGTAATTTTTTTCTGTCATCCCACCAGCCAGGAACAATCCCCAAAGGGGCACCAAAATGTGTGTGATAAGTCCTCATAATTCTGCTGGAATGGTGAGTCTCATGTGGTGTTAAAATGTCAAGTTCTCTCCAGCCCCCAATGATTTGTTTGTGCTCAAGCTATTTCAGACTGATAAATTCGCGAGATCGTATGGCACCCCAATATTGCTGAAGTCTCGGCTGTCGTAGCAAATTACCGCACCATCACTGCAGAGTATAAGACTCAGCACAACAACCAGTTTGAACCAACCAGTTTATTGAAGAAGTGCACTTTTGATTTAATCCAGGGTTGAGCCTATCTCGAGCATTGTGGTTTTTCCCTGGTATTAAGAAAAGAAAAGAAAAGACTCCGCTGGTAGTGATAACACAGCCAGCACGATTAAGGGAGGGGATTACTTAGATGCCCGCACCAGGCAACCCCCCACCGTGCAAACAAATAATAATACATTAATGTGGGTCAGGGGGTTGTGTGCCGTAGCACCCGGCCCCAATCCATGACTGTTGTTGCTTTTGTTATATTGCACTGCATACGGTATACCTTGTTTTTATGAGTGCAGATGCATGTCTGATGGAGTGTTCGTTCAGTTTGTGTGTCAATTTTTAATCTTATGGTAATCCAGATTAAGGTCTGCCAGAAGTTTGTCTGTATAGTCTTTGTAAATAGTCTCCATAGCTCCAACGAGGATCATGTGGAGCTTGACTTCCCTAATCCCTGTCTATGTATGATAAGCACGCTGTGCTGTGCTTTCGCCTTTTGAAATTGAAGATCAGGCATAGTGTCTTCACAAATTTTAAACTCAATCAGATGAACCTCCCACTGGTTTACATTCATTTTCTTGTCCTTAGCAAGCTGCTGAAAATCTATGTTGCAGGTGGTTACTCGAGAAGAACATATAGGTAAAAATAAGATAGCATCGGGACGAGAAGAGACTTTCAAAGCACGTGTTGTTAGTCTTGGTAGCAACCAAATGGGCAGTGTTTTTTAGATCTAGGCCCTGCTCTACTTGTCAGATTAAATTACCGTCACGAACTATAAGTGTCAGCACATCAACCAATTATCAATAATGCTGGCCATCCAGCTTATTGAACAAGACATACAGAAACTCTTAACTGTCAACTAACTTAACTGCTCTGTCACACGATTCGTCGCTGCCAACGATTGGGCGTGACATAGGAATATCTGCACTGCCAATTACCAATGTCAGTGTAGGCAATTTGGTTGGCACCGCATGGTTCCTTTTGTAGGGCTTGGACTTACAGTGCACTTGCCATATTATGACTCCTCATCTTAGTGTGTTGGCAACCAGAGAGTATGTGAAGCGCACTGGCAGATGGGGCAGTTAGCATTAGGGGAAAAGCAGTTTGCATTGGGGAATAGGCCTTATTTCCAGTACTAACTACTATTATCAACTCTCATCAGGAGTCGGTTCCAGGTCAAGCCTGCATCCCTCCTGAACCCCATTGCTCCTTTTTTTGTGGAGTAGTTTTGCGGTCACCTAGCACGGTGCCCGGTACCAAAGTGGCTCCTTATCCTTTTCACCGCCTACTTTTTTTTCTTTTTTCCATTATTTGATTTGACACAAGAAAAGGACTAAGCATTGTGATCACTACCAGCATGGATTTGAAAAGGAAGCATGACACAATGGCAAGCCATAAGGTTAAAGGGAGTTCAACCGCACAAACAACTCGCCAGCCTCACAGGTTATAATAAAACAAGTCAGTAAAAGTCAAAGAGCATGGTCAAAATACGATATTGTTGCAGTTTACTTGTGCAAGAAGCAATTGGCAAGGCAGAGGTGCACGGAGCCTTCAAGCATTAGACTTGGCGAGATCCTGAAACACAGACTTTGCCCTTGCTTCCACTTCTTTTAAATACTCGGCCTGCAAATTGAAAAAGCAAGTGATGAAGGGTGGAAGTTATTTGTATTATCCAGGAGGGTACCCAGACAAAAAGGTTGTCATCCTGCTTCATTTAAAATTGGGTATTCATCTATCAAATGACCGTTCAGAGAAAACAATTTTTAGTGAAATTACTGGGCAAAAACCAATACCTAAGCGCATGCACTGGCATTGACCACATATTAGGTGCAAACTTTCAACAAAGCAAAATACCTGACAACACACTTTAAAAATTCGTTTATGAATATGATGGATCATGCAACAAATAATCGCAAGTTTGGAAAATGATATGCATTATGCAACATGAAAATGATAGATCATGCAACAAAATAATCGCAAGTTTGGACCAATTTGCGAGGCATTTGCCTGAACCCCGTGGCCTACATAAAGGCATAACGCGCGATTTTGTGACCGTGCACTCCCCTCCTCTTTCAAATGGCCAATTGAATGGGCTTGAGCTGAGGATTCCAATCACACATCTATTTTTCAAATGGCCCAGGAAAATTATGGAGACTCCCAGGAGGTTATTTATTATTTATTTCTTTTGGAAGGCACGTACACTTTTTGGGGTGTACACCCCTGAGGGACCACTCACCCCCCCAAACCCCCTTACAGTGCCCCCACCAGACTAAAAAGGGTACCAATTTGCTACATTATGAATTCTGCATACATCAAGATCTGAAACTGAAATGTTGCAGAGTTATAGGGCAAAAATTGAGACACGGACGCCCATGCACTACATGACCTAACAGGCAACCACAACTGGCTTGCACAGCCCCATATTGCTTCCATTACTTCAGAATTCCACTGACTATCTCATGCTGGCACAATTTTAGAAGTTTGGAGTGAATTCCTGCTCCATTGGTTTGACTAACCCCTCGGCCTGCACTCAAACGCGTGTGCTTCTGACTTTTGGGCATGTCCACATATCCCCCCTTTACCCAATCTGCTCAAAAAGGGTGACAATCGACTGGGCTTGAGCTGAGGATTCTGATGATGTGTTTAAAATTCCGTGGAAGTGGCCCAGAAAAAAACTGCAGCCCTTCCCCCAAATAAAACCACGTGGGACCCCTCCTCCCCCACCCCTTCCCGGGTCCGACTCATATACATACCAATCGATGGCTTTTGAAGTCAGAATTCCGAATATATAATTTCAATTGATCTGACACGTGCTGTCCATAAGTTATGCTTCCTACCCTCCTGAGACTCCCATAAAAAAATCCATCCCTCAACGACCGCCTGTCAACCGAACCCCTCAGACTCGACTTGTCTATATGCTGTTTGGTAGCTTTCAATGTCAGGGTTCCAAATATACATTTTCATTCTGATTTGGGCATGCTGTTAGAGAAGTTTGCGACTTACACCCTCCTGGTTTATGATTAAATGTGTTGCAGCTATAAGAACGAATCCAGCTCCTTTTAACACCATGACATGCTTTGTTGTCCTGCCAAGGGTGCAGACCCCACTCTTCAACCCCAAACAAATGAGTTGGCCCTCAGTCGATTGAGGGTACAGTACCAAAACAGCATTCCTCACACGTCTTACCCCTGTCAGCACACACTGCTCTCTGTACCTGTATGCGCTGTGCGTAGGAACCACTCTGCAGACCCAGTACCGTCGACTCCATGCGCTTCTGCAGGCCTCCCATGAAGGAGGGCTCATTAATCACACCCTCTTGCACAAACTTGGCCACCAGGGGGGCCCACTCGTGCTCCTCTGCATACAGCACCTGCAAGCCATCAGACACAAAGCGCACTGCACAGGTAAGCACACATTGCATTAGGCAAGTAAATAGCTATTCCCACAGCGCACTGGACAGGGAAGCACACATTGCATTGGTCAAGTAAACAGCTATGCACACAGCGCACTGCACAGGTAAGCACACATTGCATTAGGCAAGTAAACAGCTGTGCACACAGCGCACTGGACAGGGAAGCACACAATGCATTGGGCAAGTAAACAGCTGTGCACACAGCGCACTGGACGGGAAGCTCACTGCACATTGGATAGGTGAGCAGCCAAGCGTACAGAGCACTGACCACAGCCAAGGCTGGTGTACCATGCTTCGCAAAGCTTGCATGAGAGCAGTTAGGAAAAGTAATTATATGGTTATGATGTTTATTAACATTCCGAGCGTATTTAAGGATGCAAGTCCTCTCCGTCAAATGCCCTTACAACAAGTCTAGGCGTCTAGACAAAGCATCTGTACGCCAAAGCATAGCAAAAGGTGATTAAGGAGCACATTGCACTCCATCACAAACCCCAACATGCCATGCGCTTATCTTAATTTGGATAGCCTTGGTCTGTTGCTGCCACCAACCTGGTTGAGCGCGCCATCCACTCCCTCTGTTGCAGTACTCTGAAGCTGCTTTGCGGCGTACAGCTGCAGCACCTGCGTGTTTTAATACAACACTAGACATTTGAAGGAACACATATATTTGTGAAACAGCAGCACCTGCGTGTTTCAATACAACACCAGACATTTGAAGGAACACATATATTTGTAAAACAGCAGCACTGCTTCATCCGTTGCGGCTGGCAAGGGTCAACCGCGTCTTCCCCACATTGATATACCTTGATCAACTTAGGTTGCCATTAAAAGTGTCGTGAGCGGCAAATTAACAATTATAAGCAGGCTAAGGAAGGAAATGTTTCCAGTTCGTCAGGACTGTGATTGAAACAGAATGAGTAAAAACAATTGTGTGCTTACATGCCAGCGCATTCAGACACAATCAGATCCAGCAATAAATCAAAACTCTGTATCTTTGGAGGTGCCTACACGGTCAATTGTTGCACACTGATATGGAATTCACGTCTGATCCCTACAAACCAGAACACCAGCGACCAGCCAGGAGGACGGACCTTTTGAATGAGCTGCACCATGGTGTCAAACCTGTCCTCTGTGCACTTGCGGATCCAGGCAAACGCATTAGACAGCAGCGCCTCGTCCAGCTGCTCTGAGTGGCGGTCTAAAGCTGCACGCACCGCCGCAACCTGCGCGTGACAGTGAACCACAGGACGGTGATTCTCAAAAGTGAGCTGATTTCAAGAAAAGTGTGCTTCAGCACCACTTGCGGTCAAGCTTGAGCCCCAGCTTGCAGGCAGCCATGCAACACGAAGGACTTATTTCAGTGCAGGTGCAGAGTTTCTGCAGCAAAAACCAAGGACGCAAAGCGACTTTCCACCGCAAATGCTAGCCTCGCCTGGCAGGGAACTGTCGCAACCAGAATTGTTTGATAACCAGACAAAGGAAGAACAGGTACAAGCTTGGACGTAATTCTTTAGAGTGGATCTGGACAGATGAACAGCTAGTTAGCGAGTGAGTATTTTTCCGTTTGAGCAAGCTCACGCAGCTGCACACACACACCTCGTCCTTCCTCAATGGCAGGTACCACTCTCCTTTTGCATCACTGGCTGCAGTCATGATTGCCTGCGTGGTATACAAGACGTGGACGTAAAGCGTCATACACAACTGACGACAGACGTGGACGTACAGCATCATACACAACTGACGACAGACGTGGACGTACAGCGTCATACACAACTGACGACAGACGTGGACGTACAGCGTCATACACAACTGACGACAGACGTGGA
>Ga0307966_1004400_pt1 | contig 10486 bp, 14 predicted proteins | sample OrgLakmetagen646_FD_203141 | JGI IMG/M metagenome (GOLD analysis project Ga0307966, IMG submission 203141) | Saline water microbial communities from Organic Lake, Antarctica - #646 | ecosystem: Environmental > Aquatic > Non-marine Saline and Alkaline > Saline | place: Antarctica: Organic Lake... | reverse complement strand
TGTGTGTGTGTGTGTGTGTATGCATGCGTGTACACAGATCTTACAGAGGCCGCTCTTCATTAGCACTGTACGTTACTGCAAGGCCAAGATTGCAGGTATTGCCACCACATGGCACTGCCAGGTTCCTGGTCAAATGATTGGTCAAATGATCCGATATACCACAAATCGCAAAGGCCAGAATGAAAATGCATACAAGCATCATGCAATTCCTATATTTATTTAAATGCAGGAAAAGGACCAACCGAAGCCTGGCATGTAGCAATCTCCTGGAATGTTTCTTTGCTGTTTAGGCTCCTGCGCGGCAGCCCCTGACCAGAAGCAAGACACTCAAAAGGCTCTCCTTGAAATCCAATCCATTGGGAACCAGCGCCAACCTTCTCATAGCAGTCCAATCTTGGATCCCCCCCCGCCTTCGGAGGCACACGGTGAAAAGCGGCAACAGCAGCAGCAGCAAATTTTCCAGCCCCATCTGCAGGCCTCTTTCTGCAGAAGAACGAAATCAGGGACTCATGATGACTTGGAGGTCACCCGGTGGGGCAAAGATTGACAAAAGGATGATACCTCGCATGCACTCGCGCGCACACACACATACTCACACACACGCACTCACACACACACACGCACACACGCGTGCACATACATATGCACACTCACACATATACACATATACACACACACGCATGTGCGCGCACACACACACACACACACACACACACACACATACACATGCACATACACACACACATATACACACACACACGCATGCACATGCACACACACACACAAACACACACACCACGGGCACAAAATCATCCACACGCACACTCACCGAACAACAACATTAAATACGCACGTATTCACACACACATACACACACACTCACACACACACGTGTACGCACTAACACACACACACGCACACACACGCACACACACCCACACACACAACACATGCACAACACATGCACAAAAACATGCACACATACACTCACATACAAACAACACAAAGCACACACAAAACACATACACACAACGCAGGCTGGTGCGCTACTTGAAGGAGGGGAGCTGGGCCATGCGGGCGATGGCAGCAGAGGGCTTGTGGCGAGCAGCTGCTTTCCGCCCCATGGCACCATTGCTTGCAGCCAGCCACGTAGCTCCTTCTCTGGTCAGTAGCTGTGCTCGGGTTCATTAGGAAAGTACATACACCTCTCTCTCTCTCTCACACACACACACACTCTCACTCACTCTCTGCCTCTTTACCCGCGCCCATATTGGTTGACCACGCCGGCATTTAAATAAGGACCTGCTTTGGGGCTTGCCATCACCAAATGCCAGTGTGGTCAACAAAATCCATCTTTGTATTGCTAGTTAAAGAATTGTGCGAGCGTTCATCATCAGTCATAATTCATAAATGACTGCAGAGGGAGCTGGCCAACCTCAAAGGCTTGTTCTATGAGTGCTGACATCAACGTTGGAGGGGTGACGTACCTTGCGCACACTGCTCCCCCCTGCATACACGTACACATGTTCACGCGCACATAGACATACACACACATGCACACATACTACACTTCGTGCACACTGGTGATAATCTTACGTAAGGCTGCAGAACTGGGGAAGGCCTAGGCCACACAAACACACACAGACACGCACACTCACACATGTACACACACATGCACACATACTTCACTTTCCGCACACGGGCACTCAGGTGACGATCTTGCGTGAGGGCACAGAACTGGGGAAGGCTTATGCCTCCCACACGCTGCTCGTACTGCTAGATGAGGAGAGCTCCATCAACGAGGTGGGTTGTGTAATGTAAGGTTGGCCACCAGCCGTGAGATTTTAGATTGTGCTTATTTGAGGAGGGTTGTGTAATGTAAGGTTGGCCACCAGCCATGAGATTTTAAACTGTGCTTATTTGAGGAGGGTTGTGTAATGTAAGGTTGGCCACCAGCCGTGAGAATATAGATTGTGCTTATATGAGGAGGGTTGTGTAATGTAAGGTTGGCCACTGAGCTGGTGCTAGGAGCCTCGCACATTCTTAAACGTGCCCTGCTGCCTGCCATGAGAGTTGCGCCATGATGAGGCTGACCACAGAGGTTGGCAATCACGCTGGGGCTAGGAAGCCTCAAATCTTCTCGAACGTACCCTGCCTGGATGAGAGTTGTGTGTTGATGGGGTTGGCCACAGTGGGGGGGGAAGTTGTAAAACTTGTTCACTTAGTTGACCGCAGAGGCTGGCCATAGAGCTGGGCAAGAGTTGCGCAGCTTTGGTTGGTCACAGAGGCTGGTCATTCAGCTGGGCGAGAGTTGCGTGGAATTGGTTGACAACAGAGGCTGGCCAGAGAGCTGAGAGAGGCGTGTATTAAGCTAGTTGATCGCAGAGGCTGGCCAATTCGTTCTTGAGCTATAGAGTGTTAACAGAGATTCTGCTGATCTCATTGTCTGCTGGCTACATGACATGGGAGCGTTTAAGGAGGCTGCATTTAATGCTGGGACGTCAGGAAATACTCACGGGCTCGCTCAAAGTTTTCCTGGCCACGTGCTTGCCTCTGACCAGCAAGTGCTCGCTTCTGTTGCGGACGCTCCAGGCAAAAGGCTGCAACGTTTATAGTCGAATACACAAACTTTCACCGTAGCGCGTCATACGAGTCGCCTATGTATGGTGTGCATGCCCTGTCATAGCTGGTCAGTGCAGTTGCCCATTTGTCTGCTTGAATGAGCTGCGTGCACGCACTCATACTCACAGCATACACACACACATACACACACATACGCACACTCTCGCATACACTGCCAGCCCAGATACCTGACGTTGCACTCTGCACCCGTTCGCACCCGCATGCCATACGCTATATGCACATGGCTGCAGGTCGTAGATTTAGATTTAGATGTACATGGGGGGACCTTCAGCCAGACTGTTCAGCTGATCGGCCTGTGACTGGTCCTCCCCAGTCAACAAGAAATCCATGAGCTCGGACACAAAAGAAGTTTGTTGCTGTATGGCTGCAGGTCGTAGACATCGGTGGCGTGCAGGCCCTTTTGCATGTGGCCAGTGACTCTCAGCTGCCCGCTGCGCGAAAGAGTGCCCTACGTGCCCTCAGCCGTTTGGTGCGAGACAGGAGGGTAGCAGCAGTGCTCATGGCAGTGGAGGGGCACAAGGTGAGTGTGTTTGGGAGGAAGGGGGTGGGGGGTGCGTGTGTGTGTGTGTGTGCACGTGCGTGCGTGTGTTTGTCAATTGTGTGTGTGTACGTGTGTGTGCACGTGTGTGTGTGCACGTGCGTGCGTGTATTTGTGTCAATTGTGTGTGACTAAGCAAGAGTGTGGGTGCTTTGGGCTGTTTGATGAGTACAGGTGGGCAGAAGGCAAGTTCGTTTCACAGTAGGTGCGCGTGTCTTTGTGTGGTGATGAGGAGAGAGAAGGGAGCTTCGATAAAAAAGGGTTCCCTTGCTGTTTTGTTTGTTGCAGATGCAGTGATGGCAGAGATGGGGCATTCCTGAGCAGAATTAAGAAGTTGCTTCCTGCTATCATAGGTGAAGCCCATCCCATTTATTTTTGCTTTGGTGCACCAACATGTAGGGTTGGCCAGAACCGTATGTATGCACTGTATATGACCGTATGTTTGATGATTTCCCTGCCAAAAACACCATACATACACCGTAAACATATGGTTCTGGCCAACCCTACAAAAGCGCTCAGTGGCTGCTCTGCTCAGTCAAGACCGTCAACCATGTCACAACAATTGGTGCGTAGGTGCCGGCGAAGCTGCTCAGCCAAGAGCACAGCCTCAGCACTCCAGGGGTGTTGGGGTGCTGATACTGCCGGGGGTTGAAAAAAGTGGAAAAAAACAGCACCCGCAACCGTGATACAACAGTTGGTGCGCAGGTGCCGGGGAAGCTGCTCAACCAAAAGTAGAGCCTCAGCGCTCCAGGGGTGTTGGGGTGCTGATACTGTCGGGGGTTGATAAAACAGCACCCGCAACCGTGATACATAAGGGTGGGTAAATAGGGTGTCTGATTTTGCCAGAGAGGTTCGGCGAGCCTCAACGAGGCTCGGCACTCGCTGGGGAGGCCCTAGCTGGTGCATTATGGTTAGAAAATCACTTTCTCAAATCTGCACGGATTGAGCCGAAACTTTTTCTGTTGTTCGCTTATATATAAAAGAATATTAACGTTGAGACCGGGTGGAAAATATGGGCGTGTGAGTCAGGAAAACTCGGTTAACAGTTACACCCCCCCCTGTTGCACACCCCTTTTAACTCTTCCTGGTGTTATTTAATAAATTACTTGGTTTAAAAGAAGGGCCTGTCAGCCAATCCAGCCACAAAAAATTCGGAATTTGGGAATTTTTGGGGATTTCTGGGGAGATGGGGCTGATTCCGCCCAAAAAGTGGACACCCTCGCTGGCCGACGAGTGTCTTCCACACCGGGAAAGAGGCTATCGAGGCTCGGTGAGCCTCACACTCAGCGAGTCTCGGCGAGGTCATGACCCACCCTTAGTGATACAACAATTGGTGCGCAGGTGCTTGGGAAGTTGCTCAATCAAGACCACGGCTCCAGCACTGTCAGAGGATCCTTGGTCACTCTTTATTACCTGGGGGCCGACAAAAACCATATCCAGGTAAGCGGTGCAGGAGCGCACCAAGGGCTGTGGATTCTTGTTGACTGTAACAGCTCAGAAACGACACTTGCTAGTTGTCTGAGCCGTTTATCCTTTTCAACAAGTGTTGACATTGATTACGTGGTGGTGGTGGTGACATTGATCAATTGGTTGTTGCGTCGACCTCTGTAGGAAAAGGTGGATAAGGTTACAGAGGGCATCTGAAATATACAATGAACAAAGATGGACTTATTGGAGAAGGCTCTGTGTGTGTTGGATGTGGATATCTGCAGTGATTTTCATAGACAAGGTCACTGTAGTGGATCAGGCAATTGATCGTGAGGGCGTTATTATCTCTCTTATTACCAGAGTCTCACTCCCCCCTGCCCATTTTTACAACAACATCAACGTCCGCTTTCCCAGTGCCCTTTTTCATTGCCTCACCAGGCCACTTATCCCTTTTGTTTACACTGCAGGCAGCCATCGGGACGTCAGGCATCTTGCCCCGCTTACTGCAGCTGTGTGTATGCAACAACGCACGCACAGCGTCCCAAGCACTACAGGCAGGTTATGTTAAGGGTTGGCCAAGACCGCACATATATACTACAATGACTGTATATCTGGTGATTTCCCTGCCAATATTACTGTATAGACACTGATGGTTCTGGCCAACCCTAGTTATGTTTCTTGCCTTTTCCGTATGGGATCAGTGACTGAGATGGCTGGGATCTGTGTTTCATTGTGAGGGGACTTGAAATCGATTTGATTCAGTTTGTTGTGAGCACCTTGACAGGCTGAGCGCTTGAACATTCTGCTAGGGTTGACAAGAAGCCGGCATTGTTTTTGCAAGAAAGTCTTCACATTACAGTCATGTACGTCTTCACATTACGGTCTTGTATGTCTTCACATTACGGTCATGTACGTCTTCACGGTACGGTCATGTACGTCTTCACAGTACGGTCATGTACGTCTTCACAGTACGGTCATGTACGTCTTCACAGTACGGTCATACGTCTTCACAGTACGGTCAGTACGTCTTCACAGTACGGTCATGTACGTCTTCACAGTACGGTCATGTACGTCTTCAAGTACGGTTATGTACGTCTCCACAGTACAGTCATGTACGGTGCATGCCTCATGCACAGCCTGCCGGAATTCATACGCATGCCACTCACGCCGTCGTGGATCAAAGCAAAAAACTCTTCAGACCTGGACTTACATATTGGAGCCTTTGATTGCTCAACATGATTTGATTGATGAAAGCTGTAAGCCATTAGGAAGGGTACTAAAACCACTAAGGCACAGGTGCACTACACCATGCAGCCACTAAACTGTGCACTGCATTACCATAAGCCGCTCACTCACATCTTTATTGCTGCTGGACGGTCCCTGTATGCCCTAGAAAGATAATATTTTAAACTTGTGTGCTTACCGCCCCCTCTCTAGAATGTCTTTGCCCTCACCCCTAAATGTCTTGTCAAATACCGCACTCTCCGCCTTTGCTAACACCGCCAAGTCCAGTGAAGCAATTATATTAATGAGAGAAATCCCACCGGCCCCGACAAACATCATTAAGTAAGGTCCAGAGGAATGCTCATACACATGTGCAAGGCGATTGGTGTGAGATGGTAGCACCTAACAAATTCCAGGACTCAGCCGTCTCACGGCACACTGTTGTTCCTTACGTCTGCACTGTTGTTCCTTACGTCTGCACTGTTGTTCCTTACGTCTGCAATGTTGTTCCTTACGTCTGCACTGCTGTTCCTTACGTCTGCACTGTTGTTCCTTAAGTCTGCACTGTTGCTCCTTACGTCTGCACTGTTGTTCCTTACGTCTGCACTGTTGTTCCTTACTTCAGCACACTGTTGTTCCTTACATCTGCACCCCCTCTTGCTTATATCATCTGACATTTGATCACTGTGCGCCTTCCTTGCTCCCCGCCCTCCCCTCTCTTTCTCAAAAGTCGCATGCAGACCTTAAAGCAGGAGCCATGTAAGGTGCTGTTTGCACTTACCCCTAAACATCCATCCATCTATATCTCTCTCTTTCTCTCTCTCTCTCTCTCTCTCTCTCTCTCTCTCTCTCTCTCTCTCCATATATATAATATATGTAAAAATGTGTTATGCATGCACGGTGTGAAGAAGGTGCTGCGCAAGAGGTGCTGTGCGCATCATCTTCTTACAATTCCATCTCTCAAATGTACTATGCATGTAGGTTATAAAGATGCTGTGCAAGAGCGTTGTGTGCTGTCAACTCATCCACAAGGAAGACGGTGAGGCCATTTTGCGCTCTTCATGCAACAGTGGCGTGCAGACGAGTGCAGATGAGCATCCAGCTCAGGTACGGGGGTCCTGCCTGTATGATTGCATTTATTAAAGGAGGGTGCACAGTGCAGGCGCTATGATTTGTGGATCCACACATATATACACACACGCGTACACAGGCGCAAACACACATACACTTAAGCATACACACTTGAAGTAAATGATTAGAAGAGTAAGAGAGGACATAGCAAGACTTTAATCTTGTTGAGGGAGGCCCTGCATGGGGTCTGAAAGCTCGCTTATGCTTAGGGTTGGCATACTTATTTTTGCACGCTGAACATCACGGCATCTTGGCAAGACAACCTTTAGAGTTTGAGGTCTTTGTATGGTAAATTGCTCCAGCCAACCCTGCATGATCACAAAATTCATTTTGCACGGTGAACGCCAAGTCTCAGTGTTTCGGCAAGATGACCTTGAAGCGTATGGCCTCACAATTTGTGCATTGCTCTGATCACCCCTGTGTGTACATGGTATTCGCGCTCATTATCTCACGCTAGTGAGCTGGACATCCAGTGATGTGCACTTGCTTTAGCAATTTAGATATGTGAAAGGCTTTCAGTTGCTGGCACCTAAACGTGCTCCTAGTTGCTGGCACCTAAACGTGCTCCTAGTTGCTGACACCTATACGTGCTCCTTCCCTTAATCATGTTGGATGTTGTTAGCATTACCAGTGTATCCTTTTTTATCCTGTATGATGGACAACGAAACGCATGCACCAGAACTCCCCTCAGATGGCATGATGTTATTATTGGTACTCGTAAGCAATAAGGTTGACGCAGGCTTGCTCTCTTATACTTTGCATTTGCATGTGCTATGATATATACACTTGCAATGAATGTAATGTACTCTATTAGACTGCCATTGATATGCATGCATATAAGTCAGTGTGCCTTCACACCAGAAATGCAGCTATGTCACGCTAATAGATGCTTATTTACTCACAAACATACGCGTCTGCAGGTCGCTCTTGAGCGCTTGGAAATTGTGCTGCGCACAGAGCAGGACATTCCCAGCACTCGACCCAAGAACAGCATGCAGTTGTACGAGATAGACGCCAATGATCCAGCTGTGCAGGTACTTCAAAACATCTTAAGTGTCCTGAAACAATCTAGTACATGATGCGCGATCTGAATTGGTCAGGAAGCGTTTGTTACAAGCTGCAAAGAGGGTCGCACATTGGCCAGTCGCTTTGCCTTGACAATGATGCAGCTTCACTGGGCAAAACAGCATAGAACATAAGGCAGTTGCATTTGCAGCATTTGAACGCAAATGCGTTGCAGCTTCTCCTTCGCAGCAACTGCACACGCTCGCATATGATGAGTAGCTTTCGTCTCGCAATTGTGCGGCTCATGTCCGGGTATTTATTTAAGTTATAGCTTTCCCACTATTTTCGTATACACACATACTCTCACAGATACATGCCCGTAGAACTATACGTACACAAATATCTGCATAAGCACACACAGGAACATCCAGACAAAACCATGCACACACAACCCCGTACACAATCACCAATGTATTGGTTTAAACGTTTAAACACAAACACACACACGGACACACACGCACACAGGTGCCGCTACGCGGCCCAAACCAGGACCTCAGCCTTTTGAACAGCTCAACCCAAAAAGGGGCAAGCAGCAGCGCCCACGCTGGGCCCGACATCCGGAGGATGTCCACAGCAAGCAGCGGCAGGCACTTGGGCAAACATAAGAGCAAGCGCTTCTCCAGCAGGCAACTCACCAGTCTCCAGCAGCAACCTCCACACTTAGATCAGCAGCAGCAGGAAGGCACTGAGCACAGTGGCACCACAGCAGTAGCTGCACTTAAAGGCCCAGGCTTGCCAGGCAGCCCTGGAGCCAAAGACCAACTACCAGGCGCTCGCGCGTTTGTACACGTGCCCCTCGGCCAGTCGCGTATATCTGCAGAGGAGGGACCTATGCCTGAGCATGCACAGGCAGCGCTGCGCACGAGCGACTGGCTGGAAGAGGCTGCCGGCATCGGCAAACAAGCGTGGGTGCGGCTAAGCCCTAATGCCGCTGCGTCCAAGGAAGCGCTGCAAGCCAACAGAAAGTCATTCGATGCCCAACGACAGCAGCAGCTGCAACAGCAACGGCAGCAGCAGGCTACTAAGGTCCAGCAGCAGCAGCTACAGCACTCACAGAGGCAACCCCAGCAGCAGCAGCAGCAGCAGCAGCAAACACAGGAACAGGAGCAGCAGTTAGGCCTGCAGCCTTTTCTGCAGCTGCATCTACAGCAGGGGCTGCATGCACAGCAAGCTGCAGCTCAAGAGCTGCAGCAAGAGCCGAGCTTTGACACGGGTGTAACAGGGGGGCATGCAGATGCTGGTATAGCGCCAGCAGCAGCAGCAGCAGCAGTAGTAGCAGCAGCAGTGACAGCAGATCTGGGACCGTCAGCAGCGCCGCTTGAGCTTGCACCGACAGCAAGGACACCGTCACGACTGCCAACAACACAACCAGAAGTGCTGGCAGCAGCAACAGCAGCAGCAACGGCAGCAACATCAGGCCTGCCTCCCACTGCAGCAGACTTTGCATCTTACAACCGCTCCGACGGCCCCTCTTCCCCAGGCAAAGAAAGCCAGACCCACCATTCCACAGCCCCATTTTTCTCTCTTCCCTTGTCTCCCTCCCAAGGCACCAACCCTACCAGCAGCAGCTTGACCCCCACAAACGCCTGTTTACTATTCAACCACAGCCCTACCAACAACTCACACACCAACAGCACCAACTTGCACCCCACCACTCAACCCGCCCCCCCTCCTTTTCACACATCCCCCATGACCTCTCGCCGCCAGCATTCCTGCACGTCTTCAGATCTTTTTGACGTGACCCCCACCCTCCCTTTCCCTCCGCTCCCCTCTACACCCAGTCTGTCAGCAGAGCCAGGACCCTTTCCCACCTTACCAGCAATGGCAGGCCAGCTCGGTGGAACGTGCCAGTTGCAGAAGTGCGGCATCACGTCTGGGGGAGCTTGTAGCCTACCCCCCAGTCAACCCTACCCGTCCCCGGAGCTCAGCTTGTCTCCGTCAAAAGAACTGTCAGCCACAAAATCAGCCTCCGTACCTGCTCCATCCAGCAGCAGCAGCAGCAGCAGCAGCAGCAGCGGCAACAATAGCAGCAGCACAACACATCCCTCCGTACCTGCTTCATCCACTTCACATTTAGGGGAGGGACAGCTCGCAAAGCAAGCAACGCCCAAAGGGGTAGAGTTGGGCGCTGGGCTCGCAGCTGCGGCTGAGGGGGCAGCAGAAGAAGCAGTGTTGCAGGTAGAGGAAGTGCGTGCGGGTGCACCGATAGCAGCAGGAGCAGCAGCAGCAGCAGCAGCAGCAGGCTTAAGCAACAGCAAAAGCAATAGCAGCTCCCCCTCCTCTTTACGTGCAAATGCTGGGCAGACCCTCACCAATAGCTCCCAAGCCAGCATGCATCCCCCACCACCCTCACTGATTCCTCCCCCAACGCCAACCTCTGCCTTTTGCTCACCTCCCTCCCCTTTCCTCCAAGGCTTGGGTGGAGAAGCCAGCAGCAGCAGTAGGGCAGCACCCTCC
>Ga0307966_1004397_pt1 | contig 10488 bp, 7 predicted proteins | sample OrgLakmetagen646_FD_203141 | JGI IMG/M metagenome (GOLD analysis project Ga0307966, IMG submission 203141) | Saline water microbial communities from Organic Lake, Antarctica - #646 | ecosystem: Environmental > Aquatic > Non-marine Saline and Alkaline > Saline | place: Antarctica: Organic Lake... | reverse complement strand
GGCCTGGGAGTGCTTCTGGGGTGCTCTGGGGGGCTTGTGGCTGCAAAATTCGTTAAGTGCCCAAAATCGTATTATACGGAGCAATTCGAAAAATACGGATATATACTTGATAAATACGATACGACGTATAATACGCCTACGCCGTATGACCCATCCCTGTATATATATATTATCTATTTACCATATATATGGTTCTGGCCAACCTTAATTATGTGAGTACAGGATGCAGGCTGCTACGAAACAATGGGAGTGGATTTTGAGGCAAAGCAAGGCGACAAGAAGATTTGTTGGTTTCAATCCCGAATGTTTGATTTGAGATGGGGATTGGGGAATAAAAGAGGTTGGCATGGGCAGGGGCAAGAAACGTGCGTCAAGTTGTCTAGGATCCCTTGAATTGCAAAACATTCCGTATTCTGGTTTTGGAGACTCGCAGGCCAATGACACTGACCTGTGCAATAAAGTTAGAGTGATAGAACATGTTTAATTTTGTAAGGGACACAAATTGCAGACGCATGTGTTCTATAGAGTGCATGTACATGCACACGCTCACACACAAACGCACACACACACACACAAACAAACAAACAGACACACTCACACACATACACACACACGCACAAACAGGTGAAGCACATGCTCAAGGAGAACAGCAGCTGGAGGGGGGGCTTGTGCATCTTTTTGCTCATCATCACCCTCGTGACCGTCCTCATCTTGGCTGCCAAAATTGGAAACCTCTTCATCAGGCCGTGATTGCTGCGAGGATGTCCACACACTCCGTAATTGACGCAGGGGGTGGTTTTGGCAGCATGTCAGACAACCATGTTCTACGTGTCTGCATCACTCAGCATCACACAGAGGTCGCCTGTGCAGCACACACTTGTTCCTTTGGCAAACTTTGCAAGCCAGTGGACTTATAGAAGGATATCCTTAATCTACCCCCTACAATGTTGTTTGCATTTTGCATCACACTGTGAGGATGTCCACACACTCCGTAGTTGACGCGGGGGGTGGTTTTGGCCGCATGTCAGAACGTCTGTTCCATGTTTTTTGCATCACACAGTGGGGTCGCCTGTGTGACACTCACTGTCCCCTGATACGTAGCATTCGGTTTTCTGCATCTTCTTTTAATAACATTTGCAAGCCAGTGGGTGGTTACGTAAGGAGGGCAGTTTGAGGTTTGCCTTGCGGAAGGGCAGTTTGGATTTGAGAGGGCATCTCAAACTGCTAGGAGAGCAGTTTGCACTCCCCGGATGGGTAGGCCTAAAGGGAACTTTTCCTGAATAGAACAGGCCTTCCCTTTCTCTGATGTTCCTAGCCTTTCTAGCCTTTACCTCTCATGTTTCCTAGCACTCCTAGCCTTTACCTCTGATGTCCCTAGCTTTAACCTCCTCCGTTACCTTCCGGCACACGAGTTTGGATTTAGTTTAATTTGGCGTTTGGCATGGCTGCTCAAGCTTCCTGCACATGAGTGAGGGGGGTTGATTTGGTTTGCTTCTTTGTTAACGTAGCGTTCCTAACTGTCCTGCATTGCTCTGTAGCTGGCTGTCACGCCCATTGCTCTGTAGCTGGCTGTCATGCATTGCTCTACTTAGTAGCTGGCTGTCACGCCCAATCGTTGGCAGCGACGAATCGTGTGACAAAGCATCAGTAGATGTACTGAGTCTTGTAATTTGCAGTGACGGTGATATGATCTGACATGGCGCGTAAATGGTGCCACCACACTGAGTCTTATAATTTGCAGTGACGGTCATTTGATCTGACATGGCGCGTAAATGGTGCCACCACACTGAAACATCTCTTCTGTCTGTTGATCTTCTTGTCATGTTTTTCTCTTTTTTAACTACTAGGCAAGAAAACCATCATGGGAAGCATTTTTTGGTCCTCTCTTTTGCCCACAATAGATCTGGAACTTGACTAAAAAAATTGCTAGTTGAATGCACTATGCATTGCTACTGCCAGTACCAGTGGTGCCTGTGTCACAAGCGCTTTCGTGGGATAGATTGGTGATTTTTGTGGATGGTAGAAGATCAATGGGGTTCGTTGACAACACCTTAACTACCATCTTTGCTTGTAATCGACTGCATTTAATTTGTTTGGTCGTAGACGAAAGGCAGCTAAGGCACGGAAAATCTAAAAGCAAATAAGCTGATGGAATAAGAAAGAAAAGTCGGCTGCAGAATCCCAGAAAAATGACATCATACGGAGTAGAAGGGGCTCCCTGTAAATGGTGCAAAGACCTTTGTACTCATCCTTGAGGCATTCAGCTGGTGTGAAATACAGTGGATGTCGCGTTGGAATTCGCCAAGACCTTTATCGGTGCTGTCTGGGGTAGGTGCTGGTGGCTGAGGTGTTGCTGAGTTGCTAGCCCTCGGCTGCCCCCTGCCTCTCCGACAAATCCACCCCCTCCAATGCTAGTCTGTTGCTAATTAATTAGGCGGAGATAGGGGCAACCAGTACAGCACCTGGACGGCTGGAGGCCATCCTGTTTTTGCCTGAGAAGCGAGGTGGAACAAGCCGCTTTGACGCAATCCTAGTTTCAGCTGTCCCGTGGAAGTTTGTAGATTTTTTTACACCGCTTGTATGTCGTTCGCTGCTGCCTATATCCATAGAGGCAGAGCAGGATCCTTTGGAGCCTGTTTTGCTGATGGCTTTCATGATGATGTTGCATGCTAAGTTATGCCCCTCAACGAGCATATTTCTCATTTGCATGCGTTGGCATACTACAGAATGGATATGCTGAGCACTGTAAATTAGTTGAGGGCAGAGGGGGCAACTTAATCTGACTAAGTGCTTATACCATACTGCATGATTTTGGTTGGTGTACAGCCTGAGGGTTCCTGTTCTATACTTTATAACGATGCACTTGGTTTTAACAGGGACACAGGACGCTGTTAGGTAAGCGTTGCTAGCGGCTCGACATGGAGACGTTGCAATCCATTGGCAGTGCCATTGTTGGTCAGGGGCTGGTAATTTGGTGGTATTTGCATTTCCTAGTTTGTGGAGGGGTTGCATTTGTGCTTGCAAGGCGTCATGGTAATTGGATAGGTACCATAGCCTCGAGGTAGGTGCCTTGGCTGCATTTGGTTTTTTTTTGTACAGTTCAATGTTCTTCATATTATTTTGCGAGCCAGTAGATGCTGTAGAAGGGATTTCGCTCAGGGCCAGCTGTTTTGATTGGGGTATTTGATAGAGTCAGCAACGTCAGAGTAGGTTGCAAGTGACCTTTTAGCAAGAGCATGACCATTGCCTATAATGCTGGCGTGGGAAAAAATCCCAGAGGGGGTCGACGGAGCAAAAGTCCTGGAAATGTTCCTTTTCGATGCAAGTCGTGTTTAAATAACACAATTAGATGAAGTTTGGGGCCAAATGGACCTCCCCAGTGATCTGGGCAGAAATCCAGTTCAAATTTTGGCACTGAATGCTTACGTATTGAGCCACCACGCTCTACCCAGGGCCTCTTTTCACCTCAAAACACGACAGAAGAACTTAAGTGTCAGATTTGGGTGTGAGAACTGCTTTTTAGTTGGTGCATTCAGGTTAGGCTATCTGTGGCTATATGGGAGTAACCGTGAATGTTTGCGGCTGCTATAGCTGCTTCCTCTGCATGTGAGATGGCACTGGTTATACCTACGTCTCTTGGACTTACGTAATTGGATACGTTTAAGCAAGGGTGCTATACACGTGACCCGTTGTCTTGCCTTTCTTCGTGTTTTTAAGACTGCCATGTGTGCCATCTGATGCCATTCGATTCAGTATCGGTCCAGTTCCACCAATGTTGTACTTTACGGATCAGGTTTGGGCTGGAGCTCTGTCCGGTCGCTTCGTTAGAGCACTGGGGTTGGTCCAAGGTACTTGTTTTATCTTGGAGGCCTTGTGAGGTTTGACGAATGTGGTCGGTGGGTAGTTTCCTTACATTATTAAGGCCAGGAGTCTCTTCAATGCCAAGTGCAGAGGGGTAGGGATTGTTATATATGCATTGATTCCCACTCTGCCTCAGAATTCTTTTGGCAAGATCTTTCAGCCAGTTTTGTTGCAAACATTAAGCCTTCTTGAAAGTGGCCGTTTCCTCGGTTTTCAGGGCAGAAGAGTAAATGGGATGTCTTGTGCATGGAGCATGGTGTTTTCATAATAGATGGGGAGGCACATCTTTCATTGGTGTGAGTTTGACTCCAGAAAGGAGCATAGTCGTTATTTACTCCAGCGCTAACAGTTAAGCTAACAAGGATAGAGAAAGGCAAAAACGACAAGGCCAATATGATTTCAGAAAAATGTAGGGGGGGTTACTTCAGCAATAACAGTGACACAAACTGATAATGAAAAAAGATGGTGATTTAAACAGCAACCTATCAAGATTTTTAAAAAGGTCACCACGTGGGACCTATCCCCATTTGTTCATGATCTAGCTCAGAGCAGCAAAAAGCAAGGAGGCACCTTTACAGAGGAGAATGTGGCCCAAATCCCGGAAAACGGGATCAAATCGAAGGACTGTGTAGCGGCATGTTGCATTGGGCACGTGCAGTGCTTGAGCGGTGGAGGCCTGTGATAATTGATGTTGAAGAATGTTTAATGATAAACGATCTGCAGGTTTCTTTAAAGGAAGAGTGTGTATAATTTCGTCGTGCTTCCAACTTCTTTCAGGAGCCCATCCTTAAATGCTAGGTATGAATTTGCTGTAGACCCTTTTGATGCTAACATCATCTCCAGATCATAAATGCAACCTTGTGTCTTGCAAGTGTCTTGCAAGCAAGTGTCTTGCAAGTCAGTTGCAGTAAATTCGCACCTTTTTGATCTCAGCGACGGAAAGGCTTACTGCTGCAAGCTCTGCAGACAGGGACTCTGTGGCCTGCAGCTCACGAGACAAGGTGGTGCCAAAACCCCTCAAGCTTCTGCTTGCACTGATATTGCATGTGCATTCATGAAATGTGCTCCTACTAAACAGGACTTGAGTCACTGTATTTGCTCCCTCCTTTTAAAGACATGTACATATGCGACGTCTGTAATCGTACAGTGCCAGTGAAAATCAACTGCTACAATGCTGATATGCTGATGAGCAAGAGGCTATTGACACCAATGACGCATAGGCCTGCACAGCATATACTGGCACTGTAGCTAAGGGGTTGATAGATGACAGGAAAGGCAGTGTGAAGCGTGCTGCCGTGATTGACGCCTTAGCAGCACTAGATCAGGCCCACTCCGTGCTGGGCAACAGAGGGTCCTCTGCGCAAGAAGCAGTCTCAGCAGTCTCAGCATCACTCAAGGCGTTAGCGGCAATGTCCAAGAGTAAAGAGGCAAACATCCCGATATGATGTCCTTAAGCCCAGTAACTGTGATTGCAGAAATTAAGCACCTCCCATCAAGCATGGAATCCAAAGGCCAAAAGAGAGAGCAGAGGAGCAGGCAGTTCAGGAACTAGAGGACTATCAGGGTGAGCCTGACGAGCCTGACCAGCCGTCCACAAAGGCGTGCGATGCAGGAGGCTACAGGATACTTGAGCAGCCGTCACGCCAAGCATGCAGCAGTCATATGTTCAAAACAGCCAAGCACGGGCTGTGAAGAAGCACAGGCTGTGCGAGCTTGAGCTGCTTGACGTGCAGATGAGGCTGAACCAGGTACGACATGCGCGGGTGCGTGCCCCCCCCTGGCCCTCACGTATACACACGTGCACACAAAGTTACAAAGTTACAACATAAATACATATGACACACGCAACGCACACTAAGAGCAAAGCACACACACATGCACACACACACCCTTGTGTAACCTAGGGTTATGCGCACGCAAGCGTGTGTTTGTCAGGAAATTTGACATTTTGCTCATTGTGCATAAGAGATCCAGCACGTGTGTATATATGGCACTCCTGCTGGCTGAGATGAAGGTTAAGGCCATTGCGAGGTTTTTAAAGCCATAAGGGGATGTAGCTGGCCAACACTTCGTTTAGGACTTTTAGTCTGACTTAATGGGGGAGCTGGTACGCACCAGGCAGCCGTTTAATCATGCATGCTGAGGTATCTGTGCAGAATTGTGATTTCTTGTGTTGCTGATTTAGACTTTTGATTTGTGATCCTTGAACATCCAGCAAATTAAAGGTTCATCAACCTTTATGGACAAGTCCCTTGGTTAGTGTCACAAACAGCGTCTGATGCGTCTTTTGGAATGTGTTATCCTTTTAGGCACAACATTAACTTTGCGGTAAATAGAAGCTGGCATAGATTAAAGAATGCGTGCTCCACCATTTTGCTGCCCAACACGAATCAAGGGTTGTTGTATAAGATAATAGACTCTACTGCATCTATCTATGGCCTAATCCATTTAAGTTCATACCCCCAGCTTTGATGAAGTAGTACCTAGAAATCAGGCAGCCACAACATTGGCTTTGCAGTGAATAGAAGATGGCAATAGATTTAAAGAATGTGTGCTCCAGGTTCTGTGAGGTGAGGGACTCTCAGTTGCTGGCACCTAATAAGCGTTCTTTCCATTTATCAAACTGGAGGTGTTATCACTACTAGGGTAGCCTCTTCTCTTCTTACTAATAAATCTGGCAATGGCCAGGATGGTGGTTTGCTTGACCCTTTCCGTTCTGTTTTTTTTACCGTGCCGTCATCAGGAGTCGGTTTCAGGCCAAGCCTGCAACCATATGGTCAAGATCAAGATGCATCTTGATCCCCATTGATTCTTCCATTCCTTTTTGCGGTGGAGCTTCACAGTACTCGGTAACAAAGTGGCTCCTTTTCCTTAATTAATGTGTGGTGTGGTTTTCAATGCCTTTCTTATTAATATGTGCTTGCCTACTGATACTATAACACCAGCTATGAGCTATGAGCAATCGATTTGCTGAGGAGAAAATAAAGATAATAAAGCAAATCTTTGAATAACGTCCCCAAGACCAATCCTGAATTGCAGCTCACCAAAACAGCGCCACAGATGTAAGATAATTAATATGAACAAGTTGTCTCATAGGAAACGTGCTTGTTGATTTTGCACTGCACACTTTACAGGGCGAACAACATTCACCTGCTCAACTTTGGCATACTTGCTATCGCTTTCGCCGCTGCTTTCATCATTGCTGCTCTGCTGCTGTTGCTTCCGCTGCCGCTGTAGGCTCTGTTGTGGCTGCGCCTATTGGATTCGCTAGAAGTTTCTGTCAGCATGCTGATAGATGGGGCACTATCTTTTGTATGACAAGCAGGTGCCCGCCGGTCACCTTTTGGGGGGGGGGCTCCTTCACTAAAGTAAACATTTCCCCGTCTGCTTAAAGCCGACAAAAACAGAAGCATCATCAGCACGGAGCCTATTGCCTGCATAGATGTGGAAGACGCCGGCTGCGAGATCTGCTGTGACCCAGGAACACGTGAGGAACACACAGAACAAGGAAATCTACCTACCACAGATATGTACCAATGCAACCGCACCTACCACTGGTCATGTCTAAAACAGCTCCAATGCTACAAGGAAGAAGACAGAAATATCATAGATGCACAGTCTGACTGGAGGTGTCCTGCCTGTCACGACCTCTCCCTAGACGAAAAAGACGCTAGGTCACATGCATCACAACACAAATTGCTCAAGGTAAACTGGAGCCCCACCTGGGAGCCAAAAGAACGAATGCACTCATGGGCAAGCTTTCGGCAAATGATTCAAATTTATGAAGCTAAGCAAATTGCACCCCCCTCTCGATGAAGGACTTGACAACCTAGAGAGGCAAGGTTTTTGCACATCAATGAATCATAGCAGATGGAAATCCACACGAGGCAAAGAAATAAGGTCAAAGGCCTCCTTCGATATGCAACCAACCAATCCACATGTGGACATCACTCTCACGGGGCACTATGAAGTTTGGATCAGAACGGTGGACCTTGTCCGCCTGAAAGATGATATTGCACAAAACAGATCGCCAATGATAAACGCCACACACAAGGCTTCCCTCCCAAAACTGTATGAAGCTAGAGCGGCCTGCATATATAAGCCACATGGCAAATGCATAGGCATGATGACTCCTGAGCGCTTCCACCTTTTAAGAGAAAGGTTCCATGAAGCTCAGAAAAACGGACTACAGAGATATGTCTTCTCCTGTTCAATGACTAGCCTCTGAAATTGCAGGTCTACTTCAAGACTACCAAGCACGCCTCAAAACCCCCAAGGCAAGCCAACAAACACTAGAATCCTACTCCCGTATCCTACCCCAACACATCAGTGCAGCAGCACTACAACAATGCGCCATGGTCTCAAAAGAAAAATGGTCATCTCTACTCTGGACTTTGATCCTGGGAACTCCTCATATTGGAGCAAACGTCACCGTGGCATTGTCTTTGGTGCCAATTACAATGCATTTGCCACCAAGTTTACAGAACTCTCAATCTGCCACCCAGTGTATGATGACGCAAAACTGCTCAAGTGCGTGCAACACTCCCTACGATCTGCGATGTGTAGCAAGCTACCAACCTCCACCTTCTTATTTCTACCCAAATGGGATAACAAGAGCATCAATGCCTCCAGGTTATTGGTGCGAGATAACCCAAAATATCGCACCACGCTTGGCTTCATCCCCAAGACAAACTCACATATGCAATGCCAACCTCGTAGAAGGGTGTACAACGTAATTTCTCCAAACACACCTGGAGCATGGATATTATTGCTGTCTGGAACAAAGTAGCAAAACATCGTTTAACTGATGCCTCACCAAATTGGTTGCAAACACTGCAAAGGAGTATCCCAGAAGCAGTTTGGGAAAAAAAATCAGTACTGCATCTATCAAAGCTGCATAGGCAAGGCTGAAAGCTTTATAGGCGCAGGGGTATACTGCCCTCAAAAGAAAGCTGAATGTTATGTGAACTCAGGAGGCGTGGGAATGACAGACACCATCAATAGAGCTGAGCTCACAGGGATTGCAACACACACACACACACACATATATACACACACATACACACACAAACATACACACACACACATAAACAAACACACAGGGTTAAGGCATAGGACATCGGCCTAATAAATTTACTTATTTTAATGCCGATAGCCGTGGGATCTGGACCGTTTATGTACACACCTGAAATAACATTACACATGCGTGTGTCTATGGTCCTGTAAAGTCCTGGCCAACCGTATTCAATTGATTCTTTGCTAAGATGACCATGTTGTGCATATGTACACATGGTCCTGGCCAACCGTACGTGCAATGCATACAACCGCATGTCTCCAAATAGCCCACCTACTACAGCCAATAGCTTATACAAGTTTACCAGAGGGGGCATCTGAGGCCCTATACAGGGGTACTTTTAGTAAGTGCGCCAAAGCTGGCAGTTTCTAAACTTGGTACCCAGAGGTAATTTTGACTACACCTGAGCTTGACAATTGCCAGTTCCGGCGCACACGTCTAATTGCCCGCAACGTGAACCCTATTTTTCACCACCATTCTCTCATATCTCACTACCCACTGACTTTATCTATGTCATTATTATATGAATCGTCTACATTTAATAAAGAATATCACTGCAACAAAAATGGGGCAAAACGGAGCAGTATTTGGCCAGATACCCCATTTTGGCCCATTTCCATTAAGGAAATTCAGCAAAAGGGGTGCCAAAAAGGGTGGAAAACCAATTTCCACCAAATCCGGTTTCCAGCATGTCAAACGATTCCGATCATAAAAGAAGTACTGCAGTCGTGTTTCGAGATGAAAAGAGGCCCTGGGCCCTGGGTAGAATGTGGTGGCTCAATACGTAAACATTCAGTGCCAAGATTTGAACTGGATTTCTGCCCAGAAAAGAAAAAGAAAAGACTCCGCTGGTAGTGATGACACAGCCAGCATGATTAAGGGAGGGGGTTACTTAGGTGCCCGCACCACAACGCAAACAATTTAAAATAAATTAATGTGGGTCAGGGGGGTTGTGTGCCATAGCACCCGGACCCAATCCTTGACTGCTGTTGCTTGTGTTGTATTGCAGTGTATGCCTTGTTTTTATGAGTGCAGATGCATGTCTGATGGAGTGTTGGTTCAGTTTGTGCATCAATCTTTTTATCATATGGTAATCCAGATGAAGGTCTGCCAGAGGTTTGTCTGTATAGTCTTTGTAGATAGTCCCCATAGCTCCAACGAGGATCACGTGAAGCTTGACTTCCCTATATCCTTGTCTGTTTAGGTTGGCAATAAGCATGCTGTGCTGTGCTTTTGCTTTTTGGAGTTGGGGATCAGGCCTAGTGTCTTCACAGAATTTAAACTCACAGGTGAACTTCCCACTGGTTTAATTTCTTGTCTTTAGCAAGCTGTTGAAAGTTTTGGTTGCGGGTGGTTACGCGAGAGGAGCACACAGTGCTAGGTAAAAATAGGATGACGTCAGGACGAGAAGAGGTTTTTAAAGCATGTGCTGCTAGTTTTGGTATCAACCAAGAGGGCAGTGTTTTGTTGGCAGTGTTTCTCAGATCTAGGCCTTGCTCTGATAGTTTATCTGCGCTGCCTACGTCAGTGTAGGCAATTTGGTTGGCACCGCA
>Ga0307966_1004395_pt1 | contig 10488 bp, 5 predicted proteins | sample OrgLakmetagen646_FD_203141 | JGI IMG/M metagenome (GOLD analysis project Ga0307966, IMG submission 203141) | Saline water microbial communities from Organic Lake, Antarctica - #646 | ecosystem: Environmental > Aquatic > Non-marine Saline and Alkaline > Saline | place: Antarctica: Organic Lake... | reverse complement strand
ACACACACACACACACACACACACACACACACACACACACATATACATACACACACACACACACACACACACAACACATGTGCCCACGTAAACACAGAATCAAGAAAAAGAAGCTGCTCAGAACGCACAGCTTGTACAGCAAAGAAACTTGCAGTACTTTAGCTCCAAAAGCACGTCCGCAGAGTGCATGTCGCAGGTGAGCACTTATTCCTGCACTCTCATGTGCATGCTTGCATGCGTGCATATCAGTGCATAAACATGTAATAGTCTACAGCAGGCGCACCCTCAAACAAGGTGCATGCCATCAGTTATAAACGCTGTTATAAGCAGGCAGGACCTTGCTGACGGCCTGAGTTCCAACGGCACTACAGGTCTCTCAAACTTTATGACAACTTTTTCAGCGCTGTCCCTCCCTGCCTTTTTCGTGCTTTCAGGTGTTTAAGAAAGCCCGTAAGAACAAAAATTAAAGGGTTCCTCTCTCATGCACGCCCTAAGCAGCATCCACGTGTATACCAAGGGTCCACACACAACGCGATTGGGCTGCAGCAGGAACAACACAGAACATGCTTCCTGTTTCCTGAATTCTAGCAGCAACAGCAACGGCATTAGCAGCTGCAGTAGAGAGTGTCAGAGCAGCCATGTCTGCTCATCTTACAGACAGGCCAGCAGCAGTAGCAGTAGCAGCAACAGAGACAGCAGTTACGGCCATCTTTACAGCAGCTTTAAACGCAACACGGACGCATACCGAAGCAGCAAAAGTGTGCCTAGCGGCATGCCTAGCAGCTGTAGCTTTAAAGGGGACCCTTTACATAGAATAGGGTATAGGGGCAAGCGCGGCAGGGAGAGGGTGTGCAGTTCAGCTGGTGCTGCTGGGGGTGGGGGCGGGCCCCTGGCAGATGCGCTCGCTGACATGGCCAAGCAGGTGTGTTTCAGAGTGTATGTGGGTGTGTATTGTGTGTGTATGCGTGTCTTCCAATATAAGTATGTCCTAGGCTTGCACAACAGGTGCCATTTCCATTTGATTTCATCTCAGACTGCTAGTTGAGCGCATCATTTAATCATTTGATTATTTGCTCTATCATGGTAGCAACCTCGTGTACATTCCCCATGCACGCAAGTACAGATCATGCAGGCTTATTAACACTCCATTAAGTCAAAGAAAAATGCCCTCAGCAAAACAGAGGACGAACTTGAAATTGTGTATTGCGTTACCCATCTCTGCAGCTCCAGGCACTAAGCAAGGTAGAGGCACGCGTAAAGTGGGTAGCTGGACGAGGTCCATACTTAGATACGCGTTTATCTTGAATTACAGCACCACCACAGCTGCTTGTAAGAACCGTCAAAATTTTTGTAAGCAAAATGATGTTCTTTCTCTAACGTGCAGCGCTACCACTGCCCAACAAGTAACCTCAGCTGATTATGTATGTTGGGAAGGGTAGCTGGAGAGCACCAGACAGGGATCTCTGGGCTCCAGCAACTAACACCTACCCCCCTCACTGTAGCGTAATACTGACAATAAGTACAATAATACAACCCTCACTGCACCATGAAATCTCACAGCTGCAAACTTGGACAGAAGCAGAGCGTGATTCACAGGAAGGTTGAGTTGTGGGCTTTCAGCCTCTCCCTCTCATGCACCATCACCTACACGGCAAGCTACTTCTGCAAAACGTAGAGCCTAGGTACCTGCTTCAAGAAAATCACCCACTCACCAATACCGACGACATCATCTGCATTGTCACTCACAGCTGCAAGCGTTAGCAGAGGCAGAGGCGCGCGCAGAGCGCGAGGCCAAAGAGCTAGGTACGGGCGCGGGGGCTGTGAGTGTGCGTGGCCTCACCTTCCATCCTCCTGGTAGTGAGGTGCCCCTGATCAAGGTGCGTGATGTGTATGTGTGTGCATGCGTGTGTGTGTGTGTGTGTGTGTGTGTGTGTGTGTGTGTGTGTGTCAGGTAGGGGGCATTCTTTGGGCAGGGAGTCGCGTGTGTATATGTGTATATGTATGTGTGTGATGCACATAAGCACATATGTGTGCATGCGTGCTTGTGTGTGCGTGCGTGCACGTGCTTTTGTACGTGCGTGTGCATGTGCCTGTGCCTCTTGTCTGCTTCTTTTTCAGCTTTATATTTCAGTGCTTTCCTTGATTTGGGTCCCTGGTAGGCCTTAATACTAGCAGAGGTCTTCTGGGCTCTGGAAATAGATAGAGGGGCTGCTTTCCAAAACTCACGTATTTAGCTGCTCTGTGTCGATGAGTGCAGGTGGAGTTTGTTTACTTTTTAGTGATCGGTCCTTATTATGAGATGTTTGAGAAGTTGCAATGTCCACAAGACGTGAACAGATGGTTGAGGAGCATGCCCTGACATCCTCGTTTCAGTTGCAACAGCAGCAGAAAGAAAAAGTATTGAGGCGTAACCTAATAATCAAGAACCGTATAATTTGATGATCAAGTACCATAGAAAGGAAATCACAGCCTCTTGTTTAACTGTGAGGTCGTCAGAGGGTGGATTTCAAAAGTAGCAGAGCAACAGCTCGAAATGTTTCCTGTGCACTGCAATACTTACAAGCCTTTGGCACGCAACTTGGCTGCTGGAAAGAGTGCTTGCACGTCCTTGTATTCAGGACATTTCTATGGAGGTTCCCCCAAAGAGCTTAGGCCTCATCATCGGTCGCAGCGGCAGTGGCAAAACCACACTTTTGCAGGTGTGTTTGTGTGTGTGCCTTGCGTGTGTGAATGCATGTATGTATGTGTGCGTGTGCCTGTATGTGTGTTTGTGCTCGCGGTGTGCGCATCGCTGTATGAGTGTGATAGGTGATGGGGTGTACATTCAGGGTAAATGTCTTCACCACCAGCCCTCAGTGGCACAGCCACGCTTCTTGAATTGTTTGAATACAATATATGGTTAAGCATCCTATTTGTTCACATGGGGGGGTGCGTATACAAGCAAATTGACTCTTGTCGTTGGCTGTAGTTTCAGTGTACGGCCACAAGTCTGTGCGCGCAATTTTTTTGTAACTGTGCAGGCTTGCTCACATATGCTTGATTCCGACTGCATCTGCATACTTCTTTTGTTTACCACTTGTTAGGCCTTGTCCTTTCCTTACGTTTCTGTTAGGAAGCAGGCAGGGTCGAGACGCGATTCATTACGGGCAATCATCACAACCATGAATTTCAGCGATTTTCATGCCATGTGCTTATACTGTGACCCCTCTTCTCCCTCCCCTTGCCACAGCTCCACCTTGTCCGAATCGGTGGAGTAGTAGGAATTTGAATAGCTCCGTAGCTAGTGCTAACACACCCGTAGTGGGTGAGGGATAAAATGCTAAGACACGAGCATCAAAGAGCCCCTCGCTGCTGAAACTGAAATGGAAGCCGGTTTACATGAATTAAAACAGATAAATGTTTGCGTTTCACCCACGCCCCCAAGTGCAAATACTCCCTTCCTCATCCCCTTATTGTGTTATTACAGCAGCCGCTTGTAGGCTTATCCGAGCAAAGCATGGAAAGAATCCGTCCTTGGCTTCTTTGAAAATGCTTATGACTTTTTTGGATTGTTTTGTATGATTTTTAACATAAGGCTCTCTACTTTACAACGTACCACCTCACTCCATCATTTCGGTGGCAACAGGTGCTCGCAGGCCTATGTGAGCAGACCTCAGGAGAAGTGTCCATCACACCAAGCAGTATCTCGCCCACTGCCGCTCCGCCTTTGTCGTTAGAGGCACGCATGGCCAAGGTGACAGCTGTACAGGTTTTGTTTGCATTTGGGGCAGTTCGGGGGAAATATAATGCACGCGGCTGTTACATCACCTATCGTGTGTTCGGCCTTAAGTAATGACGGTATGAGTGCCAGCATCAACCCATGGTCTGTGAGCCTCTAGAGTCCCTCTTGGAAGAAGAATTACGACCAGCAGTAAAAGCATCTGCTTACCTGCAAAGGGCAAAAGGCCTGCAGAAGGACTCTTTGGTTTAAACCTATACTTTACTTAAAGGCCAGGCTGGTGTACCAGGTCACTCAGACGGACTCAGATATCCTCAGACTCAGACATCCTCAGACTCAGATATCCTCATTGGACTTACCTCACTTCCAAATCAAATATACAGGTTGGGCTGGTGTTCCAATTTCCCGAACGTCATTTTCTGGGCTCTGACATCTTCAGCGAGCTCACCTTCGCTTGGCCACGGGACCCTGCTTTTTTTATGCAGCAGCAGGCGCTACGCGCACGCGTAGAGAGGGTGAGTTTGCTCTTGCGTGCATGCTACTTCTACTAACTGTTTGATGCAGCAGGCGCTACAAGCATTAAAACAGAGGGGGAGGGTGTCCTTGTAATTAGTTTAACCCAGATGACATTGGAGGCTTTTTGCTGCTGCTGCTGCTGCTGCTGCTTTGTGCAAGGTCCGCATGCCGTTTTATCGCGCATGCAAGCACTGCACACAAGGATAGCACATCATAAGTCATCACGCATGCCAGGATCGCACATCACATCATCATCGCGCATGCAAGCACTGCACACAAGGATAGCACATCATAAGTCATCACGCACGCCAGGATCGCACATCACATCATCATTGCGCATGCAAGCACTGCACACAAGGATAGCACATCATAAGTCATCACGCACGCAAGCACTGCATGCAAGGATCGCACGTCATATCATCACGCAAGCACTGCATGCAAGGATTGCACGTCATATCGCCACGCAATGCACGCAAGGATAGTATCACGTTGTCATCTTGAACTTCCTGCATGTCACCTTGTTTTTTGCCTTTCGTTTTTCAACTTTGCTACACCTCTGATGCAATAAGGGGTCTGATGAGCAGCAAGCGATAATTATTGGTTAGGCACAACAAAATCCTTATTTTCCTTATGCTTAAGGTGTGCCGGAGCCTTATAGAAGCCCTGTATAGTACGGTACATTGAAAGGTTTCCTGCCAAAACCATTATGTACGCACCCATATACGCCTCTGGACAACTCCACTCTTTGATGGTCAGATGAACAGAAGGCTTGCCATTAATTTGAGCTTGTTGTCGCTCCTATTACCTCCCTACTACCAACACCACAACCACCACCACCAAGCTACCTCCATCTAGCGATGGGACAAGATGTCTCAACAAGCTTACTAAGAGCCGCGTGTCACAGCACATTTTTGGTGCATCATACCTCTTGCAGGTGCTCCGTGCAGTCAGGCTTGATGGGGTGCCCATGGGCAGGTCACCTTGGGCCCTTTCAGGAGGCCAGCAGCGTCGGCTGGCCCTGGCGATCCAGCTCGTGCGTCAGCCTGCCTTGCTGCTGCTGGATGAGCCCCTTGCCGGTGTGTGAATGGATTCAAAGTGTGCATATGTGGCGTTGATGTTATGGATTGTTTGATGAAGGTCTAGTCTGGCGGGGGGGGGGCATTGTGTATGGCTTATTGATTCCGTATGACTGCCCACCTTTAAGTTGTAATCAATTTCAACGGATTGTGTATCGTATGGGAAGCATGTGATAAAATTAGAGCCGTTAGAGGGAAGTGGAATTTACAATCGCTCTTTCAGGGTTTAAGCTTTGTGACTAAAGGTTTGTTTGTTAGTCAGGTCTTCAGTGAACAATGGAAGGTGAAGGGTCAACGCAAGTCCGTGCGTTTCATCTTCTTCTTTCCCATGATCCCATGCTATCTTGTATTCTGAGTTGCTTAATAGAATACCCGTTCTCAACTTGGAAGCATCTTCTACCGAAGCCACTCTTGTAAAATTACCAGGGGGAAACCCCTTCCTGCATTAATACTGGAAAAGGAGCCACTTTAGTACTGGTTACCATCGACTTTTGTTACAGCATTAGAAAATGGAAAATCTACAGGGAGCACCATGACACTTTTTACTATGAGTTGGAGGCATTTCTTGTCGTTTAAACTTTGTTTCCACAGCAGTTTGTGGTGTTCTCGCTAGCTTGATTTTTCCTCGCTTGTCACCGACGTGTTTGCGCAGGCTTAGATTGGGAGGCACGCATGGAGGTTGTGGAGCTGCTTCAGCGCCTGAAGCAGGAATGTACCCTTTTGGTGGTGAGTTCTTGGTGCTTCATTGCCTGATTGTTGTAAAGAAACGATGAGCCTGGTGTCGTTTTCTGTCGTAAATCGTAAGCTAGGGATAGCATTGGCCTGTAAGCATTCTGTTCTTTATCAAATTGCTATGCGCGGTGATGTGCTATGCAGGTGAGCCACGACTTGCGGGAGGTCGCTCCATTGGTTGACAATGCATGGAGCATGAGGCTGGGGGGTACAATGGAGAAAGTGGCGTGGCCTCCAAGTAAAGAAGGGTTTAATGACATGGTCTTCCCGAGCGAGAGCAATACAGCAGGAGCTGCAAACCAAGCAGAAAACCTGCGTTAGTACGCACGAGCGCTATTTATGAATTGGGGTGCAAACTTTGGATATCAAGATCAGATCACACAGATCCAAATTGCTGGCTTCAGGTTTTATGAACAGAGTGCGTCATTTCACGCACAGCTTTAGAGCAGAGTAGGGTTACAAGGGTTACAAGGGCGGCAAGAGCGCGATATCTGAACGATATCTGAACATCAGTTGAAACATGGTGCACATTCGAGGTCCCTGGATCGTTTGAGTGCCAGAAAACGTTTTTAGGTATATTACAATGTGCTCTTGGCCCATAAAGCAGAAATTTTTTATTACCCAGTCGTTATTATGATCATCAATCGGCTAAATTCACTTTCGTAGTTTTCAGTAGTATTTTATAAGACAAAATTTCAAATACCGGTATGGGGAGGTCCTTGGCATTCGCCCTCCTGGCTCTCTGTGGCCCTCCTTTGGCTTTTAGCCAACAGCACGAGTCCACACATCAATGTGAACCTCAGCTGGCTGAGCTAAGGGTATGCCCAATTCTTGTTGCTCGCACTCGAGCAATTAGGACTCAACTGACGAGCTTGGTGTTGGCTTTGTTCCCCTTTACGATGCAGGAGCTCCTGGCCAAGCAGCACACAGACCTAGTGTTCAAGTCCCAAGAGATACAGCGCCTGGAAGCTGCGTTGCAGGTAGTGATGCATGAACGCATGGGCAACTGAATGCACTACAAGTCAGGCATCCCTCTCCCTCACAAGGATGACGCTCTAGCATACAATTCCATGACTTTTTACTTGCACATGCAGCGAGCGCAGCTTGCCAGCCCCGAAATGAGCCTCTCAACCATAGTCCAAGCCGTAAAAAGCGCCCTGAAAACAAAAGTGCTTAAACTTCAGGAAGAGCTGTTGGTCATCATTGACGTAAGTCTTGAATCATGTCTGATTGTCAGTAGGCAGCGTTATCATTCTGCCAGATGCAAACAGGTATACATGTTTTGATCCTTTTAATGATGATCAAACCTGAACACATGCGCAGGAAGCTAAAGTTGGCAAGATGAACAGGGTGAATGTCCTAGCCCTCAGCTTGTTCAGTTCCTGCCGAGGTGAGCCGAGGTGTTTGCACTCATGTCTTTCAGCAGTAACACACACATATAACACACACTTGTGCTCACACACACGCACACACACACACACACACAATTACACGCGTGTATACGCATAAATGCAAACACAAATATCAAATTTACGCACAGGGGCTGCCAGCTCGGTGTACGCCTTTATAGCAACGGAGGTGCGAGGTGCTGGGCATACAGCTTATGAATAACCTGCATACTTCGCGTTGTTCAGCATCCTTTTTGTTATAGCGGAGGACTTATGCACTGCCGACAAGCTGGCGCGTGTCTTGGGGTGGTCTGCAGCCTGGTCAGTGCAGACCACCCCAAGACAGTCAGAACCGCCCTTGCGTGCAGTTTTGACAAAATAAATCTATTGCATGTGTCTCAGACAGTATTTATTCCCTCTCCGCTCTGCTTGCCTCATCATTCATTCCATTCTGATGCTCTCGCTCATTTCCGAGCAAAAGTTTGGGACCACTTTCTGGACTTTCTGCCTAAACAGCCTCATAGCTTTAAAATGTGTCATAGGATTACTTAACTTTGAAAGGGGCTGCATGAAACAAACTCCTGCAGGCGGATGAGCATCTACCACCTGCTGTGAAAGAAAAGCTGCAGAGCATTGGCGCAGCGGCACACTCTGCTTGGCGCGTGCATTTAGTAGAGGCAGAGTGGGTGAGTGAAATCAAGTTGGGGAGGAGTGGGTGAGCGAGGTAGGTTTAGCAGAGGCAGAGTTGGTTGGTGAATGAAATAAATCATGTTTGAGAGGTGACTGACAGCTTCCAGTTCAGTAGACTAGCAATTCTGCTTTCATAGGAAGCCATGTTTGTTTTGCGCACATTCCCTGGAACTCATACGTGCCGCCAATGCTGTGCGCACCATGGCGGAATATAACATTTCAAGCTCTTGTCTGGACACTTGAGTTGCTAATTGTAAGCCTCGTCCCACCCGACACCTGAAACACGTCAGATTGTGTGCGCGTTTCTGTGTAGGCTAATGACAAGGAGATACTTGATTCTTTAGTGAAGACAAGAGAGTACTACCTTTTTGCCCACCACATAGAACACTCAAACTCGTACACACCACTTGTTACGCTGTAACTCCCTGCAAACACCTCTCTGCATCTCGCACACCTCAAACCTGCCAGGCAGCGCCCGCCGTGAGCCGTATCCGTGCGGCCAACAACGAGCTTAAAGCCTTTTTGATGGCCCAGCTGAGAGCTGTCCCAGCACTGCAACCTTTCTCAGAGCCTGCCTTTGTGCAGCTGGTGAGCCTGCCTTTGTACAGCTGCTGAGCCTGCCTTTGTACAGCTGCTGAGCGTCGCTTGAAAGCTGAGGCCGCTCGCACATGGGTGTTGGGCACGGCATTATAAGGACAGTGGGCAGCTTCCTATGTTGTCCCACTGACTATGCATGAGAAACCCAAGTCCAGCTCTGAGCAAAGTTTTACAAATTGCATGGGATTTGTGCAGTGATGCAGCGCATGGTGGGGGGTTTCAGTGTGAGTTCGCCATGCATCAAACCTGCCAGGTTGGAAGGCTGTCCACATGCTTGTGCGCATGAGTGTCAAGAGCAAGACCATGACATGACATACGTTGTTACTTCAAGGGAAGGAGAGAGGAATGCTTGAAATATGCATCACACAGCAAATTCTAATCCCAGCAAATAACTTCGCACCTCTGCCCCGTTTGTCTCCTGCATGGCAGACAATAGGATGTAGGTTTCTAGGTGAGGTCCATGCACACAACTCGTTGTGCTCGCTACAGTGTGTGTGCACTGTACAAGAGCTCATTTGACATCACCCATTTTGATCACCACCATTGAAGACTCGCTCTCGGTTTTTGGCTTGACCTTGTGTGCCCGAACCATCTTCAGACTCTGTGCTAGACACGGCTTTGATTGGAGGACAAGCTTGTCGTGTCGGAAGGCTTGCCCTAAAGTTTACTTTGTAATTCCTTTTGCAGCATCCCAACCCTTTTATTTCTTATCCCGCTCACCCTTTATTTGTTCACAGCTCACCGTAAGTGAAAAGGTGCCAAAAAGAACAGTAGCAACCACACCTTTGAGCGTTAGCGCACATGCTGGAACTCAGCCTCGACATAAACACTTTGAGAGAGGTTCAACAGGCATCTGATAACTGTTTTGGGGTGGATATTTGCATTCCTTCTGCTAATATTTAATAATGCAATGCATTCTCGAATTCATTTTTACAAGGGTCCACTGACCTCCTCCCCTGCAGATGGTGTACGCGCTGTTTGGCTTGCCTGTGCTGCTTCTGGTGGTCCTTCCTTTAGCCCTGATGCTGACTACGACCAAGGCTGATGAGGTAACAACAGAAATTGGAGAAAGAATGCCTTCTATCCTCTTCAGTAAACTGCACTAGCGCAAATTTGCATGATGTACGCCTTAATATCTGAAGCTCATAATTATTTATGGCGCCGCTACTTTATGGTTCTAGGTAACAGCATCTGTGCCTTTCCAACTTGATTCCCATTGCCTTTTTGTGTGTGCAAAGACACAATGACCATGACTATCTATGTCTTCGACTCATGACATCCCATCCCGTCCCTGCGTTTGGCGCATAGGCTATGCGGCATAGCTGAACTTGCTGCTTGTATTTAACCTGTACTGGAGATAAAAGCTTCCCACTACTGAAGAACTACGTCCGTGCTGGCGTCCTCCATGCTGTCCTGGTTTGCATCTTCTCTACACACTGTGCAGGCACCAAACCTGAAGAAAAACAAGAGCAGCAAGAAAAGACGCGCCTAAACATCATGTTGGTGCGGTAAACATGCAACCAGGACGCAATTAAAGATCATGGCTCGTATTCCTATCAATTATACACACATATCAACAGTCTTACCTATTTATTTCCATGCACTGCATTGTTTCGTTGTAACCTCAGTGAAGGGCAGGGTGTCCTCTGATTTTGTTAGCTGATTAACTCATTTAGTTAATTTCAATAAAGGATGCTTCAGGTCAAACCTTTCAATGCTTATGTGGATTTTTGAAGTGGCGGCACGTGGTGGCTTTCCAAAGGGTTTACAT
>Ga0307966_1004394_pt1 | contig 10489 bp, 8 predicted proteins | sample OrgLakmetagen646_FD_203141 | JGI IMG/M metagenome (GOLD analysis project Ga0307966, IMG submission 203141) | Saline water microbial communities from Organic Lake, Antarctica - #646 | ecosystem: Environmental > Aquatic > Non-marine Saline and Alkaline > Saline | place: Antarctica: Organic Lake... | reverse complement strand
AGCTTAAAAATACAATTCTATCTATTGCAGGCATCGCCGCGATCTCTGCAGCACCAATATTCCTCGGCGCGCAAACCTTTAGCGGGGTTCAAGCGCAAGCCACGTCAAAACTGGAATCAGCCATTTCTGAACTCGGTGCGCTTCAAGAGAGCATCGCCAAAGAAAAGATTCCGATGGCGACCAAGCTAAACGGTCTGGAAGCCGAAGTTGCTGACTTGCGCTCCGACCTCAAGCGCCTCGAACGTCTCCGCGACAGCCGCGATCTCAACCTTAGCGCGCTCGAAGCCGAAGTTAAAGCCCGTCGCGACGAGTTGGATTACGCGAAAAATCTTTTGGTCGAATTCATTACCAACCAAAACGCCAGCTCGGACGCTTCCGAACGCCAACTCTACGAGGACACCTGGCTAGCGCTTCTCAACTCAGCCGATGCGCCGACCGAATCTGATTCTGCAGCGGTCGATTCGATTAAAGCACTTCTTGAAGGCGTCGATCTCGGAGTCGGTCGCCTGAACACGCTCGTTGGTGGCTCTAGTTTTGATGGAAGCGCCGTTGTTTCCGATGGCAGCTTCACTAAAGGCAAATTCCTACTCTACGGCCCGGTTGCATATTTTAGCGCTGCCGACGGTAGTGACGCGGGTATCACTCAACAGGGTGCATCCGGTGAACCCACTCTTATAAGTCTAAGTGATAGCTTCGGGCAAATGGGTAGCTCCATCCTCGCAGGCAATGGACTCGTTCCACTCGACCCAACCTTGGGTAAAGCTTTAGCTATGGAAACAACTAAAGAAACGCTCCTGGAGCACATTCAAAAAGGTGGTTTCTGGATCTACCCGATCCTCAGTATAGCGTTCATTTCCTTAATAATCGCGATTATTAAGTTCATCGAACTCAATGGCATCAAAACCATTCCGAAAGACAAACTGATTGCAGTTATAACCGCTATACAAGCTGGCGATCAAGCTAAAGCACTTGCTGAAGTGAAAACCATGTCCGGTGTCGCGCACGATCTACTCGAAGCTGGGGTAAAGAATGTCGGACACGGCCGCGAACTCATCGAGCAATCGATGGAAGAGGTGCTCATGAAGACACAGCCAAAGTTAGAACGTCTCCTCTCCATTATCTGGATCACTGCTTCGACAGCTCCACTACTCGGACTTTTAGGCACTGTTACAGGTATCATCACGACCTTCAAACTGTTGACCATCTTCGGATCAGGTGACCCTAAAGCACTCGGTGGCGGTATCTCCGAAGCCTTGATCACTACTGAGTTTGGACTCATCGTAGCCATCCCGGCACTCGTTCTCCACGCCCTACTCCAACGTAAGGCCAAGACGATCGAAAATGAGTTCGAAAACGACGCGATGGCTCTGCTCAACGGCATACTTCGCTCTGAGAAGAAATAACTCTTTCCTAGCTCGAAACGGACACTCTCAACTATGTGGGAACTACTCAACGAAAACGTATTCGGCACTTGGATTTCAGGTGGTCCGCTTATGATTGCACTCGCAATTCTGGCTTTGTTCATCTACGGCACGGTCATGCAAGTGCTTTTTTATCTGAGAAATCTCAAAGAACTGCGTCAGGACTATAATAGCTGGGGCCACTGGGTCGAATCACCAAAAGATGGCCACGGTCTCGTCGGAGACATGATTCGCTATACGCAACATAACCTTTACTCCAAAAATGACATGCTCATGCGCTTTGAAATTTTGAAGAATAAGATCTTGAGCCCATTAGACCGTCAGATTCGCCTCGGCACGACAGTCGTTGCTGCGGCACCACTCCTCGGACTCCTCGGAACGGTTATTGGTATGCTGGCGACCTTCCTCGGATTATCCGTTAGCTACGGCGGCAACTCTCTGGACCTTGTCGCAGGAGGCATCTCGGAGGCTCTCATTACCACACAAACGGGTCTTGTCTTAGCGATACCCGCAATGTTTTTTCTAGTTCTAGCACGCGCACAACGCCGCCAACTTAACCACTTTCTCGTCGAACTGGAAGCAGCCACGCTCAGCGTCCTGGAGAAAAAGGGAATCCAATAAACCACCCTAGCATTTATTTATTATGGCACTCGGAAAACGTAGAAAACAAGCCGCTGAAGGCAACGAAGAGATTAACATCTCTCCACTCATTGACGTCGTCTTCATTCTTTTGATCTTCTTCATCGTGACCACGGTCTTTGTTGAAGAAACCGGTGTCGATGTGACCAAACCACAAGCCTCTTCCGCCGTAGACCTCGAGAAAAACAGTATTCTCATAGCTATTACTGACACAGGCAAAGTCATCTACGGAGGCCGCGAGATCGGCGCTCCAGGTGTTCGATCCATCGTGAAACGACTCAATCAAAAAGATGATATGCCGGTTATCATACAGGCCGACAGAACCGTCCCAACGAGCCTTTTGGTCAGAGTCATCGACGAAGCTAAGATCGGCGGCGCACCTTCCGTTAACATTTCGACAGAAAACTAAACGTGCCTGATAAAGTAGATACATCCAGCGCATCCGAAGTTATCGACTTCGAGTTGCCCAGCATGAATAAGGCTTGGCCTGCAGTCGCAGTCGCTTCCATCTTTGTCACTGCGGGTATCTTTTTGCTCATCCCTTTCACCCAGTTGCTGGAGTCAGTCGGCAAAAAAGACACAGTTTTGGTCAGCGTTGATATCGCACCACCGCCACCACCACCGCCACCGGATCCGCCCGAAGAAGAAGAGGAAGAGCCCGACGATCCTCCACCTCCGCCACCTCCGCCGCCTCCGCCGCCACAACTTTCACTTTCACAACTCGATCTCGCGATGGAACCAGGAATCGGTGACGCCATGGCCGGTGCCTTTGGCTTCGGCGGCTTCGATACACAAACCGACGCGCTCGCCGAGATGAAAGACTTCTTCGATGTGAGCGAACTTGACGAAAAACTTCGCGTGCTCAACTTCCGTGCACCCGAAAAACCTTACAACATGCGCAAAGACCGCATTTCAGGATTTACCCGAGTCGAATTTATCGTCGACGAAGCTGGCAACGTTTCCCGAGTCATTGGTTTCAGCGAAACCACACATAAAATTCTCGAAGACGCCGTCCGCGAAGTCATCAACTCTTGGAAATTTTCACCACCGACCAAGGACGGTCGCACAGTCAAAGCACGCGTCCAACAACCGATCCGTTTTTAATCTATTATGAAGCATACAATCACATTCCTCTTCGCAGCGGTCGCTGCCAGCGCGACCCTCCATGCACAAAGCTATCCACTCTCGGATAACACATGGTCTAACCCAGAATTTGTTGACCGCTTCATGGGCACCTTCGGCACCGATACTGCCAAATCACCCTCCATTAACAAAGAAGAAGCCGAAGTTTTCCGCGCCGTCTCCGATATAGCCGAGAGTAATCCAAGGCAAGCGGTCCAACTACTTAGACAAGCCATCACTCCTGAATCCAGTGGAGCGATGGACTTCGCCCTCGCGAATTTCCTCCTTCAAGTTCAAGACTTCGCTGGATCTGAAGCGGCCTTTAAAGCCTCGATCAAAAAGTTTCCGAATTTCGGACGCGCCTACAAAAACCTTGGGCTGACCTATATTCAACAAGCTAAATTCGGACTCGCCCTGCCCAACCTAACTAAGGCCTTGGAAATCCTTGGCGGCGACGGCGGCCTTTTTGGTCTGATCGGATATTGCCATTTGAATGCTAAAAACTACGGCCCTGCACTCGACGCTTACAAATTTGCACTCGTCTACGAACCGGATAGCCGCGACTGGCGCTTAGGTCAGCTCAAAGCACTGCAGAACCTTCGTAAATATGAGGATGTCGAAGGCATCATTTATCGTTACATCCAAGAAAGCCCGGAAGAACCCGAGTTCTGGCTCCAACAAGCCAACGCCTTCATCGCTCAACGTAAATACGCAGAAGCTGCAGCTAACTTTGAAATTGTAGATCTACTCGGCGCTGCCGATAAAGATATGCTCGTTCTTCTAGGCGACATCTATGTAAACCTCAACGCCGCCTCACTTGCCCTAGAGCCTTATGAAAAAGCGCTGGCAACTGGTCAAGTAAAAGCGGAAAGCGCGCTCTCACTCGCGAAAACACTCAGCCGCCGTCTCTCTGCACCAGAAACACGTGACTTCCTCACCCTGATCCAGTCCACCTTTGGTGATACCTTGGAAAACGATCAAGAACTCACTTTCCTTACACTCAAAGCCGGTAACGCCTTGGCACTCAATGACAAGGTGACAGCTATGGATATGTTGAGCCAAGTCGTTGCCAAGGACCCACTCAACGGAGGCGCACTACTCACGCTCGGTAGTTACTATTACGGTGAAGCCGACTACATTAAGTCGCTCGACTATTACAGCCGTGCAGAAAAAGTTGCCGACGTAAAAGTCGAAGCACTCCTAGGCAGCGCGCGCGTCCTCGTCAAACAAACTAAATACTTCGACGCAATCAATCGCCTCAAAGAAGCCCAAGTCATCAGCGACCAGGCCTTCATCGCACAATACATCAATACCCTCGAAAAGTTTGTGAACTAGCCGGTTTCAACCAATCGTGGCGTGTCAGCTCGCTGGCGCTTTATTTCGCAATCAAACACCTACTATTGTTTTTAAAGTTCTGAGTTCAACACCCTTGAGTTCAAACTTATGGGAATTGGAGTTTCAAGCCAAACACCATGCAGCATACCCTCGATAAATCGACTACTTACAATGCATGGGATAATGCCTATGAGCCGCGTATTGAAATCGATTCCGGCGACACCATTTTAATTGAAATGATCGATGCCAGCGATGGCCAAGTGCAGCCGGGCATGACCGTCGAAGCCTTCGAAAAAATAGATTTCACTCGAATTCATGGACTCACCGGACCCGTCGCTATCAAAGGTGCACAACCCGGCGACACCCTTAAGATTGAAGTCCTCGAATACCACCACAAAGGCTGGGCATGGCAAAGTTTACACCCTGAGAAATGTTTTCTCCCAGAAGATTTCGATAACTTCTATCTCCACCACTGGACCCTGAACGGCGCAACCACGACCAGTATGCCGGGTATCACTTTGGCGCTCGATCCCTTCTGTGGGATCATCGGGCTGCAACGCGAAGAACCTGGTTCTTTTGTTACCCGCCCACCCGGATCCTTCGGTGGTAATATGGATGTCAAACACCTTACCGCAGGCAGCGTTCTTTATTTACCTGTAGCCACGCCCGGAGCCGGCCTTTGCGCTGGCGATGCACATGCCACTCAAGGGGATGGCGAGGTCTCCATCAACGGACTCGAAGCTCCCATGGATGTGAAACTACGCATCTCGATCGAAAAAGAGATTTCCGTGGATGCACCCTACCTGATTACGAACCCAAACCTAGCTCCACTCGCATATGCGGGTTCACGCTACCACAGCTTTATCTGCAGCGGTCCCGATCTCACACAAAACGCTAAAAACGCTGTCCGCCGAGGCATCGATTACATCATGCAGCGCGCTGGCCTCTCGGCCGAACAAGCATTCCTAGTCTGCTCTGCCGCACTCGATTTAAAAATAAGCCAAGTAGTCAATGCACCTCATTTCACCGTCTCCAGCTATCTGCCGGAAGCGATCTTTAATAAATGATCTCCTCAAAAGTTAGGCGCGCGTGCCCTCAAACCTCCGCTAAAAATTATTAATCCTCCAGGGTCTATCTTTCCAAAAAAATAATATGCTAAGTAAGTATTTCCAATTTGAGGCTCATGGCACCACTCTAAGTCGGGAAATCATGGCGGGTATCACCACCTTCGCTGCCATGGCTTATATTCTGGTCGTGAATCCCCTCATTTTGGGGAATGCGGGCATGGATACACAAGCCGTCATCATGGCCACTGGTATCGCTGCAGCAGTCGGTTGTTTCCTCATGGCCTTCATGACGAACTACCCGATCGCACTCGCTCCGGGTATGGGCACAAATGCCTACTTTGCATTTATTATTGTCCTCGGTATGGGCATGACCTGGCAAGCCGCACTCAGTCTTACCTTCTGGAACGGTATCATTTTCCTGATACTCTCGATCACTGGCTTTCGTAAAAAACTCGCCGAGGCGATCCCGCCGGGCCTGCAAGTTGGCATCCAAGCGGGTATCGGATTCTTTATCGCTCTCCTCGGCTTCAAAGCAGCCGGCATAGTGATCGATAGCCCCGCGACTCTGATCACCCACGGTGATATGAAAAGCCCGCCCATCTTGCTGGCATTCGGCGGACTGTTTCTTATGTGCGTGCTTTCCGCTAAGAAAGTGCCCGGCGCTATACTTGGAAGTATGGTGCTGCTCGCGATCGGAGGCTTCTTCGTCGCCGGTGCTGATGGTGCCAAGTTGACGACGGCTCCAGAGGGTATCGTTGGCATCCCAACCGGATTAGGCAAAACGTTTGCGCAGCTCGAGTGGCTCTATCCATTTCAAAATCCCGCCTCCATTAAGGTGCTCTTCGTCCTGCTCATCCTTGATCTCTTCGATTCGCTCGGCACCATTATTGGCGTGTCGCGCCGGGCTAAACTGGTCGATGCTGATGGCAAGCTTCCTAAAATGGATAAGGCCCTGACCGCTGACGCACTAGCCACCATCAGCGGGGCTGTGCTCGGCACCTCCACCACCACATCATTCGTCGAGTCCGCGGCGGGTGTCGAAGCCGGTGGACGCACCGGAATGACTAGCGTCGTCGTTGGCATTCTCTTTCTAAGTTCGCTCTTTTTCTATCCGCTCATCGCAGCCGTCCCGGCTATCGCAACCGCGCCTGCCCTCATCTTTGTCGGTCTCCTCATGGGCCAAAGCCTGCGTGACATCCCCTACGACGATTACTGTGACACGCTCACTGCGATCTTCACCGCCCTAGCCATTCCACTTTTCTTCAGCATTACCCATGGACTTGCCTTGGGCGTGTTCCTTTATCTCGCCATGCGTATTGGCTCTGGGAAAGCAAAAGAAGTTAACTTTATGACCTACGTCATCGGCCTGATTTTTATACTTTTCTACGTATATAGTTAAGCTAAGCAGCCTTCCCACAGGCCTCGGCCCATTTATATTCAGAGTTAAACAGCCTATGAAAAAAAGCTCCCTATATACCACGCTCGCATTTAGCGTAATCAGCCTACTCGTGCCTTCGGCCCTAAGCGCTGCCAAACTCCTCAACGGGCCTATGCTGACCCATACAACCATGCATAGCGTTCAGGTTTGGGTGCAAACTGAAGAGCCGACCACAGTATACCTCGAATACTGGCTAGAGTCCGCACCGGAGACTAAATGGACCAGCGCACCCATCACGACTGCAACAGAAACCGCACACGTGGCGAAACTAAAAGCCCTCGAAGGCATCGAGCCCGGACAAGTTTATGGCTACCGGGTGCTCACTCCCATACTCGGCGACCCATTGGAAATCTCGCCCGACATCCCCATGTCTTTCCAATCCAAACCCCGGTGGCGCTTCGTTCCCGATGAAGCCGAAAAATCACGCCACAGCATTTTTGACTACCGCATTGCGATCGGTTCCTGCGTTTACATCAACGAGGAAGGTGCCGACCGCGAAGGAGGCTCACCTTACGGAGGAAATTACGAAATCTTCGACGTTCTCGCAGCACAAGAGCCCGATATTATGCTCTGGATGGGAGACAATGTTTACTACCGCGAGAATGACTACGAACACCGCGAGGGGCTTATCCACCGCTGGACACATGACCGACAAATGCCAAAGTTTCTACCCGTTTTTGCCAACACGATCAATTACGCCACATGGGATGATCACGACTATGGCCCAAATGACTTAGGGCGCAATTACTGGCTTAAGGAAGACGCAACCGAAATCTTTCAATTGATGTGGGGCAACCCGACCGCGGGGCTCCCTGAAACACCTGGCATCTTCACTTATGTCAATTGGGGCGATGCCAATATTTACCTGCTCGACAACCGCACCTACCAAGCGCCCGTCACAGGTAATCCCGAAGCCTTCGACGAGCCAAAACCTTACTTCGGCAAAGAACAAATCGACTGGCTTATCGATCAGTTAGTATGGACTAAAAGCCAGTCAAAAAACAACGGTTCCAGCTATCCGTCTCGCTTCAATTTAATCGTCATGGGCAGCCAGGCGCTTAACACGAGCGATAACCCTTACTCATTTTACAATGCCACCGAGGAATGGCAGTATTTGATGGATCGTATTGTCGCTGAGGGCATTCGAGGCGTTATTTTTCTTTCGGGGGACGTCCACTTCGGTGAAGTCAACAAGATCGAACATACTTGGAAAGATAAAACATCATCGATCTTGGAGGTAACCAGCTCTCCGATGACTGCAGGATCTTGGCCCGGGCACCAGGACAACGAAGCCCGCTTGGATATTTTCCCTGGAGAAATGGACCGAGTCGGTGAGCGTAACTTCGTCACTCTCGACTTTGAAGGTCCACTCAACGACCGCACCATGACCATCCGCTATTGGAATGCTGAAGGTAAACTTCTCAATCAAGAACCCGGCGCAACACCCGGCACAGTAACCGAGGCCAGCATCATCAAAGCGAACGACCTCTAAAGGTATTAAATCTAAGGTTCGCGCGCTTGTGGAATATTCCATCGTGTGATTGGCTCATCTATAGATGGTAGCCCAGAAATATATCAACGAATGGTCTTTAGACGAATTCACTGAATACCTGCGGGTGATTGGTTGCATCCCGGCGACGGAGTGCGCAACCGAAGTCGAAGTTGCCGGAGAGGGCAACATGAACCTCACGCTCCGCGTCTACGCTGGCACCCAAGGATTTATCGTCAAACAGAGCGTGCCCTACGTTGCCAAATACCCAAGCATCCCTGCACCCGCTGATCGGATTAACAAAGAGATCCAGTTTTACCAAACGATACAAACGCACCCGGAACTCGCCGCTAAAACCCCGCAAGTTCTCCACTGTGATCCAGACACGCATATCGCAGTCATTGAAGATCTCGGTCAATGCCCGGACTACACCTTTCTATACAAATCCGGCCGAACGATCGAAGAAACCACCCTCACAGAGCTCACTGAATGGCTCGCAGCTCTCCACCGAATCGACACGAAGGCATTGCTCAAAGATGGGTTCGATAACAGCGAAATGCTACAATTGAATCACGCGCACATTTTCGAGCTCCCCTTCCGCGCCGACAACGGCTTCGACCTCGAAGCAATCTGCCCGGGCCTAACAGAACTTGCCCGCGAAATCCAAGGAGATGCTCAAATAGTGCATACCGCCGAAACAATCGGTGCCAAAGAGTATCTAAACCAAAGCAAGGTCCTTACCCACGGAGACTTTTACCCAGGTAGTATCCTAAAGACCCATAGCGGGCCCGCCATTATTGACCCCGAGTTCTGTGCATTGGGACGTCGTGAGTTTGATCTCGGCGTCTTTTACGCCCACCTCATTCTAAGCCAACAAGCACAGGTGCATATCGATCATTTCTTAAATCGCTGCCAAACATTACTTCCATTCGAACAGAAACTCACCCAACAGTTTGCCGGCATCGAAATCATCCGCCGCATAATCGGAATTGCCCAGCTTCCGGCGAATTTCGATCTAAAGGCGCGGCGACACTTTTTAGAAACGGCGAAACTGCTGGTTACGTAACCGCAAAAGCCTTAGCCAGTTGAGACGCCAGAGAGGGGCAAGGGTGCAATTATTTCAACGGGTTAATCCTAGCGTTGTTTGACCATCGTAGTCACGCGGGAGCATGGCCCTCCAAGGGGATGTATTCTGGAGGGACGCGCTCTGCGTGTCCGCGTTGTTGCAAGTGCTGCCGATGGGAGTGGGCGTGCCGTTTAGGTTGAACGGTGGCGAAGACTGCGTTCGCCGGCCATGCAGAGCATGGCCCTCCAGGGGATGTATTTGGAGGGACGCGCTCCGCGTGTCCGCCAGAACCTAAGCACCCTACCCCGCACATTTAATTGCACCCGAGTGACAATTGATCCAACTGAGCAGTTGAAACTTTGGCAGCTTTTCTGCTGTATAGAAGTCTATGTTAAAACTATTAGTCCCGGCTCTCATCGCACTCCTGACCACATCAGCGCTTAGCGCGCAGATTCCGATCAAAGTGGTCGTCGTCAGCATGTTTGAAATTGGCGATGACACCGGAGACACTCCCGGCGAATTTCAATTTTGGATCGAACGCACGGGCGCCAAGAAAGTCGAAGCCCCACTCGGGTGGCGTGACTACTATCTCACCGACGATGGTATTCTTCTGATGTGCACAGGCGGAGGCATTACAAACGCGGCGACTTCCACCAGCACACTGGCACTCGACGATCGCTTCGATCTCACTAAAGCGTATTGGCTTGTCGCGGGCATCGCTGGGGTTGACCCGGAAGACGCCTCACTCGGCAGTGCCATCTGGGCAAAATGGGTGATCGACGGCGACCTCGCCAAAGAAATCGATTCTCGGGAAATCCCTGAAGACTGGAAATATGGTATGATCGCCCTCGGCGCAAAAAAACCGAACACCCTCGACGGTGGCTGGCAGGTCTCCACGATTAAATTCGAACT
>Ga0307966_1004391_pt1 | contig 10493 bp, 8 predicted proteins | sample OrgLakmetagen646_FD_203141 | JGI IMG/M metagenome (GOLD analysis project Ga0307966, IMG submission 203141) | Saline water microbial communities from Organic Lake, Antarctica - #646 | ecosystem: Environmental > Aquatic > Non-marine Saline and Alkaline > Saline | place: Antarctica: Organic Lake... | reverse complement strand
AGAGGGGAGCTTCGAAATAAATTTATAGCCTTAGAAAAGTTAAGCTGGCCGGAACTTTAGTCTTTAATTTCTCACAGCCTCATTTGGGGAGACTTCTTCATTCGTTTTTTATAATTGAACTCAGGTTCATATGAAAGGCTACTACATAATCGCCCTCACCAAATGAACCGCCCCCACCAACGGTAATGGCTACATACTGTTCACCGGACTCCGTTTTGTAACTGACGGGTGTGGCACGGCCGCTTGCAGGCAGTTCACCTGTCCAAAGCAGTTCCCCGGTTTCAATATCAAAAGCATGAAGGCGGTCATCAAGAGCCGCCCCTATAAACACAAGTCCGCCCTCGGTGATAATTGCACCCCCAAGATTTGTAGAGCCCCAGTCATCAGGTATGAGTTCTTTTTCTTCCGGTTCCGCAAATCGGGAAAAAGACCCAAGCGGAACATCCCATTTAACTCCGCCTGTTGTAAGGTCAACAGCTACAAGAGCTCCAAATGGAGGAGGAGTGCATGGCAACCCGGATGGACCCTGCAGCGATCGCCGACGCATGACATATGGAGTGCCACGCATCGGATTGTATTCATAATCCATCCCTAAACGTTCGTCTTCAGCCTTGAACTCTGCAGCATCATACTCCTCGCGGGGAATTAGCTGCATCATGGATGTGTGCCTGTTTACAGGAACTACTGCAATTTGCCGAACCGGATCAATGGCAACCCCACCCCAATGAGCCCCACCAATATTGGATGGGATAACCAACGTTCCTTGTAAACTCGGCGGTGTGAAAATACCTTCGTTTCTTAGATCTTTGATTTGCTCATAACATGCCTGACGATCATCTTCTGTTATTCCCCAGGTGTCATCAAGCGACAAATTATGAGGACTTAAAGGAGGTGTAACAGCCGTGAATGGCTGGGTTGACGCAGCTTTTTCGCCCTGAATGTCACTGGCGGGTACAGGCTGGTCTTCTACGTCGAATATTGGCTCACCAGTTTCGCGGTTGAGAATAAACATCATCCCTGTTTTTGTAGCCTGAATAACAGCCGGAATTTCATTGCCTTCTTTCCGAATAGTCGTTAGAGCCGGCGGCGCTGCGTTGTCATAATCCCATAAATCATGGCGCACAGTTTGAAATGCCCAAACCAGTTCTCCCGTCGAAATTTTAAGGGCAACAATAGAATTTGCATACCGGTTATCACCCAATCGAAAAGCTCCGTAATAATCGGGTGCCGGGCTGCTTGTAGGAATAAAAACAAGATCCCGTTTTGGGTCAGCAGAAAGAATTGACCAGGCATTTGCTCCACCGGTATTGTTTGCAATTTCTCCCTGCCAGTCGCCATAGGCCGGATCGTTGACGTCCTGAGGTATCGGGTCCCAGCTCCACGCCAACGCGCCGGTTCGTGCATCAAACGCCCGTATTTCACTACTTGCCGGATCAGGCCAGGTATTATCTGCGATCGATGAGCCAACAATCACCATGCCATTTACAGCCAGTGGAGGTGAGGTAAGGCTAAAAGCCGCATCTTCTTGCGGCGGTAACCGAAGGCCTTCTCTAAGATTAACCATACCTTCTTCACCAAAATCATCGCACAACGTACCGCTTTCAGAGTCAAGAGCGATAAGTTGAGATTGCGCTGTTCCAACATAAATTCTGCGTCTGCATGACTCTGTTTCAGAAAGCGAGTCATCAACCCAGGTTGCCACACCACGATTGGCAAAATCACCATATCCAACATCGCGCCGTATATTTGGGTCATATTCCCAAAGCTCATCTCCGGTTTCGGGGTTTAAAGCAACAACCCGGCCCAGGGGAGTACTAACGTACATGGTACCATCAACAACAATAGGAGTAGCCTGAAAAGAGGTTGCTTTTTCGGTTGCATATTCAGGCTCTAATTCCCCTGTTCTATACATCCATGAAATGTTCAGATTAGTTACATTTTCACGGTTGATTTCGGAAACAGGCAGATACCTGCTCCCCAGATAATCATGTCCGTAAACAGGCCATTCTGTGGAACTTTGCACAGATTCTGTGATTGGGTTTGAACTCTGCTGTTGATCGCAGGAACCCGTGATTAGTGTGTATAGAAACAGTGCAAAAAATCCGGTAATACTGAATGGTTTCAAAAAATTTGGTTTCAGTAATGATATGGTGAACCCGAATCTAAAAAACTAAATCCAATAGATTTTCAAAGTGTGACAGATGACAAGGGTTTGTGACGACTGACAAGCTGCTCATTCCCTGAGATTGAGGGCATCTTCTAATACCGGTATATATGTACGGGAAACGGGTATTTCCACAGTTGTGCCGTGTAAAGAAAGTTTATACCCCTGTGCATTTCCGTTGATAGACTGAACATGTTGAAGGTTCACTATGTATGAGCGATGAACCCTAAGAATCCTGTTAAAGTCCTGAAGCTGTTCTTCAACATTGGAAAACGTATTTCTGGTAATTTCCCGTTGAACTGAATCCTCTGATTTCCGAAGGGTGAACTCAACATAATTACCGTCCGCTTTCGCAAACAGAAATTCGGAACCACCAAAAGTTAATCTGTCCTGTGGGCTTTGCGCTTTGATTGTAATTTGTAAATCGTCTGTTTTTGAATGACGTGGCTTTTGTAAAAGCCCGGTCTATTTTTTAAGACTTTATACGTGATGACCTGAGTAGATGAATATAATTTGCCATGACGGCCACCACGGCAAAAAGGAACCCAACGATATACGTATTGACAACCTCGGTGATAAAATAATCGACAGAGAAATTATTTGGGTTGTCATAAATCAGTTCACGTAAAAAGAAATTGGCAATACCTATCAAAAAGAGGAGTGAAAGCCAAAGCCCCAATTCTTTTCCAACCGTCCATATCTGCTCCCTGAATGAATGCGGTATGGTGATTTTTAAAAGCAAAATAAAGACAAGAAAAACACCCCCGGCAAGTAATCCATTTAACAATGATATCACAACGAATGAAAATCGATTTTCATCGAAATTATAGGAAAAGGGCTCAATGATATAATTGAAAAGAAATACCGCAACTGTAAGTATTGCCGCCATGGCAACCACGCTCCTCAAAGAAGAGTAGTAAAATGGATAAGGATGTTGTATCCGGGCTTTCAAAGAATAGTCTAAACGTTTTTATGGTGATAAAACGGCCCAGTAATTAAGCTGCAAGCCCCGAAACATTGAATTTATTGCAAATGAATGGTTAACGAATACAGTTGGAGCTGGTAAGAAAAGTCGTAGCACATCTCACATAATACGCGGTTTATGTTTTAAACCGAATGATCTAATTATTTTTTCCCCACTCAAAACCTTTTTGATAGGCCTCTGATAAAACGGATGTATCCAGAAAAACAAGGCCAACGGCAATTAATGCCAGACCCGTTATAAGCATTTTTGATTTATGCTTTCTGAACTTTTGCGTAAAACTCATTACAAATAGGACAATGCCTACCAATAGACTTAGATCTATGAATAGTCCACTAATAAAGTTAAAGAGGGCTTTGCAAAACCGTGCTTTTGCCACATTTCGTCGTTATCGTGACATTGAAATCCTCACGTATAGTCAATACGCTCCGGTTCCAATGTCACTCTGGCCTTGAACTATGACAAAATCACTGGTTCTGCAAAGCCCTCTTAAACATGATGAGTACGTATTATAAAGTTTAAAATATAACGGCTCCGCGTTTAAGCGTTCGTTGATGGTTGATGAATCATTTAGAGTTAATTTGATAGAAACTATAACTGCCCAGCCCGATTGCTGTCAGGATCCATTTAGATCGGTTGTTATGCCTGAACCACTTTTAAAGGAGCAATTTCTTTGCTTGGACGGTGTGAGGACAAATCGTAAATCGACTGCAGATTTAACCAAAATTCAGGTGAGGTATTGAACGCATTGGATAGCAACCAAGCTGTATCAGAGGAAATCCCTCTTTTTCCTCGTACAATTTCATTAATACGTTGAATGGGAATATCCAGGTGATCTGCTAATGCTTTCTGAGTTAATTCCATTGGCTCAAGATATTCTTTTAGTAAAATCGTGCCTGGATGTGTTGTTCTTCTGTTTTGTGGAATCATGGTTTTCACCTTTTTTTAGTGATAGTCGACAATGGCTACATCAAAAGCATTGGAATCTTGCCAACGAAAAATAATTCTCCAATGAGAGTCAATTCCAATACAATGATAACCTTTATAATCCCCACGCAATACCTCTAATCTGTTGCCCGGAGTTGCTCGTGAATCATCTAAATAAGTTGAGGCGTTCAGTATATACAATTTGTAAATGGCCGAATCAAGAATCTGATTGGGTAGTTTGCGAACTTTACTGCTCGAAATACCATGAAACAGGTCTGACGTTGCTTTATCTCATAATGATTTAATCATCTTTAAAATCAATGGATTAACAGGATCCATGCAAAAACTATTTTTGAGGACATAAGGGTCCAGCTCATAACGGGCACGGCGATTATGGGGTAATAAACGGCTAAAATTTCAAATTAGCCACTCAGGATACCAACTGCACGTCCGCATCCCCCGTTGATGTGCCTTTTCAAACCAAAACAGATGCCTTATCAACTTATACCTTTCTTATTTTTCATACGTTTAAGGCTCGGTTAATAAATTCGGTTCTAAAATAATTTTTGTGGGTATGATGCCCAGCAAACGTCATCCTGGCCTTCGAGCCGGGATCCCTAAGACTTTATCTGAGCTCCCTTAAGATTCATCTGTAACTCATACCGATGGGGCAAAGCCCTCTTATCCATGATTTGATGCAATTATGAGTAATCGTCGTGTCAAATACTATGTCTCATATATACACTTCTATAAAATTTTAGCTCAATGCTATTGTATATCGAAGTTAGTTTTTTAGTATCCTTGGTGATAAACTGTATCAGAAACAAGAACTGCATCTTTATGACACACATCGAGACACTGTGATCCGAATCTTCTCTGTTTTTCTTTTACTGGGTGTTATTTTCGGATCTTATATGGCCTGTACCGAAAGCAAATCTGAGCCCCGTGTTACTGAGCCCAAAGAATGGGTGATGGATGATTCTTTAGCTATGTATCTGGAAGAATTTGAACAGGAATTTGAAGAAGGGCTAAACAGTAAACTGATCCCCGGGGCGGCGGTTGCCATCGTAAAAGATGGTCGGGTTGTATTTCAAAAAGGATTTGGCGTAAAGGAGAAGGGGAAATCCGACAAAGTAGATGAACATACCGTATTCAGATTGGGAAGTCTGTCTAAAGGCTTTGCTTCGGTTCTGACGGGAGTGTTTGTTGAAGAAGGAGTCGTAAGCTGGGATGTCCCCGTATCCCGTTATCTGGAGGCGTTTAAGCTGAATGACCCGGAACAGACCAATCGGGTTCAGATCAGGCATTTGTTATCTCATACGTCAGGGTTGCCACGCCATGCGTATACTAATTTGGTGGAAGACGGACTTTCGCTGGACCGCATTATCCCCCGATTAGAGCGCGTTCCTTTAATCGCAAAAGAAGGCGAACAGCTTTCCTATCAGAATGCGGCATATTCAGCGATTGAAAAAGTACTGGAAACCCAAACCAGGACCGACTTTAACACACTGCTGGAAGAAAAACTGTTCAAACCGTTAGCGATGAATCATTCCTCGGCAAATTATGACAGCATACGGTATTCCGGGAATAAAGCATTACCGCACGTGTATTATTCGCGTTCACGGGGGCGCGTTCCCATTTCAATATCAAGGAAATATTACAATGCAGTTTCTTCCGGCGGAATCAATGCATCTGCCTCAGACATGGGGAAATGGCTGCTTCTGTTAACAGGCTACTATCCTGACGTTATTTCTGAAGAAACACTTAAAGATATTTATGATCCCTTTGCCGTCATCAATAACCGGCGATTTAGCAGGCATTGGAATGGAGTGAACGAATCGTATTACGGAATGGGGTGGCGAGTGCTTGATAATCATGGACAGAAGGTCGTATACCACGGAGGATACGTAAACGGATACCGCAGCGAGATCGCTTTTTCTCCTGACGACGGAGTAGGGATCTGCATTCTCATCAATTCCAGCTCAAGCTATCCGTTAACAGTCATTCCGGACTTTTTTAATCACTTTAAATCAGATTCTTCGTACGTTGTTTCAAAGTGAGATATAACGACCTTGCGTTTAACCAACAGGCGACCGATTAATATCTATTTACGTATGTACCAGGAATACTGCCGTCCTCAAAACTGACAACGCAACGGCGAAGCCTGTCCCCCTTGAAGCGAAACGCTTGTTATAAAGTGGATGATTGAGCCATTCATTTACGAGAATACTTATTCAAGTACTTGTAATACTGCAACCATTGCTGATAGAATGACTAACCAATGAATGATGATGATGATGTTTAAAGTAAGGTTTTTGCGTGCCAGAAATAATACTCCAAAGATAATTCCAGTAGTAAGGAACCACCAAAACTGGTCAATAGATTTAAGACCGTGTTGAAATATAAATGGTATTGAAGCAAGAACTACAGCGACCCACTTATTTATTTTGTGACTTTCCAATGCTCTAATTGCAAAACCTCTGTAAACGATTTCTTCTGATAATCCCGCAACTAACGCCATAAAAATAAAGATAACTCTTGAGACCGTAGTTTTAGGGGTCAGAGAAGAAAGTGATTGAAGCTTTTCAACGTCTACTACACCATTTGCCAGAGCCACTTATATAAATAAAAGCAGGCCAAAGGCTAAGAGCAGAAAACCTGATATATAATATGTGGTTCTCTTTTTTGATAGCGTAAATCCAATATCACTCCAGCTCCTTCCGGATGTTTTTATGATCTTAGCAACGATAAAAATCTGCACAACATACCAGATGATAATGATCGACCAAAATGTATTAAAGAAATTCAGTCCCGAATCGGTAATTATGGTACGATTTATCAGCAGTAATGAAATGAGTGTTGCGGTTACCGGGAAACCTACAAGTACGGCAATTAGCTTAGGTACAGGTATCCGTGGCAGTCTTATAGAGTTGTGCATTGTAATCTTTATCAAGAGGTGAACGATTTACTAAAATGAATAATAAATGTTCAGTGCCTGAAAACAATTACCATTTGGTAACTGTTACATTTTTTCTGTTCTGATCCGACTTAAACTCTGAGGTGTTATTCCGAGATAGGATGCCAGGTACTTTAATGAAACTCTATCAATTCCCTTTTTATCATTAATGAGCTGTAGATATCTTTCTTTGGCTGTTTTGGTTAGCAAGTCTTTCTGTTGTTGCTGCTTATTAATGAAAGATGCTTCTGCAACCAGTCGGGTGATTTTTTCCCCGTAGTTTCCATGATTCATCGTTTCCTGAAACCGTGAGTGTGGTATTCTAAAAACGGTTGAGTCTCCGAAAAGCCTCACCTCAATAGGTGTTGGTTTCTGCAATGTGAATGACATATAATCAGTTAAAAAATCATTCTCGAAAGATATATCTATACAAACAAAATTGTTCCTGTTCCAAAGTAGATTTCCACCACTTCCTTCTATTAAAAAATGCAAGTAGTTTTCCGTTGTATGTGATTCTTTTAGAATGGTTTCCTTAGGAAAATCCACAACTTCACCCAGTTCCCCAAAATTCTCCCAAACCTGAATATCCAGTTTAATAAATGGATCAAATATTTTTTTTAAAGCTTTTCCTAACATCTTGACGTCGGATTACAGTTTTATATGGGTATTTGTATTTAATTAACCGAAAGTTTCTTTACTAAATTGCGAAATACATTTTATATACCCTATTCTGCAATTCGTTCATTCCTCTTCAAGTTCTTCAGCTAATTTTTCTATGGCTGTGGTGTTGAAATATGACTAACGATTATAGTCTTTATCATTCAATTTACCGACAAAAAATATATGGGGTACCCAGGCCCCGGGGATTGTCATATGACTGGCCAACACAATCACGACGGACCATCACTATGCGCTTCTCCTGTCTTTTTCTTTACGTAGGCTGAAACATGCTCCCCATATTTTTTCCTCACAAAATGCGACCTGTAATCGGTTCCTTTAATCAGCTCGCGACAGTCATTCGCTCCACAATTGCAGGAAAAAGGCTCCATGATTTCATTGCAGAACGTGGCATAGTCAAGAGTTATTTCCTCTCCGGCCCGGATCGATTTACGGGCGGTCACATTCAATCCCGTCAACCAGGCATTGGGTTCACAGGAGTGATTTATGGGAGTCCACTCATCGGGTTTCGGACTCCACATTACGTAGATTTCGTCGCTTATCGGCCATGCATACTGTCTGAACCACTTTTTTTTCTCTTCACTCCAGGTATTCTCCACACGTGAACGGCTGACCAGGTGGTGGTGCTGTTCCTCATGTTCAAAAATGAGGTCATCTTTCGAAATATCTTTTGTAGCTACAATTCGATACCCATGTTCAGGATGAAATGCCCGTTTCCATGGTTTTAGGCTTACGCGTTTATTAGCTGATTCAAGAATGAGATCGGCGCTGCCTTCGGCTTCGGGAGGGTAGAAGATTCCGCAGTTCGGGTTGATCTCCAGCATATAGGCCTCGCCTTTTTCATTCACACGCAAATCGCATCTTCCGTAACCGGTACCGTTTAATCCGTGAAACAGGCTTCGGGACGCATACATCAAATGATCGGCAAGCGATCTGTCATCAACAGGCCTGGTTTTCATGCCGTTATAGTTTATCCATTTCAAGTCAAAATGCTTGAAACTTTCTCCGGGTGGAAACTGGAACTCAAGGGGTTCATAGGTTATCGGATTATCCGGATCTTCAGGGTTTTCAGCCACAAGAACAGTGAACTCGCGCCCTGCGATAAATTCTTCCACCATGGCATGCCCAAACTGGTCGATTATGATTCGGGACTGTTCGAGCAGTTGCTCATGATTTTTGACCCTCGAGGAGGATGTAAGGCCGATACTGCTGTAGCTGTTCGGATGTTTTACGATGAGCGGATATTGAAGATGGCGTGTCCTGGCTTTAAGATCATCCAGGTCTGTAATGGTCACATGGCCCGGTACCTTGACGCCGTAATACCGGCACACCATTTTCATCAGGTCGCGAGTTGGATCGTAGAATGAATTGTCTGCCCCGGTAAATGGCACATTAAGCCGCTCCAGGGCTTGTACCACTTCAATGCCGGCCCGGTCCTCATCCCAACTGCCATCGCAAAGGTTTACAAAAACATCAAAGCCATGCGTGGCCAGTTCCGTCACACGGCGGACAGCGGTCTTTCTATGCGGCAAATGCTGCTCGATTTCGTGTCCCTTGAAATAAGTCTCTGGCGAAGAAGCCGGGTCGTGGGATTTCATGGGTGAATCTGATGATTCGTAGGCGCTTTCAAGAATGCATATTTTCATGATGGAAGTTAGTCTATAATGGTAATTTAGTGCATGAATTCATAAATATAGTTGTATTTGTGAGCCGCTGCATTGTGACCTGCGCATCAACTCACTCGGTACGGCACCGTATTTATGAAATCATGCACTTAGTTCGGCATTGTTGTTTGCATATGATAATATCGTTAGGGGAATAGTCAAAGAGTTGTGAGTTCAACGTGTGAAAGTTGCTATTTCAAATCCACATTGTAATTAGTGGAAGGCGTCGAGGCGTCCCGGTTCAAAATGAGCACGAGCTTCCTTTGAAGTTGTGGAAATAGGAAGATCTTGTGGCTGAACTGGCGAAAGCGTCAGAAAAAGGATGGTGGCAAAGAAAAGGATCTGGTTTTGGCTTAGCCACTGCAGCATAATAAAGTGATAAATAGCTGGATGTACTGCAACTGTGAAAATCTTCAATAAGGGCATACAGCGGCCAATTCCGCGTTGAAGCGCTTGTCAACGCAACCCCGCACTCGATTTCGGTGGATCTTGTCGAACACGCCACACGGTTTGAATATAGATTGTATTCACTTCTTTACGTATCCGGTAGATTACCCGATAATTGCCGAATATCAGTTCACGCAAATTCCGTTCATTATACTCAGGCACAATCCGACCTGATTGCGGTTGTTCAATAAGCCGGTCGATCTTCTCAATCAGTTTTAATGCCCATTCTTAAGCGGTGACAACATCATCCTGGGCGATGTAGTCTACTAACTTGTTGAGTTTGTTCAATGCCTGATTGGTCCAGACTATTTCCACTTGGCAATAGTTTCTTTTATCCGCTTTTTAGCTTCTTCGTGAGATACAACCTCACCTCTTGCAATTTGTCGTTCTGCTTCGATCAGCTCTTCCATTAAATCGATCTTATCAACCATACGCTGATATTCAGAGACATCCACTAAAACTGCAGCACTTTTTCCGTGCTGTGTTAAAACAATGGATCGTTTCTGTTTCTTGATTCGGTCAATGAAATCAGCGGTATGTTTTCTGAATTCAGAAAGTGGCTGGATATCCTGGTCTATTTCAATTCGTGCTGTGGTCATAGTGGTCAGTTTTTTCTTTAAACGTATTTTAAACGTACAAAATTAATACGTATTGAGATAACGAAAAGAAGGAACG
>Ga0307966_1004390_pt1 | contig 10494 bp, 10 predicted proteins | sample OrgLakmetagen646_FD_203141 | JGI IMG/M metagenome (GOLD analysis project Ga0307966, IMG submission 203141) | Saline water microbial communities from Organic Lake, Antarctica - #646 | ecosystem: Environmental > Aquatic > Non-marine Saline and Alkaline > Saline | place: Antarctica: Organic Lake... | reverse complement strand
CGCTCGTCGCACGCGACACCGTCGACCAGGATTTCGCGCAGAACCGCCAGCGGTTCCTCGCCGAGCAGGGTTACAGCTATGAGATTCTCGACTCGAGCGCCATCAGAGCCGCTGCCGCCTAGGCGCTTGTGGCAGGCTCTGCCATCGCGTGCGTGGGCTCAGACGCGGGCGCTGACGCTGCCGAACTCAGACCTCGCGGCTGCTGCGCCGGGCCGCAACGACCAACAGTGCGCCGGCGGCGAGCACCAGTGCCGCAATCCCGACAGGCTCGGTGAGGCTCGGGCCGGTGGCGGCGAGCTCGGGCTGCGCCACGTCGGACTCGGGCTGCGCCACATCGAAGGGAAAGTAGGCGAAGGCGATGTCGCGGCCCTCAAACGTGCCCTGTACCGTGATCGCGTATGTTCCCGGCTCCAACGATGCGGGAATCTGCACGTCAATCGAGAAGTCGAAATCAGGGCCGACGGGCGTGACTGGCGACCCGGGCACCTCGACGCCGTCAAGCAGCACGGCGTAGTCACGGATCACTCTGGGCTCTAGCCCGTCGCCCGTGACGGTGACGGTTGTGCCCGGGGCCGGGGTGGCAGAGGCCGAGATGGTGCCAACCCCGGGAATCGTGCCGCCGCCGGTGCCGCCGCCGTTGCCTTCACCGCTCAACAGAGTGATGCTGCCGCTGCACTGGGCAGTGGGACTGGATGACACCGGGCCAGACCAGAGCGGGTAGATGGCCGTGGCGCCTGCCTCAAGCGTGCCCGTAATCGGGACTACCCCCGAGTCGCCGCCCTCGCCGTTGAAACTGTCGAACGTGATGGCCGCGTTCGAGTTATTCGTGACGAGGCAGCGCACGGCCGTGTCACCGAGAAGCGGAGTCGCCTGGTTCGAGCCGTCAACCCACGCCCCCGAAGCGTCCTGCCACTCGATGAACACACTGGGTGCCACATTGGTCACAGAAAACAGGGTGCCCGTGAAGTCGACCGTCGTTGATCCCGCGAACCGGGCCGTGACCGGGGTCGCACCTGCAGGCAAGGCGGTAGTCGTCACCACGCAGGACAGATCGCCGATCGCAATCGTGCACGTGCCCAGCGTCGTCGGCCCATCGAGCACGGTGACGTCAACGTCGAAGGCGAGAACCGAGTTGAGTTCTGCTAGGAGGTCGACGCTCCCCTCTGGCACGTAGGCCGTTTCGCCGAGCAGCGAGTCCCCTGAGACAACGGCCGTGACGTCGACGGTCGTGCCAAAGATGGACTGCGGCGCGGCAGAGGCGGGCGACGCTATCAGGGCGGTGCCCCCCAGCGCGAGGGCGGCAAGGAGGGCAGTGGCGAAAAGTCGGCGCATGACGACGAGCATAACCGCACCTCGGCGCCATGTGCGTGCCCTGATGGGGGGTAAAACTGTAGCCAAACCCGAGAAATCTGTGACAGGCTAGGGGCATACAGGAAACTTTCACCAAAAGCCCAGAGAATGAGACCATGCCTGACGGACCCAAGATTCTTATCGTTGACGACGAACCCAACATTCGCGACCTCCTGACCACGAGCCTGCGGTTCGCCGGATTCGCCGTGCGCGCGGTCGGTAGTGGAGCACAGGCGATCTCAGCCGTGCTTGAGGAGGAGCCGGACCTCATCATCCTCGACGTCATGTTGCCCGACATCAACGGCTTCGGCGTGACCAAGCGGCTGCGCTCCAGCGGGTACACGAGCCCGATCCTGTTCCTCACCGCCAAAGACGACACAGATGACAAGATCATGGGCCTCACGGTCGGTGGCGACGACTACGTCACCAAGCCGTTCAGCCTCGACGAGATCGTGGCGCGCATCAAGGCGATTCTGCGCCGCACGATGCAGGAAGAGGATGACGCCGTCATCCGCACTGGCGAGCTCATCATGGATCAAGACACCCACGAGGTCACCGTGGGCGATGCCGTAATCGAGCTCAGCCCCACCGAGTTCAAGCTCTTGCGCTACCTCATGCTCAACCCGAATCGCGTGCTGTCCAAGGCACAGATTCTCGACCACGTGTGGGAGTACGACTTCAACGGCGACGCGGGCATCGTCGAGAGCTACATCTCGTACCTTCGGCGCAAGCTCGACCAGCACACCGACGAGCCGCTCATTCAGACTAAGCGCGGGTTCGGCTACATGCTCAAGGCGGCCAAGGTCTAGCCTTGGCTCGCGATGCATGAGCAGCTGACGCAGTGGTGGGAGGGAATCTCCCTCCGCTCCAAGATCACCGGTGTGACCGTCCTTGTCGTCACCGTCGGCCTGCTCGTCGTCGGCATGGGTACGCTCACGGTGCTGCAGCGCACCCTGGTCGATGAAGTCGACCGGCAAATTCTTCAGGCCGCAGAAGACCTGCCCCAGTCGCCCGAGACCTTCAGTCTCGAAGATTTCGACACCTTCACGGCGCTCACGCCCTCCGTCTTCTCGAACCCGTTTTACTTCGGCGCCGTCGACAGCGAGGCCGTGCTCATCGATGACAACGTCGATGAGGCGAGCCGCGACCGCGCACCCGATGTCTCTCGCCTGACCGCCGAGTACCTCGAGGGCGTCGACGGCGGCATCACGGTCGCGAGCGAGGACCGCACCACGCAATGGCGGATAGCCGCCTTCCCCCTCACCGTCCGGGAGGGCGATTCTGGCGCGACCCGATCGGCGACGCTCGTGATCGGCGCAGATCTGGCCGACTCGAACGGCGTGATCGGGTCGTTCGCCTCAATCTTTCTCGGCTTCGGACTCGTCGTCGTCATTCTCAGCGCCGCGCTCACCCGGTTGCTCGTCACCTCGACTTTTCGACCCCTGCGTGACGTCGAGGCGGCAGCCGCGCGCTTCGCCGGTGGCGACTTCAGTCAGCGACTCGGCGGTGCGACCCCCAATACGGAGGTCGGAAGGCTCAACCGGTCGCTCAACACCATGCTCTCCCGTATCGACCGAGCCTTTGCCGATCGCGCGGCCACCATCAGCCAAATGCGGCGCTTCGTCGGCGACGCGAGTCATGAGTTGCGCACCCCCCTGGTCTCGGTGCGCGGCTACGCCGAGCTCTATCGCATGGGTGCGCTGCAGAAGCCCGACGATGTCGCACAGGCCATGCAGCGCATCGAAAAGGAGGCCGTGCGCATGGGTGCGCTCGTCGCCGACCTGCTCGAACTGGCCCGCCTCGACGAATCCCGACCGCTCGAACTGGGCAAGGTCGACCTCGTGGAGCTCGCGCGCGACGCGGCCTTGGACGCGATGGCGGGGACGCCCGATCGTGACGTCACCGTCGTGCTCGACGGCCCGAGCGTCGAACCCGAGGACGAGGATGATCCGGACGCAGCGCAGGGTGACGAACGAGATGCCGCGGATGCCGAGCTGGCGCCCCCCGCCGCCACCACCACATCGACCGGTGCCATCGGCTTGGCCGGCTCAGCCCTGGCGCGATTGCGTCGTCGCCGCGGACGCTCCCCCGTGGCCACCGAATCTGCTGTCCCGCCGACCGCAACTCCTCCCGCCACGACTGCCATCATCGTGCTCGGCGAGGAGAACAAGCTGCGGCAAGTGATCACGAATCTGCTCGGCAATGCTGTGCGCTTCACCGCCGATGATTCGCCGCTCGAACTCGTGGTGGGCAGCGACCCGGTAGCGCGCATGGGCACGATTGCGGTCGTCGATCACGGCGAGGGCATTCCGCCTCAGCTGCAAGAGAAGATCTTCCAGCGCTTCTTCCGAGCAGACTCGTCGCGCGCACGCGACACTGGTGGTTCTGGTCTGGGGCTCGCGATCGTGGCGTCGATCGTCGCCCATCACGGCGGGCACGTCGACGTCGTCGACACCCCCGGCGGCGGCGCAACATTTCGGGTGGCGATCCCCCTCCTCCCCAGCGATGAGGCGGCCACCGCAGTGCACGAGGATGGCGTCGGCTCCGCCACCGCGACCGAGTAGTCCTAGCCTTTCTCTCGCACGCGGCGACGCAGCGCTCGCCGCTCGAGGAGGAGGAACCCATGACCCGGTATCAGGTAGACAGCGATGCGGTGATCGCGGCGACGAGTTCGGCGCGGGGATCCATCGGCCGTATCCAGGCGGAGGTGGCGGGGCTGCAGAGCCAGCTCGTGGCCCTCCAGGGTTCGTGGACGGGCTCGGCCGCGAGCGCCTTTCAGACGCTTGTGGCTGAGTGGGGCGTCACTCAGCAGCGGGTCGAGCACTCCCTGGGCGCTCTCACCGAGGCCCTTGCGCACGCCGGCCAGCACTACGCCGAGATCGAGCACCAGAACGCACGGTTGTTCTTGCGCTGAGCGGCAACCGGCCGCGACGAGCGTCGAGCGCTGCCTGCCCCGGCTCGGTAGCCCACTGCGCGCCATAAGCTGGGCGCGTGACCGCTTTCGATCCGGCCGTTGTCACGGCAGTACTCGCCCACATGAACCGCGACCACGCGGCAGATAATCTGCTCATCGCGCGCGCGTTTGGCACACGATCCGCCGTCCGTTCCCACATGGTCGACGTCGACAGCACGGCTGGGCACTGGGTGTACGCGACGCGCTCGCGAGCCCATGAGAACCACAGCGCAGGACCAGAGATCGAACACTCTCTGCGCCTGGCCTGGAGGTCGACCATCAGCGACCGCGCTGAGATTCGCCGCGAGATCGTCGCCCTGTACGACCGTGCGTGCGACGAGCTCGGCGTGGCGCCCCGCCCCCACGAGTAGGCGCAATCGAGGGGCTCCCACCCTGGCGCTCACGTGCTCATCACGATAGCTTAGGTGTGCCTTACCTATCGGGAAGAGACTTGTGACGACATCGGATGCAGACGTGATCCCCTTCTCGCGCCTCGTGCGTGAGCGCACCGCTCGTGGCCACAGCGGTAGCGAGAGTGCGACCTTCATGAGCGACCTCATGACGGGTGAGGGAACGCGTGAGGACTATGTCGCGCTGGTCGCTCAGCACTACTTTCTCTACGAAACGCTCGAGGCGGTTCAGCCCGCGATGCGGCACAATCCGACGGTTGCACCGTTCCTCTCCCTCGCGCTCACCCGGATGCCGGCGCTCACAGCCGACCTCGAATTTCTCCTCGGCACTGACTGGGAGGCGCACATCGCGCCCTTGCCCGTGACCCGTCGCTACACGCAGCGCATTCGGGAGGTCGCCGCTGACTGGCCCGCGGGATACGTTGCCCATCACTACACGCGCTACCTGGGCGACCTGTCTGGCGGGCAGTACATCGCCAAGGTCATGGCCCAGCGCTTCGGCTTGGGCACGAACGGCATCGGCTTTTACCTTTTTGACCAGATCGCTGATCCGGCAGAGTTCAAGAACTCCTATCGAGCTGAGCTGGACGCAGCCGCCTGGAGCAACGAGGAGCGCGAGCGCGTCATCGATGAGGTCATGGTCGCCTACACCTTCAACACCGACATGTTCGTCGCGCTGGCCGAGGAGCGCGACGCAGCCTAAGCGTCTCGACCGCTCAGCGGTGGGGATGGCCGCCTGCGTGGACGACGCAAACGGGGCGACCTCCCGTGAAGGAGGCCGCCCCGTGAAGCATGCCGTGTACGACGTGGACTAGAAGTCCATGCCCCCCGAAGGGTCGCCCATCGGCTGCTGGTTCTTCTCCGGCTTGTCGGCGACGACGGCCTCCGTGGTGAGGAACAACGCCGCAATGGACGCGGCGTTGAGCAGCGCTGAGCGGGTGACCTTCACGGGGTCGGCGATGCCGGCCGCGAGCATGTCGCCGTACTCACCGGTCGCGGCGTTGAGGCCGTGTCCGATGGGGAGGTTGCGCACCTTGTCGGCAACGACCCCCGGCTCCATACCGGCGTTGAGGGCAATCTGCTTGAGCGGCGAGTCGATCGCGAGACGCACGATGTTCGCACCCGTGGCCTCGTCGCCCACCAGGTCGGTGAGCGCCTTCGACTCGAACGCCATCTTGCCCGCCTGGATGAGCGCGACGCCACCACCGGCGACGATGCCCTCATCGACGGCAGCCTTCGCGTTGCGCACGGCATCCTCGATGCGGTGCTTGCGCTCCTTGAGCTCGACCTCCGTGGCGGCACCCGCCTTGATCACGGCAACGCCGCCCGCGAGCTTCGCGAGACGCTCCTGGAGCTTCTCACGGTCGTAGTCGCTGTCGGTGTTCTCGATCTCGGCACGAATCTGCTTGACGCGACCAGCGATGGCATCGGCTTCGCCGGCACCCTCGACGATCGTGGTCTCATCCTTCGTGATGACGACCTTGCGCGCGCGGCCCAGCAGGTCGAGGGTCGCGTTCTCGAGCTTGAGACCGACCTCCTCGCTGATGACCTGACCACCCGTGAGAATCGCGATGTCCTGCAGCATGGCCTTGCGGCGGTCCCCGAAGCCGGGAGCCTTGACGGCGACCGACTTGAAGATGCCGCGGATCTTGTTGACGACGAGCGTCGCAAGAGCCTCGCCCTCGACGTCTTCCGCGATGATGAGCAGCTGCTTGCCACTCTGGATCACCTTGTCGACGACGGGGAGGAGATCCTTGATCGCCGAGATCTTGCCGTTCACGATGAGCACGTAAGCGTCTTCGAAGACGGCCTCCTGGCGCTCGGGGTCCGTCACGAAGTACTGCGACAGGTAACCCTTGTCGAAGCGCATGCCCTCGGTGAGCTCGAGCTCGGTGCCGAACGTGTTCGACTCCTCGACCGTGACGACGCCTTCCTTGCCCACCTTGTCGATGGCCTCGGCAATGAGCGCGCCGATCTCGGGGTCGGCGGCAGAGATGCTCGCGGTCGCGGCGATCTCTTCCTTCGTCTCGACCTCCTTGGCGTTGGCCAAGAGCTGATCAGAGACAGCCTTGGTGGCCTTCTCGATGCCTCGCTTGAGGGTGATCGGGTCGGCACCGGCGGCGACGTTCCGCAGGCCCTCGCGCACGAGCGCCTGGGCCAGCACGACCGAGGTCGTCGTACCGTCACCGGCGACGTCGTCCGTCTTCTTGGCGACCTCCTTGACGAGCTCGGCCCCGATCTTCTCGAAGGGGTCGTCGAGCTCGATCTCCTTGGCGATCGACACGCCGTCGTTGGTGATGGTGGGTGCGCCCCACTTCTTTTCAAGTACCACGTTGCGGCCGCGCGGGCCGAGCGTGACCTTGACCGCGTCGGCCAGGATGTTGAGGCCGCGCTCGAGGCCGCGACGGGCCTCCTCGTCAAAAGCAATCAATTTAGCCATGGGTGTCTTTCGTCCCTCCCGGACGTATTACGTGCAGTAGCTCTGGCACTCGGCAAACGCGAGTGCTAACTGATTCTGGCACTCGCACCCCCCGAGTGCAAGCCAACGACACCCGCCCTGCGCCAGATCTGGCGCAGACGGGCGCTCAGCCGACCCAGAGCGCCGATTCGTGCCAGATCTGGCAGAGAAAGGGCGGACTACGGCGCGACGAAGGTGACGTTGCCCGCGAGGGGCACAAGCTCGACCCAGGTGTTGCCCGGCGCCAGGCGCACGGCGACGCCATCCTCATCGAGGAGGCGGATCACGCCGGTCAAACCGTTCTTGGACCAGGTGGCGCGCACAGTGGCGCCGCCGGTCGAGACCCACGCCTCGCCCGAGCCCTGCAGGTCGACGGTGGGGATGCTCTGAATCACTTGCACGGGCACCCGCAGCGTCACCACGTTCACGGCGCTCAACTGGTCGCCCGAGGCATCCCGATCGATGTCGCCGCCGTGCATGAGACGAAGCCAGCGCTCACTCTCGGCATCCCAGGTCCACGCGGGCGTGTTGCCCGCCGAGAAACGCAACCCGATGCGTGCGGTGGCTGATCCCTCTTTCGTCGCGGTGGCCGCGGCGATGCTGTCTGAGAAGGGAAAGAACTGCGGAGGGGCGCTGAGCGCCGACTGCTGAGCGATAATCTGCGGCGCACGCACGATCACATTGTGCGGCGCGGGTGCGTTGTCGCCCCGAAAGATCGTGTCAGCGGTGTCGCTCTGACCGTGAATGGCGTTGTACACGGGCGCGTTCTGCATGGCCACGACGAAGCGGAACTGGCCGCCCGAGTAGGCAAAGATTCCCCCGAGGGGCGACACGATGTCGGGATCGACGGGGCGCACCGAGCGAATCGGCCCGACCTCCTCCGGAACATCGGAGTGCCAGACGGCGATGTGCCGGGTAGCACCACCCTCGACGAGAATCTCGTACACGATGTCGGCACGACCCAGGCCGACCTGCGGCCGCGCCCGGATGTTGTTGTCGATCTTCGCCGCGAGCGAGGGGTGATCCAGCGAGCCCACCTCGACCTGCTCACCCGTCAACGGCGCAAGGTCATACGCCGCGGGCTCCTCGTAGTCGGGGGCGTAGGCGGGGGTCGACGTCGGCTCTGGCATGAGATCGCGCTCTGCAGCACAGCCGGCGACCAGTGTCAGAGCGGCAACACACCCGACGGCGGTCAGCAGTCGTCGGGATACCCGTAGCGTCATGGACCTCAGCGTAACCGCGCATAGGCCGCATGGCCGGTTACTCAGCCTCGCGCCGCGTAATCTGCACCGAGCACGACGGTGATCGGTGCGCCGGGGAACGCATCTGACAGCTCAACATCGGCCACGCGCAACTGCTGCGCGATACCGCGGGCGAGACCCTCGTTGGCCGGATCGGAATAGAACACCACGGTGTCAGGAAAGTCATCTTGCGCCGCACTCGTCGTCGTACCGATGGGCCACCCCACGTCGCCGAGCTCCTCGCCTGCCTGCTGAGCGAGCCCGCTGAACGGTGTCGCGTTGAGCACGGTGACCGTGAAGCCGCTGGGGAGTTCCACCGTCGTCGGGTCCACCACCGGCTCGGCCGTCGGTTCCGGTTCCGGTTCGGGCTCAGGCTCGGGCTCGGGTTCCGGCTCGGCGAACACGGGAATATCAAACGTCACACGATCACTCACGAGCGAGAGTGCATACAGGCCGGCGATGACGAGCGCGCCGCTCGCAAGAAGCGCCCACGCGACCACGATCCAGCCACGCCCTCGACGCCGTGGCGCGCGGTGCGCGCCGACCCTGCCCAGCGCATCGGGCAGATCGTCGAATCGATCGTGATCGTAGTCAGCCAAGGGCGCCTTTCGGCTGGGGGTGGGCAGGGGCAGATCAGGTGGCGCCGGTTGTCGAGGCTCGTCGGGTCCGACGCTGTTCAGAGCGCTGCCGCCGCACCTCCCGCAAGCGGCCGACCAGTACCGGGTCATAGCGCGCTGCTGCATGAGTGTCGACAACCGCGTTCAGCACCTGATAGTAGCGGGCCGCACTCCAGCCGAAGTCACGACGAATCCGCAACTCCTTGGCCCCGGTGTGGCCCCACCATGCGCGCTCGAACTCGAGCACGCGGCGTGCGGAGTCATCGAGGGCATCATCGGGCGCATCCATACCGCCACTGTAGGAGCCCCCAGAGCGCCCACCAGAACGGCTCGCCCCGCTCGCGCCCAGCCAACAGGATTAGGGTTGCCTAAGTCATCGCACGTCCCACCCTCGCGAATTAGCCCCTTCGGAATCCCCATGACTCTTCGCCCTGCGCGCGCCACGGTCGCGCTGTTGTGCGTCGCTCTGCTCTCGGCCTGCACCCCGAACCCCCTCGACGCGCCGCCGCGCTCCCCGGATTCGGTCGGCCCCCGTGCCCCGCTCAGCGAGCTCGAGGTGCTCGAGAACCCGCGGGAGCACGTCGGCCCATCGACCGCGCTACTGGAGTCGGCCACCGTCGAGGTCATCACCAAGAACCCCGTCGAGACCCTGCCCGTCACGGTCACCTCGCGCGATCTTGCGGGCGACACTGACGTCACGGTCACCGACACGAGTCGCATTCTTCCCCTCGACATTGCCGGGTCGATCGCGTCCACGGTCTTCGCGCTCGGCCTCGGCGACTCTGTCGTCGGCCGCGATGTTTCCACGACCTTCCCTGAGGCCGCCGCGCTGCCGGTCGTCACGAACAGCGGCCATGCCATCAACATCGAGTCCGTGCTCGCGCTGCGCCCGAGTCTCCTGATCACCGATGGCACCGTCGGGCCGACCGACGTCATCCTGCAACTGCGCGAAGCAGGCGTCACCGTCGTCTACGTGGATGCTGAGCCGGGGCTCGACGCCCCCGCCGAACTCGCCCGGCAGGTCGCCGCTGCCCTCGGCGTGTCCGACGCCGGTGAGCTGCTCGCCGCGCAGCTCGAGGCCTCGATCGACGGCGTCGTGCAGCAGATCGCCGCGATAGCGCCCACCACCGTCGACGACCGAGTACGCATACTGTTTTTGTACCTGCGCGGCGCCTCACGCATCTACTACCTCTTCGGCGAAGAGTCGGGCGCTGACGAACTCATCGAGGGCGTCGGCGGGATCGATGTCGCGGGTGAGATCGGCTGGACGGGCTTGCGCCCCATGACGGACGAGGCTCTCATCGCGGCAAACCCCGACCTGATCCTCGTCATGTCGGAGGGGCTCGACAGCGTCGGAGGAGTTGACGGGCTCCTCGCCGAGAAGCCCGCGTTCGCGCTCACGGAGGCCGGGCAGAACCGTCGCTTCGTCGACATGGCGGACGGTGAGATTCTGAGCTTCGGGCCC
>Ga0307966_1004379_pt1 | contig 10500 bp, 9 predicted proteins | sample OrgLakmetagen646_FD_203141 | JGI IMG/M metagenome (GOLD analysis project Ga0307966, IMG submission 203141) | Saline water microbial communities from Organic Lake, Antarctica - #646 | ecosystem: Environmental > Aquatic > Non-marine Saline and Alkaline > Saline | place: Antarctica: Organic Lake... | reverse complement strand
TTTTTCAGCAAATCCGGAAAATGGGCTTCACCAAAGCCCGAGTAGATGGCGTAATTCTAGAATTAGATGCTCGCATGCAGGTAGACCGCTATAAGACCCATGATATAGAAATTGTGGTGGATAGAATAGTAGTAGATGAAAAAGACAAATATCGCATTACACAATCTGTTAAAACTGCATTAAAACACGGGAATGGCATCATGATGGTTCGTGACACGGATGGTAATATCCAACATTTCTCTCAAAATCTGATGGATCCTGAAACGGGTTTGGCATATGATGAGCCCGCCCCCAACAGTTTCTCTTTTAACTCTCCGTATGGAGCATGTCCTACTTGTAAAGGCTTGGGAGAACTAGAAAATATCACCAAAGAAACCGTAATTCCCAATCCGAAACTGAGCATTAGTCGAGGCGGAATAGCTCCCTTAGGTGAATACCGGGATATCTGGATCTTCAAAAAAATAGATGCTTTGTTGAAAAATACAGATGTAAACTTGAGCACTCCAATCGAGAAATTTCCCCAGGAAGTTTTAGATATTTTGCTTTACGGGAGCAAGATGAAAGTAGAAGTAAGCTCCAAAAAATATCCAGGCACCCAGTGGAGCACTAATTTCGAAGGTATTATTAAATTTTTGCAAAAACAGCAGGAAAGCGGTACCGACAAAATGCGTGATTGGTTAGAAGAATACACCGTTATTCAGAAATGCCCTGATTGCAACGGTCAGCGACTAAAGAAGGAATCCCTTCATTTCCTGATTGATGGCAAAAACATTTCCGAACTAGCTTTAATGAGCATTAGCAACTTAGGAAGTTGGTTTGAAAATATAGAAAAAAGATTATCAGAAAAGCAAAACCTAATTGGAGCAGAGGTCTTAAAAGAAATTAGAAAGAGAGTAGGCTTTATGCTGGACGTTGGCTTGGATTACCTATCTCTTGACCGCCCACTGAAAACTTTATCAGGCGGGGAAGCACAAAGGATCAGATTAGCCACGCAAATTGGAACCCAATTAGTGGGCGTTCTTTATATTCTAGATGAACCAAGTATTGGACTGCATCAAAGAGACAACAGCAAGCTTATCTCTGCTTTAAAGGATTTAAGAGATTTAGGCAATACTGTAATGGTGGTAGAGCATGATAAAGATATGATGTTAGCCTCTGATTTTATCTTGGATATTGGTCCTGGAGCGGGTCGACATGGCGGAAAGGTTGTAGCTGCAGGAACTCCAGAAGAATTTTTAAAGCAAGGAAGCAAAACCGCCAAATATTTGAAAGGCGAATTAAAAATTGAAATCCCAAAAGAAAGAAGAAAAGGCACCGGCAAGAAGCTTCAGCTAAAAGGGGCATCAGGCAACAATCTGCAAAATGTAAATGTGGACTTTCCTTTAGGCACCATGATGTGCGTAACCGGAGTTTCAGGAAGTGGAAAATCTACCTTGATCCATGATACGCTTTACCCAATTCTCAACCAGAAATTCTATCGCTCTAAAAAAGATCCAATGGAGCACCAATCTATAAAAGGTTTGGAGCATTTGGATAAGGTAATCGAAGTGGATCAATCTCCTATTGGAAGAACACCTCGCTCTAATCCAGCGACCTATACAGGAGTTTTTACTGATATTCGAGCTTTGTTCAGCAATTTGCCTGAAGCCAAAATAAGAGGTTATAAGCCAGGAAGATTCTCTTTCAATGTGAAAGGTGGAAGATGTGAAACTTGCGAAGGGGCCGGTATGAAATTGATTGAAATGGACTTCTTGCCAGATGTTCACGTCCCTTGTGAAACTTGCAAAGGAAAAAGATACAATAGAGAAACGCTAGAAGTTCGATTCAAAGGCAAATCTATATCGGATGTATTGGATATGACAGTTGAACAAGCGGTAGAGTTTTTCACTAATCAACCCAAAATCCTAAGAAAAATTCAGACACTTTCGGAAGTAGGATTAGGCTATATCACTTTGGGACAGCATGCCACTACACTGTCGGGTGGAGAAGCACAAAGAGTGAAACTGGCAACTGAATTATCAAAAAAAGATACAGGAAATACATTCTATATTTTAGATGAGCCTACAACAGGACTTCATTTTCAAGATATCGAGCATCTTTTGGAAGTATTGCAAAAACTAGTGGATAAAGGCAATACTGTTTTGGTGATCGAACATAATATGGATGTCATCAAAGTGGCAGATTATCTGATCGACTTAGGCCCTGAAGGAGGGACAGGAGGAGGAAACATCGTATTCACTGGAACCCCTGAAAAATTGATCAAATTAGATAATAGCTATACAGGCAAGTTTCTAAAAGCTGAATTACAAAGTTGAAAAGCATTATCCGATAATTTATGATCCGCAGCTAGTAGGTTTATATATTCATAATGAAAAAACCTGCAAGATTAATAATAGCACGTAAAACAAGGAACTCATAATTATTTAACGGCTCTCAGAATATTTTTTTATATTGGCTTTACGAAATAGTCATAAACCTCAGCTCACCAACCGAAATAAATAAAATAAAGCTTTAAAGGTTGTTAAGCATAAATTATGAACTTTGACTATTCAAAGTGACCATTGGATATGAATTTATACACATGAATATGGATGAAGTATCGCTTAACTTCAATAGTGAAGGTTTATTATTGTTAAACTTTTTGCTAGGCTTCATCATGTTTGGCGTTGCGCTAGACTTGAAGGTAGTGGATTTCAAAAGAGTATTACTTAATCCAAAAGCCTCTATTATTGGATTAATATCTCAATGGGTGATTTTACCCATTATCACCCTAATACTAATTTTCATATTTGAACCTCGCCCAAGCATGGCCTTAGGTATGATATTAGTAGCTTGTTGCCCAGGTGGAAACATTAGTAATTTCATAAGCAAATTGGCTGGTGGAAATGCCGCACTATCTGTGAGTTTAACTGCTATGACCACTTCAGCAGCCATTTTCATGACTCCCTTCAGCTTTGCTTTCTGGTCATCATTCATAAGTAGTGCTGAGGGATTGAAAAGCAGCATCTCCCTTAATATTTGGGATATGTTTTCTACTATTATTTACTTAATTGTAATTCCGGTAGTTCTGGGCGTCTCTTTTGCTCAATACAGACCTGCTATCGCTCAAAAAATTAAAAAACCAGTTAATATAGCATCTATTGTCATCTTTGCAGCATTTGTCGTGATTGCATTCCTGAAAAATGCAGATTATTTCCTAGAGTACATCCATGTCATTTTTATCATCGTACTGTTCCATAATGGGTTAGCTTTTTTGAGTGGTTACTGGATGGCGAAAATAGGTGGTTTAGATGAAAGTGAGCGAAAGGCCATTTCCATAGAAACAGGTATTCAAAATTCTGGCTTAGGACTAGTTTTAATCTTTAACTTCTTCGATGGTATTGGTGGAATGGCAATAATTGCCGGTTGGTGGGGCATCTGGCATATTGTAGCCGGATTAATCTTAGCTTTTGTTTGGTCTGGAAGAAAGGTATTAGCTTAAAGCCTATACATCTTCATAATCTACGTACTCACCACCTTTAAAATTTCCACCGGTTCTTTTCCCTTTTTGATTCGGGATGTGATCGATGTGAATTCCATCCTTTGTTTTTCTCCCCTTATTATTTTGCTGATATTGTCTTTCTTGGGCTGCTTTTGCAGTTCTTCCCAAGAACAATCTAAAAAGAAATCCTCCTATCTTGAAAAATAGGTATCCTATTAAAAAGAGAATTATTAAAAATTTAAACATAATCTAATTTCCTATGGCTTTCGCCAAATTAATTTTAGTCTATAAAAACAACAAATTCCTCGGGCGAAAGTTTCCAGACGAACCCAAGGAACTTGTTATAAAAAATCTAATATTCAATGCCACAAAAGTTAATTATTAGGCATTAAAAATTAATATATTACAAAATTTTCTCAAGTATTTGCCTAATAGGCTCTATTTAGTTTTACTACCTACTCAGATAAAGGTTTCGTTCTGAAACAATTTTAAGGAAATAATCATCCAATAAATCATCAATAAAATAAATTGATTCACCTGTAGATTTCATTTCAGGTCCTAATTCCTTATTTACATTCGGGAATTTGTTGAAAGAGAATACGGGCTCTTTTATCGCATACCCCTTACGAGTTGGATTAAAATTGAAATCCTTCACTTTCTTCTCGCCCAACATCACTTTTGTAGCATAGTTTACATAAGGCTCCTTATAAGCCTTGCAAATAAATGGTACTGTTCTGGATGCTCTCGGATTTGCCTCAATTATGTACACTACATCATTTTTGATCGCAAACTGAATATTAATGAGCCCTTTCGTTTTCAGCGCTAAAGCAATTTGTTTAGTATACTTTTCAATTTGCGTCAGTACGAAATCGCCTAAATTGTAAGGTGGCAAAACGGCATAAGAATCACCTGAATGAATCCCGGCAGGTTCAACATGTTGCATCACGCCAATGATGTAAACATCTTCACCATCGCAAATAGCATCTGCTTCCGCCTCAATGGCTCCATCTAAGAAATGATCCAGCAAAACCTTATTGCCTGGAATATCACGTAAAACATCCACAACGTGCTCTTCCAATTCTCTTTCGTTGATCACAATTTTCATTCCCTGACCACCCAATACATATGAAGGTCTCACGAGCATCGGAAAGCCGATGTCTTTAGAAACCTCTAATGCATTATCCGCATCTTCCACTACCGTAAATTTTGGATATGGAATATTGTTATCCGCCAATAACTTAGAGAAAGAACCTCTATCTTCAGCTAAATCTAAAGCTTCATAAGATGTCCCTATAATCTTTATACCATAACGGTTTAATTTTTCAGCTAGTTTTAAAGCCGTTTGACCCCCGAGTTGAACAATTACACCTTCAGGTTTTTCATGTAAAATGATATCGTAAATATGTTCCCAGAAAACTGGCTCGAAATACAATTTGTCGGCCGTATCGAAATCGGTAGACACTGTTTCAGGATTACAATTAATCATGATGGTTTCGTAACCACATTCTTTAGCAGCCAACACTCCGTGTACACATGAATAATCAAATTCAATCCCTTGACCAATTCGGTTAGGTCCAGAACCTAGAATTATCACTTTCTTTTTACCGCTATCAACGGACTCATTCTCTTCTTGGAATGTTGAGTAGTAATAAGGAGTTTGAGCTTCAAATTCCGCAGCACAAGTATCCACCAATTTATAAACTCGCTTGACACCCATTTCGTGACGTTTTTTATAAACCTCACTCTCTAAGCATCGAACCAAATGAGCAATCTGCCTATCGGCATAGCCTTTTTGTTTCACTTCCATCATCAACTCTTTTGGAATGGTATCAATGGAATACTTCTCTACTTCTTTTTCCAAAACCAATAATTCTTCGATTTGCTCCAAGAACCATTTATCAATTTTGGTGAGTTTCTGAATTGTTTTGAATGGAATTCCCAATTTAAAGGCATCATAAATATGGAATAGCCTGTTCCAACTTGGGTTTTCTAAGCTGTATAATAATTCATCTTGCTTTCTAAGTTCCTTTCCATCAGCTCCCAATCCATTTCTTTTGATTTCCAGAGATTGACAAGCCTTCTGCAATGCTTCTTGAAAGTTTCTTCCAATTCCCATTGCTTCACCTACTGACTTCATTGAGAATCCTAATCTTCTATCAGAGCCGGGGAATTTATCGAAATTCCAGCGAGGTATTTTTACAATTACATAATCTAAAGAAGGCTCAAAATAGGCTGAAGTGGTTTTGGTGATTTGATTTTTAAGCTCATGCAAATTATATCCGATAGCCACTTTAGCTGCAATTTTTGCGATTGGATAACCTGTTGCTTTAGAGGCTAAAGCTGACGAACGCGAAACTCTTGGGTTAATTTCAATTCCTATGATATCATCATTTTCAGGGTTAACCGCAAATTGTACATTACAACCTCCGGCAAAATTACCAATGCCTTTTATCATTTTGATGGCCAAATTCCTCATCTCCTGATAAACAGTGTCAGGCAGTGTTTGAGCCGGAGCAACTGTAATAGAGTCGCCCGTATGAACTCCCATTGGATCAAAGTTCTCTACAGAACAGATCACAATTACGTTACCAATATTATCTCTAAGGATTTCTAGTTCGTATTCTTTCCATCCTAAAATACTTTGCTCAATTAATACTTCATGAATGGGAGAAGAATGTAATCCGTCTTTTAATGCATTATCGAACTCGGCCGGATCTTTGACAATAGCGCCTCCTAAACCTCCTAATGTGAAAGAAGACCGAATGACTAATGGAAAACCAATTTTTTGTGCTATCTCTTTCCCTTGTAAAAAGGAAGTAGCAGTTTCTCCATCGCAAACTCCCACGCCCAATTCTTTCATTCTTAAGCGAAAGAGCTCTCGGTTTTCAGTAGTGTCAATTGCATCGACATCTACACCTAACATCCTCACATTATATTTTTTCCAAACGCCCGACTTGTCACATTCAATGGCAAGGTTCAGCGCAGTTTGTCCACCCATAGTAGGCAAAACAGCATCAATATCATGCAGTTCTAAAATTTCAATAATTGATTTCTTGGTCAGCGGCTTCAAATAAATATTATCGGCTGTTACCTCGTCTGTCATAATGGTGGCAGGATTGGAATTGATGAGTGTTACTTCAATCCCTTCTTCTCTCAAAGAACGAGAGGCTTGTGAACCTGAATAATCAAATTCGCAAGCTTGTCCGATAATGATCGGACCTGAACCGATGATGAGTACTGACTTAATACTATTGTCTTTAGGCATGAGCTTTTTATTTTTTTCGGGGCTAAATAAATTGGGCAAAATTAAGATGATAAATCGGAAATCGAAAGGAGATGGTCAATCAATCTTTTGATAAATTTTGCATTCTACCATAGAATCGTAAAAAAGGGCTTTTCTCTTGAAAATAAAATTATGCTTTTTGAAAAGCGAGTCGAAATCAGCCAATTCATTCACTTTTAAATTGGTGGATCGATTGAAAAACCGATACATGATTTTCACCAATAATCTATGGGCATCATTTTTTGGATAAAAATCATTTTGAATCCATTCCCCATTTTCATTTAAAGCATCTTTTAATTTTGGAAAAATCAAATTCAATTGATCTTCATTAAAGCAATCCAAAACGAAGGGGGTAATGACAACGTCAAATTTATCATTAGTCGTCCAATCCAGAATATCGGCTTGAATGAATTGTATTTGAGCTTTTGAATGGCGCTGTTTCGCTTTCTCAATCATTCCTATAGACAGCTCAAGATATTTAATTTGATGTGTAGATTTAAAATCTAACAAGATTTTTCCAGTGCCTCCTCCGATTATTAGCACTTTACTATTTGGTAGGATCTGATTTAAGAAATGACTGCTTGATTTCTCAAGTTGTTTTCCGAAAACTAATCTTTTCAAGAAATCATAGAATAAGACTATTCGATTGAAATTAGCCATCAATCAAAATAATTTCAATAATTGGAAGTACGAAAACAATATCACCAATCACGCGATACCATTCTTCTTGTCTCAAAATCACCTCTTTACTCAAAACCATTGCTAAAACAGATGCCATTAAAATAAAGATTGCTTGATAATCGAGCAATTCTTCTGCTGTGAAAAACAGAAAGGACGAAGACCAAATAACTACAAAGGAAAAAAGCAAAAATAAAATAACTTTCCTCGAAAAATCTACTCCTTTTACAGTGGCAAAAGAATTGAACCCTATTTTCTTATCCACTTTGTATTCAATCATATTGAATAGAATTAGATTGATGCTTGCTAGTATAAACAATTGGATCCAGAAATAAATCAAAATTGGAGGTATATTTTGAATATAAGCGAAGGTGGGCAAACATATACCTGTAGCGTACACCATAGCTACAAACCATTCTTTACCCCAATAGACCTTTTTCCTTATAAAGTGTACAAAAATAAGATAGCAGAATACAGCAAAGCCTAATCCAAGCCCATATCCAATCAGAAATGGTTTGAGATTTTGAAGCAAAAAAATCAGCCCCATACCCATTACGGCCATAAGACCAAAGATATAGGGTGCATTTTTATAATGGACAATATGCCGAAACAATGCATCTTGAGACTTTATCTTACGGGCATCCAACAAGTGGTCTATTGTGTATATAAGCCAAACTGTTAATCCTAAGGCTAGGATAGCAGATGTTGGAATATCTGCATTAAAATAATTACCAATCCAACGGGCACTAATAACAGCACCTGCCACAACATCCAAACTAAATGCCCTTATGTATTGATAAAACTTTGTAATCATCCAATGTAAAAATAAAATAAATCTTAGGATTAATTCATTTTATCGATAAAAATCTAAAGTTCAACGAAAAAAAAAGGCGATTATGTTTCCATAATCGCCTTAAATACTTTTAAATATCACTTAGATTTTTTCCTTAATTCTAGCAGATTTACCCATTCTACCTCTTAGATAGTATAGTTTAGCTCTCCTTACAGAACCTCTTCTCACTACTTCGATTTTATCGATAGCTGGAGAGATTAAAGGAAAGATTCTTTCAACACCAATTCCACTTGAAACTTTTCTTACAGTAAAAGTAACAGAGTTACCAGAACCCCTTTTTTGGATTACAGCTCCTTGGTATTGCTGAATACGTTCTTTGTTTCCTTCTTTAATTCTTACGTGAACATTTACAGTATCACCTGCCTTAAAATCAGGAAATTTACTTACTGCTTCGTAATATTCTTTTTCAATTTCTTTGATCAAATCGCTCATGGCTCTTTCTTTTTTCCTATAATGGTTTCGGTACTATGCCCGAAAAACGGAGTGCAAATATAAGGATAATTTTATTCTTTGCATCCCTAAACTATATTTTTTTATTCTTTTTTAAATAAATCCGGTCTTCTCTCTTCTGTTCTTTTCACAGCCTGTTCAAATCTCCATTTTTCTATATTGGCTGCATGCCCCGACAACAATACATCTGGCACTTTTAAACCTTTGAATTCTGCTGGTCGGCTATAAACCGGAGGTGCCAACAAGCCATCTTGATAAGAATCTGTTAAGGCAGAAGTTTCGTCAGATAAAACACCCGGCAACAATCTTACAATAGCATCTGTCACTACCGCTGCAGCTAATTCTCCTCCAGAAATCACATAATCTCCTATGCTTATTTCTTTGGTAATATAATGCTGTCGAACTCTTTCGTCCACACCTTTATAATGCCCGCAAAGAATTAATACATTTCCTTTAAGAGCCAATTGGTTTGCTAAAGGTTGTGTAAACTGCTCACCATCGGGACTCATGTAAATCACGTCATCATAAGTCCTTTGAGATTTCAAATCATCAATAGCTGCTGCAATAGGCTCAATTTGCAAGACCATTCCTGCACCGCCCCCGTATGCATAATCATCAATGCTTCTTTGCTTATGATTAGAATAAATCCTTAAATCATGAATATGAATCTCAACTAATCCCTTGTCCTGTGCGCGTTTTAAGATACTATCAGAAAAGGGACCTTCCAAAAGCTTGGGTAAGCAAGTGATAATATCAATCCTCATCTTCATCCTCCAAATACAATTCTAGCAATCCGTCAGGCAAGCTTACCTTAATAAGGGCGTTATCTCTATCCACATTCAAAATCACATCATCATTAATAGGGATAAGGACTTCCTTGCCTTTATACTCCATCCCGATCAGATCCTGATGACCAGCTTCAAACACTTCTTTTACCAATCCTAACATTCCTTTTTCAGTATCTTCCACCTGGAAGCCATTGATTTCATGAAAATAAAATTGGCTTCCAGTTAACTCAGGAAGTTCTATTAAAGGTAAATGCAAAGTACAGCCTCGAATAGCTAGAGCTTCATCTTTATCTTCTACATCCTCGAATTTTACTAAAGCTTCTTTATGTTTAAGTTGGATATGCTCAATAAAAAAAGGAACCAGTTTTCCGTTTTGCAACAGGAATACTGATTCCATTTCTTGATAATTCTCCGGATAGTCTGTATCCAGTGAAATATATAATTCTCCTTTTAAACCATGCGGCTTTAATACCATACCTAATTGAAAGCATTGGTCAAGCTTCATGGCGGAAGGAAATTAATCTTCTTTCTTTTCTTCTTCAGATTTCTCCTCAGATGATTCCTCTTTTGGAGCATCTTCAGTAGCTTCTGCTTTCGGAGCCTCCTCAGTAGAAGCTTCTTCAGCAGGTGCTTCTTCTTCTACAGGTGCTTCTGCAGCTTTTGCCGCAGCCTCAGCTTCATCCTGACGCTTTTTAATAGCCTCAGCTCTAGCCTCATTAACCTTAGCTTCTGCTTCTAGCCTAGATTTCTTATCTGCTGCTTTCTTATCTGCTAATGATTTTTCTTTGCCTTCAATCGTAGCTTCTTTGTCTTTCATCCAAGCTTCCAATTTTTTATCAGCATCCTCTTGAGTCATTGCACCTTTGATCACACCAATTTGCAAATGCTTTTTGTAAAGCAATCCTCGGTATGACAACATAGCACGAACCGTATCGGTTGGCTGGGCACCATTCATTAACCACTGAAA
>Ga0307966_1004376_pt1 | contig 10503 bp, 13 predicted proteins | sample OrgLakmetagen646_FD_203141 | JGI IMG/M metagenome (GOLD analysis project Ga0307966, IMG submission 203141) | Saline water microbial communities from Organic Lake, Antarctica - #646 | ecosystem: Environmental > Aquatic > Non-marine Saline and Alkaline > Saline | place: Antarctica: Organic Lake... | reverse complement strand
CACACACACACACACACACACACACACACACATACACGCATACACACACACAACACACAACACACACACATACAAACACACACACACACACACACACACACACACATACTTATGTACGTGCAAACACACACATACACATACTAATCGCACACACACATATATTTGCAATGTAAACAGGCACAAACCCACAGGCACAATTGTTCATACACATGTATGAACTCGCCCACATGCGCACACACACACACACACACACACACACTCTCTCTCTCTCTCTCTCTCTCTCTCTCTCTCCCCATTTTTATCTTTTTGCACACACTAAACCACACAAACACACACTCACATGCATACACACAAGCATACCCAACAGACATAATCAAACGTTCATCTGCGTCATGCACATATGTTCTTATTCACAGGGTTCATAAACGCACACACTCATTTCAAAACGTTCTCACGTCCTCTCAAGCAAATGCACAAGCACATGACCCTTGAGCGCAACGTGTCCACACTCACTAGTAAATGAGCACATTTCCTTTTGCAAAACGTACAAGCCTGGTGTGATCTAAAGAGACTGACACAAACGTACGTACACAGGTCATTCTGGAAGCACTGTTTTCTCGCATCCAATCTCAGGCCTCTCTGTTTGCTGAGGTTATGAAGCGGGTGCGTGCTGAAAACAGTCAGGCATGAACACATGGAGAGGAACTGCCTTTTGTAGTTAACAAGCGTGCAAATGTGCGTGTATATGTGTGTTCCTTGTTTGTATGTGCGTGTGTTTGTGTGTGTCTGTGTGCGCGCTTTCCTCACTCAGCTGCAAGTTGTGGCCAGGGTGCATCATCCTGAAAGGCCGTAATAAGAGGTGTTTGCGCATCATAATCAGAAAAAATATTTGCGCAGGAAGTGAAAGCCACTCCCCGCATTAATTAAGGGAAAGGAGTCGCTTTGGCAAAGTTTGGGTAATACAAGAGCATGTTGGTATACAGCTGCTCTTTGTTAGGTGCTGGTTATGCCCAGATCATTTGAAACGAGTAAGTAACAGCTGGCGAAACAGAGACTTCGTTCCACTGAGTGCATTGTGAGAAGATCCTGACGATTTGTTTGATCCACAAGGTTTTAAGGTACTGTGTACCCCTGCAAGTGGTGCACATTCAATTACTTCCATGTTACTTCCCTGAATTGCTAGGACACCTTGTTGGAACACCACCAACTCAGCATCGCCCAGCACTCAGTTTTCCTTTGCACTTGCACTTGCACTGCCAAGAGCTCTTGCCTTAGTATTAAAGTTACACATACACAAACACTTTAGAAACTAGCAGTTGTTTCAATATAAGGAGCTAGCAGCATTTTTTTTCCTACGTCAACACAAACACGTGCAACACACACAAACACACACACACACACACACACACACACACACACACACACACACACACACACGTGCAACACACACGTGCAACACACACACACACACACACACACACACACACACACACACACACACACACACACGTGAAACATGCACATGCACGCAGCTTGACCATGTGGAGGCTAAGGAGGTGCCTGGGCAGGAGCTGGCGCAGCGCATCAGAAAGTGTGAAGAAGGGCTAGCCTCCATCAACCACGAAAAGCTGTCGCCTTTTCACCAGCAGGAAATCCTGACCCGTATTGAGGCCTTAGAAGCACAGGTCCGTGTCAGAAACGCAGGTCGCATTGCACACAACACAATATGTTTTTATCATTTAAGAATTATCCTGCTAGCTGTACCTGTAATGCAACTAATGATGTTACATGCATTTGCACAGAAAGGCGCACAGACACATAGGTGCACACACACGCACACACACACACACACACACACACACACACACATACACACACACAAGCATGCAAGCACGCAAACACGCTTGTACAGGCAGCCAATTACGCTCCTTTGCCAGAGAAGAGCAGTAAAGAAACCATCACGCGCGGCACGACCCCTCACTTAACCATGAAGGATGCCGATGCAACACCAAGGCCTCCTAGGTGGGTACTAGGGGTAAAATTGCAGTGCAAAGATAATTTTTGCTTATATATATACACCTGCCCACACAATACAAACACGCACTCTCTCTCTCTCTCTCTTTCTCTCTCTCTCTCTCTCTCTCTCTCTCTCTCTCTCTCTCTCTCTCTCTCTCTCTCTCTCTCTCACACACACACACACACACACACACACACACACACACACACACACACACACACACACACACACACACACACACACACACACACGTGATTACCTGCATTTGCAGCACCCAGCAGAATCAGCAAGATCAAGAGGCTGGAGGGGGTGGTGGCAGCAGCAGCAGCAGGATTTCTCCTTTACCAGGCATTGTCACAAACTCATCCCGACTAGATGTCTTGGAGCAGAAGCTTGCAGGTAGGGGGGAAGTCAACTTAGGTGTGGGGTATGCTCGACTATAGGTGCTTTGACCTTATTTGTGGAAGGGTGCATAGTGTGTTTGCTATGCTTGAGTGGGGTGGCAAGTACGCTGTGTGTGTAAGCTTGTGCTTGGAGTGCCAAGTGCGCTGTGGGTTTAAAGTCGGTGAGTGGATTAGTAATACTGTTTGTTGTGCGTGGAGTAATAGGTGTGCTTTGCGCGCATGCTGTGCATGGAGTGGCCATAGCATGTGCACAGCCCTTGTGCGTAGAGGGGAGAAGTTTTCTATGCGTGAATGGCTTTGCGTGTCTGGTTGCAAGCCTGTGCGTGGAGTGGTAGTAAGTCCCCTGTAGGTGTGTGGTGTGGCACGTGTGTTTGCATTGTCTTTTATGCGTGGAGTGGCAAATGTGTTTGCTCTGGCTCTTGCGTGGAGTGGTGAGCGCGTCTATATGTGCGGCCTGTGCATGGAGCAGTGGTAGGTGTCATGCTGGTGCGTGGAGTGGGGAATGTCTATGTGCAAAGATTGGTGAGTGTGTAGTGTTAGCTAGAACCATTTGCGTACGGTGTACATACGGTGTTTTTGGCAGGGAAATCACCAGATATATGGTCATATGCAGGGCATGAATACAGTTCTGGCCAACCCTATGAGTGTGCGATGTGGGTTTGTGTATTAGTACGTGGTAAAGTGAGCGCTGTCTCCTATGCGTGGAGCGATTGAGCGTTTTTGTCTGCATGGCTGTGCGTGGAAGGGTGAGCTTTGTCTCTTGTGCATGGTGCGGCAATACCCCCTTTTCCCCCCTTCCCCTCAGAAATATGCATATGCATATGCACGTGCATGCACACACGGTATATGCACAAGCATACACACATGCTCACACACGTTCACACACGTGCACACATACATACACACACGCGCACACATACACACACACATAACCACACGCGTGCATATGTACACGCCTAATTCCCCTCATAACTCACAGGCGTGTACAACCTCGGTGGCAAGCTCATTGCTGTTGAGCAGATGGCCTCTGAGATGGAGATCGACATTCCAGACACTGAGGTTTGTATATGCTGCTGCGCGCCTTCGCCTCTGTGCTTTCGGTTGCGCGTGCTGTTGCTGTTGGGGCCCCTCTCGGGTCACACATGCAGCGACTTGTGTGTACCACGTTTTTGATTTGTCATGTCAAGGGGTGACCACACTTTGATTTGCTTGCAATGCTGGTCTGACACGCACAAAACGGGTGTTCCGTAGCCTACAGTCGTCAGTGCTTGTGACTTCACAGTCGGGTCGGCCACTTTGCACAGGGTGTGGCCTTTTGAAGCATTTTAAGCTCTGCACATGCTCACAATGTACTAGCTTGGATTAAGTATGTGTGCATGTTAATGAACCTCTGCATCTGTACGTGTTACACAACCTCTCATTCAGAGGCCATTTGCAGTGCATTTCAACTACACGTATTAGAGTATCAAGAAACCCATGCCTTTAGAAACCTGCAGCAGCTTGAGCCCCCCCTGTCCCTACACCCATTTATACACACACACCCTTGTATGCACTTGTAATACACCCTTGTATACACATGTTCGAGTTTTAGGAAACCTATGCCTTTCAAATGTAGACATACCCTTGTATATATCTACCAAATACCCTCATGAATTGCCCCTTATATTTGCAGTGCACGCTGTCCTTGGATGAGCAGCAGCAACTGCGGCAACAGTCTTTGCCCTTAGGCTCACTGCCTCTGCCCTCTTTGCCCGACGGCAAGTTCAGGAGGAGGTCCCTTCTGGGCTCTCCCAACAATATACAAGGCTCAGGTATCCTGAGCGACATGGAACCCGTGACTGTTTTCGCAATGGCAGTGTTGGCTGAGATCGGGTGACCCCTGTATAAATCGATCATACATGCACGTGGTGTAAGATAACGTATTGATACGCATACGTGGTATTAATCACCCCTGTGTAAATCGATCATACATGCACGTGGTGTTAGCGTCTGTATGTATACGCATACGTGGTATAAGCGTGCTTGCACACACGTGACTTGCATGCCACGTGCATGCACGTGGTGTTAGCGCACGTGTATATAAGCATATACATAAGCATACCTGGTATGAGCGTGCTTGCCTCTGTTTCACACGGGGTTCAAAGCTGTCATAAGTAGTTGGTGCCCACATTAGCCAGGGGATATAGCAGGTGTGGGTGTGGGTGTGGGTGTAGGTGTGGGCGGGTTTGAGGTTGGGGGTAGGGCTGTGAAACAGTTTCAAGGGTACTACATTGTGTGAGTGTGTATGTGCAGTTGTCTCCGCAATTTATTTCAAGGCGACAGTGGGGAAGAGGTGTGATTATTATGTTATGCAAATAACACAATTACTCTCACACACGCATTAACGCGCACACACGCACACACACACACGCATACACATAAACACTACCACACACAGAATCAGGCAGCCAGCAAGGGGGACACTTCCCCCAGATCCCCTCTGGAGGCTCAGACAGCAGAGCCTCGTCCGTAACTCGTGAAGGCATCACAGGAGGAGGGTCAGCTGCTGCACAGCAACCAGATGCAGAAACTGGAGCTGCTACACAGCAAGGGGGTGCTGGAGGTGACGCTGCTGCACACCAGCAGGGTGCTGGCCACGTAAACAGTGGCTCCACCCCACCCCTTAGCAATCCAGGCTCTCTGCAGAGGTGTGTTGTGTGTGTGTCCGTGTTAAGGGCGCCTGCAATGTTTGAGAAAGGCTTAGAACAAGGGAAGGGGGGGCAGCGCAAGCTGAGTGACATGTCACTTGTCCGGGAACGGGAGCTGTGGCTGTAGCTTATAAGAGGAGCTGTATCCTGATAGCTAGATTAGCTGTATCTCTCTCTCGTATTGGCCTTTTTATACCTCTGTATAAAATGAAGCTGTATTTTTAAGAGCTACAGCTTTTATTAGCTAGAAATTGTTGCAAAGGGAGGATGTGCATCCACCTGTGTACATCTTTGTCATGCACCAATACTACACCCACGTCATGCTACGCATGCTTCTACGTACACTAAATACACCTGTATGTCATGCACCACATGCGAGCTACACTAGCGAGCAGAGTGCAGGCCACGTGTGCAGTGGCTCCGCACCTGCCAGGACCTCAGGCTTTGCTGCAATGGCAATGTGAAGCTCTCTAAGCTGTTCATTGCATATCACTGTTGCACCTTTACACACTGCTTGCCCTTGTAATCAAAGGCTCAGCCTAATATACATATGTGCCTGCAGCTTAAGCACCCAGAACACACACGCGTGCATATGTAAGTACACACACGTATGCACACGCATACGCACACACACAAGCGCAGGCTTGGCACAGCAGATGCGTCCACCAGGCCTGCTACACACACTCCTAGGGGCAGCAGACAGCAGACAGAGCAGCAAATAGGGGAGCTACAGGCTCAAACAAAGACATTGCAAGCCGACAATCAAGAGCTACACAGGTACTGATGCGCGTGTATACCAGGGGGATGGGGGGGAAATGTTAGGATCCTGGACTTGCTGGCTTACAGGTTCTTAGGGTTAGGGTTTAAGGGCTAGGGGTTAGCATGCGTACATGTACACGGCTGAGACGGTGGGTGAATACTAGGGTTGTGTACCTGTGGGTTTCCCTCATTAAGCGCAACACTGTTTAAGAAGCACACAGGTTCACACATACACATGCACACAAAGCTCCCAGCCCGTGTTGCTGTGCCTCCCATGCTTGCAGGTTGCTTGAAGAGCTGACAAAGCGGCACGAAGACCTGGGCGAAACTGTGCAAGGCATTTCGACTGCGGGGGTAGAGCAGCTGCAGGGCGTTGAAGCCAGGATGGGGGATATGCATGAGGCTCTGCAAGCTGACATTATGGCGGTGAGTTCTCCAGAATGTGCTCGTGGTTCTGCAAGCTGACATCATGGTAATGTTGCTTCCATCCAGCTCACATGAAGACGCACCAGATGTCTAGGGTTGGCCAGAACCATATGTATATATAATATATACGCGGTACGGTGCATACACGGTATTTTTGGCAGAGAAATCACCAAATGTAGGGTCATATTATATGACTCATATACAATTTACATACGCGGTTCTGGCCAGCCCTGAGAACGTTTGAGCGTAATTTCAAGCTGCGCCAGTGTGAGAGGCAGGAATCAGGACCGATAAGACGCAACAGCTGAAATCAATTTTGGTGCGAGGGAGCCTACCCAAAAAATGAGGCAGTAATTTCCAATTACAATCGCTGTTACGGCATGGAGCTTGAGGTCCAGCTTTTAAGACAGTAGTCAGTGCCAGGGTGTTTGTACTGTGGAGTGTAGAGCACAATTTATGTACAGCAGAGCACATGAGCTGTCCAGGACGTGGCTCAAGATGACTTTGTTATGTTGCTAAGTATAAGCCTTGAACTTAAAGGTCACAAATCACAAATGAACAAAGTCTGACAAAGTGCGTGGCTGTTGTGGTGTTGGACAACGGTCTTTTGTTGAATGTCGATTAGGTCGGCTACGGTTGCAAGCCATCGACTCTTGCTTGCACAAGGCTAAACCCGAGGCAGCAGGGTTGTCCCACTTATTTTCCTCTCCATGCACCATGCACCTTACTCCTCCCACTCCATGTGTACGTCGCGTTGCCTTGGACTTTATATGGATGTGCACCTCACGGATCCTGTGAAATCTGTGAAGACATACATCATACAGTGGCCTTTGGACCCCAATATTGATGTGCATCCCACAGTAGCTTCTGTGCTCTGTAATAGCTTTAGGCTCTGTGATCACGTGCACTTCACAGCAGCCATGATTCTGTGAAACATGTACAGCCCCCCACCCACATGACCTGACCCCTTCAGGTCTAAAAAGAGGTCTGCAAGCCTGCCTCCAGACATCCCCATGCGTTTGAACCTTTGACTGCGTCATACACAAGGATGTTGGGCTCTGCAACTCACCAGGCAAATGCCAGGAGCTCAATAACAAGCTCATAACGCACACATGCACACTCGCGCGCACACACGCACACGCACCTACGTGTGGCCCTCCAGGTCTCCAGCGAGGCCCGCAAGCCTCAGGAGGTATCGTACGCGGACCTACAAGCCCTGACTGCCAAACTGGACCACACAACAGCGGAGCTTGGGTCTGTGGGCCAAAGTGTACAGCAGATGAAGGCCAAGGACTTGATGCTGCTGCATGATCAGATGGCGGATGTGTTGGAGCAGGTGCGAGTCTTGTTGTGGGTCAAAGGTTGGAGGCAAGGGCAGATTGGACGGCAAAATAAGGCCTCTGTGGCTAGCTTAGACGAGGCAGCAGGTCGAGGCCAGTGACTGACTGACTGACTGACTGACCAGGTCGAGGCCAGTGACTGACTGAGGCAGCAGGTCGAGGCCAGTGACTGACTGACTGACCTGATGCTGTTCTGTTGCTGACCGCATGGTTTAATTAACTAGAGAGCTGGTGGAGGGTGTGTGTGTGCGTGTGTTTGTGTAAGTGTGCGTGTGTGTGTGAGCAAGGCATTTGACATAGTTGTAATGTCTGAATTTGGGCATGAGTGTAATGCTTTCTATGTCCTGAAGGAGTCTGCTGGTCCTGTTGTTGCTGGTTCTTGACGAATATCAGGGCTGTTAGGCTTGTTGGTTGGTTTCTGTTGGGCAATGACGTAAAGGGTGAAGGATGGGGTTTTTATTTGGCAAAGGGAGGCTAAGCACTAAAGATGCTGGAGCTGCTCCTCATAGAGCAACAAGAGGTGTGCTAGGCAAGGTAAAGCCTTTGAATAATTCGTACAAAAAGGGCAAGACAGACACATGCGCGTGTGTATGCGTCTCTGTGTGTGTGGTCATTCACTTTGATCTAGACTGGTACGCGTATGTGGATGCATGATCAGCAATTATGACCACGATTAATCTTCCTGTTGCAAAAGAAAAAATGGGAAATTGATACTCTCTGTTGCTGCGACTGGACATCATCATCGTAGAAATCCTTTTTGCTTTGTCTGAAGAAACCTGCATGCAGGCAAAGTAGGGAATACAGACGCAACATGCAATGTCTAAATCTCATGATCACCGCCTGCCTCCTTCCGTCTTGTAGATAAAGAAGTCAGGGAAGACTCGTGACATGGACACTCTGTTCCACAACAGACTGAGCCAGCTAGAGACGAGCTTAGGGGATGTAAAAACTGAGGTGCAGCTGGCGGTGGCCGATGTGCTGGAAGGTGGGTTATGGCAGTTGGTCCTTTGCTGCACTTGTGTCAAATTACGCGTGTGTGCAACAGCGGAGGTGAAACGATGAGTCAAGCGCTAGAGGGTGGCTTTAGTCGGTGAGAGGCTTCTTTTTTTGCTGTTCTCGTGGGATTGATGTGATTCAGTGTATGATTCAAAAGAGCAGTGCAGCTGGCGGTGGCTGATGTGCTGGAAGGTGAGTTTTGCCAGCAAGAAGCTGCCTATCTCTTGCACACACTGGAGTTTTGTGACAAAGCACGTGGGAGTTTTAGTGTGATACGGTGCATCTGTTCCAAAACAGCGCGTTGCCGCTGTGGTAACTGTGCTGGAGGGTGGCTTCAGTCAGTGAGAAGCCGTCCTTTTGCTGCACTCGGGGGAGTGATGAGACAAATTACGGGTTTTTATTTCGAAGAAACTGGTAATGACTGGTGTGGGCAGAGAAGCCGGCAGCTGACTCTTTACACTTGGACTTGCAAATTATGCCCCACAAAGAAATACCATGGCTTCCGTCCCATAACTATTGGAGCACATATTTGCTAAAAGCAAGCTGGCTCTCAGAGTACTGAGTTGGCTCTGTAAACATCAAATGGAGTCTTTGATTCAATCATGTTTTTATCCGCATAGGTACACTCAAAAGAAAGACTGCAGGGCGGCCTAAGGCCACCCCAGTCAATCTAAAAATGGATCAAAAGTCTATAAGGGAGTACGACCTCCATCCCTTGCATTTATATAACATCCAACACAATCACAATCACCTCCTCAGCAAACCTGCTCCCTCGACACACCTGCCCCCATCCTTCTACTTGCTCTACTTATCCTTTGCCTCAGATGTGGTGAAGGTCTCAGACCTGCAAGCTTTGGAAGGGCAGATAGACGAGCGAGCCAGCCACGAGGACCTGCGGCAGGTGTGTGTGTGATGTGTCATGTGTAATGTGCGTGTTCATGTATGTGTCTGCAGGTGTGTGTGTGCTAGTGCCTGTCTGTCTGTCTTTCAGTCTGTCTGTCTGCCAATCTGTCTGCGTGTATGCCTGTATGCTTGCACACAGTGTATGAGTTAAAATTGTCTCTCCTGGGATCTTTGTGCGTACAGTGTGCATGTATTGAATGAAAGGGACTCATAGCATACATACACGCATATGCATGCACAAACACACACATACACACATGTGTGTGCAACGCACCTTACACTGCCACAGGTGGCCCTGCAGCAAGCCAACCTGGCCCAGTCAATCAGCCAGATGGCCAACTGGATGGCGTTGAGGCCAAGCACCAAAGAGGGTCCAAAAGGCCCCACATCCGCTGGAATTAAAATGAAGTGCGTGCACAATTGTGTGTGAGCTAATGTTTAGAATCCTTGTTTCTGCGTAAGTGCATGTGTATGTGTTCATGTGTTTGCATGCGCGTTCATGTGTAAATGTTTGTGTGTTTGGATGTGTAAATGTTTCTTTGTGCATTATGCATTCATACGTTTAATGGTATACCTTCAATTGATGTCAGGCATTAGTAGGAATTGGCCAGTCAAAGTTCAAGCTTGACCAGAGGCGTTCCTGCATATCCTTTTCACGGGGTGCACTTAATTGTACACACTCAACAAGCTCTCTTCTTTTCTGTGTGGCCTTTACAACTGCCTTTTTAAAACCCAAATGTTAAATGCTTTGCCTACAAAAGCATGCAGACCAAACATTCCAGGTCTCACAAGGCCCTAAAAATTACAGTTATGTTGCCTGTAGGCGCTCTTTGGCGGATAACAGTTCTTTCTTTCTCTCTCTCTCTCTCTCTCTCTCTCTCTCTCTCTCTTTCTCTCTCTCACTCTCTCTCTCTCTCTCCCTCCCTCCCTCCCTCCCTCCCTCCCTCCCTCCCTCCCTCCCTCCCTCCCTC
>Ga0307966_1004374_pt1 | contig 10506 bp, 13 predicted proteins | sample OrgLakmetagen646_FD_203141 | JGI IMG/M metagenome (GOLD analysis project Ga0307966, IMG submission 203141) | Saline water microbial communities from Organic Lake, Antarctica - #646 | ecosystem: Environmental > Aquatic > Non-marine Saline and Alkaline > Saline | place: Antarctica: Organic Lake... | reverse complement strand
CGTGCGCGCACACACACAAACACACACACACATGCAAACACACACACACACACACACACACACACACACACGTAAACACACAAACACACACGCACAGCCTTATCCATGACCCAGAGGAAATGGGTGAACTCGGAGAGCTGGGGGTGCTCTTCTTGTTATTCGAAATGGGCTTGGAGCTATCTTTGGACCGCTTGAAGGTGGGATGACAGCTACAACGCCTTGAGTAAGATCTGCGCACCCAACGCAGACATGCACGTGTGTCTGGCCAAGTTTGTATTTGAGTCCTCTAGGCACCCCTGGAGAATGCTGAAGTACAAATACTCGAGCATGCATGTACGTACACACATCTGACAGGCGCTCATGCTCACACACGTACACACACGTGCACTCACACCTGACATCAACACACGCATATGCACAGTCTCTGGCCAAGTTTGCATTTGGGCTGGGCACCCTGCAAGTGTTTGTGACCACGGCCATCTTCACGGGGGCTGCCCTGCCCCCCGGTGGAGGCCTGTTCACGCGCGTGTTAGAGTTCCTTGGAAATGCGCCGCCCGAGCTGGTGTCAATTCGCTCATTAGATGAGGTGAGAAAGGCTACAGAGAGGTCTGGAAAGCACGCACACGCACCCACAAACACACACACACACATACTCTCGCATGCAGCTTGTCTGTCAGAGCTTGTAAAATGTTGTGCGAGCATCTGGAGGTGTCTCTGTCTGGGCAGCACGCACACAAACACACACACACACAAACAAGCATATACTTTCACACACACACAAACACACACACACACATACAAACAAGCATATACTTTCACACACACACACACACACACACACAAACAAGCACACACACACACATACACACATGTGTACTTACATTTATATTGACACCCACAAAATATGCTCACACACACAAAACGCACGTACACACTTACTTACACACACACAACACATGCACGCACATACACGCACACACAGGCTGTCGTCATTGGTGCAGCCCTGTCCCTATCCAGCTCGGCGTTTGTGTTGCAGCTGCTGAACGAGCGCGGAGAGATGTCCACCAAGTTTGGGTCTGCCACCCTGGGTATCCTGTTGCTTCAGGTGGGGCATCTGAACTGACCGTCCTGATAGTGAACATGGACAGCCTGTGTGTTTGTCGCTCTGCCATCCACGCTTGGTACCCAGTCAACAGACAAATCAAATGCTTGAGGTAGACGCGGCAAATAAAGGCAGCTGCTGCTCTCAACGTGCTTTCAACGAGTGTGCGTCCATCGCCCTCGGATTCCTGCCCAGCAAGGAGGTTGTCGAGTAGGTTAGATGTCGGGTAAATTGAGCAAAAGCATGCAAGTTGAGCACAAGCAGCGGTGCCAGGGCCCTGCTCAGGCTTGCAGCATGTGTAAAAGGGCAAACTGCCTTTTGATGTCAAGACACTACTGCCTCAGGCACTACATTCCCTCCCCTCCCTCCCCTTTGTGTGTTCACACCTGAGCACACCTGTGCACGCCCCTTTGTGTGTTCACACCTGCGCACACCTGTGCACGCCTGTGCACGCCTCTTTGTGTGTTCACACCTGCGCACACCTGTGCACGCCTGCGCACGCCCCTTTGTGTGTTCACACCTGCGCACACCTGTGCACGCCCCTTTGTGTGTTCACACCTGTGCATGCCTGTGACGCTGCAGCAGCTCCTTAGTGCTGCTGCTTGCTTTGCGACCGCCTTTCGATGCGTCGTTTTTGCATGCAAGCAGACGGCTGTGTAAGCATTTACACACACGTACGCTCACACCATGACCACACTCACACACCTACACACACACCTACACATAGACCCACACCCGTACACTTGTGTAGGCCTTTGTGGTGGTGCCGTCTCCAGTGCTGGCTTGTAGCTGCGCAGCCGTCTTTTATTTGTGGCCCATAAGCAATCACACACACCCACTTACACACAATCACACACGCACACACACATACACACATGTAGGACATTGCGGTGGTGCCGTTCCTGGTGCTGCTGCCTCTGGCTGTGCAGCTGTCATCTAATGGTGGCATTCCCGCAGACAGCCCCTCTCCTGTAAGCTTGCTTACCCTCCTAGGCCCCACTGCCCTGAAGACTTGTGGGGCGCTGGGCCTGGTGCTGTTCTCAGGGCGCCTTGTTCTGCGGCGCATGTTTGAGGTGCGTGAGTGTGTGCTTATGTTTGTTTACGTATGTGTTGTGTTGTGTGTGTTGTGAGATGCAGAGAGCTCCTCCTGCTCTCCAAAGGCCCACCGCATAGACAATGTATGTGACGCCATTCCGGTTCATTGAGATTGATGGAGCTAGTCTTGTCTACAGCACACATGGACGCTATGCGACCAAAATGCACATTTCAAGCAAAGAGCACACAACTCTGCCTTTCCAGCTCACATGCATGTCCTGAAACATTCCTGCGCAGACCACTGTATATCCTCACTATCCAGTATGCAAGCGCTCCCTCATGCATGAGCTCTTACACATGTACACACACATCACATGTACACACTCTTCCCTCCCCGTTGATACCCATGCACGTGCACACACACACACACACACACACACACACACACACACACACACACACACACAGATGGTGGCCAAGAGCGACAACAGCGAGACTTTCGTGGGCCTGTGCCTCCTCACAGTGGCGGGAGCATCCCTGCTGACTCAGCGTTTGGGGTTCTCAGACACCCTAGGTGCCTTTGCTGCGGGGGTGCTGCTGAGTGAGAGCAACTTCAAGACGCAGGCAAGTGTTTCGCTCACACCTGGCGCTTGTAGAGAGGCCCTTTCTCACTTGTTGTCTTGAGTAGGCAATTGGTCAGCACGGTGGCTTTGGTGCTGCTGGCTGGAAGCAGCTACAAGGCGCAGGCAGGTGCTTTCTTCCATGGTCGTTGGGAGAAGTGTCAAGGAAGTCGAACATTCAATGGGTGGCAAGGTGGCTTGGTTCTGCTGAGAGCAACTGTAAGGCGCAGGCGATTGCTCACAATTGAAGCTTATAGACGTTCTCTTCCAAGCTCCTGCAAGCTGTTATCTAGAGTGCTTATTTCATCAGAAGGTGGCTTTGGTGCTGCTGGGTGGGAGCAACTTAAAAGTCACAGGCACATGCTGCTTGGGATTTGGCTGGAAAGCTGCTGAGAAGTTCACTGATCTTGCGTGCGCACACACACATGCAAACATACACACTACACACACTATAATAGCCTATGCATTCAATCTCCCGCAAGCAGCCTTGCACGCACACACACACACACATGCACATTGACTACACACACTCTACACGTACATATGCACATGCAACCACGCAGGTTGAGGCAGACATCCGGCCGTTCAGAGGGTTGTTGCTGGGCCTGTTCTTTGTGACCACCGGTGGCTCTGTAAACATTGAGGTAAAAATGAGCAGGGCAAGCACTCTGGTAGCGCGTGACAGCAGACGGTGTGCAGAGGGAGGTTGACAAACATTGGCAGCGCACCTAGATGGTGCGGAGCTTCATAGATGTGGTGGATGGTGCAGAGCTTTGTAGACATGACAGACGGTATCTTTCTGATGTCACAGGGACAGTCGTGTGTGTGTGTTGTACCTGTGTGTGTATGTCCTAAGTGTGTGTACCTGTGCGTGTGTGTTGTACCAGTGCGTGTGTGTGTGTGTGTGTGTGTGTTTGGTACCTGCTTTTGAAAGATGCCACGGTCCTTAAGTCGTATGTATGTGACGAGTGTTCATTATCGAATTTGTGGCATCTTTTTGAGTATTTTAATATTGAACTCCGTAGCAACTTTGCGATATCACAAAAACCACTTGCACCTGAAAGATGCCACGCGCCTTTAAGCTTATGGACGTGTTAACAATCCTGAGATTGTTCTGATTCTCGGCTAGGATCATGTAACACCTTGGGCTAAAGACAAGCTCTATTATTTACAGACCAAATAGTCCGTTTCCTTTTTGCAACCACCTCTGCGCAGATCTTGTCTGAGAACTGGCAGGTCATAGGGTTGCTGCTGGTAGGGCTCCTGGCGGTGAAGACTAGTGTCATAGCTGCTCTGGGGGGGCAGTTTGGCCTGACAAGGTGTGTGTGCAGTTGTGTACGCGTGTATTTAGTATGTGTGTTCGTGGGTGTGAGTGTTTGTGTGTGTGTGTGTGTTTGTGTGAAGGAGGGTGAGAGGCAATGCGTGCATACCTTGGCTAAATAACACTGTGTCACAAAAATGGAGCAAGTTAGAGCGTTTGGACATTTTCTGCAGCAATGCTGCAAGTTGAAATAGATGTTTAGGCTTACCGCTTGAGGGTTTTGTGGAGTACGTATGCTGTATTGCTACGTTGCCAAGTATGTACCACAAATGCTCGTACACACACAGTCAGAGATACACTCCCTCTTACACTACACACAAACACTCGTGCACACACATGCACTCAACCGTACACACACGCACACATGCACACAAACACACACACATGCACACAGGTCTGAGTCCATCCGCACAGGCTTTTTGCTGAGTCAGGGAGGAGAATTTGCGTTTGTGCTGCTGTCGCTGGCGAACAAGCTGAAAGTGCTTCCAGAAGAGCTGAACCAGGTGAGGCAAAGGGATGGGCTTGCTGTGTGTATATGTGTGTACGTGCGCATACATGTATGTATGTGCGTACGTGTGTGTACGCATAAATGTTAGTTTCAGTGCTCCTGGAGCTAAAGCTGGAGAGATAAATAAAGGGTGCATATCAGTGGAGCGCTTTATATCCTGTGGATGCAATTGATGGGAGCAGATTAACTCAATATCCTGTGACCACTAATGTTGCACTTTGCATTCTTATGACACATTCAACGGGAGCATATGCACTTAATATCCCGTGAACGCAAATGATGCTTTTTGATGGAGAGACCCACCATCATCATCTTTGCAACCAGAGACAGACATCATTCGTCCTCCATTCTCCTTAGCCTTGCTGCCCGCCATTGAGCTGTTAGCAACATGCAATGCAACACATAATGCAAAGCAACATGATAATGCAACATGCAATGCAACTCGTACTGCGACACGTCAGCAACATGCAATGCAACATGGAATGCAACTCGTATCTCGACACGTTAGTAACATGCAATGCAATTCGTACTGCAATGCAACATGCAATGCAACTCGTACTGCGACACGTCAGCAACATGCAATGCAACATGCAATGCAACACGTACTGCAACACGTCAGCAACATGCAATGCAACACGTAATGCAATGCAACATGCAATGCAACATGCAATGCAACTCGTACTGCGACACGTCAGCAACATGCAATACAGTTCGTACTGCAATGCAACATGCAATGCAACTCGTACTGCGACACGTCAGCAACATGCAATGCAACACATAATGCAATGCAACATGATAATGCAACATGCAATGCAACTCGTACTGCAACACGTTTGTAACATGCAATGCAAGACGTAATGCAATGCAACATGCAGTGCTCTCGTACTGCGACACGTTAGTAACATGCAATGCAACTCGTACTGCGACACGTCAGCAACATGCAATGCAACACGTAATGCAATGCAACATGCAATGCAACTCGTACTGCGACACGTTAGTAACATGCAATGCAACACGTAACCTTGTGTGGCAATGCTGCCTGTCTGACTTCCGGCCTTTCTGCACTGAGATGCCATCAAAGAAAGAATACACCCCACCATGCAATGCTCCATACGAATGCAGGTGCTCATCATTGTGGTGGTGCTGTCGATGGCTTTGACCCCTGGCCTTGCAGAACTGGGCAAGCTAGCAGGTGGGAAGGGTTGTTGCGGATGCAGTAGACACTGTGCATGTGTGTGTGTGTGTATGTGTGTGTGTGTGCGTGCTTACATGTGTGTGGCCGCACTGCTCATTAGATGATCATCAATGACCCTGACCTTGCAGAACTGGGCAAGCTAGCTTAACGGATTTGGTACTGTAGTAGATACCTTGGCTACTTTGAATCTAAATTCAAGTACAAGGATCACCGCTCTTCTGTTGCTGCCCCCCGGCCTAGCAGGAGTGGGCAGAGCAAGCAGGTAGCATGAGTTAAGAGTTAGCACAGAAGTGTGCAGATTGGACGACGTTTTTGTGGGCAAACGGAGGTTTGGTTACCTTAAGCTGATCCAGTTTGGCTACTAGGTGATGCCCGGCTGAAGTGTCTGACGGGGCCCTAGGAGAGCGCAAGTTCCGCCCGCAGTAATAAACTTCATGAATTTAAGCTTCGTTTAAGGCCAAAGTTACTCCTGTACACCTCATTGATTGATTCATGGTATTGCTCTTGACAAAAGTGTATTTTTGACAGTCAACAGAGACCCTTTGCGCGCCTGTGTCGAGTCCTGAACGCCGCATTCGAACGTACGTTTTGACGTTCCCTGCTTCAAATGGAGTATGTGAGCAGGGTTGGCCAGAACCTTTTATAAATGGTGTATATACGGTATTCTTTGCAGGCAAACTACCAAATTTAGGTTCATGTACGGTTTACACACATGGTTCTGGCCATCCCTAATTATATGATATATGAGTAAATTGACATACTATACATACAGAGTTGATCCAACCGAACCGACCCTACATCAACGGCAATACCAATCCGCAGGTGATGCCCTTGACAAGATCTTTCCGGTCACCAAGTCGTTGCCAGGCAGCTCTGAGCGAGCCGTCTCTGAGGCCAAGGAGGAAGCAGACATGCTGAGGAAGCGAGTAAGATGCATGCGTGTGCATTTGTATTTTTGAGCAGCCTACTGAATTTTGCTTCATCCCAGAGCTATCCATATTTTTCTCGTATCATCTCATCATGCATTCCTGTGTTGGTTTGTGTATCTGCTTACCTTTTTGCTACTATGGCAGCCTGTGGCCCATTACTGGCTCCATCCCCTGTGTGTGCCTTTATTAAAAACCTGTTTTCACTTGTGTCGGTGCTTGCCCTGCGTGGTTCCGACACCTAACCACTATGTGTATTTCCCATTCTAGCATCCCTTGCGTTGGTGCTCGCCTTGTGTGCCTCAGTTCCAACACCTGACAATTCTGTGTACCTACATCATTAAGTATCCCTTGTGTCTGTGCTTGCCTCCTCTTGGCTGGAGTGGCCTGTTATCAATTCCTGGCATTTTACACGTCTCTTACTGAACGCTCTTGCTTCTTCTCCTGTGTGCTTACCTCCTCTCAGCTGGAGCAGCCTGTGGCCATCTGTGGCTTTGGTTCTCATGGTCAGATGTTGGCAGCCATACTTGACAGCCCACTGGACTCACTACCAGAGGCACTCCGGCAGTACATCGCGTTTGACTTGGACCCCGTGCGGGTGCAGGTGCGTGACTGTGTGTGCGCGTGCGTGTGCGTGCACGCTGTGTTCTCGTGCGGGTGCAGGTGCGTGACTGTGTGCGCGTGCGTGTGCGTGCACGCTGTGTTCTTGTGCGGGTGCAGGTGTGTGACTGTGTGTGCGTGTGCGTGCATGTGCACGCCGTGTTCTTGTGCGGTGCAGGTGCACGTGTGTATGCGCGATGTTTGTATGCACAGATGCAGAAGTGCGTAGTTGTAGGGATAGCCAGAACCGTACATATGCACCGTACATATGCACGGAATATTTTGTGATTTCCCTGCAATATATACCGTATTTATACACCGTATATATGTATGGTGTTGGTCAACCCTACGTATTTGCATGTGCATTGTGTCTGTGTGCAGGAATACAGAAGTGCACATTTGTTTGTATGTTGTGTTTGTGTGCAGGGGTGCGTGTTTGTGTGCCTTGTGTTCATGTGTACGGATGCAAGGGTCCGTGTTTGTGTGCATTGTGTTCTTTTGCACAGATGCAGGTGTGCATGTATGTGTGCGTTGTGTCCATGTGCACAGATGCAGGGGTGCGTGTTTGTGTGCGTTGTGTCCATGTGCACAGATGCAGGGGTGCGCTATTGTGTGCGTTGTGTCCATGTGCACAGATGCAGGGGTGCGCTATTGTGTGGGCGTTACGTTTGTAAGTAACTCATTATTGTATGTACGGTGCAGGTGCGTATGATGTGAGACCTCTGTAACAGGCTTAAAACCTCTCAACAATTACGTAAGGTGTTTTTCCCTGTTTTGTGTGGTTTTGTGAAGCTTAGCTTGCCTGCTCCTGCTTAATGAAACAAATCAGTGTGAACGTTTTTATCTCATGCACACACACAGGCAGCACGCGCTGCTGGCTTCAGTGTCGTTTACGGAGACGGCTCCCGCTCGGCCGTCCTCAGGGCTGCTGGGGTATCAGCGCCTAGGGCCATTGCTGTGTGCTTACCGGGCCGGGTGGGTGTCAGATGTCACAGAACAACTGCAAGAACTATTGTTTTATCATTGGCACTTCATGAGGGGTCTCAGCTCCTGAGGCCGTTCCTGTGTGCATAGCAGGCAAGGCCTTTTTCTCTCATTGGCACTTCATGAGGGGTCTCAGCTCCTGATGCCGTTCCTGTGTGCATAGCAGGCAAGGCCTTTTTCTCTCATTGGCACTTCATGAGGGGTCTCAGCTCCTGAGGCCGTTCCTGTGTGCATAGCAGGCAAGACCTGTTTTTATCATTGGCATTGCTGTTGCAAGGAGCGTCAAAACCCAGGTGCCACTGAATGCCCACTGGGCAGGGCAAGATCGTTGTCAATATCATATAAAATTGCTTGTCTGTAATTGAATGGATGTTAAGATATTTGTATGAATTCCCAGGGCTATGGTGTAACTGCCAGGAATTCAGTGTATTTATAACACATACGCAATGTATTCAAGCGCACACACACGCATGCACACACACATACACACATACAAACACATACACACACATACTCACACACGTATATACACACATGCACACACATACTCCCATGCATTCACACACGAACTCATACTCATATATATGTGTATATATAAAATACATATACGCTCACAAACACACACACACAAAAACACAAACACACAGCCATCTGCAAAGCAAGCCGTGGAATCCCTGCGGCAAGCCTTCCCTACAGTACCTATCTATGCGTTGGCCATCAACGTTCGGTGAGTTACCCTCCTGATGTTGCGCCCCATGACTCGTGCGTGCGTGTCAATAAGCCTAGATTTAGTCCTACTCCTACTAGGGTCATCTTTATGTGCACCAACATGGACAGGGTTGTTTCAGTGGGACGAACGTGCATCAAGCACTCACTTTGCCTAAAGTATGTGCTGAAGCCCCCTTCGTACGGGCTTGCATACAAGCTGGCTCATCATAAAGTCGGATTTAGTCTTACCTGTGCCCGCTCACGGTGGCCGTGCTACATGCAATATCCTTGTTGTATTGTTTGGCAACCTATACAGACTAGTGTTTTGGTTACTTTTAAGTGCGCATTCTACTATGCACAATGTATTAGCCAATGCGTGTTATGTGTGTATATGTGTGCGTGCATGTGTATTGCATTGTTTGTATTGGCTTAAGTGCGTTATGAGTGTGTACCGTACGAAAAGTATATCACCGCCCCCTAGTTATTGTTTTTTGGTAGGGGCGGTGACAGGGTGTTGGTTTAATATATATTTACTTGTAAAGGGGGTGGTTGTGGGGGAAATTACAGTTTTTGAGCAGTGCGAGCGATGAGCGGTCAGGAAGCCTTCCGATGAGTGGTCAGGGATTCCCGCACTCATCTTGCCCCCAGCCCCAGCTCCGCCTGCCCCTGCCTCTGCCCCTGCACCCCCAGCCCCAGCCCCGTCTGAACCCATCAGGAGTTACCAGTGAGGGGGGGGGCGGTTGCAGTGCAAAACTGTAAAATATTTATTATTAGGGGGGCGGTTGCACATTTTGACTATAAAATGTTAATTATTTTCAGGGGGGCGGTTCCATGAACGTACGGTATTGCATTATTTATATGGGCTTTAAATGCGTGGCATGTGTTAGATGGGCTTTAAATGCGTGTGTCGGATTTAGTGTGTGTAGGCTTTAGATGCGCTGTATGTGTGTGTATGTCGTGTGTATGTGTCTTGCATCATTTGTCCACGCACGTCTGTGCAGGCAGGCTAATGATCTGGAAGAGGCTGTGGCACACACACAGAGCACACACACAGGTGCATACACACAGGCGCACACCATGTACATTAAACTGCATGCACATGTGCGCAGGGAGGCTGCAGAGCTGGAGGAGGCTGGTGCAGACCACACTGTCATCAATGCCACTGCTGCTGGCCTGTCTATGGGCTCTGGCATTTTGGAGCGAATGGGGGGCAGCGTGGGGGAGCTGGATGCAATGCAGCGCAGCATTGAGCAGGCCATGGTGCTCAAGTACGTGTGGAGCTGTTAGTGGGTCTGTGTGTATGTGTGTGTATGTATGTGTGTGAGTGTGTGTGTGTGAACAGAGGACTCAAGTGCTGTAATGCACAAGCACACACAATAACAAGGCACACAAACACACCAGACCAGGGCACTGATAAAGGATTATTTAGTCAGCTCTTCTGGCAAGGGCCTTTCCGTTGCTTATGCACGGGCTTGATTCTCCCCTAAAGACGTTCCTACACAGACAC
>Ga0307966_1004370_pt1 | contig 10508 bp, 14 predicted proteins | sample OrgLakmetagen646_FD_203141 | JGI IMG/M metagenome (GOLD analysis project Ga0307966, IMG submission 203141) | Saline water microbial communities from Organic Lake, Antarctica - #646 | ecosystem: Environmental > Aquatic > Non-marine Saline and Alkaline > Saline | place: Antarctica: Organic Lake... | reverse complement strand
AGGGGGTCTGGTGTATGTGAGCTGTTGAGCAAAAGCGTTACAGGCGTAATGTGAACTTCTGCTGTGCTCTGTATGTCATGGACCTGGAGATGCAGTAAAAAGCTATCGATCATGGCAGAACATCCTGCTCTGACCTAATAGGAAACCAAAACACATAGCTTTGGAGAAAAGTACATTTTGAGCCAGTCGTCCAGTGTCCAAAACACATGCCATCCAAACATGCCACGCCACACCACAGGCTCAGGTGCTGTGATGCAACAACTAGGGCGTGCAGGCATGAGCAATGGTGTGGCTGTGCATCACAGCTCAAGGTCACTGCCGGCACACGCCAATGGGGCTGCTGGCATTTCCACAATGCTACCTAGGGGCGGGTTGCATGGCAGTAGCAATAGCAGCAGCGGGTTCTCCATATCAGTCCCGGGAGTGTCAGCAGTGGGGAATGAGGGAGTGGGGAACATGAGAGTTGAGAATGGGGGAGGGGGAAGCCTCAGGAATGGAATTGTGTGTAGCACGACCTCTGGATTGGGAGGGGGGGTGCCTAGGATGGGAGGAGATGGCATGAAAAATGGGTATCGGGTGGGAGTACCCGGTGGAGGTGGGGCTGGTTCAGGGTGGGGGGTGGGGCAGCAGGGTGGTGCTGATACCATGATGGGTGTGAATGGGCATCATCATGGTGTCGGCTTGGGAGCTGGCCCACAATGCCTCGGGGGGGCAAAGAAAAGGGGAGCAGGGGTCATGGGAGAAGGGGAGGAAGGCGCTGGAGACGGATGGCTGGGGGCTCCAGGTCAGCAGCAGCAATTCCACCCCCCGTTTATCTCGCCGCACCAGCAGAATGCACTGCAGCAGCAGCAGCAGCAGCAGCAGCACGCCAGAGGCACAACAGCTGCACGTACTCACTCTTATGTTGGGCATGGGGAGGACACGTTTGAGGTAAGAGGAAAGAGCAAGTAATGCTTAGTATACGACCTTGTATTGGCAACCAGACCTGCAGCTCTTGTTCTGGGCACTGTGTATGATGGATAATATACGCATGAGCGATATAGTATTCATCAGAAACACACAATTGTTCTCTCTCTAGCTCAAATGACCAAGGAGGTCTGCATGTAGGTAGGAGAAGCTGTGCTTCTAATATCTTCTTTTATGATGATTATTATGAGTACGATGAACATTATATCGCTCATGTATGTAATATATGTAAGGACGAATTGTATGCGACCCATTCTGATTTGTGTATGTATAAATGGAAGAGCAGGAAGTGAGCTGCAAGAGAAACTCGTTTGTTTTGTGTTACATGTGGCACATATCGCTTCACTCTTGTGTGTGTGATGGATATAAAGCTGCATTTCTTGCAATTAACTTTCTTTTTTCCTGCTCCATTTCCTGTGATCCAAAGGAGGAAGAGGAAGAGGCAATGAACAGTGCAGATGAGGAGCTCATGCGGGAAATGGACGAGGCGTACCACGTACAGCAGCCTCTTGCCAACGCCCCACCCGTCCCTCGCACTGGTGAATTCCCCCTTATATTGTTTGTCCTGCTTGTTATTTATTGCTTGCGTGAGTTCAGTATGCTAGTTTCGATCATCCTCAACCTCTCCCCTAAGCCCATCTGCTTATCTTCAATCTGCCTACACTTTTTATGTTTGTTAGTTCAAACTACCGTTTGAACCAAGCAACACACTCAGATCACAAGCTGTTTTGGATGTCTTTACTCACTCAGATCACGCCACCGCACCTAACCATAAATTCAGAAACCCTATCTTGAAACCCTAATCCTGAACTCGTAACCTTCTTAGTCAGGGTAAATGCTCATTGATTTCAGCCACGCCTGCGGTTTGCCTACTCGAAACTTCCAACGTAGCCTTGCTCAATTACACAGCAGATGGCAGCAGTGCGGGTGTAACAGCAAACACGCATTAACACACTTGCGTGCACACTCACGCTCACAGGCGCTGCCCCTGCCACCCTTTCCACCATGTCAGCCGCCAAACCTGCCTCAGCACCAGCCTCTGGTGCTGCTACCAGCCCTTGTGTATTAGCAGCAGCAGCAGCAGGTGACCAAGCAGCAGCAGCAGCAAATGGTCAAGCAGGTCCCCGTGCATCTTCAGCTGCACCAGCAGCAGCAGCAGCAGGTGGCAGCGTTGCACCCACAGTATCAGCAGCGTGGAGGAGCAGAGCAGGCACAGGCCTCAATCTCAGCCCCTCACGCGGGCGTATCTCCGTAAGCCCACCTGCAGGGGGCATTGGGACGGGTGCAGCAGCACCGCATCGTGTGTGCATCCTGGCCTTGTCGTCCTCCAGCTCAAAGAAGCGGAAGCAGCAGGACCAGGAGCTGCTGCAGCGACAGCGTCAGCAGGACCCGCCTAAGAGCAGGAAGCCGTTGTGGCAGGTGTGTATGTGCAAGTGTGTGTGTATGTGCGTGTTGTTATATGTGTGTGATGTGAGTGTATGTATGTGTGTACAATATCATGTGTATGCCAAATTTGCAAATTTGTGCGTAAGTAGTGCGCTCCTACATTTACATATGATCGCGTTGAGTAAAATTATTAAGCGCTTTTGATGTGTATGCAATTATTTGGAGGTGCACTGTAGCTTCCAGTATGCTCCACTTATGTGTGCACACTTGTCTAACATATTCCCACTGCAGGAGGAAATTGCGGAGCCCAGCCAGCAGATGTCAGAGGTGGAGCGAGCGCAGGTGTAATTTGTTCAACAGTAGCACATGCAATGACGCAAACACACAGCACGTTTAAGTACGCGTTCGCCCACACTCGCACATACATCCTCACATATGCATGCACACAGATATACACGCAAACAGACACGCACACTCATGCTCACGCATGCATGCACATCCAAAGCTTGCAAACTTGTAAGCAGCAAAAACCCTTGTGTATGGATTCCATTGCTGCAGTCGTGCTTTCTTACATGTGCGCACGCACATACATACACAAACATTTTGAAATACATGCGATGACACCCACAGTATCAGCAGCAGCAGCAGCAGCAGCAGCAGCAGCAGCAGCAGCAGATCAACCCAATCCAGGTGCTGCTGCAGGGTCCGCCTGAAGCACAGCTGCTAAGGCCGAGCGCATCAAAACAAGGAGGGGACAGTCTGCCACTGCAGCAACAGCAGGAACAATTACAGCAACGACAACTGCCGCAGCAACACCATCAACAGGAGCAGCAGCAGCAGCAACAACGCAGGCGGTCGCGCACGTCGCGCAAGCAAAGTCACGGTGGCAGTCGTGGCAGGGCGGAGGTAATTGAGCTGCAGGACTCATCTGATGAAGAGAAGGGGTCCTGTGCTGCTGCTATCCCCAACCACGTGGCAACCAAGCAAGAACAGCACAGCCAACAGCCCCAGACCCAATCCCAGCAGCAGCTCCAGCTCCAACAGCAGCAACAACAGCAGCAACCTCTGTTAGAACTGCACCCACCGCTCCAAGTAGGAGTACCGCACGCTTCTACTAACCACGACCTGCCCCCTTCCATTCTGCAGCAACAGGGCCCCTTGCAGCAACAGCGCCCCTTGCAGCACCAACAACCTCAGCAGCACTCGCACCTGCAATCCACACAGCCGCCCTTGCATCTACAGCCCACACAACCTTCGTGCAGCCACCCCCAGCTAGAGGAAGGCACATGCCTCCCCATCAACTACGTGCCTGCGACGCAGCAGCTGAGCTCACAGCCTGGGCAGGGCCAGTTCGGGTCAGAAGTTCAGATCCAGTTTGACCACGATTTGCTGCAGCAGCAGCAGCAGCAGCCGCATTACCAGCAGGGGCAGCACAACCAGCAGCAGCAGCAGCCACACAGTCAGCCCCACACCCACCCGCTGCAACTTCAGTCGCACGGAACCGACCCTATCGTGCTGATGCCCCCCCCTCCTTCAGCACAGCGCCAGGGCATGGGAGGCGGAGGCCAGACAATGCACGGCCAGGCCCCTCCTTTGTCAATGCCTCCCGGCTCCAGCTGTACCCAGTTCTACACCCCACCTGCGATGCAGCAGCAGCAGGGTGCCCAGCTCTTCTGTACACCCCCTCACCAAGTATGTGGTCTGTTAATGGTTACTTTGATTGCAAGTGCTGGACGTAAGCTTTCTCTGTGTTGTTTTGTGACCGTGTTCATTCCCCTGTACTGCTCTCCAGCAGCAAGGCCCGGGTGGTGCGGCTCTGACACAGGGGCACCCCTTGGGTGCCTTTTCAGCACTCTTAACACAGCTAAGAGCTCTGTAACTAATTCTTTTCCTCACATTGCTCTACGGCAACAAAGCCAAGGCAGTACTGCTCCGGCGCGCTGTCACTCTCTCTGCAATTTGAACACACCTTTTCCTCAGTAGGTCGCAATCTCGTAACCTTATGTTTGCCCCGTATTGCTCCGCAGCAGCAAGGCCAAGGCAGTGCTGCTCTGGCACAAGGGCACCTCATGAGTGCTCCTCCCAGCACCAACCCCAGCTCCTTCCCATGCACCGCTCCTACCACCACCTCCTCGACACTGAGCTTGACCAGCAGGTGAATTTGAATGGCAGGGTGTGGAAGGCAGACTTTGGCTGTGTGGATCAAGAGAGTACACTAAATTGATGATCTTGCACGGCAGTTTATGATTTGCTAAATGACGCACTTTGCCACTTTTCAATGATACCAGCATTTGAGGTCAGTGTGTGTTCTGTGAAAATTACTCGCGCTCATACTCTTTTTCTAGTGGAGTGTCCTGTACAAGGAGAGGCATCCTTGAGGGCGTTGCACAAGGCACGGGCAAGATCAGGATACTGCAATTCTTTTTTTCTCTTTCAAGTTGGTTAAGTGAGTGTGCGAGAAGAAAAAAGGCACTGTTTCTTATTCTCAAATCTCAAAAGTTACGTCATGTCCGGGAGGGGTTCAAGGGGTTACCTGAAGATTATAGAGGAGGAGTAAGTACACAGGACGTAACAATCCTGCGCTCTTCCCACCAACCTACCAAGAAGCACCGCCTTTTTAGCAGTCGCAGTTTCTAGTTATGGCCTCGCGCAGCTCGTTAAAAAGTGCTTGGCAGCTGCATGGAAAGCTGCTTTTTGACACCTCAGTCCCTGGTCTCAAACTTCCCATTGCTCCTTCCTTATTTACGTTTGAACTACATAATTACCGCTCGCCAACGCATTACTAGTCACTTACTCAATTGATAATGAGTGCTGTCATGTGCAACTGCAGGTCTGCAAGCTCAGGGAATGGGACAGGTGCAGCTGCAGGCAAGGAAGAGGAAGAGGAAGCAGAGGTGGGAGGGGGGGCCAGGTTGGGGGTGAGGGCGAGCGTGGCCGCAGAATGGCAGGACGCGCCTGTGGTGCACTTGTGCTTGCTTCGCTTCTACCAGTCTCAGTTGTGGCAGGAAGAAGTCAGCAGGAAAGGCAATTGTGTGCTGCGGCAAGGCCAGGAGCAAGCTGCACACAGGCAGCAGCGGCCAGGGTGCTTGAGAGGGCTGCGAGTGCGGGCGCTGGGTGGGATTCAAGAGATGATGGCCCCACGCGTGAAGGTGGAGGATGGGACTGCGCTGCAAGAGATGGAGACCACAGAGTACCTGTTGACGCATTCCTTAGGTGCGGGCCTAGGTGCATGTGTGTAAATGTGTGTTTGTGTGTGTGAGGGTTAGGGAGAGAGAGAGAGAGAGAGAGCGAGAGAGAGAGAGAGAGAGAGAGAGATTGGGCTTAGTGTAGTGTAACAATGTAACACAATACCCTCATTAACACATTATAAACTACAGTTTAGCAAACAGCTTGAGTAGCTATTAATTGCACACATACGTGGTTGCATCTAATGTAAATTGAGAGTCACGTAGGTAATGAAATTGATTTTGCCTTGATTATATGCATGCAAATTCCGTAAGGGCTCGATGCAGTGTTGCAATGGAACGAGAATTTTCAGATTGATGAAAAAGCCACTAGAGGGGAAAACCCCAAAGGTGGTCGACGGAGCAAATGTCTTGAAAATGTTCCTTTTTCGATGCAAATTGTGTTTAAATAATATAGCTAGATGTTTCATGAAGTTTGAGGCCAAATGGACTACCCCAGTGTTCTGAACAGAAATCCAGTTCAAATTTAAAAGTGAAAGTACAAGTACAGTCTACACTGGAAGTCACCAGCGTGCATTAAAGCTCTCAACTAGTGCTCACACTAGCCAGAGCCCCACCAAACCAGTTCAAATTTCTGTTGGCACTGAATGTTTACGTATTGAGCCACCACACTCTACCCAGGGCCTCTTTTCACCTCAAAACACGGCAGGAGTACTTCTTTTATAACGAGGAATCGTTGCTGAAAATCGGATTTGGTGGAAATTGGTTTTCCACACTTGTTGGCAGCCCTTTTGCTGATTTTTCCTAAGGGAAATGGGCCAAAATGGGGTACCTGACCAACTACTGCTCCGTTTTGCGTCACTTTTGTTGCAATGGTATTCTTTATTGAGATGTAGGCGATTCATATCAAAATGACACAAATTGGGTCAGTGGGTGGTGAGATATGGCAGATTGGTGGTGAAATGTTGGGTTCACGCCGCAGGCAATTAGACACGTGCTCCCCTATTGGCAGCTTTCAAGCTTGGGTGTTCAAGGGCTACCTCTGGGTACTGAGCTTAGAAACTGCCAGCTGGGGTGCGCATACTCTGGAAACATCTCAAAAACACCCCCTTTTCAGTCCTCCATCGACCACCTCTGGGAAAACCCTCCTTTCTCTCTTTGCATCAGATCGTTTTATGTCCAACTGAATGCAAACCTTTTGTGCATGTTTGCTGCAACTACTGATGCAGGCTTTAAGCCTCAGGAGGCCAGCAAACTGCAAGGCTACAGCACTGGTGCTCTCATCGACCCCCAGGAGCAGGCCCAGCTTGCAGCACGGGGACAGAAAAGTGCGTCCTTCCTGAAAAGCTTCCACGGCTTACTCCTCATTGAGATGCCTCTCCCCCCCTCAGCCCCACATGCCTGCTCTGGTCAAGGGCCTGGGGGGGGCACAGAGCACATGAATGCTGTTGCTAGCAGTAGTAATGTGCAGGCGCACGGTGAAGGCGGTGGTGATGGCAGCAGTAGAAGTAGTGGTGGTGTTAAGCTAGGAGCTTTACTTGGCGGGCTTCAGGTAGAGGGGGGGCTGCCTAAGCTTATGGGTATGCAAAATGTGGACGGAGGGGCTGAGGATTTGGGCAAGCTCATGGCACATGCTCGGAACAACTGGCATCGGGCGATGAAAGCATTGATATGAAGCTTTGCCCCAGCACTAGTAGTGGTGCTTTTGTGAGGTGTTTTTTGTCTCATATGACGCGCAGCGCGTTTGGACCAGTGTTTGGACGCTCTGTGCTAGGAGTAAAAAAGTTGGAAAGTGACGGGCTGGCTAGTGTGCGCTCTAGGCAAGTCTTCCTTCATGTACCATGCTCAGCATCAGCAATATCAAGATAACTTTTTTTTTGCTACCTGCTGTTGTTTTTACTCATACCGGTACTACCGGGAGTGGAAAAAGTTGGAAAGTGATGGGGTGGCTAGTGTGCGCTCTAGGCAAGCCTTCTTTCGTGTACCATGCTCATTATCAGCAACACCTTGACTTCTTCTTTTGCTACCTGCTGTTGTTTCTTACTCATACCAGTAATACTGGCGGTAGTCTCATAATACATCATGCACCCAAGGGGCTCCTTGTTAATATTTGCACTGAACAATACAAAACCTCAAATATCCTCTGCTTAGTCTGGTATTATAGACATATAATTGCTCCTCTATTGTCTCAATGTTCAAGGCTATATATTTATATGGGCCAATATTGCTCAACGTCAAATTACTGCCTGGATGTGAAGATGTGCTGGCAAAAGTACATCAAAAGAGTTTTTATACATTTCTCCAAATCCTTTAGAATTATTCTGGCGACTACCTCTTCTACTATGCCCACTCCTTTCCGCCTGTGGAGCTCTTTCTTGTGCCAAACCTTTCTTGTGTCAAACGGTAAGGTGAGGTAATAAGGTTGCATCGCTATAATACCTCAAAGTGCATCTCAGCGGGAGCTTGGAAAAAGCTTCAAACCACACCTGGCTAAACAAAAGAAACAGGAGCTAGAGGAAACATGAAACACGAAAACCAACTCCCTTTAATCACGTCATGTCCCCTCCAAGAATCCTGTAAGCATGATACCCCATGAATCAACCTGTGAAACTCTTTAGCTAATTTAGGCAAGCCAGTTACAGCCCTTATTTCGGCCTCAAACTTGTAAACCTTGCAAATTTTGCCTGATTGTCCGCAATCTTGCTTTTCTGATACAGTAGTTTTAAATTTCACAGACACCAAACACCCTGTTCGCAGGATCATAAAGAAATCCTTCCAGTCAAAAACGCTCAGCAAAGAGGTGAAAGGAGAACAAAATCAAGATGTCCTATTGTTAGACCAAGCAAAGACTCCTCTGGCTCCTCCTGCTTCAAGTTGTCAGTTGAATTATGCATGGTATTGCCAAGGTATCTTCCTTTTAAAGGCTGTAGCACTACAGCAAAATATAATTGCTATCGTTTCACAGGTGTATCACATGTCCTGGCTAGTCACAATCAAGGTACCAAAGCTCTCACCCCCTCAGTAAGACCAGAATTTCCAACAAGAATGCTTAACGTCCTGTCAAACTCCGCTTTGCACCAGAGTAAGTTTCTGACATCTGCCTTTATCGCTTAGCCTTTGTCCTAGCTCGGCTTTTTTTCTGTACGTGGCCTGTAAGCATGCAAAAATATGTGTTGGATAGGGTCTGCATGCGTGTTTGTGTGTCTAATGCATATGGCTCCGTACAAGTGGGTGCTTTCCACCACATACTTCAATTTCTGATTCGCCCTCTCGCCAATTTTCTCTGCCAAACAAAGCAGCTTGGACCTCGCTCATTTTATAGGCATGGAATAGCACAGATCTTAGAGCTACAATCTTTCAGCCAAAGTTTGACAACACAGATCACTGTGTTTTGTAACAATGTATCCTAGCACAAAAGGCAACCACTTTGGTGCAGTGCTCAGCACAGTACGCACACATGTACACAGAACATCGCCAGAAGCACAGTGCACACATAGACACAAACACCGGAGTTGTGGCATCAACCTACCTGTGGATAGCATGGGCCACTGGGAGTTTGGCGTGCGTGTCTCAATGCCTAAAATTGTGGGCAGGGACTTGAACTCTCGACCGTAGCGCTTGTGCTCGTTGCGCCAGTACTCCAGCGGCTTTATGCTCACACGTGAGCTTCGGCGCACCCCACCACTATCCTCCGTCATGCCTGCATCTGGGAGCGTATACATCAATGTGTGAGCGTGTGCGTATATTGGTGTGCAAATGATTGTTTCGTATGCAGCGCCCCAGTGGCTCGATGCTCATACGGGACCTACGGCACACCCCAGCACTATCCCCTACAGTGCCTGCATTTGTGTTTGTGCACACGTGAGCGTGTGTCTGTTTGCTGCCTATTTAATTGTTTAACAGAATATATTAGGATCTGCACAAGTGCTTTTCAGGAATGTTCTATACGCCGGATTCATAAAAAATTTGGAATTCACACGTTATCTACCACATTGAACGTCTCAAGAGTCCATATGAAACATCCCTGGTGCTTATAAGTGCACACAAACTCACCTTTGAGGCTATCCTTGCGGACAAGCGAGTCTGTTGCTGACTTGCGGCTCTTGCGTGGACCCACGGATTTCCTCGGACCTGCATGGCGCATATTTGAACAGAGGCAAGTGCACTCAGCAGTGTCGACAGCAGAAAGCAATGTCAGAGCTACCTTGGGGTCATGAAGCATGGGACAATGGAGGGTGGTCAGACTGAATGGGAATCAAATTGCAATGAATGGGACGTGACATTTGGTGGGGTACAAAAAAAGTGCTTGAAAACATGCGCGCAACACAACGTACGCGCACAACACACCTGCATTGGCACGGCCATTTTGCTCGTCAATCCGCCCACCTCCCACAACCTCGTCATACTCGTCGTCGCCATAGTGACCTACATTTGGGTGTGCGTATAAAAGGCCCATTTGCTACTGCACTTGTGTGTGAAAACAAGAAGAATAAAAAGCTACACCCGTCCTCTAAAAACTCTGTACTTCCTAGTGTCCGACGCAGTTGCTTGGACGCCACCGACCAGTGCTGCACAAAAAATGGACCTAAGACACAAGAGGTGCTCCCTGCCATCAAGCAACAGCAGACACGTGATGTTGCCGAGGACAAAATATTTGCCTAAACAAGTGGGCTTCATCTGATCCATCTAGCTGCTGACGCACACACGATGTTGCCGAGGACAAAGTATGGGTCTAAGCAAGTGGGCTTCAGCTAACCCACCGCTGACAACCTAGCCACAAAAGACACGCAAGCAACACAAAACCTACGCGCGCTGCCAGGCACTCCGTCTTGCTGCTCTCCATCCATGTCCTCCCGCTCTCCATTCCCCGCATCATCTCCCAGATCGGCCACATCCCTGTTCCCTGGATCACTCAGATCATCAAACCCACCCCCTTCGTCATCGCTGCTTCCTCCCCCTTGCGCCCCCTCC
>Ga0307966_1004362_pt1 | contig 10520 bp, 13 predicted proteins | sample OrgLakmetagen646_FD_203141 | JGI IMG/M metagenome (GOLD analysis project Ga0307966, IMG submission 203141) | Saline water microbial communities from Organic Lake, Antarctica - #646 | ecosystem: Environmental > Aquatic > Non-marine Saline and Alkaline > Saline | place: Antarctica: Organic Lake... | reverse complement strand
AGATTTGTGTTCAGGTATCGTGGGGCGCGGTCACAAACTGCGTCACTTCAAGTGAAAGGCTTTCATTTCCTCATCAACCTGCAGTCCAACTCTGTTATTTCGTGAGCAAATGCCTGAAGCTACACATCAGCCTAAAGTCTCCATATTGAACGGCGGATGTAACAGTCCTTTGGAATGACTGATATCCCTCCAGGTGTACTCGTTTCTTTAATCATGCTGGGTTACTCAGATTACAAATACCATTCAATGGTACCAAGTTGGGAGTAATAGACCTAGACTTACATTAATATGGGGGCCTTCATCCAGACAATTCGACTGATCAGTGTGTCTTAAAGCGAGTTATAGAGTACTGCGAGTAATAGAAAGCGAAAAACAACATAGCCTCATCTGAGAACTGCAGTCTCAAGCTCTGCTTTCAGGCGCTTGCACTCGTCGTCCAGCCAATACACATTGCGATTTTCAATGCGCAACTGCTTAACTTCACGTCTAAGGCGGTCCACCTCTACCTGTACATCGCCTCCCGCCTGTCCTCCTTCTACCCCACTCTCCCCACCCTTTTTACTACTTAACTGCCCTCCCATGCTTTCACAAGCCCCCTGTTCGCTCCCTTTGCTTCCCGCACCCTGGGCGCTTATCATGTTTGCTGCCGGCAACGACGGCTGCCTGTCTAATGGGGCTAACTTCTCTGGCCTTCCTCCTGGGTGACCTCCGTTTTGTCCATCGCTGAGACCGCGAGGGATTGGCATGGGAGCGTGGCCGCTTTCAGCTTGACTGTTGCTCGCTGCTTGGCTACTGCTTGCCTACCAAAAGACAGAGGGTTTGAGGAGAGGTCGTGAGGAATGGCCAGAAAATTACGTGGCAAGGATGTGAGGAATGAAGAGAACAAGTGCAGCCGCAGGAATGCTCCTCACATAATTCAAGGAAACGGAGCCAATTTTGTACCTGGGAACCAAATAACATGTAAGAGCAAACACTTTACAAGTACTTGGAACAGAATAGCGTGTAAGAACAAGACATTGACAATCGTGCAGTGTCATCTGGAAGTCAGATCAGCCGGGTTTGACGCTGCGGTTTTGCACACAAAATTTCATGCGTCACCAACTTTCAGTACGAAATGAAGGGCTTCCTCCTTTGTACGTGATGGCTTATTTCAGCGCTGGCGTATTTTTACAAGCGTTCTTGTTCTTTCCCTCACCTGTGAAGCTACTTGCCTTGCCGTATTGAGCTCCTGGATCAGCACCTGGGAGGTAAAAAGGTTTGAGATTTGGTCGTGTGTAGGTCTCAGCTAAAAGAAAAATGAGTGTACAACAAAGCAGGCTTCCAGGCTCTCCGATATGTTCATATCCTTTTTTACCCACGCTTTTTGGCGATTGAGTTGTGAGACAAGCAAACATCTAGCCAGGCAACAGACACTAGGTTCCCAAAACATTAGATCGGTGTGAGCAAACAGGGCACACACATTCTCTCTCTCTCTCTCTCTCTCTCTCTCTCTCTCTCTCTCTCTCTTTTCACTCAAAGCTGCGCCTTAATTAACAGGGCAGCAAGAAAGGCTGCTTACCTCAGACAGCTTGATGAGCTGCCGGATAAGCTCGTGTGGAGAGGCAGCAGACACCAGATCCTCAACAATGTTGACTTGGGCCGCTGTGGAGGGAGAACAGGCGGGGAGGGCGTCCTGAGGAAGTGCATGGATGTGCAGGAGGGTCAGGCGAGGTAGCTAGTGTCACAAACTTTGTATAAAAATGAGCTCCTCAGCCAGTCAGATGCACTTTTGGACCCTAGGATTTTTTGTCCTAGGCTTATGGATTGCTAGAAAAACTGAGAGCCTTATAACTTGGAAATTTGGACCTTTCTCCAAAACCTTTAACAGCCAAATCGAGTAAGAAGCTCATGCTGAGAAGGATGGTGCTTTCCGATTGTCGAACAGTGCCCTGGTTGCGAAGTCGGACGCTCGAACTCCTGGACTTAAGAACTAGATAAACGGAAAGAAGACTTAAATTCAAGACATACTGGGCCTTAACGCCTCAAATGGCGATGCCGCGAAATGCAAGCCTGGTTCCCGAGCGGTGTCATGTTTTTGCATGTTCGCGATGAGTAGGAAGTTACATTTAATATCGCTGGAGCACAATTGCATTCCAGCCACTTGCTGTTGTGCTGACGTGTGCTCGCTCGGTCAAGCGCTGTCTGTGATTGAGAATGGCTGGTTTCAGGAAGTTCCAACAGACATCTTGCATCACCCATAAGGTCTTTATAGCTGTGGAAGTTTGCACACAAGATGATGAGTTGCACGACCTAGGATCCCCAAGCGCAGCGCCACTATTTTTTCAAGCATTGTGGGGCTCCTTGATGACGACCAATCAGGCTACCGTGTGTGTTACGCAGTGAGGGAGGCTTAGGATGTTGGAAATATGGGGAAAAGAGGTTTACAGGTCAGTGGATGAATCTTTCATGCACATTTCTAGCGCAGATAGATGTGTAGTGCGGCTAAGCATGTATGGGATCAAGAGGATGCAGTGGAGGGGTGTTGCTGATAACAATACAGCACCGGGTAGCACCATCTGCAGATTAAGTCCTGAATGGGAGCAACGACAGCAGAGTAAGTAAGCACCAAATGGCAACGACTGCAGAGTAAGTCCTGATTGGAAGCAATTTCCATCCGTTTTGCCTGCATTGTTTTGACCTATTCCTTTGCAGCTATGGTATGGCAGGATGCGCTCTCATCCATTCAGGACCTACTCTGCAGTTGTTGCTATCCGGTGCTAAATTGTCATATCAGCAACACCCCTCCATTGGTGAGGGATTCATCTAGTGGAGCATGACTTCTTAAGAGGCGCAGGGAACAGATAGGTTGCTGTGGCTATTGTTGCAGCACTGCTGTCCACAAGATAGTTGCAGCACAAGATTGTTGCAGCACTGCTGTCCACAAGATTGTTGCAGCACAAGATTGTTGCAGCACTGCTGCCCACACGTGCAGAAGATGATTGGATGAAAACACATTGGGAAAAAGGACCTGGAAAGAGTGACTAGGGTGGGGCCTAGGGTTTCCCAGCTTGAGGAGCACAAGCGTGGGAAATTACTGCAAACTCTGAGAAGCAGACCTGCACACACACGCACACACACGCATGCGCACACACACACGCACACACACACACACACACGCACACACACACGCACGCGCACACACACACACACACACGCACACACACACACACACAGACACTCTTGCCTTAAAGTGGTCACCCACCTGGAGAGCACTGCTCTTTGCCAGCTCATGTGGCGCTAGGCTTTCAGTGGCAGCCATCGCACTCGCAGCTGCTCGCAAACGCTTTGCAAAGGAGCCCCGCGCCCGCATGGCACCGCTAGCATGGGCAGCACCGGAGGGGCCCTGGCATCAGAAAGAAAACGAACAAAGAGAAAGGGTTACAAGATGAGCACCAGCCGAAGTAGTAGAGCCACACACGCGCTTGCATGGCACCACCGGCATGTCTGTGCAGCGCTACCTTGAGCAGCATTTCCAAGGGGCCCTGGCGGGAAGAGAGTGTGGAAGGGAGGTTTTGAAGGTTTTTTGCACTGTGTGAACACACCCAGCGTTGGCAATAGGGCACCACCGGCATTTGTATGCAGGACCACCATTTGTCAGCTGTGCCGGAGGCACCTAGACAGCTGATAGAGTGAGAGGTCAACAGGGAAGGCACTGTTGTAGGCTGCGACAATGTGGCTTCACAAATGGATAGGGTTGGCCAGAACCATAAAATTACGGTGTATATGCGGTATGTTTGGCAGGGAAATAACCAAATATGCGGTCATATACGGTGCGTGTATAGGGTTCTGGCCAACCCTACAAATGGAGTCACACCCGCGCGAGGGACCACTGCCTTCTACATGCGGGGCTGCGCATGGAGGGGGCACTGGAGGAAGAAAGGGCAACAGGTGTTGACGTGTGTCCTTGTGTAAACCGTTAGTTCCCCACCCCCACAACACCCACACACTTTTCTCCGCTGTTGCACATCCACATATTTTATGCTGTTGCTATTGCACCTGTCACTGCACCTGCACCTGATTTTGCTATCCCTGTGGCACCTACACATTGAGCTATCACACCCACATGTCTGTCTTTGATGCTATTGCACTATTGTACGATTGCACTCCCATACACTCTATCTTACTTTCTACACTAAACTATCACGCTGCACTGTACACTACACTATGCTCTCACACTACACTACACTCTACTTTACCAGAGGGGGTAAACTGAGCAAATGTCCTGATATGTGACTTTTTTAAATGCAAATCATGTTTGGATGATATAACTAGATGGCTCATGAAGTTTGGGGCCAAAAGGACAACCTCAGTGGTCTGGACAGAAATACAGTTCAAATTTTGGCACTGAGTTTCCACATTACAGGCCACCACGCCCCAACCAGGGCAATTTTTCATCCCAAAACAAGACAGGAGGACTTCCTTTATGACACTAAACTATCCTGAGGTTTGAAAAGTATAATTGGTGAAGGTTGGTTTTCCACCTTTTTGGCACCCCTTTTGCTAATTTTCTCTAAGGGAAATGGGCCAAAATGGGGTATCTGGCCAAGTACTGCTCCGTTTTGCCCCATTTTTGTTGCAGTGGTATTTTTTTATTGAAATGTAGACGATTCATATGAAATGACACAAATCAGGTCAGTGGGTGGTGAGATTTGAGAGAATGGTTGTGAAAAATAGGGTTCACGTCGTGGGCAAGTAGGCATGTGCGCCGCAACTGGCAACAGTTTTGTTCAGGTGCTATCAGCTACCTCTGGGTACCAAGTTTAGAAACTGCCAGCTCTGGCGCACATACTCAATTCACATTTCAAAAGTACCCCTGTTTAGGGCCTCAGATGACCCCCTCTGCTACTTTACTCTATCTTAACTATTGCACTCCAATACGCTCTATCTATACTTTCTACACTGAACTCTCACTCTGCACCTTACACTACACTGTACTCTCACACTACACTCTACTTTACTTTTACTATTGCACTCCTATACGCTCTATCTATACTTTACACTGAACTCTCACTCTGCACTATACACTACACTCTACTTTTCTCTATCTATACTATCACCCCCATTCATCCCCCTCCCACCCCACCTGCTGGGCTTCTTTAAACCCAGCTGCCAGTACGTGCTTGGCCAAGTACTCCAATAGGAGGGGGTGGTCGTTGAGCAGCTCATCAGAAACAAGTTGCACACTTCCTGGGGTGCTGGGTCGAGACCCTGCGGGCACATGTACAAAAGGTGGGTTTTTAGAATGCGCGACAAACCAGCTCTTGACCAGCTCATCAGGTTACCTCAAGGAAGCCTTCATTTGGGAGTGCTGGGTCAAGACCCTGCGCCATACGTACAAAGGGTGGTTTATTTAATGCTCATCAGGTTACCTCAAGGTAGCCTTCATTTGGGATTGCTGGGTTGAGACCCCAGCACATGCCCAAAGGTGTACTCAGACTGTGTAGTGGGTTCACACAGTTATTGAAAGTCTACATTATGCAACATGTTGCACTTCTTTGTGAAGTGCTGGTTCCAGATCCTGCGAACACAAGTACACAGTCTCACACGTTCTAAGCGTGTGAAGAACGTGCCATTAGGTGTGGCATTGCTTGCCACAGTGCCAGCCATTGCGTTGGTGTTCGTCTGGGTCTGGCCCCGCAACACAGCAGTTCTAGCAGGCGTGTGAGAAGGGTTGCCCATACATTGAAGAAAACACTCATGTGGCCATACATAAAAATAATACATAAAATAATATATGTATAGGGTTGGCCAGGTGTCTGCCCCTCCAGCAGAACTAGAGACCGTGCTGTGGCAGCCAAACTTGTGCATGTGCATATGGTGTTGGTGTGAATGATCACGACTTGAAATATGCAAAAGGTAGGTTTCGTGATTATATCTCAGAGAGCGGGGCGAGAGACAGCTGGCATGTGCACGTGCATGTGCTTTCCAAACTGTGAGAAGGATTGCAACATGAGCTGTGCAAAAAAAGCAATGATTGCAACATGAGCTGTGCAAAAAAAGCAATGATTGCAACATGAGCTGTACAAAAGGTGGGAATGTGAGTAGTTCCAAAGCCTGCATGTGCACATACGTTAAGTGTAAGTAATCATAAGTTAAAATTAGGGTTGGAAAGAACCATATAAATACGGTGTATATACGGTAATACCGAACTTACACCGTATTTTTGGCAGGGAAATCACCAAATATACGATCATATACGGTGTAAATGCATGGCTCTGGCCAACCATACTTAGAATGTGCACAACAGGCAGGGAGGTGAGCGCTTCAAAAGCATGAGACGGAAATAGATCGAGGCCCATTCTAGAGGGACACAAGCGCAGTTATTACAGATAAATGATGGTCGTGCAGGTAAAAATTAATGATGGTCGTACAGGTAAGATTAATAATGGTCGTGCAGGTAAGATCAATGATGGTCGTACAGGTAAGATATATGATGGTCGTGCAGGTAAGATTAATGATGGTCGTGCAGAGGTAAAGTAAAAGGTCACAGCAGTTCTAGCAGGCGTGTGAGAAGGGTTGGCCATACATTGAAGAAAACACTTATGTGGCCATACATAAAAATGATATATAAAATAATATCTGTATGATAAATCATACATAGTAATATTTAAAGGTAATAAAGACAGCAAAGCATTCATCGTGTTACCAGACGAACTAATACCTACAATGACACACATGTAAAAACATAAAAACTTACAGTGCAATAATGCAACTTCAGCAGGAATATACTCTTAATTTATACGGTCATATACAGCGTAGTATTCATACTTCTTTGGCCAACCCTACACACGAGGCTATTTAGGACAGCTTCTTTGACCAACCCACCAGCAACAATGATGACAAGGAGCGAATAGGATCACGATGGTTTACACGACCAAACCATCAAACATTTCCCAATCCCTCACTTTGCATCCACCAAATAAGACCCACCCACACATCCCACCCACGCCCACACCTACACCTACACCCGCACTTGCACCTGCACCCACCCACACACACCAAACCCCCATTTACACCCACAAACCTACAAACCTACAAACCTACACACCCAACCCCACACCCACCCACACCCACACGCACACCTGCAGCAGGAATAGGAGGAGGCATGCTCTCCCCCACACCCAGGCTTCCTCCCTTCAAACCACTCCCACCGCTACTACTCGGCTGCCACAGATTTCCCTTGCCCCCCCTCTCGAGGACTACCCCATTCGAGGAGGAGCCACTCTTTTTGGCAGGAGGCGGTCTCCTCGCACTTCCTTCCCCACTAGCATGCCTACTGCCGTCCATACTTCCACCGCTGCTCGCACTTGCACGCTTGGCGGCACTGACGCTTTCGCTGGTGGCTCTGGCGTGTGCGCTTCTGCCAGGGAGTGCGCCAGCGCTCGTGCTGCGTTGTTGCTGTTGCTGCTGCTGCTGCTGCTTTGAGAGGGGATGCAAATGAGGGCTACCTGCTGCTACGACAGAGGAGGTGCTTGAGGGCCGACCAGAGTGCTCATGTGTTTGCTGTTGTTGTTGCTGTTGTTGCTGTTGTTGCTGTTGTTGTTGCTGCTGTTGCTGCTGTTGTTGCTGCTGCTGCTGCTGCTGCTGTTGTTGACGCTGCTGCTGTTGTTGCTGCTGCTGCAGCGTGCCGGGCTTGGGAATGGTGCTGGGTTTCGAGCTGATGGAATGGGGGGCTGACAAAGGCGGTGCAGGTTGCTCTTTAGCTGAAGGCATGGAGCTGTGAGGAGCATGTGCGGTGCTTGAGGGGGGCGGTGCCTTGCTGGGAAGGCTACCGTGCTGTGTGGTTCCAGAGAGTTCCGAGGCAGACGGCTGTACCTGACGGCTGTTGTGCGCTGTGGTGGCTGCAGCTGCTGAAATGACTGGTGGTGGCGCTGCTGCCAGTCCAGACCCCTGCTCTGCTCTGATCTCCTGCTGCTGCTGCCCATCAGGTCTTTCCTCTGTGCCCTCCGTGCCCTGCTCAGAAGGGCCCAGAGGTGCAGCATGACCAGCTTGGGGCGGTGCGTGCAGTGCTGCATGCTGTGCTGTGTGCTCCGGTGTTCCTCCTCCACTGAGGCCTGAGGCCACACCTGGCGTGTATGGAGTGGCCTGCCGCTCCAAGGAAGTAACGATATCACCTAGATGGACCGAGATGGAGTTGAAAAGTGTGACTGCGTTGTGCCAGTGCCTCGTGGGTGTTGAAAGTTTGTGAAAGTTGTGCTTGAGCGTCAAGAAACAGCCTCACGTAAGAATACCAGCCTCAAAAGAACGTCCCAGAGAGCACGTCTTTGATATGACGTGATACGTGATGCACAAGTAATTACTGGGCAGAATGGTAAGCGAAAAAGGGAAGGGCACACTTGTGCAGGGTAACAGCTTTTATGAGGAAACAAGAGAGCACTTCTGAGGGAGAGATAGATAGAGAGAGAGAGAGAGAGAGAGAGAGAGAGAGAGAGAGAGAGAGAGAGAGAGAGAGAGGGAGAGAGAGAGAGAGGGTCAAGAACGAAAGCGACACGTGCTACTCAGCGTCCTATCATGCCCCCCCACAAAGATGTAGTCCGGGCGGGCACAAGGAATACAATTTTGATGATGTAAAGACAGTGCAGTGTGCGACTTTTTTGGGGCAGAAGTGCTCAGTTACTCCACATGCCTTTTGTTTTAGAGAGTTGCTGTAGAGAGAGTGCTGTGGAGAGTTGTTGTAAAGGAACAGACTCACGCCACCATAAAATGCAGCTCCTGGTGCACAGCCAACAGAAGGCGGCTGGAATGAATGAATATGAATAAAGAGAGCCAAAGCCTGATGCCAGCAGGGCAGCGTCAAAGTGGCACGCAGCCTTTTTTAATACGTACAATTTCAAGAGCGAGGAAGCTCCAAGAAGGGAGAAGACCCACCATCCAAGGTTTGCAAGGCAGCCAGCTCCAAAATGGCACGCTGCCTGTACCCAGGCATGGAGGCTATGGGGTTGCCTTCCAGATCCAAACTGTGGAGCACAGGCAAGCCGTGCAATGCCTGCAGGCGTGTTTGTGAGTAGGTGTGTGTTTGTATGTATGTATGCGAGTGTTTGTGCTCGTGTGCTTCTGTGAGCAGCCAGGAGTAGATCATCTACAGAGAGTGCGGAGCAGCTCTCCAACCTCGAAATTCAGAGCACACGTGAGCCCTGCAAAGCCTGAAGAAGTCTGTTATCGTATGCATGTGTGTGTAAAAGAAAAATAGCGTGACAATGATGGTATGTGTGTGTGCGTATGCGTGTGTGTGAAACCGCAAATAGATCACCCAAATGAGGGGACAGCTTGGGCCGTCAGCGCTTGGCAGGCACGTGTGGTGCTAAGCATGAAGAAGGGTGTGCACATCAAGGCTGGTCAAGGATGATGGCCAAACCACAAACCCTTTGGGGTTGACCTATATCCGTTCCAGATTCTGGAGCATTGGCAAGCAAAAAGGCTGGTCAAGGCTTAAAATAAGGGGTGCATGCACAGCTGAGCTGTAGCGTGTTTACTTGAGTGGAGATATAGCACATAATTAGAGTTGGCCACATATATACGGTGTCTACCTAAACAGTCTTTTAGGTAGGGAAATCACGAAGTATATGGTCATCAACGGTGTAAGTATATGGTTCTGGGTTCTGGCCATCTCTACACAACACGAGACACATGTCACAGGGTTGGCCAGAACCGTATATAAATGCCGTATATGACCATATGTCTGATAACAATCCTGCCAGAATAACTGTATATACACTGTGTGTATATATATACATGGTTCTGGCCAATTCTGCACATGTGCAAGTTTTTTGGGGGTTTGCACGGAGACACGTGTGGGTGGAGTGTGCACTGTAACCTCCACGCATTGACCGAACGTCCTCAGCCAGAGCTTTGCTCATTGAGCCTGCGTTTGAAGCGCCTTCCGACGCAACACGCAGACCTACGTTCTTGGACACACTAATTGCTAAGGATTATGAGCAGAGTAGCCTCATTACCTGGGAGCAGGCTTGGGCAGACCTTGTATGGTGTGTACTAGGTACACAGCAGTTTCAGCAGGAACCATCAATGTACATGGTGCACATACACGGTCTGGTCAAACCTTTTAAGAAGGCTTACCCGCAAGCACGAGTCCAAACAGTCAACGGCATTGTTGAAGATGGACAGGGTAGTGAGGTTGACCAGTCCTGACAACGGAGTCAAATCTCTGACTTTGTTGTTTGCTGCGTACAGCTCCCTCAGATTCACGCAGCTGCTCAGACCCTCCAAGCTGCTCACATTGTTGTGGTTCAAGTTCAAAGAGCACAGCTGCTGCAGGCACCCGAGGGCCTGTGTTGCATGCGTGTTTGAGTCTACGTGTAGGTGTTTTTTTGTGTTTGTGTTTGTGTTGTGGTGTGTGTATGTGTGTGTGTGTATGTGTGTGTGTGTGTTTGTGTGTGTGTGTGTGTGTGTTTGTGTGTGTGCATGTGTATGTGTGTGTTTGTGTATGTGTGTGTGAATACGTGTGTGTGTGTGTGTGTGAGTGT